>Ga0209053_1000558_pt1 | contig 24311 bp, 38 predicted proteins | sample EBPBio152010_DNA_FD_185864 | JGI IMG/M metagenome (GOLD analysis project Ga0209053, IMG submission 185864) | Wastewater treatment Type I Accumulibacter community from EBPR Bioreactor in Madison, WI, USA - Reactor 1_7/15/2010_ DNA (SPAdes)... | ecosystem: Engineered > Bioreactor > EBPR >... | reverse complement strand
GGTTGGACACAAGAAACCCCCGCAGGCCGGCCAGCCTCGGGGGTTTCGCTTTTTGGACCCCGGACGGGGGTATGGTATGGTTTTGAGATGGCTGAGTACGAATCCCTCGCCCACCTTCCCCGCTGGCGGCGGGTGCTGATCTGGTCCTGTGAAAGCCAGGTGTTCCATTGGGTTGTTTTTCTCGCCCTTCTTGCGCCGATGCTATTTTTCGGCTTGTGGTGGGCTGCGGTACTTGCTGCTCTTGGGATTGGCTTCCTAATTGGGTACTGGGTCGCCCGTTCCCATTGGAAAGAGTACGACGACGTTCCGCCGCTCTAGTTCGCCGTCTCCCCAAGTGCAGCCGCGCTAACGGGCTGGAATCCAGTGGGCGCACGCCCCGGCAACCGCAGCGGCTTGTTCAGCACGTTCTGCGCCTGCCTATAGGCCATGCCCGCCTGCACCGGCTGGATCACGGCCTCACCAAGAAGCGGAACCTTCGCAGCCATCCGCGAGAACATCATTCGAGCCACGCGCTCGCCAGATCCCGACGTGCGGGCAAAGTCACCCTTGGCGATCAGCGGTTCCAGTGCGTTCGCCATCCCGATGATCTGCGCCCACTCGGCCTGGTTGTAGAGCGCCTTGACGATGCCGGCATTGCTGTACTCGCTGGCCTTGATGTTGGACACGATCTTGCCCATGTCCAATGGTTCGCCGTTGCGGCCAATGGCCAAGCGCTGGAAGTGTGCAGCACGCAACGCCCCGATCACTTCTGGGTCATTGCCGGAGGCAACCTTCAACCGCTCCACAAACCGGGCGCCCCCGGCCTTGCTCACACTGGAAGCGCCAAGGGCGATATTGACCAGTTCCTCCGGGGTGCGGCTTCCGTCCATAAGTCCAGAAATGAACTTATCCGCCTCGCCCTTTCCCTCGAACCTGCGGCCATACTCAAAGCGAAGTTGGCGGGCGTCCTTCAACGCTTGAAGCGCGGCAGGGTCGCCGGACACGAGTGCCGTTTCCACAGCATCATCCAGCCAGCCGTCAAACTCGCGCTTGATCGCGGTGGTAGCCGCCCTGTCGGCCGGATTGGTCGCCGCGGCGATGTTGTTGTTGATGATCCGGCGCTGGGTTTCGATGGCCTTGAGCGTCACACCCTTCACGTCGTCGCCAAGCTGTGCAGCCTCGCCGATCTGTGCCAAGGTCCGGCTAGCTGCTGGGTGAAGCTCCGGGTTTACTCCGTAATCGGCAACAGCAGCCCGAAGGCGGCCAGGAAGCGCCCCCACAGCATCGGCACCCACGGCGGTACGCCCACCACGGCCTGCGGCTTCGTAGGCGGCTTGTACGCTCTCATCAAGTGCGTCTGCCTGCCCCCTGACCCTCAGCGCCGCACCTTGCGCAAGCTCGGCCGGCGTGGCTCCCGGACGGCCGCCAAGGCTTGACCCGATGTTGTCCACGGCCTCGCCCAACCTTTCGCGGTTGTGGCGAGCCGTAGCATCAAACACCCCGCCAGCCCCCGGCTTCTGCCGCAGAACTTCCTCGCGGGATAGTTGATCGAACCTGCGCACCGGGTCCGTCATGCGCTGGCCCTGTGTGTATTGGAACCCGAACAACTCCCGACCCATGATCGCGTTAGGGTCGGCCCCGGCAGCGACTTCCTCCATACCGTTTGCAACGCGAGCCAGCATGGGGGGCGGCGCATTCTGGACACCCGTCCGATCCAGGAGCGCACGAGCCTGCTGGGTATTGGCCCCGGTCGCGCGCCGGCCAGCGGTCGTCAGCCGGTTGCCGATAGCGCCAATGCCAGTACCCAAGAGTTCACCGCCAGCCCCGCCAGCGCCAGCTGCCGCAGTCCTCGACAGGTCAACGTCGCCGCCGGTCACGCCGGCCTGCAAGCCTGCATCCGTTCCAGCCGCAGCGGCACCCTGTAGTAGCATCCGAGTACCCGTCCCCAGGTTCTTTGCCTGCCCCAAGCGAGCGGCAGCGGCAGCCGGAGCGTAGAAAGTAGCCGCATTGCCAGCGATATTCGCGGCATCGGTCAGGTCGAATCCGGCATCGTTCAAACGGTAGGACTGGCCGTTGGGGAGCGTGACCACCGGAGCGCCAGTTTCATCCGCGCCCACCTGTCCGCCCGACTTCTCGGCCAGATACCGCGCTGCATTGTCACGGCCGACGAACATGTCACGGGCGGCGGCGCCAATCATTGCAGGCATACCCACTCCCGACCGTTCGCGAAAGTCGGAATCCATGCGAAACAACGACGGGTTAGCCGTGCTCTGCGGCAGGTCAGCCACGTTCACCGGGTCCGACCACTTGCGAGGCTGCTGTTGACCACGATAGCGACCTTGCATCGCCTTCTGAATGGTCGCTCGATCAGTCCCGTCAGGGAACTCGATCACCGCGCCATCCGGGCCTTCGACTTCGATAGGCATTATTCGATTGCTCCGGTGGCTGGGTTATAGCGAAGGCGGATCGTGGAGGCTGACTGAGCGTCAGATCTGGACGCACCCTGCGCGGCCCCCAGGCTGCGGCCCAAATCCTCGATGAAGCGCCTAAGCTGCTGGAGATTTGCTGCATTGACTTGAGGGTGATAGCGCAAATCCGGATATTTCAGATTGGCGATCTTCGCCTCCAAATCGGACTGTGAGCCGATGCCGGGAACACGGGTCAGAGCGAGCATGTCGTTCTGGATCGCGCCTACGGCAGCAGTAAGCTCTTGGCCCTCGGGCGTGAACATCATGGCCCATTGGTCAACAGGTCCGGTGTCGACTATCCTGCCCTGTAGGCTCGCGAGTGCGGACTGGATGCGATTTAGCCCGCGTTCGACGTTCTGGTACTGAGGCACCTTCTTAGCCCTCTCTACCCCGGATGTGGCTTCCTCCTTCTGCCTTGCTGCATCCGCCTCGGCTGCGGCCACCGCTGGCGCGTTCGCCAACTGCGCACCGATCTTGGCAGCCTCGACGGCTGCGGCTTCGTCCTCCTTGCGGCGGCCGACAAGTGGCATTCCGGGCTGCTGGATTCCGCCATTGATCGGGTCAAACACGATTGGATCGCGCTGTGGGACAGGCCGCGGCTGAGTTGCGGGAGGCTGGCCGCCGCCGAACGACGGCACGCGGCGCTCCAGGTTGGTCAGGTACACGCCTACGGCAGCCGTGGCGGCTTCGTCCGGCACGCCGGCCGCGATAAGTTGCTGGTAGTAGTCCTCTCCGGACTTCGAAGCAAAGTCGTCCTGCGACTGTCCACCCGCCACGTTCGGCGGCGGCTGCGCCGGAGGCGGTCCGGAGCTCTGCGACGGCTGGCCGCCCCCCATCACCGCATTCGAGTAGCGACCCGTGCGCCGGTCGAACGTGACCTGCGTCGGGACGCCATTCACGTCGATGGTCAGGGTCTGCTGGTTTGCACCGGCATCATTCCTCCCAAGGATCTGAGTAGAACCGTCGCGCATGATGGCAACACGGTTACCTTCGCCGTCAACGTAGGTGGACTGGACGGCACCGCTGACAGCGCTCGCAGGCAGTCCCGCCAACTGCGCCTTCAACTGCTCAAGACCAGGCCCCTCGGTGGCTTCATCGTAAAGCTCGGGCACCTGCTGCCCGGTGATCTGGGCCAGGTACGGACTGATCTGCTTCCATGCACCCTGCACCGCCGCCTGGTTGCCTGACGACCGGGCCCGGTCGAAGTAGTCGACCATGCCCTTTACCTTGCGCATCTGCGAATCGCCAGCTTCCTGGTAGGACTGGGCAACCTCGGGGCTGCGCGCAGCCACCTGGGCAGTGGCATCCGGATTGCCGGCGATCACCTGCGGCGCCATCTGCCGGAAGAAGTTGCGGTCCTCCTGCGCCTGCTGGTACAGCTGCGCCTGCCGCCCGGCCTGTTGGCCCTGCACGAAGCTGGCGAAGTAGTTCTGCGGCCGGATGGCGGCATTCATGTCATAGAAGTCGGCCATTACCACCACCCCTTCTTGTAGCCATATGCCCCAATGCCACCGTTCACCATGTCGGCGAAGGCATTCCCCTGCGCCGCGTAGGCCGACGCGCGCGCCTGGCCTTGACCGATCAGCGCCTTGCCCACGCTATTGGCCATGTTCTGGCCCATGACGCCCAAGCTCTGCGCAGACTGCTGGCCCGCACCGGACATACCTGCCAGCTTGGCCCAGTAGTTGTTCAGGTTCTGGGTCGCCAGGTTCTGCCCGAACCTGATGCGGTCGGCATCAGCACCGCCGCCCCATAGGTTGCCCCGGGCCGTAGCGCCTGCGTCAAGTTGCCGAGTACCCGACTCCAGCGCCGCCTGATAGTCCGGAGACTGCATGAAGCCGGTGTAGGTTCCATCCAAGACCTGCTGCTGCCTGGCTAGCGCATTGGTCCCCGCATCAAGCCATGGCATCTGATCGTTTCGGGCCTGCTCGTACTGCCCGCGCTGTACCGCAATGGCTTCATTGGTCGCCTTCTGCTGCGCCTTGGCGCCCTTCTTGGCGGCATACATGCTGCCAATGCCACCAATCAGCGGGCCGGCAATGGCTGCGAAAATACTCATGGCTAGTACCCTCAGGTTTCAGTAGCGGCAAAGCTGCCGACCAAGGCCAGCACATCGCGCTTGCGCGGGCTGGAGCAGGTGAACTTGTAGACCCGCTGGCGTGACCGCCCAAGGCGCGTCCAGTTGATGCGCAGGTCGTATTGGCCGACCTCGCCAATGTCTGCGGCATCCCATTCCGACCAGTTGGCTTGGCCGTCGTCGCTGTAGGCCATTCGCACGGCATGATCGGCGCCAGGATCGGCAAGGTGGCCGGTATCCATCGCCAGTTCCAGCCGGTTGTGGATCAGATCGTGCCCGTCATCGTGGATCACGGGCTGGACGAATCCAGATACGAATGGATCGCTACCCTCGCGCGGATAGTCCCAGTCGATGCGCCAGATTTGGCCGCGCTGGAAGTCGCCGGCATACCACTGGCGATTGCTCTTGGTCGTGCAGTTCACCCGCCATCGGTTCAGCCCATACGATTCCCGGCGGTGCCATTCCTGCTCCGAGCAATCCCAAATCCAGGTGTGCCCGTTGAGGAATGTCCAGCAAATACAGGTGTGGCCCTCGGACTCCCACACGGATGCAAAGGCGTTCCACCAATCCTGCCCACGGATCGCCTGCTCCACCGGCCGGGTCGATATGCGCCTGGCTCCGTAGCCTTCTAGCTGGTAAAAGAATCCATCAGACCCGAGCCAGAACACCGTGCTGTCGGCCTCGGCCACTGTGAACGGACCAGCGCAACCGCGGTCCAGGAAGATGCGCTTGGACCGGAACGGCTGGGGATCTTCACCCGTGTTTGAGTAGAACTCTCCCGAAGTCGCCGACAGCAGCAGCAGGTCGCCTCCGACGCGGCCCATGGACACCAGCCGGTCGGGCTTGTACTCGGAGGTCCAGCGGTCCAGCGTGTTGTAGCTCATCGCATCGGCCGGTGCGCTGTTGAACGCGAACCGCCCTGCCGGGTCGATGCCGATCATGTAGCCATCCATGAACTTGACAAGCGCCGACCCGGGGAATCCCGGATCGGTGATCTTGGTCAGCGTCCCTTCCACCGTGTCGAACACGTACCCAGCGGACCCATTGGTCACCATCAACTGGTTCCCGCCAGGAACCTGGTTGTGATCCATCTGGATGCGCCCATTGCCTGGGATTGCTCCGATCAGGGACGCCTCCACGGTGTTCTGCGCAATCCGATACAAATCGCTTCCAGCAACCGCGAACAGTCGCCCCTCAACGTCGTGGATGCCACGAACAGGGGGGGCGACCTGCACATCGCCGCCTTCGGTTTCCTCATGAATCTCAAGCCACGGGTACAACCCTGGCGGCGTCTTGAGCATCAGCGGAGAGCGGGTGCCTCCACGCTCGGCCTTGCAGGGCATGTAGTTCCACACGTCCTGCTGGGACCACGGGCGGGACTGGTCCTGATAGAACCCCGCCACCAATGGGATCGAAACGTTGCGCATCAGCCATCCCACCCATTCCGAAATCCACCCCACCCGAACCGCTCCGGGAGCGGGGCATCGAGAATCGGCTGTATCGGCGTGGCGACCATCTGGTCACGCCTCAGGTCGTTCATGTAGTCGTTGGCCCGGCCTACTACCTCTGGCATAGGCGTAGTCCCGTAGCTCGGCGCTAGATCAATCGCCAAGGCGTACAGAACCGCTGCTTCGGCCTCGGGCGGAAGTGGGAGCGCGTCCGATGGGTTTGCCACGTCCGACCAGCCAAGCGCCGTCCCGTTGGCCTCAAGCCGTCGCACAAGGCGATTCAGAGCGCGGATGCCGGAAGTCATGTCAACCGCCTTGACCGGCTGGCGGGCATCGGTGGCCTGGATCAGCAACAGAGCGTCCTTGACGAAATCCGCCACAAGGGTCATCGCCGACTCCGAAAATGAAGAAGCCCCGGACGTGCCGGGGCTTCGTTAACGTGAACCGGGGCCGGCGAACCGGCCCCGGGAGTGCTACTTAGGTCACGCCGCCGTTCTTGGACTGGCTGATCAGCACCGGCACGAAGGCACCGGACGAGCCGGATTCCAGCGCCACGCCAATCACGCGGTCAGACGGGGCGGCCAGCGACACAACGGCCCTGCCCACGGTGTCCGTGGTCAACAGGTCGCCACGAGCCACGTTGCCGCCCAGCTCAACCTGGCCCGGACCCGACAATGCGATCATCGTCTGCTCAGTGGCGTTGGCTGCCTGCGGGGACTGGTTGATGCCGATGGTGGCGTCGGCCGCAGCCGCACCCTGGATCACCACGCCGCTGGCGCTGAACTTGACGATGCGGTACGGATTGACCGTGGCACCGGCAATGAACGCCTGGTTGTAGCCGGCGCCGTTGTAGCCGCTCGGATACGTCGCCCATGCGGTATTGCTGCGGTTGGGAACGTCGATGTTGTCAGTGGAACGTTGGGTTGCCATGGGTCATTTCTCCTTTTAGGTCGGGGCGCTCAGCGAGCCGAGCGAAGCGAGGCGGCAGGCGAACTCCGGACGCAGGGCACCAAACGCGCACATGATGTCGAAGCGCATGATGAACTGGTCGTTGATGATGTCCGAACCCTGCGCCACGCGCATCGAAATGCCGTCAAACACGCGACGGCTGCACGGACGATCCGGGTACTCGGGCAGGTCCACGGTGCCGAAGGTGAAGGCATCCTTTACGAACGCCAGCGAGATATCCTGCGCGATGCCCGACGTGCCCGGAATGGTCACGCCGCCCGAGGTGGTCGGGTTGGTGACGTTCTGCTCCGATCCAGTCGCGGTCAACGCCGGGAAGATGCTGATGTTGCCCGCACCGCCCGAGTAATCGGCCGTGACTACGAACTGGCGCAGATAGCCCAGATCCTGCTTGGTCTGCGGATGGACCGCATTGACACCGGCGAACGTGACGATCTCGCCCTTGAGGATGGTGCCGGCACCGGCCGCCACGGTGATGGTCGAGCCGGTCTGGCCCGCCGTGACCGTGTACGCGCCATTGGCGGTACCGCGAAGCTGCTTGGGCATGACCGTGGAACTGTTCCAGTCATAACCGGCCGCACGGCCCATGTAGCCTTCCTCGTACTGCACGGCGATCTGCTTCTGGGCGTTGAACAGGCCCTTGAGCGAATCGACAAACCGCAGGTTGGCCGGGGTGGACAGCAGCATCTCCTTGGTGCCCTTGAACGCGCCGTTGTCCTCCTGGATCTTGCGAGCCAGGTTGGCGTAGTACAGGGCATTGGCACTGGTGAAGTCGGTCGTGACCGGGCCGGTCTGGTTCGGAGTGGCCTGGATCGCCATCGTCAACACCTCGGCCTCGATGCTGACCACGAGGTCGGCGATCTGCTGGTCGATGTAACGGCGGCCCAGTTCCTCGATGTCCAGCGCCATCTCGGCACTGTTGAACACCACATCGATGCCTCGCTGGCCGAACACGGACACCGGGCGGACGATGGTCTGGAGCGGGTTGGGATCGGCAATGCGGCCCTTGCGGACCAAGCCGTGCTGCGGGACGGGAACGCGCAGGGTATCGCCGATCTTGGCCTCCTTGCGGCCAAAGCTGTCGTCGTATTCCCGGTTCACGCCCTTGAGGAAGGTGACGTTTTCGCTGAACTTCATCAGCGCGTAGTCGGCCACCTTGTCGGTAGTGATAAATGCGTTAGGCATTGGAGTGATTCCTTTGGATTAGCGGTTGGCCCGCTGCTGCCGCCAAAGGGCAATGCGCTGTGCAGACGAAATGTTCGGGTCATCAACCGTCACAGTCGGCTGACCAGCGCCAGAGACCGTCTTTGGCGGCGGCGGGGCATTGGTCGTCTTCTTGGGAAGAGGTGCCGAAGGGGCAGCGAGCGCAGGAGGCGCTGAGAGCCGTGCGTCGATCCGGCCTATGGCAATGGCCTGCTGGATCGGCGAAAGCGCAGCGATGGCGGCGGCTTCGTCCAGGTGCGTGGCAAGGTGATACGCAACCGCCGGGGCGTTGTCCGTCCCCAGCATTGCCTCCGCCATGCCTTGCGTGATCGGCAAGTTCGGCGCGTAGACCACATCGCGGTAATTGGGGTGTTCGGCCTCAAAGGCCGACTCCTTCTCACGCAATGTGGTCAGGCGCGCATTTACCTGCGCATGGGTATCGCGCTCCACTTCAAGCTGGCGGAATTTCCACTCCGCAACAGCCTCTGCATGGGCTCCAACATCGAAGTTGAAGTCCTCCAGCCTGGGGCGCCCCTCTGGCTCTGCCGCCTGCGCTTGCGGTACGTCCGGCACATCAGTCGAACTACCCCTCTGGGCAGAAATCGCCTGCTCTCGCCAGTAGTCCCGCTCGCGGAGTGCGTCGTGCTTTTCCTTCGTCAACTCGTTGATGCGCTTGCCAACGCCCTTGTTCTTGGGCTTGCCCGGTGCACCGTCCCGGTCCGAAGTCGCCGCGTCCTCGGGGTGTTCCGCCTCTACGTCGTCGTCCTCGCTCTCGGTTGCGGTGGCAACGGGCTGCACGTCCTGCGCAGCCGTTGCCGGTGCTTCCTTGGGCTCGGCCGGCACAACGCTCGGCACGGCCTTGCTTTTCATCTCGACAGGCGTTGCCGCCTCCGCGGCAGGCGCCGCAGCTTGGGTCTGGTCAGTCATTGCGATCCTCGGATCGTGTAGCCCGGAATGCCGTCCGGTGCGGTGCCGCTACTGCGGCGGGTACTGCCCGTTGCCCATAAAAGAAGCCCCTTCCGGGGCTTGGTCTTGGACATTCGGTTGTATTTGCGGTGGACCAGCGCCCACTACCTCGCCGAATCGGTACGCGGTGATCTGCGTCTCCAGTTCGGTTTGATCGGCATCGGCGTTGGCCTTGCGGGCACCCGCGGCGTCCCTCTCGGCCGCGGCCACGTCCTTCGGGTTGGGCGGTGGCGGCTGCGGCGGTTGGTCGCCCTTGCCGGGTTCCAGCAGACCCTGTGCCACCAGCAGCTTTCGGGCGGCGGCGACATACTCGTCCATGCCAGGAAGGTCCAGGGTCTTGAGCAGCAGGAACTGGCCCAGCGCGCCGAACGGACCGGGTTGGGCGGAAAGCGCCTGCGCGGCCTCGGCAAGCTCCATGCGCGCAGTGTCAAAGCCCTTGCCAACAGTGACCGTCACGTCGAACCGCCCGCGGCTCAGATCGTTGACGATATGGACCTGCCCGGTCTGCTCGTCTCGCATCGGGCGATTGACCCGAACGAACTTCTCCGCGCCATCCTCGCCAAGAATCCTGATCGATCGCTCGGCGTCGTAGTAGCTCGGGATCGCGTCCACGAGAACCTCGCCAAGGCGCTTGAGCGTCTTGACCTGGTTGTCGATGTAGACGAAGTTCGCAATCTCCCCTTCGGATTGCCGGGCTAGGATCGCTCTGCCGCTGGTCTCGTTGGTACGGGCGCCGATACTGGCGTCGTGGACGCCAAGATTGGATTTAAGCTCATCCGTAGCGATAGCCGATATGTTGGCCAGAGCCGCAGGGAACTGGGCTGGCGGTTGCCGCTGAGGGGCCATCCCCGCCGCCAAGGGATCGGCGTTGAACAGCAGCACAGGCGGGTCGTCATATCCCATGCGCTCGTAGTAGCTCTCTAGGCCTTCCACCATCTTCGGCGTCGCTGTGAGCGGACTATTGGGCAGCTTGGCAACCACCTCAATCAGGGTGGACAACTCGAAGTTATGGATGCGCTGGGCATCTTTCCCGAACCGGGTCATTCCGGAGTAGATCTTCTTTCCGTCGATGGTCACCACATCGCCCCATTGCGGGACAATCGGGATCATCGTGCCGCCCCACTTGGTCGGCTTCTCAAGCACGCCTGCGCCGGAGACGAGAGCGGAATAGATGGCTGGGCGGGTGACCTCGCGCTCGGCCTTGATCGTCAGCGGCGGGTACTCGGGCTGCCCCGTTTCGGGGTCAATCGGCGGGTTCGCTGCCTCATCCTTGATCGGATCGAACTCCTCCGAATCAACCACAGTTCCGTCGTCAAGCAGGTAGATCGTCCGCTTCTCGTCCTCGATATACCAGTATTCGGCGATGCGAACCGTGTCCTTGAACCACCACTGGCGGTCGAAGTCGTCAAGCTTGCCAAGGCTGAAATCCACCACCGGCTGCTTCGGCCAGCGACTTTTGAACTCCGAGCGCGGAATGACCTCAGTCACGAAGATGAACTTGGCATCCGACCAGTCCAGTTCACGGGACGCTGGATCGGGGAATACCGTCAACGGGTCTTGAACGGTCTTGACCTTCAAGCACTGGTCGAACGTGTCTCCAGGCTCATACTCTGCGACAGCCCGAAGAACGCCATATCCACCACCACATGACCATTGGAATGCGGTGTCGTAGGCATTCTCCGCGGAAGACTGAACCTCGATGTTCTTGATCAGGCCGTTGTAGATATCGGCGGTATCAACGTCCCCGTCCTCAGCCGCCCTGACCTTGATCTGGGGCTTGTTCTTCAACTGCTGCCCAGTGACCCTGCGAATCAGCTGCCGAATGCGGTTAAACTCATAGCACGGACGGTTGCGCCGCTTCTTGGTCAGGTGGGCATCCCACTGGTTCCCGGAAACGAACGCGAACTCCATATCCTCCTTCACCCTGCGCCGCTGATCGGCGTCGAAGGAGAACGCATCCGACGCCCGTTGCAACATCGTGCGAGTGAACTGGTCCCGGTCTGCTAGCTTTGCCATGTCACCAGTCCATCGTGAAGCCCGGAGCCGTGGCCCCGTGCGTGAATTGGGTCGTGAAGTTGAGCTTGGGCACGCCCATGACGTTCGTCAGGCTCTCGGCATTGATAGCCGTGTACCTGAAAGCATCCGCCCCGTGGCTCCATTCGTCGTGCATCGGCCGGCCAGGTTCGCCGGTCTGCGGCAAGGTGCGCCGATAGCGCTTCAAACACTCCAACAGCCGCGCCGCCTTGGTCTTGTCCAGATACGTCTGCGCCAGCGCCATACGGGCAGATCGGATGCCGGTCTCCATCGGCTGGCTGGGCGTGATCTCCACTTCCCAGCCCAACGCCTCCAATATCTGCTTGGCACTCTTGCCGGTTTTGTAGTCGCCATGGGCGCCGTCATGCGGCAGCCAGAGCTTGCCCCAGTTGTACCGGCGCGTCCGAAGCTCTGACGACCACCAGTCCAGCGTTTTGTGGCTGTCCTCCAGGTACTCGATCACCCGGAGCGTTGACAGATGCCGCTGCACCAGCACCAGCGACATGGCATCGTTCCAGCCCAGATCCCACACCACATGGACCTTGAGCGCCGGGTCATACACCACATCGCATAGCCGGCCCGTAGCGACCATTTCGGCCACTTCGTCGGCGTAGATGGCGCCAATCGCAGCCGGACGGCACTTGCCATCCCATATGTTCTCGTAGTCGGCCTTGGGCATGGATGCCTGCGCGTGCAAGCGCTCCTGCTCCAAAACCTCCGGGAACCATGGGTTGTCGCGCCAGTTGATTTGCATCAGCGCCGAGTCAGGCGGCGGAGACTGAACGAACCGGGTCCACGTTTCGTCCGTGTCCAACTCCGGATTCATGCTGATCCAGATTTCCGACCCATCCTTGCGAATGGTCGGGATCAGGATGTCCCAGCTTCTCTTGCTGATCGCCTGCGCCTCCTCGCACCAGACGATATCCACACCCTCGAACGACTTGATAGACTCAGACGTCAGGTCCGACAGGCCAGCGAACAGGAACTCGGTCCCGTTGGCGCCTTTGATCACCGCCGCCTGCACCTCGTAGAAATCGCCCAGCCCTAGCGCCTGGATTTGGTCGCCCAGAAGCTTGTGCACCGAATCCTTGATCGACTTCTGAATCTCTCGGGTACACAAAATTCGAAGGGGCCTCTCGGCCCCTTTGATCAGCAGCGCCCGGGCGAACCCCCAGGACTTGGCACCGCCTCGGCCTCCATACGCCACCTTGTAGCGGTGCGGCCGGAATAGCGGCTGCAACTTGTCAGGGAACTCAACCTCCTGCGTCATCGCCAGACTTCTTGCTGCGGCGAAAACGTACAGTTAGGCTCGTTGCGAGCGAACCACCATGGTTCAGGTCGATCTTGTCCCCGTACCGCCGCGGGTCCCATTTCGCCAGCAGCTTGAGTCGGGTCTCGATCTGCAACTTGCGATGGCCGAGCATGTCTTCGACCTTGCGTTCGGTCAGCTTGAACTCCTCGACAGCTTCGCCGCCCGGCTCGTCGGGGTTGTCGATCATGACCCGCTCGTACTTCTCGGTGACGCCCTCCAATGGCGTGTCGGCGATTCGCAGGCAATCCTCCGCAATGACATCGAACCCAGCGTCGCGCGCGGCCCGGAACATCGCTTTCAGCTCGGCATCGGCCTCCAGCCACTTATAGAACCAGGTGTGCGACGGGAACCTCTCGTCGCTGCGCAGGATCGCGCGCAGTGGCTCGCCGTTTGCAATGCGGCCGATGATCTCATCGGCTATGGTTTGGTCGATATTCATGGCTTCACCTGGGATCGAACTGGAGCCCCATGGACACATATCGCCATCCGAACCGTGCCCAGATGCCCATCCAGCACGGGCGCCTGGTCCCCGCATAGGGGATGTAGCTCGGCACAATCTTCCAGGCGCGATAACACATGAGCGGCCTGTAGAACACCTTTAGCCTCATGCCTCAACCCTCACAACAAACGACCCAGCATTAATGGGCACGTCCTCGAAGAATCCCGGGGAGTCACGGACCTGGCACTCGAACACCTGCGAATAGACCTCGCCGTTGTCCAGTGTTGCGGTACAGCGAATGGCGCAGAACCCGCCGAACTGGAAGTCCGCCGTGACCTGCGCCTCTCGGTCATTGATCACGGGAGCCTCCATCCTTGCGACCCAGGGCGACGTACAGCGCCACTCGGCCGCCACGATGCTCCTGCTCGGAGGGATGGCCCCGTTGTAGTCGGCCACCAGGCACCGCCGCTCTTGCCGGCGAACGCGAACCTGATGGATCCGCGCGCGGTCATAGCCTGAGACGTAGGCCCGGGTCGTGCGCCCAAGTTCCTGGCAGCCGCCGCCTTGCCATACCTCCACCAGGAACTGGTACGTCTCCTGCGCCGAGCCCTCACCGTACCCCGCCTGGGCGTAGGAGACAGCACCAGGCCGAGTCATCCCCTCGAATTGCGTGGGGGAGAACCCAGGGTCTGCCAGATTCACCACTGACTGAGCAGTTCCACTAGGCAGGGTCCAGTCGAACCGTGCAGGGTCACTCCATTCGGTCAGAAGCTCGTATGCCAGAGCGGTTACCCTGAACCTCAGTGCTCCCCCTGTTCCGTTCTCAATGCTCCAGCTTGCGTTCTGGCTCGCGCTTGCAGAAACAATACTTCCGGAGATCGTTGCCGCTCCTAGCGAAACGAAGGAGACAGCCAGATCGGAGTCCTGTAGCGGAACCCACGTCATGGCTTGCTCCTGTCGGCAAGGATCACGGCTTGGCAGGCTCGGAGCTGGTCGTCGGCGTCTCGGCCGATTCGAACAATTCGGCCCGCAGCCTCGTCTCGGCTTGCGGCGAGCGCATCACGTTCGCGGGTGGCGGTGGCAGCGTCGGACAGACGCTGGGTTTCACAGCCCGCCCATTCGCGGCGCAGCCGGAGATTGCCATCGCGCAGGTCAGCAGCAACGGCAGCAGGTACGGTTTCCGCATCGCGGCGGTCCTCTTCGTGTTGGGCGCCGATGTCGGCGAGGGTCCGTGCCTTGACCCGCTCGGCATTGATGGTCTCGACAAGCGCGTCGTTGGCATCGCTGGCGTATTGCAGGTCGGCCCGGAGCTTTTTGATATCGGCGCTGCGGTCCCGGTACTCCCAGCCGAGCCAGGCGGCTCCCAGGGTCCACAGGACGAACAGCACGATGGCGACGGCGATGCGGTTCACCTCAGCCATCCGCCCTGGTGAAGTCTGCGTAGTACTTCTGACCGGCATCGAACTGACCGAAAAGCGCCGGATTGGCGATGTAGATGGTCAGGTCCGCCGATGGGGTGAACTTGGCGAACGAGTTGTCCTCGTCGCTGCCGTCCTCCGGATAGGTGCCTGACCTGCCAACGGCATGGAAGGAGATGCGCTCGCCGGTCTCCAGCTTCTCGACCTGGGCGACAGCGAACTTGGCACGCATAGTGGTCTTGCTCATCGGGGCTCCTCTGCCTTCCGGCACGGTCCTGGTTTCCAGGTCATCCGGCGGGCCTTGATCGTCCGCTTGCCGGTGGCGATAGCTTTCAGGACGCGGTGACGGCCGTCAGCGATGCAACCGTTCCAGTCCAGCAGGATCGGGCAGCTCAGGTCCGCCTCCATGCACTTCTTCACGTGGAACGCGAGGTCGAACAGGCTGTCGCCATCCCACGGTCGGCCGGTCAGGTCCAGCGCCGCCAGCGGCACCTCGAACACCGGCAGATCCTTGGCGTCATCGACCAGCCGCGCCACCGACCAGCGGTTGCCGTCACGGTCCTGGTAGTAGTCCTGTAGTGGGTCGATGGCCCGGAACTTCACCCGCGGCGGCAGGCTCACGTACCACCCCATAGGGCGCGTCCCTCGCACAGGGCGCGCTCATCATCCCGGCGCAGGACCAGCCCCTTCAGCTGGCGCCCACCCGCCTTGTCCCAGCGGGAAAGCTCTGCGCAGGCGCCCGGCCAGTCGTTGGCCCCGGCCTTGCGCTGTAGGGTCGAGCCGCACACGACCTGCGGCCCGAGGTTGAATACCGCACTGGTCAGCGAAGCCTCGACCTGGCGCAACATCGGCACCCCGATGCACTGGCGCACGTAGCCGTTGGCCTCGGCCATGTCGGCCGCCAGCAGGGCGTCACACTCGGCCTTGGTATACCGCTTGCCAGATTGGACGGTCTTGGTGTGCCCGTAGCAGACCGTCAGCACGCCCACGCTGTCCCGGTAGGGCTCGTACCGCACACCCTCCCAGCGCTGGATGATCGGAGCCGCCAGCGCCAGCGCACCCGCCAACGCGACGGCCGCGATCCCGCCGCCGACCGCCTTGGTGTTGATCGGCTTGTCAGTCACGGTCACGTCTCGCCTCGCGCCGCCAGCGCCACAGTAGGTACGCCGCTTGTAGCGCGATGAACGCCCCGCCCATCAGGGCCACGCCCTTCTCAATCGTCAGCCCAGACGCCCAAATCAGGATCGCGCCCACTGACGGGACGCTCTTGAGCAGTCCGATGCTGACGTCGGCGGCATGGTCTTTCACGGTGTCCCCTGTACGTGCAAAAAGAACCCCGCCGGACCAGCGCCGGCCAGGCGGGGAGCTTGAGAAAGGGTGCCCGCCACCGCAGCCGGCTGGCTGAGTGGGTTCGGTCCGGTGAGGGTTGGCGGGCGGGAAGGTTGCAGCCCCAGGTTCGAGGATCCGGGCCTTTCGGCTTGACGCCCAAGGGGCGACCTCTACAAACCCTGCGCTTGCTGCAATTTGGTCTGGGCATCCGGCTCTCTGCCGGAACTCGCCTAGGGGGCCGTTCGCCTCCCCAACCCAGGAAATATGAACGCCCAGCGGTTAGGCCGGGCGACTGTAGACTTTCTACCCCACAGACTGCGGCTGTGTCACTGCCGCACCCTCCATCAATGCCGCCACGGTCTCTCGGGCCGCCTGCTGCTCCGCGTCCCATAGGTGCGCGTGCAGCCATTCGTAGGCATGGCGCCAGTGCCGGCGATAGACGGATTCGTTCTTCCCGATGGCCGCCGCCCGCTTCCTGTCACTCATCGGGACCACGCCCCGGCTGTTGCAGGCGGCACATGGTGTCAGCAGGTCGCCCACCAGCACCTGCCCCCTGCCCTCGCAGCACGCGCAATGGTTCTTGAGGGCAATCTCCCGCACCGCCGCCACTGTCAGCGCCGGCAGGCTTTCCAGCGTCGTCCGGGGCCACGCCTGCGCCCGTAGGGCACCCAGCCTGCCCCGGGCCCGGTCAACGGCCATCCGCTGCTCCGGCTTGGGGGCCCTGCTCCATGCCAGCGCAGCCTCGGCCAGTTGCACGTCCAGGTGAGCCTCGACCAGCTGCTTGGTCTGCCGGCCTATCTCGGGCAGCACCAACTCCACCACGGCCTCATGCAGCTTCCCGCGCAGCAGGTGCCCCGATGGCGTCCAGCACACCTCGAATACGAGGCGACCCAGGCCCGGTTCCACGAAGCCCAGCGCGCCGGCACCCTCGGGGTGCAGGTCGCCGGCAAGTTCACGAACGTTCGACATCGCGCTTCCTCTGTTTGATCATCTTCCGCATCCGGTCGGCCTGCCGCTGGTAGCGGGCCGCGCTGAGCTTCCGTGGGTCGTCTGGCTGTCGGCTCCTGCTGGCCCGTCGCTGATCCAGGCTGGCGAACTGCTGCGCCACGCGGGCCAGGAGCCGTAGCTGGTCGTCGGTCAGTAGAGCCATATCGGCGGGCGTCATGCCGGGCCTCCTGTGACCTCGATCCGCACCCCAAAGACGCCCCGAGGCGCCCGCTCCTGCCCGTACTCCCAGCGAAGCCCCGGGTCGTTGTCGGCCACCTCGAACGCATCGGCTACGCCGTCGCGGATTCCCTTGAGCGCGCCGCGCAGGTTGTCGTCGTCCAGCTCGCCAGCGGACAGGCGAACCAGCCGCACCACTGTAGGCAGGCCCACGCGCCGGGCGATCGGCCGGACCACGAGGCAGGCATCGGCACGCTCGGCCTTGCGGCGGCGATGGACCGTTCGCCAATGCTCGTGGCCGCCGTTCGGACCCTTCGTCCGTAGCGGAAGTGTGACCTCGTGCGCGCGCGATGCGTCAACTCGGGCGGTCATGCGGCCACTCCCATCGTCCCGTGCAGCCGGCCCAGCGTCACTGCCAGTGCGTCCAGTTCGTCCATCTTGCGGACCAGCCACATGCGGCGCTGGCCGTGGATTCCGTTGAAGCTGCCCTGGTGGCAGTCCTTGCACAGGGCGACCACGGTGAAGTGCTGGCCCTGCTTAATGTGGTGGGCGTCGCTTGGCCCGGGTGAATCGCAGACGCTGCACGGCAGCAGCTTGACCGCCTCGACATGCGCCGCTTCGGCTCGGGTCATGGGCTTGGAGTTCTTGGAGCGCATCAGTTGCGCCTCCGCGAATACGCCAGCACCAGCCGCATCACCTCGGCGGCCTCCCCCGAATAGCAGCGCATCGACCCGCACGGGCCGCGCTCGAATACGCAGTCGCCGATGGTCCAGAGAAGGCGCATCAGGCCGCCCTCCCAATCTTGTAGCCCGGATCCGGGTCGGGGATGACCACGCCAGCCCGCGCACCTACCCGCTGCACAAACTCGACGTAGCGCCAGAACTCCTCGCCGTCGATCACGTCTCGGTTGCCATCCGCGTCCATCGTCGTGCTGCGGATCGGCACGTCCTCCGTGCGACCGCCGGGCAGCTTCTTCGGGCGCCAACCCCAGAACGATCCGCACAGGTACTCATGCACATCCTCCGGCTCATAGCCGCCGTGGTCGGACAACATGCGGATCGCCACACCCCACAGGTAGCGCAGTTGAGGCGGGGTGCGCTCCGGGCGAGCAATGGTCATCTTCACGTTGACCGGCTTGCCGGCCTGGAAGAACCTCAGGATCTCCGACAAGCGGGCGATGGCCGCCTCTCGGTCCTTCGGCGGCAGGGTGACTACGTTCTCAGCCACGGGCCCTCCCCTTCGGCTTCCCGATCTCGGCGTCCTGCGCGTCATAGCCGTTCCACCACGCCTCCCGCAGCAGCGCCTCGTCGCGGCCCATGCCGTACAGCGGGCAGGTGTCACGACCTCGGCCAGCACGGCGCGCCGCTCGGCCTGCGTCCTCGGCGCGGTGGTACTGTTCCGGCGTCATGCGGCGCTCTCCCATTCGTGGCTACGGGCGAACGACTGGAACGCCATGGTTTCCGGCACGAAGCGCACGCGCTTGTACCCGGTAGGCCCGTGCCGGTTCTTCTCGATCAGGATTTCGGCCACTCCCGGGTCGGGCGACTTGGGGTTGTAGACCTCATCCCGGTAGAGCATCAGGATTTGGTCCGCTTCACGGGTCAGCTCGTCGGAGTTGGCCAAGTCGCCAGCGGTCGGCCGCTTGTCCTGCCGCTGATCCACGCCCTTGACCACCTGGGCTAGGCACACCACGGGGATATTCAGGTCGCGCGCCAGGTTCTTGAGACCCCGGGCGATCAGCGACACCTCGGTCACGCGATCGACACCGGGCACCGTGATGCGCTGGGCGTAGTCCACGAACAGGGCCGTGATCCCGTGGCTGTGGCGCCACTTGCGGGCGATGCCAATCAGCTCGTCCAGGGTGATGGCGCTGCGGTCGTAGACGCGGATGTCGTGGCCGGCAGTGTTGCGGATGCCGGTGGTGAGCTTGCTCCACTCCTCGTCGTGGATCCGACCGGAGCGGATCGACACGGCGCCCACGCCGGAGGCCAGCGCCACGCGGCGAATGCCAAGCTGCACCGCCGGCTGCTCAGCCGAGATCAGCCCGACCCTGGCGCCGGCAGCAGCGGCAGCCTCGGCCACGCCCAGCAGGAACGCCGTCTTGCCCATCGCAGGCCGGCCGCCGACGATGGTCAGGTCCGAGTCGTGCCAGCCACCCAGGATTTCGTCCAGTTCGTCCAGGCCGGTGGTGATGCCCGGCAGCTTGCCGCCGTTCTCGAACGCGGCCTGCGCCACCTGCATCGCCATCGCCACGATCTGCTTGCCGGTGAACTCGTGTTCCGTCGATTCGGCGTTCAGCGCCATCAGCGCGGCAATGGCGGCATCGACCGATTCCGGGTCGCGGTCCCTGGCGCCCAGCAGCAGCCGCTGGCCGATGGTTCCAGCCTCGCGCATCCGCCAGTTCTCGCGGACGATGGCGGCGTAGGCGGCGACATTGCCGCCAGTGGCCACGTTCGACGCCAGGTCGATCACGTCGGCGCCGTACTGCGGCAACGCGTCGCAGATGGTCACCGGGTCGGCAGGCTCACCAGCCAGCACGCGCTCCCGGATCGCGGCCCACAGGTCGCGCCGCATCGGGCTGGTGAACTGCGCCGCGGTGGTGAACGCTGCGATATCGTGGAGCGCCTCGTTTCGGGCCATGACGCCGGCCAGCACGGCCTCCTCGGCGAATGCGGGGGATTCGGTCACAGTTCTCGCCTCCCGCCGCCGGGGCGCTGCTCCAGCGGCACGACGTTGGCCGCCGGTGGCAGCTTGGCCCAGTTCTCGCGGACCGCCTCCATGAACGCAGCGTCCCAGTCGGCGTAGGTGTAGCCCTTGGCCTGCGCCTTGGTCCGGAAGGATTCCAGATGCTTGTCCAGGCGGTCGTGGCCCTTCTCGGCCGCCCAGGCCCGGACGCGCTCGGAGATTCCGAAGTCCTCGGGAAGCGGGTGCTTCTGGGGCGCGCGTTTCCGCGCAGCGGAAGAAGCTTTACTCCCTTCCTCTCCTTTCCCTTCTACATCCCCTCCCTTCCCTTCCGGGGGTGAGGAGTCGTCTCCCGCTACACTACCATTCGCCGAATTATCCGCGAGAGGTAGCGGATACTTCTTGGACGGCTTGTCGATTTTTTGGTGCTTCCAGCCCGTCACAAGCCAGTATTTCTCTCCTTCGACCTCGTATTCGTGCAGCAAGCCGTGCCTGACCAGCTCGTCGGCCATGTCGGCCACCTGGTCCCTGGTGAAGTCGTCGCCGGGGTACACCTCCATCTTCAAGCGGGCCGGCGACGCGGGGTGTATCCCCTGGTCGTCGCAGAAGCACCACATTCCGATGAACAGTAGCCGAGCATTCGGAGAACATTCGGCGAGTTGTTCGCTAGTGAAAAACTCCGGCTTGATCGTTCTGATCCTGGCCATTACTCGGGACTCCTTGCGAGCCCTCGGGCGCGCTCCATGCGCTGCACCTGGTCGGGCGAGCGGTCGTTGATCTCGTCGCGCAGCCGGAGCCACAGGCGGCGCCGGTCGGCGATGGTGTAGGCGGTGGCGAACTGCTGGCGTAGGTGGGCGATCCTGCGTTCGCGCAGCCAGTCGGAGAGGCGGGCGATCATGCCTCCCCCTTGGCTGCGCGCATGGCGGCTATCCATCTGTAGGCTGTGGGGAGGCTCATCCCGAACTCGGCCATCAGCTCCTGTGGCCTGGGCGTCCGGTGCTGGAACCGGAGTGCGATCCGCATAGCGACCAGGATCCTGGTCGATGCCACGCCGGGGGGGGGGGCATGTCTCCATGGTGTATTGCGTGCGCCGCATCACGCCGCCCTCCCCACGAACAACTCCCCCTGCCCTTCCGGCAGCGCGTACAGGTGGTGCGGTGCGCCGGGGTAGCGGCCCTCGACCGTGCCGAGCTTGACCAGCAGACCGGCCTTGTAGAGGTTCGTCACGGCGCGGCGGGTGCTGCCCTCGGGCCAATGGTGATCGGCGTCCTGGCTCCACTGGTGCGCCTCCAGCGCGGTCATGGGGCGCGGGACCGAGCGAAATATCGCCAGGATCCAAGCGTCCTGCTTGCTGGCTGCTGTAGCCGCTGCGATGTGCTGGGCTTGGGTCAGGTCGGTGGTGCGGTGGTAGGCGATGTGGGTCATTCCATCGCCCCCGCCTGCTTCAGCAGTCGCATGATTTCCGGCATCGCCAAGCCGAGCGCATCGATGGCCTGCCGCTTCTTGGCGTCCTCGTCGCGCAGGTACTTGTCGATCAGGTAGTAGATCGGCGTGTAGTCGCCGGTCTCGTCCATGACTGCTTCCAGCGCGTCGATGTCGAAGCGCCGGGCCGTGGTATCGCCTTTGGATCGGTCGCCGAGCGACTTGCTGAAATTGCCCGGCGACTCGTCCGCAGCGATGGCGCAGCGGTTCAGATCGTGCCGGTAGACCAGCTGCGCGACGCAGCGCCGGAGCGACCCGTGCTTGCGTGATAGGCCCGGTTCGAAGTTCAGGCTGAGTTGGCCGGATGCCGCTGTGACCATGAGCGAAAACCCTTGTTGTCAGTCGTTTTCGGTCGGAGACCGAAGAATGGCCGGGTCCGAAACGGAGGCCCAGCCGATGCTCAATTCAGTGCGTACAGCGCCCGCGAACGTGGTGTTCCTGCTGCGGGTTTGCGGGAATTGGTTCGCCCTGCGGCGCGACGGCCAGCACATCGCCTGGCGCATGCTGCGCAGGGGCCGCTAAGTGGCCGGCCAGGAAGCCCGCCTGCCGGTAGGATGGGAGCACGACCCCACCACCACTACCGGAGACGGACATGGACTTGAGCCAGATTGCGTCAGTTGTCATCCCGGGCCTCAATGCGCTCAACGCCGCGCGGGCGGCTCTGGAGGTCAGGGACTACGTTGCTACTGCAACCGCAATTGCCGATGCCACGGCAAAACTCCTCGACGCACAGGAGCGACTCGCTACTCAAATCACCGAGATCGACAATCTCCGCACGGAACTTCGGCAGGTGAAGGAGGAGTTGGCCGAGTTGAAGCGCCTGAGATTGCAGCGCGAAAAGTACGCGCCATTCGCCCTTGCCAGCGAAGCGGTGGTGTTCCGCTTGAAGCCGCCGGCAAAGCTTGGCGAAATCGGAGTGGACCCCAGCGAGCCCCCGCATTACGTCTGTCAGAACTGCCTGGACAACCGCGGCGTTCTCGCGATCCTGATCCCCAGGCACGGCATCAGCCTGGACTGCCCGGCCTGCTCGACCAGCGTCCCCGTGCAGCGCGTCGGGGACTTCTCGCAGCCCATCGGCGGCGGCAGTCAATTCACCCGGGACTGGTGAGCCTGACATCAGGCCACCCCCACCTTCTGCTCGGACTCCGAGGGGGCGGGGCCGACGCCCTGAAATCCTGTGCCGCAGTCGAATCGAGCCGCCGGGGTCATATGCATCCCCATGGCCACGCCGCGGATTCCGCAGTCGAACCGCTGGCGCAAGGTCAGCGGCTTCATTGCTGTCTCAACCGGATCATGATGCAGGCCAGGTCCGCGGGCAGCGTTGCATTCGCGGCAGACCGGCGAGACCTCCAGCGGCTTCTTGTAGTCGCGGTGGTCATACTCCTGCGCCGGCCGGCCGCAGTCCTCGCATGGGATCAAGCCATCCAGACGCGGCAGGTCGCCGTTGTAGATCGCCACCGAGACATAGCGGTGAGCCAGCGTGAAGTAGCGGGAGCGCGGGGTGATGGCCACTCAGGCGGCCTCCGGGCCGTGGCCGGTGTAGGATTTGCCCAGACAACGGGGAGTCCGAATGAACCACTTCGAGCTGCTGCACACGCTCTCGGCGCGGCTGGCATTTGTCGTCGCAGCACTGGCGTTCATGGTGTTTCACCTGACTCTGGCGACGCTTGCGCTATTTGCGCTTTGGGCCTTTCAGGCAGAACCCCAAGCCGCTCTAGATGGGCTTCTACGATTTGCTCAATCTCGGCACGGTGTGCTGCTTGGAGTTGTCGGCGTATCGCTGGCCACTTGTCTTGGGCTGTGGATTCGCTGGATATGGCGCGCCACAAAGAGCCGACTGCATGCCTACCTCTGGCGAGGTATTTCCGAAGCTGCGGTAGGGGATTAACCGACATTCACCACCCCCACAGAGGCGGCGGAGCGCTTGGCATCTTTCTTGGTCGCGCGGACCCAGACGAGCCGGTTGGCGTCGAGGAACGGATCGGCCTGCGCCATCCTGGTAGCCATCCGCGTCGAGATGCCCCGATAGCCGTTGCGGATTGACGCAAGGGTCGAATACGCGACGCCGAGCCGTGCAGCCGTAGCCGCAATGCCACCGTGGCTGTCGATATATGTGCAGAGGTAGTCCCGCGCGTTCATGCAGTCCATCTATCCGATTCGGATAGTCATGCATTATCCGTGTCGGATAGGCGCTGTCAAGCGTCGATTTATACGATTCGGAGACCCCCGTTCCGTCGCAGCCCATGAGCCGACTCTCCGACAACCTCAATGGCCGACGACTAGAGCTAGAGCTGACCTACGAAAAGGTCTGGGAGAAGCTCCAAGACTATCCGTGGCCGCCCGGCATCAAGCCGCCAAGCCTCGCTGTTGTCGGCCACTGGTTCAATGGGGAGCGGAGGCCGCGGAAAATGGAGCATTTACAAGGGTTGTGCGAGGTTTTGGGGCTAACGATAGACGAGGCCGCCAAGGGCGCGACGAAGGAGGCAAGGACGGACGAGGAGCAGGCGTGGCTGGATGCCATGCGAGCCGTACCGGCTGGCGTGGATCGTGAATACCTGCTGGGACTGGCGGCTCAAATGGCGAGCAGGCCCAGGTAGAGGGCGTCGCCGGAGCGTCGTTCTATTTGCGGGACTTAGCGTCCCGTTTTTGTTGCCATAAAACTATCCGTTTCGGATTGCATGCGTCTATCCGTTATGGATAATGACCCCATCGCCTCCACGGAGGCACCTACGGGGAGATGGACATGGCCGACAACGCCAGCAGGAAGAGCCGGGGCAAGAAGGACCGGGCCACCGCTGAGGCGGTCACCGCCAAGCATCGCCGCCGCCGGGTCGCCAAGGACGCCGCCAGGAAGGCCGCCTGCGCCCAGGCCCGTGAGGGTGGAGCCGTCAAGGCGATCAGCCGAGCCGTTCGCCAGATGCACCGGGAGGCCGCCTGATGCCCGCCGACCGCAGCATGACCCGGCAGCAGTACGCGGCGATCCGCCGGGGCTACCGGGACGCCCGCAGCGCCGAGTTGATCAGCCTGATCCGGTTCGGCTACTACGGATCGAAGAAGCTGGCCCGCCTCGGCCATGCCGGTGTCGCCCGGCGCTTCCGGGCCACGGCCCGCCGCCAGATCGCTGAATTGCGCGCCCTGCGTGCGGAGGTGGAGTGATGGCCACCGACCGCTGCATGCCCCGCGAGGTCTACGCCGTCCTGCGCCAGGGCTACCGCATCGCCCGCCGGGCTGACCGCATCCGCGAGGCCGACGATGCCGCCTACCGGGACGGCCCGCGCCGCTGGAACGATTTACGCCGCGCGCCCGGCAGCGGCTTCCTGCGCGCACTGGACGCCGAGCTTGCC
>Ga0209053_1000554_pt1 | contig 24354 bp, 20 predicted proteins | sample EBPBio152010_DNA_FD_185864 | JGI IMG/M metagenome (GOLD analysis project Ga0209053, IMG submission 185864) | Wastewater treatment Type I Accumulibacter community from EBPR Bioreactor in Madison, WI, USA - Reactor 1_7/15/2010_ DNA (SPAdes)... | ecosystem: Engineered > Bioreactor > EBPR >... | reverse complement strand
GAGGTAGCTGATCTTGTCCAGGGTCTTGTAGGACGCGGCGCCGGGGATCATCCGGGCGGCTTGCTCGCTGGCCCGGCCCTGGTCGGACGGTGGGGGAAACTGTCCCGCACCGTCGTCTCCGGGCTGGTGATCGGTGCTGAACCGGGTCGCGGCCTGCCGGCGGGCGGCGTCTTCGGCCATCACCTGTTTAAGTTCCCGGTACAGGGCGGCGGCTTCGAGCTGGGTCAACGGTTTGTGCAGGACGTTGTCGTCTTGTTCGGCCAGCAGGTGGCCGAGACGGTCGGAGATGCCGGAGCGGACCCACACGTTGACGGTTTTCCAGCCGAGCGTGCGGATCGCGGCCAACCGCCGGGCCCCGCACACCAGGACCCCGTCGGGGGTGATGGTGATCGGTTGCAGCAGGCCGTCGCGGGCGATGGAGGCGGCCAGCGCGTCGATGTCCCCCAGCTCGGTGCGGTGGCGTGTGCCGACCTGGATCGAGGTGACGGTGCGATCCAGTTCGACGAACCCGGCCGGCGCGCTCATCACGCACCGTCTCGGTCGGGCTGCTCGGCAGGGTTGTGGTTGCGGCGGTGTCGTGGCGCGGCGAGACAGATCGCGAGCACGAGGTCGTCGTCGCGCAGCAGCCCGGTCAGGGTCTCGCCGATCAGCAGCCGCAGCAGCACCCCGCGGCCGGTGCCGGTGGCACGGTAGGCGGGGTTCGGGTGGCCCAGCAGGGCCCGTAACAGGCCGGTCCAGGAGTGGCCGGGCAGGTCGAGCAGGGCGCGGGCATGCTTGTCCCGGCGCAGCGCCTCGTAGGCGCCCGGGCGGGTGCCCGCCCGGGTGAGCGCTGTACACACGTGTTCGACCGCGGCCCGGGCGGTGTCGGGTGGCCAGTCCAGGAGCGTGAACAGCGCGATCGCGTCCACGACCGCCGAACCTGCCGTGGTACTGGCCTGCTCCGATGCCGGTGACTCCGTGGTGGCGGGGATGTGGAAGGCGGGGTGGTAGTCGGTCAGCGGGGTTTCCCGGTCGGAGAACCGTTCCGGGTCGTGGAAGGCCGACACGTGGGGGCGGCGGGCTTGGTGGACCGAGCACAGCAGGCCTTGGGCGCGGTCTTCGAAGATGCAGGTGATCCGCACCGCGTGGGTGATCACCGCCCACGGGTCCCGTGCGGTACGGGCGGCTCGGGTGCGCATCACGTCGAACGCCGCCGAGGCGGCCTCCCACGGGTCCAGCCGGTACTTGCGGGCCAGCGGCGCGTACTTCTGCGCGGTGTACGCCATCAGTGCCGCTGCATACGGGTCATGCTGCCAGGCGCCCTGCCCGGCCCGGTGGAGCCGGTGCAGCAGCGCGCGCAGGCCCTCACCGGTGGTGAAGTCCTCGCCGCCGGTGGGCGGTGCGGCGGGCACCAGGTGGGTGTTCTCGGTCATGGTCGGGGCACCTCCTGACAAGCAGGTGCGCACGCCGTCCCCAGCACCGCTGTGGGCCCGGACGTGCGTGCGCATCGCTTGCCACCCCTTCCTCAGCTCATCCCGACCCGGGGTGACGGAGCGGTCTGGGCGCTGCTGCTGCGGCCGAACGCCGACAGCGGCGGCAGCCGGCGGGCCCGCTCACCCAGCTGCCGGGCACCGGCGGTGATCGGGGTGCGAGTGCGGCGGGCCAGCTCGACCTCGAAGTCAATACCTCGCCCGGCCAGGCTCGCCCCGTGGCGGGCGATGAGGTCGGTGGGCCGCACCCACTCCACCCCCCGCCCCCGTCGAGGCTCTACAGCAGATGCCCGCGACGCGGGTCCAGGCCGGAGGGAGTCCCGTGCCGCCCGGATCGCGTCCGGCGCCTCGGTCGTCTCTACCGCCGTCTCGGGTGTCGGATGCGTGGGGTCCGGTTCGCGGACTCGCTCGACGTTTCCGGGGCGGCCGAGGTCGTGGTCGTGGTTGGTGGTCATGGGGTTGCCTCCTCGTCATCGGTGCTGTCGAGCAGGTGCGCGGCGGTGAACCAGCGGCCCACCGTGGAGGGATGCACACCCAGTTCCCGGGCGATCTTCCGGTTCGTCCACCCCTGCCCGCGAAGCTGTGCCGCCCGGTCACGCCGATCCGTGACCCGGATACTGGGCCGTTCATCGCTCTCCTCGACCGGTACCGGCCCCGGATCGAAGCTCACCGCGGGCGCAATCTCCGCCGGCGCGGTGACGTCTTGCGGGGTCTGTGCCGCGGGCTCGGTTCGCGGTGCCGGTATCGCATCCCGCCCGGCGTCTGCGATGGCCAGGTCATCGGGCACGGTGTCGACACAGACGGGCGTGTCGGTGATCCGGTGTGCCCGGGTGAGGATGACGGTCAGGTGGGTGATCGCCAGCAGCACTACCGGTGGGACTGCCGCGACGGCGGCGGCCAGCACGCCGGGCACGTCGGCATCCGCGGCGACGACGGCGTGCAGGGAGTTGGCAGTCACCGACACCGCGGCCCCGCCGATCAGCAGGGCCCACGGGTACCATGCCGACCGCTGCCCGGCCAGGGCGACCACGGCGACGGTGGCCACCACGATGATGCCGTCGACGATCAGCGGCCACGCCCACGCCTGCCCACCGCCGACTCCCGACCGGGCCGCCAGGTCCGCCAGCGCGGTGAACGACAGCCAGAACGCGCCGGCAGCGATAAGCACCGTCCCGGCCACCGCGGTACGCACCGCCCAGCGCCGACTGCGCTGCTCGCTGCTGGCAGGGGCGGTCATGACAGCCCCCGCACCGAAGGCGACCGCACCGACGCGTCCCGGCTGAACCACCCGACCATCGACTGTGACGAAACGTCGTAGCTGCGCGAGGAGGTCTGGGGTGGGGGGTGGACGGTGCGGTAGGCGGAGCGAACGGTAGCGGTGATCTCGCGCTCACCCAGTCCCGCCTGCGCGGCCGGGGCGGTGAGCACGTCCAAGGCGTCCGCGGCCGCGATGTTGTTCTCGGCCAGTCGGCACGCGGCCCAGAACAGGCCCCGGTTGCGTTCCCCTTCCTGCCGCGCGGCGACCCACGCCGCCAACCGGGACACCTCCACCGACCGCTCCGCACCCGGGTCCGGTCTCCGGGTGGGGGCGGGGCGGGGGTCGAGGAACTCCCGGAGCCGGTCGGCATCCAGCTCCGAGCACGCCCCGGCGACGACCCGTCGCACCCGGTAGCCGCCAGAGCCGTCGTTCGTGGGCAGGGTCGAGGGTGGGACGACGATGTACCCGCCGTCCCCGCGGAAATCGATCCCGGACCGCGCGGCCTGCCACGACCGCTGCACCCGGTCCGGTGGGGCCCGGTAGTAGGCGTGCATCCCACCCGAGGGCGTCGCCACCACCAGTTGCCACCCCGACACCAGCCCCGCCCGCTCGGCACGCTCGAACGCCCGATACCCATCGACCAGGCCGTGGACATCGACATCGACCACCACCAGCCCGGACGCGGCACCGGTCGGGACGGCGAGGTTCGCCGTCGGGTGCTCACGCCACCACGCCACGACCCGGCCGGGGTCGGTGGTGGCGTCGTGGAACCCATGCGCGGTCAGCGGTCGCTTGCCGCCGGGCACGCACGGGAACACCGGCACCCCCACACCGGCCAGGCGCCCGGCGACCTCCCCAGTCGAATCCCGGGCCGTGATCCGGGCCAGCACACGGGTGAGCGCCGATGCGGAGGTCATCACAACCCCCGCCCCGACGACACCGACCCGATGGTGACCGCCCGTGGCTGTGCATCTGCGGCCGGGTCGATCGGCCGCTGCTGGTGAGGACCGCTCGCCCGCGTCGGGACATCGCGGTCCAAACCGGGTGGGCTGCCGGCGGCCACCTGCGTCGTATCGAGCCGATCGAGGATCGCCAGCGCGGTCTTGCGGACCCGCTCCCCGGTGGCCTTGACCACCTCCACCGGGTCGCTGCCCTCCACCCGTGCCGCCCACGTCGACACGTACGGAATCGTGTACCCGGAGGTGTCCATCCCATGAGCAGCACCGATCATCAGCGCCACCGACTCGGCCTCGACCTCCCCGATCCCACGATGCGCACGCGCCTGATCGGCCTCCGGGCCGTGCAACAGCACATGACCCAACTCGTGAGCCAACGTCTTGACCTGCGCGGCCGGATCCATGTTCTCCCGCACCACCACCGTCTTCGCGGTGTAATCGGTCATCCCGTTCGCGCCGCCGATTGCCGACTCATCCGGCACCCGCCGCACCGCGAACCCGCGATCCTCGATCTGCCCGGCCAGACCCTCCCACAACCCGGCCGGAGCCTCGCCGTCCAACAGCTGCGGTGCCGGCGGTTCGGGGATCGGATCACCGGCGGTCTGGGAGGCATCCCACACATAGGCGGGCTTGGCGGTGATCATCTTCGTGCGCACCACTTCACCCGGGCGCGGCTTCTCGCCCTTACCCAGCCGGCGCCACGACTGCGCATCCGCCGGTGTGGTGGTCGCGAACCGGCCGGTCACCGGGGCGAGGATCATGTAGCCCGGCTGCCCCTTGCCGACCTGACGGCCCAGGGACTGCCACTGCTTGTAGCCCGCCACCAACGACGGTGCTGGCGCCGGAACCCGACCCTGCTCGAACGCGACCAGATGCTGCGACCAGATCAACAACGTGTTCGCAAACGATCTGCTCCGAAAACGTGCCGCGAACGCGAGCGCCCGCGTCCAGTCCTCACCCGACACCAGCCGCTCCACCGCGCCAGTGAGGCGCTCATGCAGCTCGTCCAGCTTGGCCTCACGGGCCTCCCGAGCATCCTGCTGTGACATCGCCACCAGCCGCCTCCTCCCGATACGCTGAGCACCAGACCAATCGGCCCAGTGACCACCAGGTACGCCGGGAGAACCAGCAGCCACGAGACGGACACAGAAACAACAAGATGACCGCCAGGCGCACGGGGTAAACCCGACGAGTCCCCACCGGACTACCAGCCCGAAAGCCACCTGCGGCGGCGCGTACAGCGACGATGCCGATATCGCGACCCGCAATGCGTAGATCGCGACCAAACCTGTCAGGCGGCTGCGGTCCGTCGTGCGAGTTCGCGGTAGCGTCTCGGAGGTACCCCAACGACCTGGCGGAACAGCCGGGCAGCATGGTTGCGGCTCGTCCAGCCAACCTGGCGGGCGGCCTGCTCCACGCTCAGATCGGTCTCCCGCAGCAACCTCGCCATCTGCTCAGCGCGCAGCATCGACAAGTAGGCCAACGGGGTCTTCCCAAACGCCTCGGCGAACACCCGACCCAACTGCGACACCGACAGGTGCACCGAATCGGCCAACTCGACCAGGGTCCAGCGGCGGGCCGGATCCGCACGCATCAGTTGAGCAGCGGCACGCGCTTCACCGCGCAAGGCAAGGAACCGTCGCTGTCGGGGTGGACCCGGCCAGCTCGTTCGCCTTTGCGACGCCGACACGCGCACCCGGCTCGTCTCCAGATAAGGGGCCAGCACGTCGAAGACGGCGAAGAGCAACGACTGGAGGCGGTAGAACCTATCCGGCGACGGCCCGTCCAGGCTCAAGCACACGATCTCGTCCAACCACGGCGACAACCACCCCACCCTCTGCTCACCCAGGCGCAACAGCTGGGCCGGCTCGGTATACATCTCCTCGGCGAAGTCCTGGGCCTGCCAGCGGTCGGTCAGTGACGCTGCGTACTGCCAAAAGACCTGATCTATGACGTAGTCGTAGTCCAAACAGACGGTGGTTAGGGTCACGGAACCCTCGGGTTCGATCCCGCACATCGTGTTCGCCGACAGCACCACAACGTCCCCGGGCGAGACAGGCTTCTCCCCGAACTCACTCACCACGACTGCTGAACCGGCCCGCACGAAGACCAACCGCACACAATCAAAGGCAGACGCCTCGACTGCCCGGTACAGCCCATGACTCCGTGCCACCACCGGCGTGTAGCCCTGTCCCGGTGTTGCTGACACGTTGGTCGCCACGGGCGGATTCATCGTGGCGACCTAAAAGGGGTCGTTCACTGGGTCTTGGCTACCCCCGCGCGCGAAGCGGCACCCTTGTTGCGGCGTCATGCTTCAGGCTTCTCGTCAGGGGTTGGAGGAGAGGGTTCGACTCTGGCCCGGCTGCGCATGGCGCCGCCTTAGATCTGCCGTTCGAGGGCGAGATGTTGGCGTTGGCTCAGCCGGGTGCCGGATTCTTTCCGCGTCATGGCCCGGAGCAGCCTGGGGGCCAGGGCCGCTCCAATCAGTGCCCATACGGCGAGGGCGAGCGCGGTCAGGGGGAGCCGCCAGGTTCCGCCCAGTTCAACGGTGGCGTAAGCGTCGGGCAGGAGCGCTGCGCGCATTCCATGTCCGACCCAGTAGATCGGGCTGGTCTGCCCGATGATCTGGAGCCACCCGGGGAGGGCGGTGACCGGGTAGAAGATGCCGGAGATGGCGATCAAGCTCATGAGGAGCAGCGAGACGTAACCGGCGGCGCGCACGGTCGGGACCATGCTTCCGACGACAGCGCCCAATGCTTGGGATGCTGCCATGCCTAAGGCGAGCACCCAGAGCAGCGTCAAAGCGCGTCCGGGGTTGAGTGGTGCGAGGCCGTGCACCAGAAACGCGCCGGGGATCGCGATGATGGCCAGGTAGGCCAGGAGCGTGAGCGAGCAGAGTGTCACCTTCCCGATGAGGTAGGCCGCCACACCGCCAGGGGTGCTCCTGGCACGCAGCAAGGTACCGTCCTCGCGGTCAGCAGCGAGGTATTGCACCATCAGTTGCATCCCGAAGATTGTGAACATGCCGAGCACGCTCGGGTACATCATCGAGCCCAGCAAGACCCCGCCCACGTTGTGGTTTCGGAAGAAGTACATCGCTGCCAGGGTGGCGATTGGCCACAGTAGTTGCCCGGGCAGCCGGGTCGGCGCGAAGTCCTGTTTGAACTCGATCACGCCTCGCCACAAGCCGGTGCTGACGGGGATTCTTGATGCTCTGCTCATGCGGCGGTCTCCTTGCTGGGCTCGGCCTTCTCCGCCGACTGCACGTACGTGAGATAGGTGTCTTCTAGGGAGGCGGGGCGGACTTCGAGTTCGGTGACAGCAGCTCCGTGAGTAGCGAGAAGTTCACGAGTGAAACCGGTGGCGTCGGTGACGGCGTGTTGATGCCGCTGTCCGGCCAGGGTGTAGGCGACGTGGTCGGTGCCCGCGATCTGGGCGGTCAGTTCCGCACGGGTGCCGCACGCGATGATCCGACCGCTGACGAGGATGGCGATCCTCGTCGCCAGGGCGTCTGCCTCCCACAGATCATGAGTCGTGATCAGCACGCTGGTGCCCAACTCCCCAACCGCACGACGCACCAGATCATGGAAGTCGCGGCGGGCTTGCGGATCCAGACTGGCCGTCGGCTCATCGAGGAACAACAACTCAGGGCGACCCGCCAGACCGATCGCCAGGTCGAGACGACGGCGCTGCCCACCCGACAGCATCCGGATCGGTTTGTCGGCTTGCCCGTCCAGACCAACCGCTGTGAGGAGCGCTTTCACCGTCCAACCTTCGCGACCGTAGGGACGATACAGCCGTGATTGGTAGCTCAACAGATCGTGCCCCCGCCACTTGCTGTGGTCGCGCCATGACTGCAGGACGATCCCCAACCGGGCCCGCCAAGCGTCATCGCCCGTATCTGGATCGATTCCCAGGACGCGGACGATGCCCGCCGAGCGTGGACGGAAGCCCTCCAGAATCTCCACGGTTGTGGTCTTTCCTGCCCCATTGGGTCCCAGCAATGCGACGATCTCCCCCCGCTCCACGGTGAGGCTGATGCCATCGAGCACCGTGGTGGAGCCGTAGCGCATCCGGAGCGCAGCGACGTCGACAACAGGGTCGGTGCCAGGCCCGCTCATGACTATCCCCTCCTTCTGGCGGTGACCGCCTCATCGGTGACGCCGCGGGACCGGAGATGCTCCGTGAGCAGGCTGGGGACCTGGACCAGTCCCATGACCACATGGTCGATGCCCACCACCCGCGTGCCCTCCTCGACGGCCAGGTCTTCGGCACGGGCCAAGGCCACCGCCGCCGGATCGCTCATCCTCTGGCCCCAACCACCCGATGGACGCACCGCGCCGGCCTCACCCGAGGTGCCGCCCCAGACCTCGGCCCTCGCCATCACCTGATCGACATCGATTCCGACCCCGCCGAGCGCCTCACGATCGGCCACCGACAAGCCACCGGCGGCGCGTGCCCGAGCTACCTCGGGCCAGATCTCCTCGCGCACCACCACGTCCGTGAGAGGAGTCAGCAAGACCCTCCCGCGCGGCGTGGCCGCGACCGCCTCAAGCAGATGCTCCTCCCCAATGACCGTTCGGGGCCCGTCCGTCGCCGCCTCATACGCCCGCGCAATGATCGCCTTGACCCCACGATCCAGCCGTGTCAACGACATCGCCGTCACCTCCCGTGCTTCTTGAACGCCGCCTGCCGAGTCACACCCAAGTCCTTGGCGATATCCGCCCATGACCACCCAGCCGATCGGGCACGAGCAACCTGCACCCGCTCGAGATGATCGACCAGACGACGCAACGCAGCCACCGCCACCAAACCCACATGCGGATCCGCGTCACTGGCCGCGGTCGCTAACCTCACCGCGTCACGTTCCCTATCCATGCTGCCAACCTAGGTTGACGTCACCATGGTTGTCAACCCGGGTTGGCAGACCCTGCCATACTCCGATCTGTGCGCCACGGCCGTTCGGCGCGGTCGTTTGCAGCCCCTCAGGCACGCCACGCGTCTTGCAGATCAAGATGTCAACCAACGTTGACAGTAGGTTCGTGCGGTCAGCGCCCGCTCACCTGACCACCGAAAGGCGGCGGCTCGGTGACGGTCTCGATGCGGGTGATGAGCGCGGGTGATGGCTATCAGTACCTGCTGCGCACGATCGCGGCTGCGGACGGGGATCGTGAGATATCGACGCCTTTGACGAGGTACTACGTGGAGGCGGGAACACCGCCGGGCCAGTGGCTCGGCTCCGGTGTCGCCTCACTCGGTAAGGGGCAGCTCGCGGTGGGGGATCGGGTGTCGGAGGCTCAGCTTCAGCTCTTGATGGGCATGGGCCGTGACCCGATCACCGGCGACCCGCTCGGTCGCGCGTTCCCTGCCTACAAGTCGGTGCCGGAGAGGGTCGAGGCCCGGATTGCCGACCTCGATCCGGACCTGAGTCCGGGCGCCAAGGGCGAAGCGATCGCGCAGGTCGAGACCGAGGAGACCGAGCGCGGCAGGCGCCGTGCGGTAGCTGGGTTCGACTTCACCTTCTCGATCCCGAAGTCCGCCTCGGCGTTGTGGGCGGTCGCCGACGCCGGGACGCAGGCGCTCATCGGGGAGGCGCATCATCGGGCGGTTGCGGAGGTGGTTGCGTTCATGGAGCGCGAGGTTGCGGCCACCCGCTCAGGTGCAACCGCCGGTGACGGGGCGGTTGCGCAGGTCGACGTGACCGGCGTGGTGGCAACGGCGTTCGATCACTTCGACTCCCGCGCCGGCGACCCCCACCTGCACACCCACGTCGTCATCTCCAACAAGGTCCAGACCGCGTTCGACGGCAAATGGCGATCACTGGATGGTCGGCCGATGCACGCCGCCGTGGTCGCGCTGTCGGAACTGCACGAGGCGGTGTTCGCCGACCACATGACCCGCACCTTCGACGTCCAATGGGAAGCCCGCGACATGGGCCGAGACCGCAACCCGGCCTGGGCGATCAGCACCGTCCCGGAGGAACTGGTCCAGGAGTTCTCGACCCGTGCCCGGCACATCGACGCCGAGAAGGACCGGTTGATCGCCGAGTACGTCGCCCGGCACGGCCGCCAACCCTCCACAGCCACGATCATCAAGCTCCGCGCCCAAGCCACCCTCAGCACGCGGCCGGAGAAGCAGGTCCGGTCGCTCGCCGACCTGACTGCCGACTGGCGCACACGCGCGACCGAAGTGCTCGGCCAGGACGCCACCACTTGGGCACGCGGGGTGATGGACAACGACAAGCCGCTGCTGCTGCGCGCCGATGACGTGCCCTTGGACGCGATCCGCGAACTCGGCCAGACGGTCGTGCGGGTGGTGGGTGAGAAGCGGTCCACGTGGCGGCGGTGGAACCTGATGGCCGAGGCGTCGCGGCAGACGATGGGCTGGCGCTTCGCCACCATGCAAGACCGCGAAGCAGTCGTGGGCATGGTCGCCGACGCCGCCGAGCAAGCATCGCTCCGGTTGACCCCGCCCGACCTCGCCACCAGCCCCGCCGCGTTTAGGCGGGTCGACGGCACGAGCGTGTTCCGCCCGAAGCACTCGACGGTGTTCTCCTCCGAGCTGCTGCTCGCCGCGGAGGACCGGCTGCTCGACCGCTCCCGCACAATGACCGCACCCACCGTCCCGCTGGCGACGGTCGAGAAGATCACCGCCCGCCCCGATCCCGAGGGACGGATGCTCGGCGAAGACCAGGCCGACGCGCTCATGACGCGGTCTCCGGCCGCGTTCTTGATGTGCTGGTAGGGCCGGCCGGTGCCGGGAAGACGACAGCAATGGCGGCGTTGCGGCGGGCGTGGGAGAAGGAACACGGCAAGGGCTCCGTGGTCGGGATGGCGCCCTCGGCGGTTGCCGCGCAGGTCCTCGCCGACGACCTCGGCATTGCGACGGAGAACACGGCGAAGTGGTGGCAGAACCACCTCGTCCACGGAACCGACTTCCGGGCAGGTCAGCTCGTCATCATCGACGAAGCCTCCCTCGCCGGAACCCTCTCGTTGGACCGCATTACGCACCTGGCCGAACGAGCCGGGGCGAAGGTGCTGCTGGTCGGCGACTTCGCCCAGCTCCAGTCCGTGGACGCCGGCGGCGCCTTCGGACTCCTCGTGAACGACCGCGACGACGCGACCGAGCTGGTCGACGTCCACCGCTTCACCCACGAGTGGGAGAAGACCGCATCCCTCGCCCTGCGCCACGGGCGCACGCAGGTGATCGACACCTACCTCGACCACGACCGCATCCACGACGGCGACGGCGAGGCAATGACCGACGCCGCCTACACCGCCTGGCGTCACGACCGGGAGCGCGGGTTGGTGTCGGTGCTGGTCGCCGAGACCCGCGACCACGTGAGCGCCCTCAACCAGCGCGCTCGTGCCGACCTGATCCTCGACGGCACGTTGAAACCGGGCCGGGAGGTAGAACTCACGAACGGGACCACTGCTGGGGTCGGGGACACGATCATCACCCGCCGCAACGACCGCCGCCTACGGTCCGGGAAGACCTGGGTCCGCAACGGCGACACCTGGACCATCACCGGCGTCCGCGACGACGGCTCGATCACGATCCGCAAGACCGGCTGCCGATTCGGCGGCTCCATCGTCCTGCCCGCCGCCTATGTGACCGATCATGTCGATCTTGGATACGCGATCACCGCCCACAGGGCGCAGGGCGTCACCGTCGATACCGTGCACGTGCTGGTGGAGCCGACCACCACTCGGGAGAACCTCTACGTCGCAATGACCCGCGGCAAGCACGCCAACCACGCCTACGTGATCCTCGACCGGGCCGACGAGCACGCCGAGCCGCATCTGGGCGAGAATCCCGACGCCACCGGACGCTCCGTGCTGTTCGGGGTGCTCCAGCATGTGGGTGCGGAGCTGTCTGCGCACGAGACCATCACCGCCGAACAAGAGCACTGGGGTTCGATAGCTCAGCTCGCCGCCGAGTATGAGACCATCGCCGCCACCGGCCAACACGACCGCTGGGCCACCCTCATCCGTGCCTCTGGTCTGACTGCCGAACAGGCCGACGCCGCGATCGAGTCCGAGGCGTTCGGCGCGCTCACCGCCGAACTGCGCCGCGCCGAGGCCAACCACCACGACCTCGACACCCTGCTCCCGCGGCTGGTGGCCGCGCGCGAGTTCACCGATGCCGACGACATCGGCTCCGTGCTGCATTACCGCGTTGCGCGCGCCACAGCGCGCCCGGCTGGCTCGGGCCGCACCCGCAAGACGCCGCGGCTGATCGCCGGACTGATCCCGGCTGCGGACGGCCCGATGGCAAGCGATATGCGGCAGGCACTCGATGAGCGGCGCGAACTGATCGAGGTCCGCGCAGACGCGGTACTCGACACCGCGCGCGACGCCGCGGAGCCCTGGACGCGGCCACTCGGTGAGCCATCGCGTGACCCCCGCAAGGCAGCGGCATGGCGCCGGAACGCCCTCACCGTCGCCGCCTACCGCGACCGATACGGCATCACCGAGGACACGCCCCTCGGCCCGGCACCGGAGGACGCGGCGCAGAAGATCGACGCCGCGCGTGCGCGAACGGCGCTCGAACGAGCACAAGTGATCGCGCATCCGTACATGCCTGTTGCCCGTCCGCGACCGACTGCCGGAAGGGAAACGGTCGGGCCGAACCTGTAGACGTCTCTAGCGCCCTTGCGCCGGGCCGCGCTTGAGCCCTGATGCTCGGGTAACGACGACGCGCGTAGATTCCGAAATCTCGTGTTCGCAGGGAGAGAAGGTTCAGCGACGCGTCCTACTCGACCTGCGCGTCGGCGAGTGGCTGATACGCGAGTTCATGCAGACGAGTGACCAGGTCCTCGAACGAAGCGACTGGCTCGCGAGGGTTAGTGGTCAAACTGAACTCGGAGGTGATCTCGCGCGAGAGCCTTCGGATCGTCTCAGCTTCTTCGCTGGCGTCAACTAGCTGTCGTTCAATCTCCTCAAGCAGGATGCTGGTTTGGAGCTTCGTTGCGGCAACTGGGTGGTCCTTGAGGAAGTTTGCGCGAAGGCGGTTGATCGTCTTGCTGATCCTCTCGTGAGTGTTTTCGCTGACGGCTTGCCGTTGCATGGCGCCGATGTGCTCGAAGATCTTGTGAAAGTTGTTGAGGATGCGGTCCTGAGTGGCGGCCTCCGCGTCTTCGGTGACTTCTAGGACGGCACGGGCAAACGCGACTTTATCCAGAGTGAGAGGCCGGTCGAGTTGACTGCTTGCAGCCGTCGCAGCGGTCTGCGCGGCGTCGAACAGTTTCTCACCGGAGCTGACCTCCACCTTGTCGAGGTTGGTAGCGACGCTGGCTGCGTCGTCGCCGAGGGCTTCATCCGCGCATCGCCGTATGGCGAGCAGTGCGATCTCTGCGGGGATGAGGTCTTCGAGGTCCTGGACCGAGGACACGTCCACATCCAACGTTGCCAGATCCAGTGCGTCGAGGCTCAACACAAGGTCGTTCTTCACGAGACGCTTGCCGCGGTATCCGCGAGCGAGCTGGCGAGAGGCATCCTTGCCAGCGTCGTCCCCGTCGAGGAGGACGATAACGGCGGGCTTGTCCACGTCGCGGCCGCGGGCGAGGTAAACAAGATAAGGAATCTGGCTTGCGCCTCCGGACGGCACGAGGGTGATGCTGTTCAGATCGAGAGTTTCAGCAGTCTTGCCGAGGCGTCGAGATAGTGAACTCATGCCGGCGAGAAGCACCTGGTCGGCCTGTCCTTCGAGGAATAGATTGCAGTTTCCGATGAAGGTGGTTTCGGCCACAAAAGCGCCGAATGCCGATCTCAGTGGCTCGTAGTGGTTCTTCGCAGCATTGTGGACGACGCGGGTGCCTTCCTCCCCGTCTCCCTTTTCCAGAACGCGGATACGCTCTCCGTGATTCTTGTCAATGAGGAACGGTGAATGCGTTACGTACAGAACCTGTAGGGGCTTCTGCGCGGGGTCCTCGGGGTAGGCGAAAGAGTTGAACAGGCGCAGCAGGTCTTGTTGGCCCGTTGTCGAGAGGAACGCATCAGGCTCGTCCATGAGAAGGATTTCCTGTTCGCCGGTCTGCTTGTGTGCAAGCGCCTGAACAAAGTAGGAGAGGAAGTACTGCATTCCGCCACTGCGTTCGGCGAACGAGTACTTGCTTCCCGTGCGGTCGTGGACAGACAGAAGGAGGTCGAAGTCTCCTCGGTCGAGACTCAGCCCGAACTCCTTATCCTGTGACCACCACTTGCGGAAGTTCAAGGTTGCATCCAGGCGGGCGTTCATCTTCCCGAGGAGACCGTCTGCGTATCCGGTCGCGTCCTGTGCAGCCTTTTGAAACTCTGTGAACGCAGAGCGGTCTATCCCGCCGATCGTGACCAGCATGTCGTCCGCCAACTCGTAAGAGCGCAGGGTCTTTTTATCGATGTCGACCGACTCGTCCGTGGAGAACGTGAACGCCTTTGCAGCGCCGGCCTGAAACTTCTCCGCAGACGTGAACCAGTCCGGGTTATCTCTCAGCTTAGCGAACCGGCTGAGCCATGTTTGTCGCAGTCGAGGCTTCTTTTTGGTGTCGTTTGCTGCGAGATAGTCGACCGGGACGCTCTCCGGTAGCGGAACAGTTGAGTCGATCTCGAAGATCTTTGGGAACGCCAACTTCTTCACGTCTGTTGCTTTCAGACGTGCCTCCCGGAACTGGTCTCCGTCCAAGACGTAGAGTGTTGGGCCGCTGTTCAAGCGGAAGAACCAGAACGATGGCACCGGCGCGTCGTTGGCGAGGCCCGCGAGGGTTCGTACGACCTGCTTCTCGTCGTCTGACAGGTCTGTGAACTCTGCCCCGAACTCTGGCAGGAGCATCTGCCCATCGACTTTGAGAAACTCCGAATAGCGACAGAAGTCGTTCGCGACGATCTTCTCACCGGTGAGAAGCCGCTTCACTGCGCCGATGAGTTGACTCTTACCCGCCTCGTTAGCACCCACGACAGTGGTGATGCCGCGATCCATCTCTACACGCACAAATGGGTAGAACAGGTCGCTTCCTGGTGCAGCGTCCCAGGGCTCGCCGTCTTCACGGTTGACCTTGTACTTGCGCAGGTAGTCGTAGTTGAACGACTTGTAGAACCTCACGTACATCGTCTTGATCAGCATCGGACGCGGCTCCTTCCTTCCGAGAGACATCGTAGAGCGGAGCACTGACATGACGGGGGTACGGAGGCAACGATGGCTTCGGTGTCACAGGCGATGGGCGCGCCCGTCCCTCGGCGCGTGCGTCCCGAGCCGTCGGCGCAGCACGGGCAAGGCCACCGAACACGGTGATGATCCCTCGGTTGGTCCGTCGTCAAGAAGATGCGCCCCCGCGCCGGCAGTCGGGGTTCCGCATGTCCGGTGTCGGGCGTAAAGTGGAGATCGAGGCAGGTTCTCCTCGATTGCGGGTCCTTCGGGACGGCCCAGCTTGGGCGCTCATACACGTACTGCCTCCTCGACGGAGAGACACGTGTGACGAGAGGCCCGCCATGATCCGCCTGATCTGGACGCTCAGCGCCCACACCCGCTCCTACCTGCGCCGCTACATGCCCACCAACCGGCTGCTCGACACGATCCGACGGCGATCCAACTTGAAGTGGGGCATCCCCGCGATACTCCTCGCCGTGCCCTACCTGCTGATCGCGAGCATCTGCACCACCGCCCTCGCTGACAGTGCGCCAGGCTGGTTGCATCTGGTCGTGTTGTGGGCGGTGTGGAACGCGATGAAGTTCATCATCATGGGACCGGTCAGCCTCGTCCTCCTCGCGCGCGCCCGTATCCGAGAGGCTGGTGCACGTCGCCGGGATCGAACACGTGAGACCCTGAGCTGGACTCCGCGCCAGGAGGAACCGACTGCCTACGTCTCGGCGCGGTAGCCCTCGCCGGGACAGGCCTCACTTGATCGGCATGCGTAGTCACGCTCGCGGCGTCCGGAGGTCGGCTGCGAACCAGCACGCCCTATCGGTGCGTTGGTTGTCCCTTCGCGCGCCTGCCGGTCGCTCTAGAATTGAGCCTGAGTTGCACGGTCGCTCCCGACTTCGCACTCGCGGCGAGGGAGGATGACGGTGACAGACGCGACGCCACCTCAACGGGTGGACCCGCGCGACCTGCTCAGCGAGTGGGCGAACACCTCCGACGAGTGGGTGCGCTACATCGTGAGGCATGTCCTCAACGGCGGCGGGCCGCTCGGAAGCGAGGAGCAATCCGGAGCGTACGTCCTGTTTCGTCAGGAGAAGGCTTTCGATACCCGCGAACTCCCCACGGAGGAGCCGCTGGTCACCCTCGAACGCGAGGATGAGGCGATCGAGCCGCTGACCCTTACCTCGCTCTCCGATGTCGTTGGTGTCAACGCCTTGGTAGAGGGCGGAGTCATCGAACCGCATGCCGGCCTGACGATCTTGTTCGGAGAGAACGGCACGGGCAAGACGGGGTACTCCCGGATCTTCAAAGCCCTCGCGGCGAGCCGCACTGCCGATGTGATCCTCGGCGACATCGAAGCGGCATCGCCGCAGCCCCAATCAGCACTTGTCGGCTATACGCTCGGCGCTGAGTCGAAGACCTACACCTGGACCGGACAACAGGGCGTCGCGCCCTTCACCAGGATGTCCATCTTCGACAGCCCTTCTGTCAGCTTCCACGTCGATGACGACCTTGAGTACGTCTACGTGCCAGCAGCGCTGGCACTGTTCAATCACGTCATCGCAGGCATCAAGTCGGTACAAGCCCACATCGACCAGGCCGTCGAAGACCTACGATCTGGGTCCACAGGGCTTCTCTCTCGCTTCCCACGCACTGCCGCGGTTTACCCGCTCATCGAGACGCTGGGAGCGTCCACTGATCTGGAACACCTGAGGTCGCTCGCCGACTCCGATCCCGACGTCGAGACACGTATCGGCGACCTGCGCCGCACGGTCGCCGCGCTGGAGGCGGACACCATCAGCGCTGAGATCAAGTTGCAACAGCGAGTGGAACGCGTCTTGACGCAAGCTTCCAACGCGGCCACCGTGATGGCTGACTTCAACGTGGAGGCATACGGCCGCGAACGCGACACCCTTCACGGACTTGAAGAGGACTACCGCGCCTTCCGAGCCGCCCTGTTCGAGGCAGCCGACCTGCCGGCTGAGCCCGACGACACCTGGAGCACGTTCATCGAGGCCGGCGAGGCATACCAAACACATCTCATCGCGGTCGGAGCACACGATGCCGATCGGTGTCTGTACTGCCGGCAGCCTCTGAACGAAGCGGCGCGATCGCTGATCGGCAAGTACTCCGAATACCTCGAAGACAAGATCACCAGTGACATCGCCGCTTCAAAGGCGCGGCTCCACGCACTTACAGAACCGGTCGCCTCGATCCAGGTCAACGACGTCTCTACCTTTGCCGACGAGTACGCAGATGCCGAGGACAAGCCCCACTTCCACGTTGAACTCGACCGGACCCTGAGCACCATCGCGGAGCTATCCGAGCAGCTTCTCTCCGCTTCCGCCGTGAACACCGCGCTGACCGAACACGCCGTCACAGATGCGATAGCGCTCGGCTCGGCGTTGGAGACCGCCAAGCGGGCCCTCGGTGAACTGAGGGCACAGGCAGCCACACGGGCTGACACCTTGGCCGAGAAAAAGAAGGAGCTTGTCGAGCTAGAAGCCGCAGCAGAACTGACGAAGTCGTGGACGCTCATCGAGTCGCACGTCCGCGACGCCAAGCAGGCTGACCGGCTCACGCTGCTCGCCAAGCCCATGCCTGGGCTCCTGCGCGCTGTGACCGGGCTGGCCAAGACCGCAAGTGACCAGATGATCAACGAGAGCTTCGATGCGCTGTTCAACGACGAGTGCGCGGCACTTCGCGCGCCCGCGCTGCACGTGGAGTTCGTCGGCCGTCAGGGGCGCGCACAACGTCGCAAGATCCTCAGCGGGAAACACAAACCGTCCAAGGTGCTCTCCGAAGGAGAGCAGAAGGTCCTCGCAATAGCGGACTTCCTCGCCGAAGCGCGCCTCGCCGGAATCACCGCGCCGGTCATTTTCGATGATCCTGTCTCAAGCCTCGACCATCGCCGCATCAACGAAGTCGCGCAGCGCGTCGCGTTGCTCGCTGACACCACACAGGTCATCGTCTTCACTCACGACATCTTCTTCGCCAGCACACTGCTTACGCTCATGGAAGCAACGAAGCGCTGCTCCTACTTCCAGATCACCGATGAAGAGGGCAAAGGGAAGGTCACCCGAGCGACAGGACCCCGCTGGGACAGTTTGAACAACATCAAGAAGAACATCAACGAGACCATCCAGGCAGCAAAGTCGCAGGACGGCGATGCGCGGGCGGCGCTGGTCCGCACGGGTTATGACTGGGTGCGCGCGTGGTGTGAGGTCTTCACTGAGACTGAACTACTCCAGGGCGTCACGCAGCGCTATCAACCCAACGTGCGCATGACCAACTTGCCCAAGATCAAGTCCGAAGCACTTCCCGCTGCGATCGATACCGTCAACCGCATCTTTGAGGAAGCATGTCGTTACATCGACGGCCACTCACAACCCCTGCCTAGCCTCGGGGTTAGCCCTACACTCGCCGGACTCGAAGCCCACTGGGCCGAGCTGACCGAAGCGCGAACCGCATACAACGCTGCGACCCCATAGGTCTCCTCAACGACACGCCCACCGCAGTGGCCCCGACACCCAGCCGCAGCCAGTCATGCCGATGCTCGTGCCCGTCTACCGCTGGCGCGGATGGGCACATCGACGTTTGCCAGAGCGCGCCTAACCGCCTGCTGACTGACCCCGAACCGCAGTCCGACCTCCATCAGGCACAGCCCTCCGGCATACAGCTCGACCGCTTCGGCGAGGTGGCACTCATCGAGACCGCGCCTGCGGATCGGGACCGAGCGCCGGACCAGATGCGCCGCAGCCGTGCGGCGGTGCACGCCGAACCGCTCACCCAGCTCCACCAGCGTCGCGCCCGCCTCGTAGAGGTCCACCAGCTCGTCCACCTGCGCCGGGCTCAGAAAGGTTTGAGTCATCCCAACTGCGCGCACCATCCGCCCCCGCGAGTCCACCACACAAGGCTCCAGCGGCCGCCGGTCCCGCCGGTAGACGCCCCGCGACCTGCGAGAAGCCACGGTTTTCAAGGCCGGGCAGGGGTTCTCGAACTCTCTACGGAGGTCCACCGCACGCACAAGGCTCGAACCCTTGCCAATGGAAACGTTGGTTGAGGTTCGGGCCTTGTGTGCGTCTGCGGCCCAGGTCAGTGCGTTGGCGTTGACCTGCGGGTCGAGGAGCATCTCGAAGGGTCGGTTGTGCTCGACGCGCAGCTCGTTGTCCTCGTCGATGAAGACCTTCGTGAAGAACGCCTGGTTACACAGCCGCCGGTTGGTGTCGTCGCAGCGGGCGTAGATGTCAGCGCAGTTGGCGAGCAGGCCGAGCGCATCATCGAGGTGTGCGCGAGCGTCGGCGTAGTCACCGAAGTGGGCGTCGATACGGCGGGTCACCTGGTCGAGTTCGGCGACGATGCGGTCTTGCTCGCGCTTGAGCACGGAGAGCGGGATCGCGTCGGCGTAGTGCGCTTGCATGAGGCGGTCTTGCTCGCTTTCGAGCCGGTTGCGGTTGGTGGTGAGGCGTTCCAGTTCCTCGGTTTCGGCGGCCATGAGCCGGTCGAACTCGTGGTGGAGCATCCCCGCGAGTGCGTCCTGCTGCGCCGGCGTGATCTGGACGCGCGTGTAGTAGTCCTCGACGAGTTTCTCGACGTCCTCGATGAGCATCGCCTGGCGCGTGCAGTCGGTGCGCTTGGAGTGCCGCCCGGAGCATACGAAGTAGCAGTAGACGTTGCCATGGCGGTTCTTCGCGTTGGAGACGATGAGCCGGGAGCCGCATTGGCCGCAGTGGATAGTGCCTTTGAGGTAGTGGCCGTGGACTTGGGTTGCCTCGACGGCGCACTGGTGCGCGGTGAGCACGGACTGGACCTGGTACCAGACCTCACGATCAACGCCCCCTCCCACCAACACTGGGAGCGCGAGGGTCGAACCTCGTGAGAGTGAGCCCCCGATGACCACCATTGCCGACGATCCGGCAGCCAGCCTCATCGACCCGCCCAAGACCGCGGCTGCTGCCGTGTCGTACCTGCGGGTCTCAACCCGCGAGCAGGCAGAGAAGGGCGGCACAGACGAAGGCTTCTCGATCCCAGCCCAACGCGAAGCGACCAGGCGCAAGGCCGAACAACTCGGCGCCGTTGTGGCATAAACCTCGCTGCCACAACCGCAACGTCTCCGGACTCATTCCCAGCAGCCCGGCCACATGCCGGACCGCGCTCATCATCGTCGGGTGCGACGGCCGCGTCTCCGCGAGCATCCGCAACGCCCGCTCACGCATCTCCGGCGAATACTTCTTGTTCATCGTGTTCCTTCCTTGCTTTAAGAACGGAACGAAAGTCAGGCCGATTCAGCTTGAACACCTGCTTCGAGCGGCCCTCGACCATGTCCAGCAGCCTGGCCGGGCCGGTCTTGTTCCTCGCGGGGGTGAGGTCGATGATCACGGTCACGTACTTCTCGCCAAACCGTGTGTGACGCCAGACGTGCTCGTCGACACCGATCGTGGTGACCCCGTCGAACCGGGCCGGGTCGTCGATCAGGCGACGCTTGCCTTCGGCGAGGATCGCGGTGTTCGCGGTATGCCACGACACCCCAAGCCCTGCTGCGGCGCGGGAGACGGTGAGGTGGTCGACCACGATCGCCGTGAGTGCCCACCCAATCCCGCCGCGCGAGATCTTCGCCCGTGGCGCCGCCGCCTTCGACGTGTCCTGCCGCCAGTCCGGCGGCAGTGCGTGCACCGGTAGCGGCGCCCCCGGACCAGCAGCGTCGTCGGCCGATGCCCGAACGGCTCATGCGCCAGCGGCCGCGTCACCGTGTCACGCGGCACGCCCTCCGCGCCGCACTTCCGACACCACGGGTCGTCCTCGACGACGCGGCACTCCAGCACCGCCCGATCAGGCTCGAGCAGCTGCCCGACGGCTTGAAGGCCGAGCTCGCCGAGACGGCAGAACGTGGTCAGGTCAGGGGTCACGAACGTAGGGTGGTGCAAGTCGAGGTCTTCCGGCGGATGGTGAGCGTGAGAACTTCCACCCTGGAAGACCTCGACGCCTATCCGCGAACCAGCCGACGGTCCCGGGCTACACCCTCAACTGCGAAGAGCCGGAAATAGGACCTTAGACAAGCTCTATTCTTCCTGGTCAGAGGGGCATTTCTGCGTTACGACGCCAACTCAGCAAGCCTCCCCATCGGTGGATCGAGGTTCAGGCGTCCTGCGAAACCAGGCTGCTCGTTGGACAACAAGCTCAGGCGTTCACTGCTGCGGCGTTGCCCTTGTGCCGCAGCGTTTGAAAACTGAGCGTTGGGTATGGTTCATTCAGTATTTTTGTAGTAATCAATTTTCAACTCGCAGTGTGCACACCACGCAACGGGAACCGCATTAGGTCTGTTGGTGCGTGGTGTGCATCGCTTGAGGTTAGTGAGTTGTATTGGGGTGGGTCCTGCCTTCGTCCTGCTGTTTGGTGTTTGTGTTTTGGTGGAGATGTTTCAAGAGTCGGTCGCCTTCGATATCGAGGTTGGGGAGCAGCTTGTCGAGCCAGTTCGGAAGCCACCATGCCGCTTTTCCGAGCACCGACATGAGCGCTGGAACAAGCGTCATGCGCACGAGGAACGCGTCGATGAGAATGCCAACTGCCAGGGCGAGACCGAATTGTTTCACCATGCTGTCGTCGCTGAAAATGAATCCCGCGAACACGGACACCATGATAATTGCTGCCGCGACGACGACGCGGCTGGCCTGCTCGAATCCATGGATCACCGACTGTTTGCCTGCGCACCCGTGTACGTGTGCTTCACGCATAGAGCTGACAAGGAACATTTCGTAGTCCATTGCGAGGCCGTACAAGATGCCGGTCACCATGATCGGTAGGAACGAGAGGATCGGGCCGGGCGTATCGAACCCCACGACCTCTTTCAGCCAGCCCCACTGGAAGATTGCGGTCATAATGCCGAAGGTGGCACCGATCGTGAGCAAGAACCCTGCTGTTGCTTTGATTGGAATAAGCACCGACCGGAACACGACGAGCAGTACGAAGAGTGACAGCACCACGATGATGGTGATGTAGAGCGGCAAGACACTCGCGAGTTTCTCTGAAATGTCGAGGTTGATGGCGGTGAGCCCTGTCACACCGATGGTGGTACCACTGATGCCGGTGAGAGTACCCGTGTCTTCACGCAGGGTGTGCACGAGTGTCTTCGTTGCGTCATCATCAGCGCCCGCAGTCGGGATCACGGAGAACAACGCCAATGAGCTATCGGGCGAAATGCCCATGGGGCGTACTGTTTCGATCGTGTCGCTTTGTTCAAGTTCGCTGGTGATGCCAGGCAACTGGGAGTCTTTGAAGCTGGTGCCGTCGGGGGCGTGGATCACGGTGATGAGGGGTGCGTTGTATCCGTCACCGAAGCTTTCAGCGATGGCGTCTGCTGCTTGGCGTTCGGTGGTGTCGAGGTTTGCTGTGGCACCGTTTGGCATGCCCAGGCTCATTTGCGTCATGGGGATTGCGGCTACACCAAGCACTGCAACGACCGCAATGATAACTGCCCACCTGCCCTTTACAAGAGTTGACGCATAGCGGTGGGCGAAGCCGTGGCGCTGTTCGTAGCTGCGCTTTTGCCCGCGAGTACGCGCTTTAGTGCTCAGGATTCGTTCACCGATGAGCCCGAGAAGTGCTGGCAAGAGTGTCAACGCGATCAACACCGCACAGAGCACAGTTGCCGCCGCTACCAGAGCCATTGTGGTGAGGAAGGAGATGCCGATGAGGGTGAGGCCCCCGAGCGCGATAATGACAATCAGCCCAGCAAAGAGCACGGCGCTTCCTGCTGTGCCTGCGGCTCGGCCGGCGGCTTCTTCTGCCGAGAGGCCCTCACGCAGAATCAGGTGGCGTTGCCTGTTCACTATAAAGAGTGCGTAATCTAGCCCGACGGCGAGCCCGATCATGAGGGCGAGCACCGGAGTGGCGCTTGTGAGTTCGATGCTTTGCGAGAGCGCGAAGGCCCCGCCGAGCCCGACCGCGACACCGATGATGCCGGTCACCAGCGGCAGACCCGCCACGCGAAGTGAACCAAGCGTAAGAAACAGCACGAGGCCCGCGACGAGCAGCCCCAACGCTTCATGGCCACCCAAAGGTGGTTCGTGTGGCTTCAGTGATTCTGTTGGAAGCGCCGTCAGCCCTGCTGTATCGGCATGATCGGATGCGATCGCTACGACGTCTTCGATGACACCAGATGGCAGGTCTTCAACCTGTTCGGTGAACTGGATCTGCATAAGGGCGACCGCCCCGTCAGCTGACACGAGCACCCCGGGTGCAAGCATGCCCTGTTTCAGCAAGGCCTCTTGCATCTTCTTTTCCTGCTGCTCAGGACTTGGCGCAACAATCGGGGATGGCATCTGTGATTGCTCAGCTGATTGTTGAGGTAGCGCCGGTTGCTGCGCCTGTTGACCAGCTGTCGCTTGGGTGGGTGGGGCTGCTAATGCTTGGGCTTCACGGGCAACAACGTATTCATTTTCAGAAATTTCTTTCATTGCCGCGCGAATCACGTCTGCAGCCTCACCCTCATCGAGGCGTTTGCCTTCGGCAGCCGTGAAGACGATGGTGCCCTGACCGCCAGAAGTTTCGGGAAACTCGGTGCGAAGCTGGTCGATGACCGTCTGGCTTTGGGTGCCATCGATCGTGATTGCCGAGCTGATTTTGGCCCCGCTTGCAACAGCAAGGCCTAGCACCCCACCAACGATAAGCAGCCAGGTGAGAATGAACACCCACGGACGTCGGTAGGAAAACCGCGCTAAACGGTACAGAAATATGGACATCAAAAGCCTTTCTGGCATGCCGAGTAAACGTAGGGTGGGCCCCTACGTGCGAAGAGTTGAAAAATGGTGGGGTTAGAGACCGGCTTTGAGCTTTGAGAACACCTTCTCAACGAACTCATCAAGTGGCGCTCCCGCATCCGAAGACCCGGCCTCGATGAATGAAGTCAGTGCACCGTAGGCGGCTCCAACTATGATCGGAGCCGCAAATTTCGCCGCAGAATTCTTAGCCTGTGCTGTGACCACAGCCTGCGCAGTTCTACGAATTTCTGCGTGCACGTTCTCAACGAACGGCTGCAAAGCCGGATCTTTCCGTGCCAGGTCTCGCAGCTGGATCAACAGGTCAAGCATGCCGCCCGAAAGTTGGTGAAGCGCGAGTGCGCGCACCCACTCCAGCAACGGGGTGCCCTCGGACATCTCAGGCAGCGTGGCAATGCCGTCTTCTAACTGTTCAAGAGCGAGCGCAGCAACAGCTTCTTCTTTACACGAGAAATAGTTGGCGAATGTGCGTCTAGAAACACCGACCTGTTTGACAACGTCGTCGATGGTGAACCCATCGAGGCCACGCTCCTGCGTGAGTTCAAACGCCGTGCGCGCAAGTGCGTGCGAAGTCTGCTTACGTTTCTGGTCTCGAAGGCCGGGTGTTGTCATACAGCGAGAGTAACAGCAACTTTGCCCATTGGGCAACTTTGCGCGTTGGGAAATGTCTAGACGGGTTTGCTGGCTCTTCGCAGTTGAGGGTGTAGCCCGGGACCGTCGGCTGGTTCGCGGATAGGCGTCGAGGTCTTCCAGGGTGGAAGTTCTCACGCTCACCATCCGCC
>Ga0209053_1000552_pt1 | contig 24357 bp, 23 predicted proteins | sample EBPBio152010_DNA_FD_185864 | JGI IMG/M metagenome (GOLD analysis project Ga0209053, IMG submission 185864) | Wastewater treatment Type I Accumulibacter community from EBPR Bioreactor in Madison, WI, USA - Reactor 1_7/15/2010_ DNA (SPAdes)... | ecosystem: Engineered > Bioreactor > EBPR >... | reverse complement strand
CAGCTGGCCGCCGCCCTGCAAGCCGAGCCCTGCCCCGAAGGGGTGGAGATCCGGCTGGTGGAATGCCTGTCGGCCTGCACCCAGGGCTGTTCGGTCGCGCTCAGCTTCAAGGGCAAGTGGTCTTACGTCTATGGCCGCCTGACACCCCAGGACGCCCCCGCCATTCTGGCCGGCGCCGCCGCCTATGCCGGCACTGCCGACGGGCTGGTGCCCTGGCGCGAACGGCCCGAAATCTTTCGCAAGCAAAGCCTTGCGCGCATCCCCCCGCAGGAGTGAGACACGCGATGACCGACCTGACCAAGATCCCCGTAACCGTCATCACCGGCTTTCTGGGCGCGGGCAAGACGACGCTGATCCGCCATCTGATGCAGAACCCGCAGGGCAAGCGGCTGGCCATTCTGGTCAATGAATTCGGCACGGTGGGGGTGGATGGCGATATCCTGAAATCCTGCGCCGACGAAAACTGCCCGGTGGAAAACATCGTGGAACTGGCCAATGGCTGTATCTGCTGCACCGTGGCCGATGATTTCATCCCGACGATCGAGGCGCTGATGGCGCGGCCGGAACGGCCCGACCATATCCTGATCGAAACCTCGGGTCTGGCGCTGCCCAAGCCCTTGCTCAAGGCCTTTGACTGGCCGGCGATCCGGTCGAGGATCACCGTCGATGGCGTCATCGCCCTCGCCGATGCCGAGGCCGTGGCGGCGGGCCGCTTTGCCCCCGATGTCGCGGCGGTCGATGCGCAGCGCGCCGCGGATGACAGTCTCGATCACGAAACCCCGCTGTCGGAGGTGTTCGAGGATCAGATCGCCTGCGCCGATCTGGTGCTGCTCTCCAAGGCCGATCTGGCCGGCGAGGCCGGGCTGGCCGCCGCCCGCGCGGTGATCGAGGCCGAGGCGCCGCGCCCGTTGCCGATCCTGCCGATGACCGACGGGGTGATCGACCCGCGCGTCGTGCTGGGTCTGGGCGCCGCCGCCGAGGATGATCTGGCCGCGCGCCCCAGCCATCACGACGGCGCCGACGATCATGAACATGACGATTTCGACAGCGTGGTGATCGACCTGCCGGAAGTGGCCGATATCGCCGATCTGGTCGCCCGGATCGAACGGCTGGCCCGCGAACAGCATGCGCTGCGGGTCAAGGGCTATGTCGCGGTGACGGGCAAGCCGATGCGCCTTCTGGTGCAGGCCGTGGGCGAAAGGGTGCGCCATCAGTTCGACCGCCCCTGGGGCGATGCCCCGCGCCAGTCGCGGCTGGTGGTCATTGCCGAACATCACGATATCGACCCCGGCGCCATCCGCGCCGTTCTGGGGGCGTAAGCGCGGGCCATGCACGTCGTCTTTCGCGAAAGTCACGGGCTGGAGGAAACGGCCACCCCCTATGATCCCGGGCAAGACCCCGCGGATCTGGTGGTGCTGTCGTTTTCCGACAGCGATCTGGGGGCTTTCGCGGCGGGCTGGCATCGGGCGGGCGGTGCGCTGCCCGGTCTGCGGCTGCAAAACATCGTGGCGCTGCGGCATCCGGTTTCGGTCGATACCTATGTGGAGCGCACGCTGTCGGGCGCGAAGGCGATCCTGATCCGGCTGATCGGCGGCGAGGCCTATTGGCCCTATGGTCTGGCCTCGGTGCAGGATCTGGCACGACGCAAGGGCATCGCGCTGGCGGTTCTGCCGGCGGATGGGCGGGTGGATGCCGCGCTCGATGCCGTCTCGACCCTGCCGATCTCGACGCTGCGGCGGCTGCAAGACCTGTGCGATACCGGCGGCGCGGTGGCGGCACAGGCGGCGCTGGCACAGCTTTGCCTGGCCGCCGGGCTTTATGCCGGGCCGGTGCCGGGTGACAAGCGCGTGCCGGATATGGGGTTCTATGACCCCGATCTGGGCGTGATCGCCGCCCCGCCCGAGGGGCGGCCGGTGCTGGTCAGCTTTTACCGATCCTATCTGACCGCCGCCGATACCGATCCGGTCGATGCGCTGATCCGGGGCTTTCGCGCGGCCGGTTTCGCGGCTTGCGGGGTGTTTGCGCCCTCGCTCAAGGCGCCGGGGGTGGCGGATTGGCTCCGCCCCTGGCTGGAGCGTCAGCCGCCCGTGGCCATTGTGAACGCCACCGCCTTTTCCGCCCGGGCCGAGGATGGCACGACCCCCTTCGACGCCGCCGATTGCCCGGTGTTTCAGGTCTCGCTTTCGACCGCGCGGCGGCGCGACTGGGCGGGGTCTGACCGCGGGCTGTCGCCCGCCGATCTGACCATGCATGTCGTGCTGCCCGAGGTGGACGGGCGGCTGTTTGCCGGGCTTGTCTCGTTCAAATCGCCGGGGCGGCGCGACGATGCGCTGCAATTCTCGCGCTTTGCGCATCGGGCCGATGCCGGGCGCGTGGCCGCCGTGGTGGCCAAGGTGGCTTCCTGGTTGCGGCTGGCCGCGACGCCTGAGGCGGAAAAGCGGCTGGCGGTGGTGCTGTCCACCTATCCGGGCCGCGCGCATCAGATCGCCCATGCCGTCGGGCTGGACGCGCTGGCCTCGACCGAGGCGCTGCTCGCCGATCTGGCGGATGCGGGTTACGCCGTCACGCCGGGCCAGGGGCTTGGCCCTGCCCTGCTGGAAACCCGCGAAACCTGGCCGCTGGCCGAATACCGCGCGGCGCTGGCCACCCTGCCCGACGCGCTGCAACAGGCGCTGACCGATGCCTGGGGCGCGCCCGAGGATGACCCGGCGGTTCAGGGCGGCGCCTTTCACTTTGCCGCGCGGCATAGGGGCAAGGCGCTGATCGCGCTGCAACCCGAACGCGGCGACGTGACCACCCGCGACGGCGATTATCACGATCTGACCCGCACGCCGCGCCATGGTTATGTGGCCTTTTACCTCTGGCTGCGGGCACAGGGGGTGGATGCGCTGCTGCATATGGGCGCGCATGGCACGCTGGAATGGCTGCCGGGCAAATCGGTGGCGCTTGGCCCCGATTGCTGGCCCGAGGCGCTGATCGGGGCCTTGCCGGTGATCTATCCCTTCATCGTCAACGACCCGGGCGAGGCCGCGCAGGCCAAGCGCCGCATCGGCGCGCTGACGCTGGGCCATCTGCCGCCGCCCTTGGTGCAGGGCACCATGCCCGAGGGGATGCAGCATCTGGAACGGCTGCTTGATGAATATTCCACCGCCGACGGGCTGGATCCGGCGCGGCGCGACCGGCTGATCGGCGCGATCCGCGACGAGGCGCGCGCCAGCGGCGTGGAGGATGATCTGGGCCTGCCGCCGGAGGCCAGCATGGCCGAGGCGATCACCCGGATCGACCGTTTCGTCTGCGACATCAAGGAAAGCCAGTATGGCGCCGGGCTGCATGTGCTGGGTCAGGGCGCCTGCGGCCCCGAGGAACGCGCCGGGCTGCGGGCCGCGCTGGCGGGGCGCCGGGTGGCGGCGGGGCCGTCGGGCTCGCCCAACCGGGGGCGGGCGGATGTGCTGCCCACCGGGCGCAACCTCTTTGCCGTCGATCCGCAATCGGTGCCCAGCCGTGCCGCCCATGCCCAGGGCGTGAAGCTGGCCGAGGAACTGCTGCGCCGGCATTTGCAGGATCAGGGCGACTGGCCGCGCGGGCTGGTGGTGGATCTGTGGGGCAGCGCCACCATGCGCACGGCGGGCGAGGAATTCGCCATGGCGCTGCACCTGGCCGGCCTCGCGCCGGTCTGGGATGCGAAATCGGGCCGGGTGACGGGGGTCGAGGTCGTGCCGCTGGCGCTGCTTGGCCGGCCGCGTATCGACGTGACGCTGCGGGTTTCGGGCCTGTTCCGCGATGTGTTTCCGGGGCTGGCCGCGCTGTTTGAAACCGGGGCCGCCGCTTTGGCGCAGCGCGACGAAGATGCGGGCGACAACCCCTATCGCGATCAGGGCGCGCGGGTCTTTGGCCCCCGGCCCGGGCAATATGGTCTGGGCATGGGCGTGGCGATGGACCAGTTCACCGCCGAGGCGCGGGCTGCGGCGGGCGAGGCCTGGATCACGGCCTCAAGCTGGGCGCTTGGCGCCGATGGCCAGTCGCGCCCCGACCGGGCGCGGCTTGAGGCGCGGCTGAAGCGGGCCGACAGTTTCGTTCACGCGCAGGATCTGCCGGAAAGCGACCTGCTGCTGGCCGCCGATTATGCCGCGCATGAGGCGGGCTTTGCCGCCGCGCTGGCGCGTCTGGGGGCGGCGCGGCCCGCACTCTATCACCTTGATGTCACGCAGCCCGACCGCCCGCGCGCCCGCAGCCTGCCCGAGGAAATTGCCCGCGTGGTGCGCGCCCGCGCCGCCGATCCCGGCTGGGCCGATGGCATGATGCGCCATGGCTTTCGTGGCGCGGCCGAGATCGCGGCGACGCTGGATCACATGGCAGCCTTTGCCCATCTGGCGGGGGTGGTGCCGCCGCATCTGTTCGATCTTTACCACGAGGCAACGCTGGGCCGCGCCGATCTGGTGGAGTTCATGGCACGCGAAAACCCCGCCGCGCTGGCGGCGCTGCGCGATCTGTTCGGGCGGCTGCGCGAGGCGGGGCTGTGGGTCACGCGCCGCAATTCCATCGCCGCCGCGCTGGAGGATCGGGCATGACCGAATTCACCGTTCAGGGCTGGTGCCCCGGCGCGCTGCGGCCGATGATGTCGGGCGACGGGCTGGTGGTGCGGGTGCGCCCCGATGCGGGACGGCTGAGCGCGGCGCAGGCCACGGGCATCGCGGCGGCGGCCCGGGCGCATGGCAATGGGTTGATCGACCTGTCGGCGCGCGGCAATGTGCAGTTGCGCGGCGTGACCGAGGACCGCCACCCGGCGCTGATCGCCGATCTGCGCGCGCTTGGCCTGATCGACCCCGATCAGGCGGCCGAGGCGCGGCGCAATCTGCTGGTCACCCCCTTTGCCGATGCGGCGACCGATGCGCTGGCCGCCGCACTTGGCGCCGTGTTGCCGCGCGCGCCCGCGCTGCCGGGCAAGTTCGGCTTTGCCATCGACACCGGCCCCGCCCCGCTGATGACCGCGACGCCCGCCGATATCCGGCTGGAACGCGCGGCGGAGGGCGGGCTGATCCTGCGCTGCGAGGGGGCGCCGCTGGGGGCGCCGGTCGCTGACGCGGCGGCGCCAGAGGCGGCGCTGGCACTGGCGGAATGGTTTGTGGCGCAGGGCGGCATCCAGAACGGAAGGGGCCGCATGGCAGCGCTGATCGCGCGCGGCGCGCGGCCTGAAGGCGCGCTGGCCGGGCGCGTGGCGCCTGCCATTGCCGCCGCGCCGCCGGGTCCGGGCCTGGTGCCGCAGGGCGCGCTGGTGGGCTTTGCCTTCGGGCAGATGCAGGCCGAAACGCTGGCGGCGCTGGCCCGCCATGGCGCGCTGCGCGTCACACCCTGGCGGATGCTGCTGATCGAGGGCGCCCGCGCCCTGCCCGATCTGCCGGGCCTGATCCTGCATGCCGACGACCCGCTGCGCCGCGTGGTGGCCTGCACCGGCGCGCCGGGCTGTTTGCAGGCGCATCAGCCGGTGCGCGATCTGGCCCGGCGGCTGGCGCCGCAGGTGCCCGAGGGGCGGGTGCTGCATGTCTCGGGCTGCGCCAAGGGCTGTGCCCTGCCGGCGCGGGCCGATGTGACGCTGACCGCCACGGCCCAAGGTTTTGACGTGATCAAGGGGGGCACCGCACAGGATGCGCCCTGCCTGTCCGTGCCGGCCCCTGCCGCGCCGGACCTGAAAGGACTGTTCTGATGCCGCATCTTTATGAAACCGATGGCGCGAAGATTTACCTGCAATCCTTCGCCACCATCCGGGCCGAGGCCGATCTGGCCCGCTTCACCCCCGAGGAGGAGGTGGTGGTGGTGCGCATGATCCATGCTGCCGGCATGGTCGGGCTGGAACGCCATGTGCGCTTTACCCCCGGCATGGCCCTTGCCGCCCGCGTCGCGCTGGAGGCTGGCGCCCCCATTCTGTGCGATGCCCGCATGGTCAGCGAGGGGATCACCCGCGCGCGTCTGCCCGCGGAGAATGCGGTGATCTGCACCCTGCACGACCCTTCAGTCCCCGCGCTTGCAGCCGAGATCGGCAATACCCGCAGCGCGGCGGCGGTGGAGCTGTGGCGCCCGCATCTGGCCGGCGCGGTGGTGGCGATCGGCAATGCGCCGACCGCGCTGTTCCATCTGCTCAACATGCTGGAAGACCCCGCTTGCCCGCGCCCTGCCGCGATCATCGGCTGCCCTGTCGGTTTCATCGGCGCGGCGGAATCGAAAGAGGCGCTGATGGCGGCACCGCCTGCCCCTTCGGTCATCGTCGAAGGGCGGCTCGGCGGGTCGGCGATCACAGTCGCCGCCGTCAACGCATTGGCCAGCCGCAAGGAATGATCATGGGCCGCATCATCTGCGCCGGGCTTGGCCCCGGCGATCCCGACCTGATCTCGGTCCGGTCCGACCGGGCGATCCGCGCCGGGCGCCATATCGCCTATTTCCGCAAGGCCGGCCGTCAGGGCCAGGCCCGCCGCATCGTCGAGGGCATGCTGGCCCCCGGCGCGGTGGAACATGCGATGGAATATCCCGTCACCACCGAGATCCCCTTTGACAGCCCCGATTACAACCGCGCGCTGGCGGCGTTTTACGACGACTGGACGGAACGGCTGGCCGCGCTGGTCGCGGCGGGGCAAGAGGTGGTGGTGCTGTGCGAGGGCGACCCGTTCTTCTACGGCTCTTTCATGCATCTCTATGTGCGGCTGAAGGACCGGGTGCCGGTCGAGGTGATCCCCGGCATTCCGGGCATGGTCGGCTGCTGGAACGCGACCGGCCAGCCGATCACCTGGGGCGACGATGTGCTGACCGTGCTGATGGGCACCCTGCCCGAGGACGAGCTGACCCGCCACATGCAGGGCTCCGACGCGCTGGCCATCATGAAAACCGGGCGCAACCTGCCGCGCGTGCGCCGCGCGCTGGCGGCGGCGGGGCGGTTGCAGGATGCCGTGCTGATCGAACGCGGCACCATGCCGGGCCAGCGCGTGCAGCCCCTGGCCGAGGTGGAGGGCGACGATTGCCCCTATTTCGCGATCGTGCTGGTGCATGGCCATGGCCGCCGCCCGGTGGCAGGGGGCGAGGAATGACCGGCTGGATCACCGTCGCGGGCCTTGGTCCGGGGGCCGAGGCGCTGGTCACCCCCGAGGTGACGGCGGCGCTGGCCGAGGCGACCGATATCGTGGGCTACATCCCCTATGTCGCGCGGGTAGCGCCGCGCCCGGGGCTGGTGCTGCACCCCTCGGACAACCGGGTGGAGCTGGACCGCGCGCAGGCAGCGCTGGACATGGCGCGCGCCGGACGGCGGGTGGTCATCGTCTCGTCCGGCGATCCGGGCGTGTTCGCCATGGCGAGCGCCCTGTTCGAGGCGCTGGAGACGCGGCCCGATTGCCATGACCTCGATATCCGCATCCTGCCCGGCATCACCGCGATGCTGGCGGCGGCGGCGCGGGCGGGGGCGCCGCTGGGCCATGATTTCTGCGCGATCAACCTGAGTGACAACCTCAAACCCTTTGCCGAGGTGGAACGCCGGTTGCGCCACGCCGCGCAGGGCGGTTTCGCCATGGCCTTCTACAACCCGCGTTCCAGATCGCGCCCGCATCAGTTTGCCCGCGTGCTGGAGATCCTACGCGAGGAATGCGAGGGGGCGCGGCTGATCCTGTTCGCCCGCGCCGTCACCACCCCCGAGGAACGGATCGAGACGGTGACGCTGGCCGAGGCCATGCCGGAAATGGCCGATATGCGCACCGTCGTCATCGTCGGCAATTCCGCCACGCGGCGGGTGGGCCGCTGGGTCTATACGCCCCGCTCGGTCGAGGGGGCGGTATGACCCGCCAGCCAGCCCATCACGCCTTCGACCGTCGCGCTGACCTGCCGGGGCGGCAGGCGGGGGCGGTCGATCAGGATGACGGGCAGGCCCAGGGCGCGTGCGGCCTCCAGCTTGGCGCTGGCACCGGCGCCACCGGCATTCTTGGCAACGACATGGGTGATGGCGTGATCGCGCAGCAGCGCGGTATCGCCGGCCAGGTCGAACGGCCCGCGCGCGATCACCGCGGCGGCATCGGGCAAGGGCAACGCGCCCTCGGGCGGATCGACCAGCCGGAGCAGGTAGTGATGCTGCGGCCGGGCGGCAAAGGGCGCCAGCGTCTGCTTGCCGATGGCCAGGAACACCCGCGCGCGCGCCTCGGGCAGCGCCGCGACGGCGCCCGCGATATCGGCGACATGGGTCCAGCGGTCGCCCGGCTGCGCGGCCCAGGCCGGGCGTTCCAGCCCGATCAGGGCGGTGTCGGTCTCGGCGCAGGCGGCAATGGCGTTGCGGCTCATCTGTGCGGCAAAGGGGTGGGTGGCGTCGATCACATGGCTGATGCCCCGCGCGCGCAGGTAATCCACCAGCCCCGCCACGCCGCCAAAGCCGCCCACACGGGTCGGCAGCGGCTGCGCCACCGGCGCCTCGGTGCGTCCGGCATAGGAAAACTCGGCCGCCAGTCCGGCCTCGGCCAGGGCGCGGGCCATGCGGCTGGCTTCGGTCGTGCCGCCCAGCAAAAGGATGCGTGTCATGGCTGAGCCCTGGCTGTCGATCATCGGTCTGGGCGAAGATGGACCGGCGGGCCTGTCAGAGGCAAGCCGCGATGCGCTGGCCGAGGCCGAGATCGTGTTCGGCGGCCCCCGGCATCTGGCGCTGGTGGGCGCGGGCGGGCGCGGGCGCGACTGGCCGGTGCCGTTCGACCTTGCGCCGCTACTGGCCCTGCGCGGGCGGCGCGTGGCGATGCTGGTCTCGGGCGATCCGTTCTGGTTCGGCGCGGGCGGGTCGGTCGCGCGGCATCTGGCGCCCGAGGAATGGCGCGCCTTTCCGGTGGCGGGCACCTTCTCGCTGGTGGCGGCCCGCATGGGCTGGCGGCTGGAGGCGGTGCATTGCCTGGGCCTGCATGCCGCGCCTTTCGCGCGGCTGCGCCCCGTGCTGGCGCGTGGGGTCCGGGTGATCGCCACGCTGCGCGACGGCGCGGCGGTGGCGAAACTGGCCGGCTGGCTGGATGCAAACGGCTTTGGCGCCACCCGGATCACCGTCTGCGAGGCGCTTGGCGGCTCGCGTGAGCGGCTGCGGCAGGGCGCCGGCTGGACCGACATCGCCGCGCCGGTGGCGGTAGCGCTGGATGGCGCCGATCTGCCGCGCGCGGCCGGTCTGCCGCGTGCCGGCGGCCTGCCCGACGACATGTTCCACCATGACGGCCAGATCACCAAACGCCCGGTGCGGGCGCTGACGCTTTCGGCGCTCGCCCCCCGGCCGGGCGATCATCTATGGGATATCGGCGGTGGTTCGGGGTCGATCTCGGTCGAATGGTGTCTGGCCGGCGGCCATGCCAGCACGATCGAGACGCGGGCCGACCGCGCCGCCAATATCCGCCGCAATGCCGCGGATTTCGGTCTGGCGCATCGCCTGACGGTGATCGAGGGCGCCGCCCCCGCCGCTTTGGCTGGACTGCCCGCGCCGGATGCGGTCTTTGTCGGCGGCGGCGGCGATGCCGCGCTGCATGAGGCGCTTTGGGCGGCGATGCCTGCGGGCACGCGGCTGGTCGCCAATGGCGTGACGCTGGAAACCGAGGCGCTGCTGGCGGGCCTGCATGCCCGCCATGGTGGCCGCCTGTTGCGCGTCGATCTGGCCGAGGCGGCGCCTTTGGGCCGGATGCGCGGCTGGCAGGCCGCCCGCCCCGTGATGCAATGGAGCGTGACGCGATGAGGGTCGCCGGGATCGGATTTCGCGCGGCGGCCCCGCTCGCGTCGCTGGCCGCCGCCCTGGCCGAGGTCGAGGCGCGGGGCGGCCGGGCCGAGGCGCTGGCCACCCTTGCCGCCAAGGCCGGGGCTGACGCATTGCAGGCACTGGCCCGGGCGCGCGGCCTGCCGGTGCTGGCCCTGCCCGATCTGGCCGGGATCGACACGCCCACCCTTTCGCCCCGCGTGCAGGCGCGGTTCGGCACCGGATCGCTGGCCGAGGCCGCGGCGCTGGCCGGCGCCGGGCCGGGCGCCCACCTGACCGTCGCCCGCATCGCAACCCCCGACGGCATGGCCACCGCCGCCATGGCCGAAGCCCCATCCCCCCGCCCTATCGGAGACATCGCATGACCGTTCATTTCATCGGCGCCGGGCCGGGCGCGGCCGACCTCATCACCCTGCGCGGGCGGGACCTGATCGCCGCCTGCCCGGTCTGCCTTTATGCCGGCAGTCTGGTGCCCGAGGCGCTGCTGGCGCATTGCCCGCCGGGGGCAAGGATCGTCAACACCGCCTCGCTCAGCCTGGACGAGATCATGGCCGAAATCGCCGATGCCCATGCCGAAGGGCATGATGTCGCGCGACTGCATTCCGGCGATCTGTCGGTCTGGTCGGCCATGGGCGAACAGCTGCGCCGGCTGCGCGCGCTGAACATACCCTATGACGTGACGCCGGGTGTGCCGTCCTTTGCCGCCGCCGCCGCCGTGCTGGGGGCGGAGCTGACCCTGCCGGGCGTCGCGCAATCGGTTGTCCTGACCCGCACCACCGGCCGCGCAACCGCGATGGCCGAGAGCGAGAGCCTGGAGAATTTCGCCCGCACCGGCGCCACGCTGGCCATTCACCTGTCGGTGCATGTGCTGGACCGGGTCAAGACCGACCTCGTGCCGCATTACGGCGCCGATTGCCCGGTCGCCGTGGTGTTCCGCGCCAGTTGGCCCGACCAGCGGGTGATCCGCACCACGCTGGCCGAGCTCGACCCGGCGATCGGCGCGGGCGAACGCACGGCGCTGATCCTTGTGGGGCGCGCGCTGGCGGCCGAGGGTTTTGACGAAAGCCGGCTTTACGCGGGCGATTACGACCGCCGCTATCGGCCCGTCGGCACCAACCCGCGCTTTCCGGAAAGCGCATGACCGCGCCGGGTCTTCTGATCTCGGCCCCGGCTTCGGGCACCGGCAAGACCACGGTCACGCTGGGCCTGCTGGCGGCCTTCCGGGCGCGCGGGCTGGCGGTGCAGCCGTTCAAGAGCGGGCCGGATTACATCGACCCCGCCTTTCACAGCGCGGCGGCGGGGCGGGTTTCGGTCAACATGGACAGTTGGGCGATGAGCCCGGGCCGGCTGGCGGGGCTCGCCTGCGCGGCCACCGGCGCCGATCTGGTGCTGGCCGAGGGGTCGATGGGTCTGTTCGACGGCGTGGCGCTGCCGGGCGAGACCGGCAATGGCGCCAGCGCCGATATCGCGGCCCGGATGGGCTGGCCGGTGCTGCTGGTGCTGGATGTCTCGGGTCAGGCGCAGACGGCGGCGGCGGTGGCGGCGGGGCTGGCGCGGTTTCGCGCCGATGTGCCGCTGGCCGGGGTGATCCTGAACAAGGTGGCCTCGCCCCGGCATGAGGCGCTGGTGCGCGCGGGCATGGCGGCGGCGGGTCTGCCGGTGCTGGGCGCCCTGCCGCGCCGCGCCTCGGTCGCGTTACCGGAACGCCATCTGGGGCTGGTCCAGGCCGAGGAGTTGCCGCAATTGCAGGCCCTTCTGGCCGAGGCCGCCGAATTCGTCGCGGCGCATTGCGACCTGGATGCCATTCGCGCCGCCGCCCGCCCGACCCGCACCCTGCCGGCGCAGGCAACACCAATGCCCGCGCCGGGCGAACGGATCGCGCTGGCCCGCGACGCGGCGTTTTCCTTTGTCTATCCGCATCTTCTGGCCGATTGGCGGGCACAGGGCGCGACGATCCTGCCGTTTTCGCCGCTGGCGGACGAGGCGCCGGATGACAGCGCCACGGTCTGCTGGCTGCCCGGCGGCTATCCCGAACTGCACGCCCCGCGCCTGTCAGCCTGCACCGGGTTCCGCGAGGGGCTGCGCGCCTTTGCGCAGACGCGGCCTGTCCATGGCGAATGCGGCGGCTACATGACGCTGGGCGCCGGTCTGGTGGCCGCCGATGGCACAAGGCATGAAATGGTGGGGCTGCTGGGGCTGGAAACCAGCTTTGCCAAGCGCAAGATGCATCTGGGCTACCGTCTGGCCCGGCCCCTGCGCCCGCTGCCCTGGGCGCCGGCGGGCGGTGCGCTGCGCGGGCACGAATTCCATTACGCCACCATTCTGGCGCAACCCGATGCAGCGCTGGCACAGGTTGCCGATGCAAACGGCGATCCGGTTGCGGAAACCGGTTCAAGCCGTGATATGGCTGGTGGCGGCCGTGTCAGCGGCACATTCTTTCACCTGATCGCAGCAGCAGAGTCCCAGGCATGACCGGCTTCGTCTCTTTCGTTTCTTCCGGCCCCGGCGACCCGGAGCTTCTGACCCTCAAGGCCGCCGCGCGACTGGCCGAGGCCGATGTGATCCTGTTCGACGATCTGGCCTCGGGGCCGATCCTGTCCAAGGCCGGGCCGCAGGCGGAGCTGATCGCCGTGGGCAAACGTGCCGGGCGGCCAAGCGCCAAGCAGGATCATGTGAACCGCCTTTTGGTCGATCATGCGCTGACCGGGGCGCGGGTGGTGCGGCTGAAATCCGGCGACAGCGGCATCTTTGGCCGTCTGGAGGAAGAAATCACCGCCCTGACCGAGGCCGGGATCGGGTTCGAGATCGTGCCGGGCGTGCCCTCGGCCTGTGCGGCGGCGGCGGCAGCGGCGATTCCGCTGACCCGGCGCCTGACCGCGCGGCGGGTGCAATTCGTGACCGGCGCCGATGTGACCGGCGGCCTGCCCGACAGCCTGAACTGGGCGGCGCTGGCCGATGCGAATGCGACGACCGTGGTCTATATGGGCAAGCGCACCTTCCCCGTGCTGGCCGAGCGGCTGATCGCCGCCGGTCTGCCGCCCGACACCCCCGCCCTGCTGGCCGAGGCCGTCAGCCATCCGCATCAGCGGCTGGAACGCGGCACGGTGGCGGGCATCGCCGCCGCGCTGCGGGCCGAGGGGCAGGGCGAACATCCGGCGCTGATCCTCTATGGCCCGCTGTCCGGGGCGGTGGAATGAAGATCACCCTTTGCGGGTCTTGCGCGCTTGGCCGCGCGGGCTTTGCCGCGCATCTGGACGCCGCATTGGCGACGGCCGGAATCAGTGCCGAAATCGCACTGACCGAGTGCATGTCGGGTTGCGCGCGTGGATCGACATGCGCCTTTCGCGACAAGGGCAAGACCGCCTATCTTTTCGGCGACCTGACCGAGTCGGACCTGCCCGATCTTGTTGTCTTTGCAGGGCTTTATGCCGCCGCGCCCGATGGCGTCCTGGCCGATGCGCGCCCCTTGGGCGCCTTGCGGATGAAGGCGCTGGCGCGGATCCCCGGCTAGGGCGCGACAGCGCCGGGAAAAGCATCCGCGAGGTCGCGATTGGGCTTGACCGTAGCGGGGCGCAGGGCGCATGAAGACAGGGCAAGGTGTCCCATCAAGGTGCAAAGCGCCGGGACTGAAACGGGAATGGGGACGGGGCGGACCAAAAGCGGCGCCCCTTGCCCCAGCCGCCCCCGCGACTGTCAGCGGCGAGCGGCCTTCAAGAGCCACTGTCCGGGAAACCGGATGGGAAGGCGAAGGTCGCAGCGACCCGCAAGCCAGGAGACCGGCCCTGCATGGTGCAACTTTATGCCGTCGGGTGTGACGGCCGGAGACATGAGATGATGACGACCCTGAACGCGACCGCGACCAAAGCCAAGACCGGCCTGGCGCAGATTCTGGTGACCGCGGCCCTTGGCCTTGCGCTGATGGTGGTGGCGGGCCATGTGCAGTCGCAGACCCTGCACGATGCCGCGCATGACATGCGCCACGCGACCGGCTTCCCCTGCCACTGAGGGCGAAAGCGGTTCCATGCTGAAAAGACTGGTTACCGGCGCGTTGATCGCCGGTCTTGCCGCAGGCTTGCTTGCGGCAATTCTGCATTTCGCCTTCATCCAGAGCCTGATTCTGGAAGGCGAGCTTTATGAAACCGGCGAACTGACGCATTTCGAGACGGCCCCCGCGCCGGCCCCGGCTGCGGCAGAGGGCCACGACCATGGTGCGACCGCCGAGGCCCATGACCACGAACACGGCGCCGCCGAAGGCGAGACCTCGACGCTTCAGCGCAATGCGCTGACGGTGATGTTCTCGGTCATGATCTATGTCAGCTATGCGCTGCTGCTGTTCGCGGGCTTCGGCCTGGCGGCATCCATCGGCCGCAAGATCGACGCGACGACCGGGCTGATCTGGGGGATCGCGGGCTTTGTGACCTTCCAGATGGCACCGGCCATGGGTCTGGCGCCGGAACTGCCCGGCACGGCCTCGGCCGCCCTGGGCGACCGGCAGGTCTGGTGGTGGCTGACCGCCATCGCGACGGGCGGCGGCCTGCTGCTGCTGGGCTATGGCCGCGCGCTCTGGCTGGTGCCGGTGGCGGTGCTGCTGCTGGCGGCGCCGCATGTGATCGGCGCCCCGCATCTGGACTTTTACGCCGGCAGCGCCCCGCCCGAACTTTCGGCGGCCTATGCGGCGCATGTGCTGGGCGTGGGTCTGGCGGTCTGGGCGGTGCTGGGCTGGGTTTCGGGCCGGATCTGGGCCCGGGACGCGGCACAGGCATGAACGATTGCAAGGGGGCCGCGCCTGTCGGCCCCCTTGGACATTGAGGGCATCTGCATGATCGAGCTTTTTCTGATCGGGATCGGCACCGGCAACCCGGACCATGTGACCGCCGAGGCGGCGCAGGCCATCCGGGGGGCGGATCTGATCCTCATCCCGCTCAAGGGCGAGGACAAGGCCGATCTGGCCGGGCTGCGCCGCGCGATCTGTGACCGCGTGCTGGGTGAGGCCCGCCCTGCCCTGCTGGAATTCGACCTGCCCCGCCGCGATGCCGCGAACCCGGTCTATCTGGACGGGGTGGAGGATTGGCACGACGCCATCGCCGCCGCATGGGAGGCGCCGATCCGCGCGCATCTGGCCGCTGGCGGCGGGCCGCGCGTGGCACTGCTGGTCTGGGGCGATCCGTCGCTCTATGACAGCACGCTGCGCATCGCCGCGCGGCTGCGGGGGCGGATGGCAGTCGCGCTGCGCGTCATTCCGGGCATCACCGCGATCCAGACGCTGTGCGCCGCCCATGCGATTCCGCTGAACGATCTGGGCGCGCCGGTGCAGATCACCACCGGGCGGCGCCTGCGCGACCATGGCTGGCCGGCGGATGCCGATACGGTGGTGGTGATGCTGGATGCCGGCGGCGCCTTTCAGGCCATCCCGCAAGACGGGGTGGAGATCTGGTGGGGCGCCTATGTCGGCATGGCCGAACAGATTCTGATTGCCGGGCCGCTGGCCGAGGTGGCGCCGCGCATCCTGGAAACCCGTGCCGCCGCACGGGCGACACATGGCTGGATCATGGATATCTACCTGATGCGCCGCGCCTCAGGGGGTTGAGGTCACGCCTTCGGGCTGGCCCACCACCACGATGCGCAGATCCTGCGGCCGGAACAGCCGGGCACCGACGCGGCGGATATCCTCCAGCGTCACGGCGTTGATCTTGTCATTGCGGGTCAGCGGATAGTCGATCGGCAGGCCGGTCATCTGCATGCCCACAAGCAGATTGGCGATCGGCCCATTGCCATCAAAACGCAGCGGATAGGCCCCGGTGAGATAGGTCTTGGCATTGGCCAGTTCTTCCTCGGTCACGCCCTCGGCGGCCTTGGCCCATTCCGCGCGCAGGATCTCGATGGATTGTGCGACGGTCTTGCTGGCGGTGGCGAACTGCCCGGCGACCAGATCGGCCTGATCGTAATCGGCAAGCCAGGTGCCGACGCCATAGGTCAGCCCGCGCTTTTCGCGCAATTCCCGCATCAGGCGTGAGCCAAAGCGTTCGCCGCCCAGAATCTCGTTCAGGATGAAGGCCGCGAAATAATCGGGGTCGTCGCGTTCGATCCCCTCATGGCCGAACAGCAGCACCGCCTGCGGGGTCGGGAAGGGCTCGACCGTGATGCCGCCGGTCAGACCGACCGTCGCGGGGCCGGGCAAGGCGGCGCCGGTTTCCGGCAGGCCGCCCAGAACCTGATCCAGCAGCGCGCCCAGATCGGCGGGGGTGATGTCGCCCACGGCGGCGACATAGATGCGGTCGCGGGCCAGCGCGGCCTTGTGCGCCGCCACGATATCGTCGCGGGTCAGTGCCGCCACGCTGTCCAGCGTGCCATCGCCCGAACTGCCATAGGGATGGTCGCCAAAGGCCAGACGGTTGAAGACCTGGCCGGCGATCTCGTTGGGTTCCTTGGCATTGCCGCGGATATTGGACAGAACCTGCCCGCGCACCCGCTCCACCGCATCGGCGTCAAAGCGCGGCACGGTCAGCGCGAGGCGCAGCAGCTCGGCCGCCTTGGCGCGGTTCTCGGTCAGCATCCGGGCCGAGACGCCCACCGAATCGGCGCTGGCGTTGAAGCGGAACTCGGCCGCCAGCGCATCGCGGCTTTCGGCGAATTTCTGGGCATTCATCTCGGCCGCGCCCTCTTCGATCAGGCCGGTCATCAGATTGACCGCGCCGCGCTTGCCCGGCTGATCCAGCGCAGTGCCGCCGCGAAAGCGGATTTCCAGCGCGGTGAAGGGGATGCCATGTTCCTCGACCAGCCAGGCGCGGATGCCGCCGGGGGATGTTACTTCCTGAATGGCGATCTCGGCGCGCAGGGGCGTGGCCGCCAGCAGGAACAGCAGGGTCAGAACGCGGCGGATCATTGCGCGGCCTCCTCATCGGTCAAGAGCCAGCCGGTCACGGCCTGCCGGCGGTCCAGCACCTTGCGGGCCACCTCCATCACATCCTCGGGCGTCACCTCTTGCAGCACCTGCGGCCAATCCTGCACGTCCTGCACGGTCAGCCCGACCGAAAGCGCCTCGCCATAGCGCTGCGCCAGGCCCTGCGCATCGTCGCGGCCATAGATCTCGGCCGCGCGCAACTGGGTGCGGATGCGGTCAAAGGCGGGGCGATCGGGGCCGCTGGCCAGAAAATCGGCGATCACCTTGTCCATCGCGGCCTCGGCCTCTTCGGGCTTCACATCGGGCAGGGGCACCAGCCCCAGGCCAAAGGTGCCGCTGTCCAGCGCGGTGCCATCGTAGAAGGCATAGGAATAGACCGCCTTGGGGTCGGCAAACTGGAGCTGGCGGGCAAACAGGCTGGTCGTGCCCGACCCACCCAGCAATTCCGCCAGATACAGCAGCGCTGCCGCCTCTTTCTGGTCGCCGCTGCGACGCTTGGGCGCGAGGTAGCTGCGCATGATGAAGGGTTGCGACACGCGGGCGTCGCGCATGGTCAGCCGTCGCTCGGCCAGTTGCGGCGGCTCGGACGGGCGGTGGCGCGCGGGTAGATCGGCCGTGGGCGCAACCGGGCCGTAATGCGTTTCGGCCATCTGGCGCACGGCCTCGGGCGTCACATCGCCCGCGACCACCAACACCGCATTATTGGGCGCGTAGAAGGTCTTGTAGAACGCCTCGGCATCGGCGCGGTTCAGCGCGGCGATCTCGTGCCGCCAGCCGATGACCGGAATGCCGTAGGGATGATTGAGGTATTGCGCCGCGCGGGTCTGTTCGCTGAACAGGCTGCCCGGGTCGCTGTCCACGCGCTGATTGCGCTCCTCCAGAATGACATTACGCTCTGTGGTGACCACATCATCGGTCAGTTGCAGATCGCGCATGCGATCGGCCTCGATCTTCATCATCAGATCCAGACGATCGGCCGCGACACGCTGGTAATAGGTGGTGTAATCCCAGCTGGTAAAGGCGTTGTCATTGCCGCCCTGCGCCTCGACGATATCGGAGAACTCGCCCGCCTTCAGATCGTCGGTGGCCTTGAACATCAGATGTTCAAAGAAATGCGCGATGCCGGAATGGCCGGGCGGCTCATCGGCGGCGCCGATGCGATACCACATCATCTGCACCGCCACCGGGGCGCGGTGATCCTCGATCACCACCACGTCCAGCCCGTTATCCAGCTTGAACTGGGTGACGGGTCCGGCCAGCGCCGCCACGGGAAGCGACAGAAAAAACACGAAACCGGACAAGACCTTGCGCATGGGCACCTCCCGCTGGACTGCCCCATAGCTACGCAAGGGCGCGGCGGGGTCAAGCGGCGCGGGCGGGTGCTGACGCGGAGTTTACTCCGATTTCGGGGGGGCCGAGGGGTTGGCCACGCCAAGCCGGCGCCAGCGGGCCAATTCGGCATGCTGGTCCAGCGACATCGGCTCATAGGCGCGGAAATAGACGTTCACGTCGAACAGCCGTTCCAGCAGGCGCCCGTCATGCTTGCGCCGGTATTCCAGATCCTCGGCCGCCAGAACCTGCCGGATATCGGCGGCAACCCCGTTGCGCGCGGCATAGGCCACCAGGGCCGCATCGCTGACGCCGGCGCCGGGGCGACCGCCAAGCGCGGTGATCGCGTCGGCCTCGGGCGTGGGGTCGGTGAGGTTGCTGCCGCCCGGGGTGGGCGGCGGCAGGGCCGACAGGCTGGGCGGCATTTGCAGGGCCTTGGGCGGCAGGATGGCGAATTCATCCGGCCCGTTCCCCGATGAGCGCAGGTTCATCAGCTGCGGCTCGTCCGATCCGCCACAGGCCGACAGCGCGAGCATCATCGCCATCGCCACACATGCCTTCGGAACTGCCTGCATACCCTACTCCCGCCGTTCTCGTCTTCGTCTTAGCGCAAAGCCCCGGGCGCGTCACGGGGTCTTTCGGCGCGGTGACGCGGCTTTGCGGGGCGGTTTTGCCGCGCCGCCCTTGCCGGTGGCCCCCGCCCTGCCCCCGCGATCGGCCTTGCCGCCGAACAGCACCAGCCCCGCCGCGCCCGCAAAGATCGCGATATCGGCCACGTTGAAGGCGTAGGGGTTTTCAAATCCGCAGCAGGACATGTTCAGGAAATCGGCCACCGCGCCATAGGCCACGCGATCCACCACATTGCCAAGCGCGCCGCCGATCAGCACGCCCGCGCTGATCTGCATCCATTTGCCATGCTGGCCGCGCTGCACCCAGATCCAGACCCAGGCGGTGATGACCAGCGACAGCACGATCAGCAGCCAGCGCATGATTTCCGTGCTGGAGGACAGGAGGCCGAAATTCACCCCCTGATTCCACGCCATGCGGAAATTCAAGAGCGGCGGCAGCACGTCGATCTCGCCCCGCGCCCGCAGGTCCAGGCCAAAGACCACGGCCAGCTTGGTGATCTGGTCCAGTCCAAAGACCAGCAGGGCGGCAAGGGCAACGCGCCGCATCGGATCAGTGCCGGAAATGGCGCATGCCGGTGAAGACCATGGCAAGGCCGCGTTCATCGGCCGCCGCGATCACCTCATCGTCACGCATCGACCCGCCGGGCTGGATGATCGCCGTAGCACCCGCCTCAGCCGCGGTGATCAGACCGTCGGCAAAGGGAAAGAACGCATCCGACGCCACGACCGACCCTTGGGTCAGCGGGCCGGCGGCGCCGATCGCCTCGGCCATGTCCTGCGATTTGCGGGCGGCGATGCGGGTCGAATCGACGCGGCTCATCTGGCCGGCACCCACACCCACGGTCGCGCCGTCCTTCACATAGATGATCGCGTTGGATTTCACATGCTTGGCGACGGTCCAGGCAAACAGCATGTCGCGCAGTTCGGCCTCGGTCGGCTGGCGTTTGGTGACGACCTTGAGGTCGGCCAGCGCGATGGCGCCATTGTCGCGGTCCTGCACCAGAAAGCCGCCGGCGACCTGTTTCCAGGCCAGCCCCCTGGCGCGCGGGTCGGGCAGGCGGTCGGTGGTCAGCAGGCGCAGGTTCTTTTTCGCCGCGAACACCGCACGCGCCTCCGCGCTCGCCCCCGGGGCGATCACCACCTCGGTGAAGATGCCGGTGATTTCGCGCGCCGTCGCCTCGTCCAGCGGCTGATTGAGCGCGATGATCCCGCCAAAGGCCGAGGTGCGGTCGCAGTCAAAGGCGCGGGCATAGGCCTCGGCCAGCGTCGCGCCACGCGCCACGCCGCAGGGATTGGCGTGTTTGATGATGGCGCAGGCCGGGCCTTGCGCCGGGTCGAATTCGGCCACCAGTTCAAAGGCCGCGTCGGTATCGTTGATATTGTTGTAGGACAGTTCCTTGCCCTGCCATTGCTGCGCGGTGGCCACCCCGGGGCGCTGCGTGCCATCGGTATAGAAGGCGGCGGACTGGTGCGGGTTTTCGCCGTAGCGCAGGGTCTGGGCCAGTTGGCCGGCAAAGGCACGGCGGCGCGGCGCGGTTTCCTTGATCGCCCCCGCCATCCAGGCCGACACGGCGGCGTCATAGGCGGCGGTGCGGCTATAGGCGGTCAGCGCCAGCCGCTGCCGGAAGGCGTAAGAGGTGGCGCCGTCATGGGTCTTCATCTCGGCCAGCAGGGCGTCGTAATCCTGCGGGTCGGTGACGACATTGACGAATTTGTGGTTCTTGGACGCCGCGCGGATCATCGCCGGGCCGCCGATGTCGATATTCTCGATACATTCGGCATAAGAGGCGCCCCGCGCCACGGTCTGTTCGAAGGGATAGAGGTTCACGACCAGCAGGTCGATCGGCTCGATCCCGTGGGCGGCCATGGCGACCAGATGTTCGTCATCGTCGCGCAGCGCCAGAAGGCCGCCATGCACCATCGGGTGCAGCGTCTTGACGCGACCATCCATCATCTCCGGAAAGCCCGTCACCTCGGACACGTCGCGCACCGCAAGGCCCGCCTGCCGCAGCGCCGCCGAGGTGCCGCCGGTCGAGATCAGTTCCACCCCCTGCGCGGCCAGGGCGCGGGCGAAATCCACCAGCCCGGTCTTGTCGGAAACGGAAATCAGGGCGCGCCCCACGGGCACAAGGTTCACGGGCGGGGTGGCGGAGGCGCTGTGCATGGATCTCTCCTGATCAGGGGCGGGAGGTCGGGTCTTCCCGGTCAAGGTCGCGGATGGCCAGCGGAGTATCCTGTGCCTTCGCCAAGGTCCAGCCGATACGGGCCTCAAACCCCTTCAATTCTGCACTGAGCAGGATCTGTCGGGTCGCGCGCGGCATCAGACGGCCCTTTTCGAGATAGACCGAAGGTTCCAGCGACAGGCGCGCGGCCCCGTCATGGCGAAAAACCCAGATCTCGCCCGAACGCAGCGCGATGGAAACCGCCGTGCCCCCCATGTCCAGCGCGACATCCGCATCGGGGTGCAGGTGAAAGCGGATGGCAAAGCCCAGCCCCGCGCGCTGGCGGCGATACAGCGCGGTCAGACGGGCCTGATCGTCGGGGGTTTCGGCCAGCAGCATGTCCACCCCCGCCAGATGCCGCCCGTCGGCCGACAGCGTCAGATCGCGCAGATGCTGCACGCCATGGGTGGCGCGCCAGCCGTCATGCCCGGCCAGCAGATGCGGATCGGGGTCGCCGGCGGCGTTCTGCAAGGGGGCGACATTGGCGCACAGCTCCAGCACCTCGCGCCCGTCATGGGCAAAGCGCGACGAGGAATAGCCGTCGATGCTGAGCGTGGAATGGCTTTGCGTGGCGCGGCTGGCGCGGTGCCAGTCGGCGCCAAAGGGCGCGCCGGATCCGCAATTCACCACGACCGGCCGCCGCCCCGAGGTCAGCTCAAAAGCCAGGGTCGAGGCATGGGCCGAGGCCCCCGCCTGCCCGCCCGGCGGCGGCGCTGCATCGACCACCAGCGAAGACCGCCCGGCCGAGAGCCGCACGAACCCCATGGCCGGGCCGGGATGCGGCGCCGGTTTCACGCCGGAATTGGCCAGCGCATGATCCAGCCGCCCCTCCAGCCCGCGCCCGCCGCCGTGAAACCGCGCCAGCCCGCCATCGGCATGGCGCAGCGCGCGCAGCGTGGGGGCGATGCGTTCGATCGCCTCCAGGTGGCTGGCCGGCACCACGCGGCCCGCATCGGCCAGTGCCTGCGCGGCCCAGGTGAGCAGGGTAAAGACCTCCAGCAACTCCTCGGGGTTGCGGGTGGGGATGCCCCCTTGGGCGTCGATCTCGCGCGTGCATTCGCGCGCCAGCGCCGCGGCGGCGGGATCGACGTGATCCTCCATCCCGATCAGGGCAAGGCCGGCATAGATCAGCCCGGTCAGCGCCTCGAATCGCGGCAGGCCCGGCGAGGCGGCCTGCCAGCGGCGCGACAGGAACAGCGTCTGCTGCGACAGCGAATGGTAATAGGCCAGCGAGCGGTCGCGGTTCTGCCCGCCCAGAAGCAGGATCGCGTGGTTGATCCAGCGGATCAGCCGGCGCCCGGTCAGGTCGGGCGACCAGCCCATGCCCTGCCCGCGCCCGTGCCGCGCGATCCAGCCAAAGGTCCAGTCCTGCGCCCGCTTGCGCGCCGCCGGATCGCCCACGGCGGCCAGATCGTCCAGCCAGGCAAAGCCGTGCAATTCGGCCTCATAGGCCGGGCTGGGGCGGGCGATATCCCACAGATCCAGCCCCGGCGCCTCGACCAGATGACCGGCGAACAGGAAATTCCCGGCGACAAGCTGCTTGCCGCGCGCGTAAAGGCCGATGGTGCGGGGTTCGGGCTGCGAGACAAAGCCCGCCGCGGGTTCCGCCCGCGCGGCACGGCGGGCCGCCAGACGGTTCATCGCCTGGACCCATGCCTCTTGCCACCATGCGCTGCGCGCCACGCCTGCCATGCCCACTCGCCGCTCTGCCACACCCGCCCGGTTCCGGGCTTTCTTGGGCTGCACCATAGCCGCCGGGCGCCGCGCTGTCACCGCAAAAGCCCGTGCGCCCCCTTCCGCCGCGCGGAAAGGGGCGCAGGATGTCAGCCGGCGTCGCGGTAATCGACCATCTTCACATCGTCGCCGGGATTGGATTTCTTGCGGCGTTCGATCAGGCGGTTCAGCGCATTCACATAGGCCTTCACGCTGGCCACGATGGTATCGGTATCGGCCGACTGGCCGGTCGCGATGCGGCCCTCTTCCTCGATCCGCACGCTGACGGTGGCCTGGGCATCGGTGCCTTCGGTCACGGCATGCACCTGATAGAGCTGCAACCGCGCCTTGTGCGGCCACAGCATCTTGACGCAGTTGAAGGCCGCGTCCACCGGGCCATCGCCGGTCGCGTCGATCGCATGTTCCACACCGTCAATGGCCAGCGTCAGTTCGGCCTCTTGCGGGCCTTCGGTGCCGCAGATCACGCGCAGCCGTTTCACCTGGAGCGTGTCATGCGCCTCATGCGTGTCGGCATCCTTGGCCAGCGCCAGCAGATCGTCGTCATAGACCTCTTTCTTGCGGTCGGCCAAGGCCTTGAAGCGCACGAACAGGTCGTTCAACTGGTTGTCGCCCAGTTCGACGCCCAGTTCCTTCATCTTGGCACGCAGCGCCGCGCGGCCAGAATGCTTGCCCATGGCGATGTTCTTCGCGGTCAGGCCGATGGTTTCGGGGCGCATGATTTCAAAGGTTTCGACATTCTTCAGCACGCCATCCTGATGGATGCCGCTTTCGTGCAGAAAGGCGTTCTTGCCGACGATGGCCTTGTTGAACTGCACCGCAAAGCCCGAGACGGTCGAGACCCGACGCGACAGATGCATGATCTTGGTCGTGTCGATGCCGGTCCGGTAGGGCATGATGTCATTCCTGACCTTCAGCGCCATCACGACCTCTTCCAGCGCGGCATTGCCGGCGCGTTCGCCCAGGCCGTTGATCGTGCATTCGATCTGACGCGCCCCCGCCTCGACCGCGGCCAGGCTGTTCGCCGTCGCCATGCCCAGATCATTGTGGCAATGGGTGGAAAAGATCACCTCGTCGGCGCCCGGCACGCGCTCCAGCAACATGCGGATCAGATCGGCGCTTTCGCGCGGCGCGGTATAGCCCACGGTATCGGGGATGTTGATCGTGGTCGCGCCGGCCTTGATCGCGATTTCCACCACGCGGCACAGGTAATCATGTTCCGTCCGCGTCGCATCCATCGCCGACCATTGCACATTGTCGCACAGGTTGCGCGCATGGGTGACGGTTTCATGGATGCGTTCGGCCATTTCATCCATGGTCAGGTTCGGAATGGCGCGGTGCAGCGGCGAGGTGCCGATGAAGGTGTGGATGCGCGGCGAGGCGGCGTGCTTCACCGCCTCCCAGCAGCGGTCGATATCCTTGAAATTCGCGCGGCTCAGCCCGCAGATCGTGCTGTTCTTCGACCGTTTCGCGATTTCGGACACGGCGTTGAAATCGCCCTCCGAGGCGATCGGAAAGCCCGCCTCGATGATGTCCACGCCCATTTCATCCAGCAAGCCGGCGATTTCCAGCTTTTCATCATGGGTCATGGTGGCGCCGGGCGATTGTTCGCCATCGCGCAGGGTGGTGTCGAAAATGACGACGCGGTCTTGCGTGTTGGGGTCGGTCATATCTGTATATCCTTGCTGTCTCTGCTGTCTCCGGTCCCGGGTGCTGGACACCTCTGAGCGGTCGCACCCGAAGGCACGCTCAGAGGCAGGTAAGGAGAAGCAGGCCACGGGTGGCCGAGGCGCAGGCGCGCAGGGAAAT
>Ga0209053_1000551_pt1 | contig 24398 bp, 20 predicted proteins | sample EBPBio152010_DNA_FD_185864 | JGI IMG/M metagenome (GOLD analysis project Ga0209053, IMG submission 185864) | Wastewater treatment Type I Accumulibacter community from EBPR Bioreactor in Madison, WI, USA - Reactor 1_7/15/2010_ DNA (SPAdes)... | ecosystem: Engineered > Bioreactor > EBPR >... | reverse complement strand
CGCTGACCGGGGATGAGGGCGAGGCCGGCGATCTGGCCGAAGCCGCCGCCCTGGCCGAGATTGCCCGCGCCGAAGACAGCATCGCCGCCACGGCCACCGCCGCCATGCCGGGCCTGTTCGCCCCCGAAGACGGCGACGATTTCGACGAGGAAGCCCTGCGCGAAGTGGTGCGCGACATCATCCGCGAAGAATTGCAGGGCGCCCTTGGCGAACGCATCACCCGCAATGTGCGCAAGCTCGTGCGGGCGGAAATCTACCGCGCCCTGGCCGCGCGCGAGCTTTCCTGATCTTCGCGCATTGGGCGAAGATCGCCGCGCAATCCAATGATACGAAATGAAAAACGCGCCCTCTGGGGCGCGTTGTCATGTGGCGTGGTGCCGGGCGATCAGGCCGCCTCGGCCTCCAGTTCGGCGGCGTGGCGACGCTCGCTCTCTTCGCGCGACAGCGCGACCGAGGTGCGCACGCCCTTGGACACGAATTCCATCAACCCCTTGACCACCCGTTCGTTCGGGTCGATCCCGGCGCAGGACAGCACCTCACGGCCATCGCGCGACCGCGCCCAGCGGGCGATCTGCTCGGGGCCATTGCCGTATTTCTTGTCATCGGCGATCGCATCGTCAAGCGCAGCCAGAACGACAGCCGCAAAGAGCTTCCGGGCGCGTTGGCCCTGCTCATAGTTGAACGCGGTGCTGTCAATGAAATCAGCCATCTCAGTCTTCCTGTTCTTGCTCTTGCGTGTTCTGGCGCCTGCGGAATATGACCTTTTCGCGACGATTCGGTATTCCAGCTTTTGCATAGTAGACATGCGATTTGCGCATGACTTGCCTAAAGCTTATACCGTATTTAGTCGGGACCGCGCGGCGCAGCCAACGAAATATAGGGTGAGAGGGCGATCCATCAACCCTTTATCAAGATTTTGCCGCAATTTCGTTAGCGATCACATCATCGCGACCCATTGCACAGCGACCCGGACCGTGCCACCACTGGTGGTTCAGCCCGCAAGCGGCGCCAGACGCGCCTCGCCGGCGGTCAGGCCGGGTTCCAGACGGTCAAACCGCATCTGCGCCAGCGCCCGCTCCCCCGATTGGGTGAACAGCTTGCCCGCCTCGCGCCCCTCGGCGGTCAGGATCGGGGTGCCGACCGGGGCTGCGCCGGAAATCTCCATCTGGATCAAACCCTTGCGCAGCTCGGTCTTGTGCTTCATCCGCGCTGTCACCTCTTGCCCGACATAGCATCCCTTGCGGAAATCGACGCCATGCAGCGCCTCGAACCCGGCCTCGAGGATATAGGTTTCATCCGGGATCAGCTCGATCCCGCTTTCGGGGATCACATGCGCGACGCGGATCGCATCCCAATCCACCGCCGCCTCGGGCCGGCCCGGGCCATAGAGCCGCCAGCCAAGCGCGGGGTGGCGCGGGTCGGGCAGGGCGCCTGCCGGCGCATCGCCCAGGCCCCGCGTCACCGCCAGATCGGTGGGCGCCAGTTGCACATCGGCGCGCAGCCGATACATGGCCAGCCGGCGCAAGGTGTTGTCGGCCAGCGCCTCGGGCAGATCGAGCAGCAGTCCCGCCCCGGTCTGCACCACAAAGAAATCAGCCAGATATTTGCCCTGCGGCGTCAGCAGCGCGGCATAGACGATGCCCGGCGCGGTCAGCCGCAGCACGTCATTGCTGACCAGCCCTTGCAGGAAGGGCAGCGCGTCTTGGCCGGTCACGGCGATCAGGCGGCGCATGGCGTCACTCCTTGAATTGCAGGCGGTAGAGGTCGGCGTAAAGCCCGCCCTGTGCGAGCAGGCTGTCATGGCTGCCCTGCTCGACCACGCGGCCCTGATCCATCACCACGATCTTGTCGGCCTCGCGCACGGTGGCCAGACGATGCGCGATGACCAGCACGGTGCGGCCATGTTCCAGCCGGGACAGCGCCTCGGAAACCACCGCCTCCGATGCGGCATCAAGCGCCGAGGTCGCCTCGTCCAAAAGCAGCACCGGCGCGCCGGCGACCAGGGCGCGGGCAATGGCGATGCGCTGCCGCTGCCCGCCCGAAATCGCCGATCCGCGCGGCCCGGCCGGGGTATCGACGCCCGCGGGCAAGGCGGCGACAAAGTCGCTCACATGCGCGGCAGTGAGGGCGGCGCCCAGGCGATCTGCATCAATGTCGCGCCCCAAGGTGATGTTTTCGCGCAAGGTTTCGTCAAACAGCATCGCATCCTGCGACACGACCGCGAATTGCGCGCGCAGCGCGTCAAGCGACAGCCTGTCGATCGGCACACCGCCCAGCGTGATGGCCCCGGCCTCGGGTTCGGCCATGCCGGTCAGCAGGTGAAACACCGTCGATTTCCCGGCCCCCGAGGCGCCGACAAGCGCCGTCATCTGCCTCGCCTCGGCGGTGAAGCTCAGCCCCGCCAGCACCGGCCGGTCGCCATAGCCAAAGCGCACATCGTCAAAGACGATCCGCGCATCCGGGCCGGGAAGCGCGGTGCCGGCATGCGGGCGCGGCGCGGCCTCGGTGTCGAACAGGCGGAAGATCCGCTCCAGCGAGGCGGAGGCGATCTGCCAGATCCCCGCCTGATCGCCCAGCCGGCGAATGGGCTGGAAGGTCAGCGCCATGGCGGTGAAGAACGCCATGAATTCGCCGGTCGTGCGGGTGCCGGCGGCGATCTCGCGCCCGCCCAGCATCAGCACGGTGAAAAAGCCGATCCCCGTCACCACGTCGATCAGCGCCGGAATGGTGGCGCGCCCGGTCACGGTGCGCACCTCGGCCCGCACGATCTGATCGATGATGCGACGGAAGCGGCCGGTCTGATAGGTCTCCATCCGGTTCAGCTTGATCGCCTGGATGCCGTGAAAGATCTCGTCCAGCCGGGTGGCGCGCAGGCCCGCCTGATGGCGCATCTGCATGGTCTTGCGCCGGATATAGCGCTGCACCAGCGCGGCCGGCGCAATGAGCAGCGGCGCCCCGACCAGCGCGGCCAGCGTCCACTGCACGTCGATGTTCAGCGCCACCACAAAGAGCGAGATCAGCGCGATCAGGTCGCGCCCGACCCCGGTGATGATCGAGGACCACACGCCCTGCACGGCGGCGGTATCGCCCACCACCCGTTCCATCAGCGCGCCGGGCGGGTTGTCCTGAAAGAACCGGCTGTCCAGCGTCAGGATATGCGCCAGAAGATCGACCTGCATGCCGGTCGAAGACCGCTGCGCGATCGAGGACAGCAGGGTCTTGGACGCGACCGAGGTGACGGCGCGGATCAGGAACAGCCCCAGAATGGCCGCGCCCACCAGCGGCAGTTCCGCGCTGCCGCCGGGCGCGAAAACCCGGTCGAACAGGGGCTCCAGCAGCCAGGACAGCACGCCCAGGGTTGACCCCTCGATCACCATCAGCAGGAAGGCCAGCGCCATGCGGCCGCTGTGCCGGCGCAGATAGCCCTGCCAGAGCCGCCCGAACAGGCGGGATGAACGATAGCGCGGATCGGTGGGGGCTTTGGGCAAGAGAGGCTCCGTTTCCTGGCCCCAAGGGATAGCCCGGGCGGAAGGCGGCGGCAAGCCGGGCGCCGTGTCGGGGATGGGCCAGCCGCATGTCGGCCGCCGCATTGACCGCGCAGCCCGCCGGGCATAGCCATGGGACAGTGACAGGAGAATGATGATGAGCCTTGCCAACGGACGCCCCTACCTTGCCATTCCCGGCCCCTCGGTCATGCCCGACCGGGTGCTGGCGGCGATGCATCGTGCGGCGCCCAACATCTATGCCGGGGCGCTGCCGGACATGGTTGAAACGCTCTGGCCCGACCTGCGCCGTCTGGCGGGCACGCGCCATCATGTCGGCATCTGGCTGGCCAATGGCCACGGCGCCTGGGAGGCGGCGAATGCCAATCTGTTTTCCGCAGGCGACAAGGCCCTTGTGTTGGCGACCGGAAGGTTCGGTATTGGCTGGGCAGAAAGCGCCAAAGCCCAGGGTATTGTCGTCGAAATGTTGGATTTTGGAAAGTCATCGCCGGTCGATCCCGCCCGTTTCGAGGCTGCTTTGCGTGCCGATCGCAGCCATGAGATCAAGGCGGTGCTGGTCACCCATGTCGATACCGCCTCCAGTGTGAAGAACGACATTCCCGCGCTGCGGCGGGTGCTGGATGCGGTCGGCCATCCGGCGCTGCTGGCGGTGGATTGCATCGCCTCCATGGGCTGCGACGAGATGCGGATGGATGAATGGGGCGTCGATCTGATCGTGGGCGCCAGCCAGAAGGGGCTGATGGTGCCGCCGGGGCTCGGGCTGATCTGGGCCTCGGACAAGGCGGTGGAGCGGTGCCGCGACGCGGGGCTGCGCACGCCCTATTGGGACTGGACGCCGCGTTTCGGCGCGCGGGAATTCTGGCAATACTGGCACGGCACCGCACCGACGCATCACCTGTTCGGGCTGCGCGAAAGCCTGACGATGATCTTTGACGAAGGGTTGGAGGCGGTCTGGGCGCGCCATGCCGCACTGGCCCGCACGGTCTGGGCCGCGTTCGAGGCCTGGGGCGCGGGCCACCCATCCATCGGGCTGAACGTGGCCGATCCGGCGCAGCGCGGCCATTCGGTGACGGCGGCGCGCATCGGCCCGGCCCCCGCCGCCACCAGGCTGCGCGGCTGGCTGGAGGGCAAGGCGGGCGTCACGCTGGGCATCGGCTTGGGCATGTCCACCCCGGAGGATCCGGCGGGCGACGGCTTTCTGCGGGTTGCGCATATGGGGCATGTGAATGCGCATATGACGCTGGGGGTGCTGGCCACGATGCAGGCGGGGATGGTCGCGCTGGATATCCCGCACGGGCCCGGCGCGCTGGATGCGGCGGCGCGCGTGGTGGCGGGGGCGGCATGATCCGCCGCGCCACAGCCGGCGATCTGCCGGCGATTGCCGCCACGGTGACGGCGGCCTTTGCCCCCTTTGTTGCGGTGATCGGTCGCCGCCCGGCGCCGATGGATGCCGACCTTCCGGCCGCGCTTGCAGCCGGGCAGGTCTGGCTGGCGGCAGAGGGGCAGGGCGTGCTGGTCTGCTTTCCCGAGGACGGTGCCCTGATGCTCGATGTGCTGGCGGTGCATCCTTCGGCGCAGGGCCGGGGCCTGGGGGCGCAACTGGTCGCCCAGGCTGAGGCCGAGGCCGCGCGTCAGGGCCTGCTGGCGGTCACACTATATACCAATGTGGCGATGCGGGGCGCGCAGGCGCTGTATACCCGGCTGGGCTATGCCGAAACCGCGCGCGGGCCGCATGAGGGGTTCGAGCGGATCTTCTATCGCAAGGTGCTTTGACCCAGAGCCGCGCAGGGGCGCCCTGCACGGATGCACAGATCACCGCTGCGCGCCCCCTTCAATCCGGCGCCGGGCTTGCATAGGATAGGGGGGCGAAAGGGTTTCACCATGGTTGCAGCACAGCGCCGCCCCGTCGTGGGCATCATCGGCAATATGGGGCTGCTGAATGACAGCTACCCCGTGCATGTCGGCGGCACGATGAATTCCGAGGCCGTGGCCGAGGTCGCGGGCTGCCTGCCGGTCATCATCCCCTCGGACCCGCGTCTGGTCTGCGTGCAAGAGCTGATGCGGCTTTGCGACGGGTTCCTGCTGACCGGCGGGCGCCCGAATGTCCATCCCAGCGAATATGGCGAGGAAGAGACCCCCGCCCATGGCGCCTTTGACCGCTGCCGCGACGCGATCACCCTGCCTCTGGTGCGCGCCTGCGTCGAACGCGGCCAGCCCTTCCTCGGCATCTGCCGCGGCTTTCAGGAGGTGAACGTGGCGCTTGGCGGCACGCTCTACCCCGAGATCCGCGACCTGCCGGGGCGCATGAACCACCGCATGCCGCCCGACGGGTCGATCGAGGAGAAGTTCGCCCTGCGCCATCCGGTGCGCTTTACCCCCGGCGGGGTCTTTGCCGCACTGATGGGCGCAGACGAGGTGATGACCAACACGCTGCATGGCCAGGGCATCAACCGCCCCGGCCGCCGCATCGTGATCGACGGTCTGGCCCCCGATGGCACGCCCGAGGCGATCTATGTCAAGGACGCGCCGGGCTTTACCCTGTCGGTGCAATGGCACCCCGAATGGAATGCCGCCGGTGACCCCGTATCGCGCCCGCTGTTCGAGGCCTTCGGCGATGCCTGCCGCGACTGGGTGGCGCGTTGACATCCTTTGGTTGATCGGCCCACGGGGCTACCTTCGCCTTCGGTCGCAAATCCGGCGTCGATCTGGTGCGGGATTTCCAGACCGGGCGCGACCATATCGCCCTTGGCGCGCGCGATCTGCCCGGCCTTGCGGCACTGCGTCAGGCCGGTGCCGTTCATCAGGGCGATGCCGGGGGCGTCCTTGATCTGACGGCGTATTCTGGCGGCATCATCACGCTGAAGGGTGTTCTGCTGTCGGACCTCGACAGCGACGACTTCCTGTTCTGATGCGCCCCAAAAGCAAATGGCGCCGTCAGGCGCCATTTGAAATCTGTCAAAGCTGTCGCCCGGCTCAGGGGCAGGGCTTTTCCGCCGTCGGCACGCAGGTCACGGCCGGCGCAGGCGCGGCGGGCGTCACCGCCGGGGCGGGCGTTGCCGGAACCACCGGGGCGGGCGTCACCACCGACAGCGGCGCCGGGGCCGCGGGCTGGGCCGGGGCGATCACCGCCGGCGCGTCGATGCGCGGCGGCGTCAGGATCGGCGCGGTCATCGTCGGAAAGCCCGGCGCCGGCGCGCCCGGGGCCGCAGCCGAAACCGGCGCGGGTTTCGCGGCGGCGGGCTTCGGCGTGGCCTTCTTGACCGGCTTCACCGGCTGCGGCGGCGGCAGCTTGAGCGAGGTCGGCCGCGACCCATCGGCATTCAGCACCACGACCTTCACCCCGTCGGGCACGCGATCGTAAAGGTCCATCACATCCTGGTTGATCATGCGGAAACAGCCCGACGAGGCATTGCGCCCGATCGACTGCCATTCCGGCGTGCCATGGATGCGGAAACCGTAATCCACCCCGTTCGTCGTCAGATAAAGCGCGCGCGCGCCCAGCGGGTTGGTCGGGCCGCCGGGCTGGCCGTCCTTCCACTTCTCCAGCTCGGGCTTGCGCGCGATCATTTCCTTCGGCGGGGTCCAGGTCGGCCAATGTTTCCGGCTGGTGATCAATGCCTCACCCGCCCATTGGAACCCATCCTTGCCGACGGCGATGCCATAGCGCATCGCCTTGCCCGGCCCGGTGACCAGATGCAGCGTCTTGTTCGACGGGTCGATGATGATCGTGCCGACCGGATCGGTCGAGGCAAAGGCCACTTCCTGCCGGCGCAGATGCGCGGGCACCTTGTCTTCGGGCACGGCGGGCACGACGAAACCGTCATCCTGGCGCGCCACATAGGCATTCACGAAATCCTCGGGAACGGGTTGCTTGATCTGCGGCAGCGCCGGCTCGGGCGTCTTGGTCGCCTCGGTCACCGACGGGGTGGCGGGCACGCATGCGGCCAGCGCGCCGATCAGCGCCGTGCCCAGCATCAGGCCCCTCATCTTGAACAGCATCTCGAACGTCTCCTGAGAATCCCTTGGGGAATTTGGTCCGGGTTACACCAATTCACGATCTACCGAACCGTTCCATCGGGGTCCATCACGGAAAAGTCAGAGAGTCGTGCGCAGGTGCCACAATTCCGGGAACAATTCGACCTCCAGCATGCGCTTGAGGTAATGAATGCCGGACGTGCCACCCGTGCCGCGCTTGAAACCGATCACCCGTTCGACCGTGGTGACATGGTTGAAGCGCCAGCGGCGGAAGTAATCTTCGAAATCCACCAGCTTTTCCGCCAGTTCATAGGCCTCCCAATGGGCCTGCGGGTCGCGATAGACGGTCTCCCATACCGCGCGGACCCCGTCATCGGCGGCCCATGCGGCGCGCAGGTCGCGGGTCAACACCGCCTCGGGCACCGGCAGGCCGCGCCGGGCCAGAAGGCGCAGCGCCTCGTCATAAAGCGAGGGACGCGCCAGTTCGGCCTCCAGCCGCGCGGTCAGGTCGGGGCGATGCGCATGTGGGCGCAGCATGGCGAGGTTGCGGTTGCCCACGGCATATTCGATCAGCCGGTATTGCCAGCTTTGAAAGCCGGAGCTCTGCCCCAGCCCCTCGCGAAAGGTGCTGTAATCGGCCGGCGTCATGGTGCGCAGCACATCCCAGGCGGAATTGAGCTGCTCAAAGATGCGGGCGATGCGGGCCAGCATCTTGAACGCCTCGCGCGGACGGTCGGCGGCCAGGGCCAGGCGGGCGGCGTCCAGCTCGTGCAGCGCCAGCCGCATCCACAGTTCCGAGGTCTGGTGCTGGATGATGAACAGCATCTCGTCATGGGCGCCGGTCAGCGGCGTCTGGGCCGACAGGATGCGGTCGATCTGTAGATAGTCGCCATAGGACATGCGGCCGTCAAAAGACATCTGCGCGCCGTCGCGGGCGGGGTCGATCTGCGAAGTCATTGTTTCTCTCCGGTTGATAATAGGGGCAGGCGGTTAGGCCGTGCCCCTCCGGTTCAGCACGGAGAGATTGCCGATGCGCCGCCACAGGCAAACCCAGCCCGCCGGACGGCAGAGCGGGGGGCCGGGTCTTTCCGTGAAAGACCCGGTTGCGATTTTTCGACGAAAAATCGGGCGCGGTACGGGCATCAGGTCACCCGGGCCCGGGCCTTGAATTCGGGCCGGTCCCAGCTGCGCTGTGCCATGATCCCGGCAAGGATCGCGACGGCCTTGTCCACATCGGCCGCGTCGATGAACAGCGGCGTGAAGCCGAAGCGCAGGATATCGGGCGCGCGGAAATCGCCAATCACGCCCTGTGCGATCAGCGCCTGCATGATCGCATAGCCCTCCGGGTGGCGGAACGACACCTGGCTGCCGCGCTGGTCATGGGCGCGCGGCGTCGCCAGCACCAGATCGGGGCAGGTGGCCTCGACCCCTGCGATGAAACGGTCGGTCAGCGCCAGCGAGGCGGCGCGGATATCGGCCATCTCCACCTGGTCCCAGATGTCGAGCGAGGCTTCGAGCGCGGCCAGTTGCAGGATCGGCGGGGTGCCGACGCGCATCCGCTCCACCCCGTCATGCGGGCGATAGTCGAGATCGAAGGCAAAGGGCGCCTCATGTCCCAGCCAGCCCGAAAGTGCCGGGCGGGCGCGGTCGGCATGGCGGGGGGCGACATAGATGAAGGCGGGGCCGCCGGGGCCGGAATTGAGGTATTTGTAGCTGCACCCGACCGCGAAATCGGCGCCCCCCGCCGCGACCTCCACCGGCAGGGCGCCGGCGCTATGGGCCAGATCCCAGACCGTCAGCGCGCCAACCGCATGGGCGCGCGCCGTCAGCGCCGCCATGTCATGCCGCCGGCCGGTGCGGTAATCGACCTCGGTGATCATCATCACCGCCACGCTGTCATCCAGCGCCGCCATCACATCCTCGGGCGCCACGGTCTTCAGCCGGTAATCGGGGCCGAGCGTGCGGCACAGCCCCTGCGCGATATAGAGATCCGAGGGGAAATTGCCGGTATCGGACAGAATGACCTTGCGACCGGGCACCATTTCCAGTGCCGAGGCCAGTGCCTGATAGACCTTGATCGACAGCGTGTCGCCCATCACGACACTGCCTTTTTCGGCGCCGATCAGCCGGCCGATCCGGTCGCCGATGCGGGCCGGCATCTCCATCCAGCCGGCGCGGTTCCAGCCGGTGATCAGCATCTGGCCCCATTCCTCGGTCACGGTGCGGGCGAGGCGGGCGGCGGTGGCGCGGGGCAGCGGACCCAGCGAATTGCCATCAAGATAGATCACCCCTTCGGGCAGATCGAAAAGATCACGGGTCTGGCTGAAATCGGTGGTCATCGGGCACTCCTCCATCGGCGCTACCCTGCGCCGGGGGCGGCGCCACCGCAAGGGCCGATGGCCCCTATAGGGCGGAAGTCAATCATCTTCCGTGAATTATGACGCAACGTCGTTTCAAGGTTGCAAACCATCGCCCTGCGGAGAATATGCCCGGGGTCGCGTCGATGCCGCTTGGGGCGGAGGTGACCGGCGAAAACGGACGCTGCGGCAATATTGCTGCATGGCAGAAAGTAGGATTTGAAACTTTGTTGCGCGCCAGCTAGGGTTTCGGCGCGCCTGAGTGCGAACAGGACAGACTGCGCCGCAAGGCGCCTCAGAACGGGGGAGAATCCGTGAAGATCGGGGCACCGAGGGAACTATTCGAGGGCGAGAACCGGGTCGCATTGACCCCGGATTCGGCGCTGCAACTGGCGAAGCTGGGCCATACTTGCGTCGTGGAAAGCGGGGCGGGGCAGAAGGCGGGCTTTTCCGACGCGACCTATGAAAAGGCCGGGGTCGAGGTTGTGCCGACCGCCGCAGCGCTGTTCGAGGCCGCCGATGTGGTGGTCAAGGTCCGTGGGCCGGAACCTTCGGAAGTGGCAATGCTGCGCAAGGGCCAGACCCTGATCAGCTTCTTCTGGCCGGCGCAGAATGCCGAATTGCTGGACGCCGCCAAGGAGCGCGGCGCGACCGTCGTCGCCATGGACATGGTGCCGCGCATCAGCCGGGCGCAGAAGATGGACGCGCTGTCGTCCATGGCCAATATCGCCGGCTATCGCGCGGTGATCGAGGCCGGCAACAACTTTGGCCGCTTCTTCACCGGCCAGGTGACGGCGGCGGGCAAGGTGCCGCCGGCCAAGGTGCTGATCGTGGGCGCGGGCGTCGCGGGGCTTGCCGCCATCGGCACCTCGACCAGCCTGGGCGCCATCACCTATGCCTTTGACGTGCGCCCCGAAGTGGCCGAGCAGATCGAGAGCATGGGCGCCGAATTCGTCTATCTCGACTTTGCCGAGAACCAGACCGATGGCGCGGCGACCGGCGGCTATGCCGCGCCGTCCAGCCCCGAATTCCGGGAAGCCCAGCTCAAGAAATTCCGCGAACTGGCGCCGGAGATGGATATCGTCATCACCACCGCCCTGATCCCCGGCCGGCCCGCGCCGAAGCTGTGGACCGAGGATATGGTGGCGATGATGAAGCCCGGCTCGGTCATCGTGGACCTTGCGGCCGAACGCGGCGGCAATTGCGACCTGACGGTGCCTGACCAGAAGATCGTGACCGAGAATGGCGTGACCATCGTCGGCTATACCGACTTCCCCAGCCGGATGGCGGCGCAGGCATCCACGCTCTATGCCACCAATATCCGGCACATGCTGACCGATCTGACGCCGAAGAAGGACGGCGTGATTGATCACAACATGGAAGATGACGTGATCCGTGGTGCCACCGTCACCAAGGATGGCGCGATCACCTATCCGCCGCCGCCACCCAAGGTGCAGGCGATCGCCGTGCAAAAGCCCAAGGAAAAGCCCAAGGAGCTGACGGCCGAGGAAAAGCGGGCGCAGGAAATGGCGGCCTTCAAGGCGCAGACCCGCAATCAGGTGGCGCTGCTGGCCATTGGCGGCGGGCTGCTGCTGGCGGCGGGTCTGGTCGCGCCCGCCAGCTTCATGTCGCATTTCATCGTCTTCGTGCTGTCCTGCTTTGTGGGCTTCCAGGTGATCTGGAACGTCTCGCACAGCCTGCACACGCCGCTGATGGCGATCACCAACGCGATCTCGTCGATCATCATCCTGGGCGCGCTGTTGCAGATCGGCTCGGGCAATGTGCTGGTCATCATCCTGGCCGCGCTGTCGGTGCTGATGGCGGGCGTCAACATCTTCGGTGGCTTCATGGTCACGCGGCGCATGCTCGCCATGTTCCAGAAGTCGTAAGGGAGGGGGAACCATGGAAATCGGGTTCACCACGGCCGCCTATGTCGTTGCGGCGGTTCTGTTCATCCTGTCGCTGGGCGGCCTTTCGGGGCAGGAAAGCGCCAAGCGCGCCGTCTGGTATGGCATTGTCGGCATGGGCCTTGCGGTCGCGGCCACGCTGGCCGGGCCCGGCGCGGGCCTTTGGGTGCTGTCGCTGGTGCTGATCGCGGTCGGCGGCGCGGCGGGCTGGGTCGTCGCACAGCGCGTGCAGATGACCGAGATGCCGCAGCTTGTGGCGGCGATGCACAGCCTTGTCGGCCTCGCGGCCGTCTTCATCGGCTTCAACACCCATATCGAGGTCGCCCGCGTCGCCGGCATGGCCGAGGAGGCGCGCGCCGCGCTGACCGGCTTTGCCGCGGTGGTGGCGCACAAGACCCCGGTCGAGATCTCCATCCTGCGGGTGGAAACCTTCCTCGGCGTGTTCATCGGGGCCGTCACCTTCACCGGCTCGGTCATCGCCTTCGGCAAGCTGGCCGGCAAGGTGGATGGCAAGGCCAAGAAACTGCCCGGCGGCCATGTGCTGAATGCGGGCGCGGCGCTGATCTCGGTCGTGCTGCTGCTGGTCTACATCAATTCCGGCTCCAGCATGGCGCTGCTGGTGATGACGCTGGCCGCGCTGTTCATCGGCTATCACCTGATCATGGGCATCGGCGGCGCCGACATGCCGGTGGTGGTGTCGATGCTCAACAGCTATTCCGGCTGGGCGGCGGCGGCGATCGGCTTTTCGCTGTCGAACGATCTGCTGATCGTGACCGGCGCGCTGGTCGGTTCCTCGGGTGCGATCCTGAGCTACATCATGTGCAAGGCGATGAACCGGTCCTTCGTTTCGGTCATCCTGGGCGGCTTTGGCGGCACCACCGGCCCGGCGATGGAAGTCACCGGCGAACAGATCGCCATCGACGCCGAAGGCGTGGCGGCGGCGCTGAACGATGCCGACTCTGTCATCATCATCCCGGGTTACGGCATGGCGGTGGCGCAGGCGCAGCAATCGGTGTCGGAACTGACCCGCAAGCTGCGCGCCAAGGGCAAGAATGTGCGCTTTGCCATTCACCCGGTCGCCGGGCGTCTGCCGGGGCATATGAATGTGCTGCTGGCCGAGGCGAAAGTGCCCTATGACATCGTGCTGGAGATGGACGAGATCAACGAGGACTTCCCCGAAACGGATGTGGCGATCGTGATCGGCTCGAACGACATCGTGAACCCGGCCGCGCAAGAAGACCCCAACAGCCCGATCGCCGGCATGCCGGTGCTGGAATGCTGGAAGGCGAAACAGGTCTTCGTGTCGAAACGCGGCCAGGGCACCGGCTATTCCGGCATCGAGAACCCGCTGTTCTACAAGGACAATACGCGGATGTTCTATGGCGACGCCAAGAAGTCGATCGACGCCCTGCTGCCGATGATCGAGTAAGCGCGATTTTTCGCTGAAAAATCGGGGCTCCGGGGAAACCCGGGGCCCTTTTTCTTGTGGCAGAAAAGCAAGTATTCCGCCGCATACGCGCCCGGGCGCGATTTTGCCGCGCGCCGCGCGTTTGCGCCGCTATGGTCCGGGCCAGACCGACCCAACACGACCCGATCCATGCCCAACGATTTTCTGCCCGACCACCCCTCGCGCTATGCGCTTGTCAACGAATTGCATGCCCGCCCTTTTCCGGTGCTGCGCGTGCCCTGCCTCGCCGCCTATATCGCGATCAAGGAGCCGGAATCGGCGCATAACCGCGACCGTGCCGCCGATCGCGCGCATCTTCTGGCGCTGCTCGACCGGCACGGATCGGCCCATCCCCAGCCGGGCGCCACGCATTTCTCGGGCGAGATCGGCCGTGCCGGGCTGAAATGGGAAAGCCATACCGAATTCGTGACCTATTCGGCCTTTACCCCTGGCCTGACGCCGCGCGCCTTTGACCCCGCCGAGGCCGAGGTCTTTCCCGCCGACTGGCTTGCGGCGGCGCCGGGGCGGCGGCTGGTTTCGGTGCTGATCCGGGTGGAGCCGATGCCCCCCAGCCACGCCGAGGCGCTGGCCAAGCTGGATGACTGGTTCGTCGCCGAAAGCCTTGCCTTGTCCGAGGTGGTGGATGGCGCGGCGATCATCGCCGGCGATTTCCGCATCGACGCGGGCGGGCATATGCGCTTTGCCGTCTTTGTGCGCGACGGGGTGGGTGAGCGACGGGTGGGCCGTATCGTGCAGCGGCTCTGCGAGGTGGAGACCTATCGCGCCATGTCCATGCTGGGCCTGTCGCGCGCGCGCGAACTTTCCGGCCGGTTGAACGCGCTGGACCCCCGGCTGTCGGCACTGGTCGCCGCGCTGGACACGCGCGACCGCTCGCCCGAAGCCCTGCTGGAGGATCTGCTCGACATCTCGGCCGAACTGGAGGCGCTGTCGGCGCGGTTCACCTTTCGCTTCGGCGCGACGGCGGCCTATGAGGCGATCGTGAGCCAGCGCGTCTCGGTCATGCGCGAGGAACGGATCGACGGGCGCCAGACCTTCGGCGAATTCATGATGCGGCGCTATGATCCGGCGATGCGCACGGTGAAATCCACCGAGGAGCGGCTGAAGGCGATGACCGAACGGGCCGCCCGCGCGGCCGAGCTGTTGCGCACCCGAGTCGATGTGGAGCGCAGCGCCCAGAACCAGAGGCTGCTGGAAAGCATGGACCGCCGCGCCGATCTGCAACTGCGCCTGCAACATACGGTGGAGGGACTGTCGGTCGTGGCGATCAGCTATTACGCGGTCAGCCTTGCCGCCTATGCCGCCTATCCGCTGGGCAAGGCGGCGGGCCTGTCGAAAGAGATGCTGACGGCGGCGCTGGTCCTGCCGGTGATCGGCGGGGTTTGGCTGATGATCCGCCGCATCCGCCGGGCGATGCACTGAGCCCGGGCCGGGCAGGGGGGCTGTCTGCCCCCCACCGGGCCTGCGGCCCGCCCCCCGAGGATATTTGGGAACAGATGAGGGGGCTTCATCTGTTCATAAATATCCCGCGGGGGGGAGGCCCTGAAAGGGCCGGGGGGCGCGAAGCCCCCCGCGCGGTCAACGTCCCCGCACGCGCGGGTCGAGCGCATCGCGCAGCCCGTCGCCGATATAGTTGACGCAAAGCACGGTGAGCGAGATGGCGACGCCCGGCCAGACCACGCGGTCGGGATAGGTGCGCATCGCATCCACGCCATCGAACAGCAACCGTCCCCAGGTCGGGAAATCGGGCGGGAAGCCGAGGCCGAGGAAGCTCAGCACGCTTTCGGTGATGATGGCCGAGGCGATGCCCAGGGTGGCGGCGACCAGCACCGGCGACAGCACATTGGGCAGGATATGGCGCAGGATGATGCGCCGCGACGGCGTGCCGATCGACCGGGCGGCCAGCACGAATTCGCGCTCCTTCAGCGCCAGCACCTCGCCCCGCACGATGCGCGAGGCATGCATCCAGCTGGTCACGCCGATCGCCAGCACGATCAGGAGGAACGTGCCCAGCGACGGCCCCAGCACAGCAGCGGCGGCATCGCGGAACAGGAACATCATGACCAGCAGCAGCGGCAGCAGCGGCAGCGCCAGGAACATGTCGGTGAGCCGCATCAGGATGCCGTCCACCTTGCGGAAATAGCCGGCCAGCACGCCGACGGTGGTGCCGATGAAGATCGCCACCAGCATGGCCACGGTAGCGACCGCCAGCGAGATGCGCCCGCCGAACATGATGCGGGCAAGGATGTCACGGCCCAGCTGGTCGGTGCCCAGCGGGTGATCCCAGGTCGGCCCCTTGTTGCGCAGCCGGATCATCTTGACCGGGTCGCTTTCGATGAAATTCGGGTCGATGCGCCAGATCAGCGGCCCGACAAAGACGAAAAGCGCGATCAGGATCAGCAGCACCAGCGCAACCATGGCGCCCTTGTGCTGGCGGAACTGGGTCCAGACATCGCGCCATTGGCTGCGCGGGCGCTCGATCTTGACGGCGGCGGGGGGGATGGTGGCGTCAGTCATAGCGGATCCGCGGGTCGAGAATGCCATAGAGGATATCGGCGATCAGGTTGAACAGCACGATCAGCACGGCAAAGATGAAGGTGATGGTCTGGATCACCGGCAGGTCCGAGACATGGATCGCCCCGATCAGCGCGGCGCCGATGCCGTTGATCTTGAAGATCTGCTCGGTCACGATGGCGCCGCCGAACACCGTGGGCAGGCCAAGCGCGATGATCGTGACCACGGGGATCAGCGAATTGCGCAGCACATGTTTCAGAAGCACGGTCTTTTCCGTCATGCCCTTGGCGCGGGCGGTGCGGACGTAATCCTGGTTGAGGTTTTCCAGCACCGAGGCGCGGGTATAGCGGCTGATCTCGGCGGCGTTGAACAGCGCCAGTACCGTGACCGGCAGCGCCATCTGCATCACCATGCGATAGAAGCTGTCCCAGTCGGTGACCCGCAGATTGGTGTCGTAGATCGTCGGGAACCAGCCCATCTTGACCGCGAAGATCAGGATCAGCAGGTTGCCGGTAAAGAAGGTCGGCACCGAAAAGCCCATGGTGGAAAAGAAGGTGCCGGCCAGATCGAACCAGGAATATTGCCGATAGGCCGAATAGATGCCGATCGGCAGCGCGATCAGGATGCCGATCAGATAGGCGGTGCCCATCACGGTCAGGGTCTGCGGCAGGCGTTCGCCGATCAGCTGGAACACCGGCACCTTGGACTGCCAGGAAATGATGCGCTGCGCACCTTGCGCGAAATCGGTGCCCAGCAGGGCGTCCATGCCATAGAGCGGCTCATTCCAGAAGAACTGCTTCATCCACAGGATATAGCGGATATGCACCGGCTGGTCGGCGCCCATGGCGGCCATCATCTTGGCGCGCACCTCGGGCGGCACGGTCAGCGGAATGTCGGACATGGGGCTGCCCGGCGCGAAATCGACCATGAAGAAGATCACGGCGGAGATGAGCAGCAAGGTCGGGATTGCCAGCAGCAATCGCCTGAGGGTGAAGGTCAGCATGGGCCCCCGCGCGGTCTTTGGTCTTGTTGTTGATTGCGGTCGGAACGGAATGCGGCGCGGGGCAGGCCCCGCGCCACACCGTCAGCTTACTTCACGCGGTGCCAGTCGGCCACGTTCCACAGCTCGCTGTCCCAGGAGTTCATGATGAACCCGTCCAGGCTGTTCGACTGGGCCGAGAACCGGCCGCGATCGACCAGCGGCAGGATGACGTTGCTGTCCTTGGTCAGCATGTCGTTCAGCTGCTTGACGATGGTGCCGCGTGCCTCGTCGCCCGTGGTGGTCGAGAGCGATTTCAGCAGCGTTTCATAGGCCGGATCGCAGAAGCGGTTGATGTTCTCGCCCTGCCACTGGTTTTCCGGGCCGGGGATCTTGTTGCACAGATACTGGGCCATATAGGGCTCGGCATCGGTGCCGTCGAAGTTGTTGGCATACATTTCGACATCGGCATAGAATTTCTGGAAGGTGTCGGGCGAAGCCGCGTCACCGCCGAAATACACGCCCGGGTCGATGGATTTCAGTTCGACCTCGATGCCGATCTCGTTCCACCAGCCCTTGATCAGCGCCTGGAAATCCTGGCGGACGGCATTGACCGAGGTCTGATAGAGGATCGAGAACTTCTTGCCGTCCTTGTCGCGGATGCCGTCGCCGTCGCTATCGGTCCAGCCGGCCTCGTCGAGCAGCTTCTTGGCGCCTTCGATATCCTGGGTCAGGCAGCCGGTATTGTCGCTGGCCTGATAGGCCGGGGCGGGGACCAGGTTGCAGGTCGGGCGGCCGGCATTGCCATAGCCCACCTCGACCAGCACATTGCGGTCGATGGCCATGGAGAGCGCCTGACGCACCTTCGGATCCGAGAAGATCGGATGGGCGTGTTTCGGCGTGGAGCGTTCGCCCTCGGCGAGGCTCGACGACGGGTCGGTCATGTTGATCTCGATGCGCTCGACCAGGGTGCCGAAGGCGTTGACGAACTTGCCCTTGCCGCCGGCCTCCATCTGGGCCTGCTGCTCGGGGTTGATCTGGGTGTTCCAGGCATAGTCGAATTCGCCGGTTTCCATCACGGCCGAGGCCGCGGCCAGCGCGTCGCCGCCGCCCTTGACGGTGACCTTGGCAAAGGCGGGCTTGGCCGGGTCGCGGTAATTCGGGTTGGCTTCCAGCGTGATCACGTCATTGACCTTGAAGTCGGTGACGAGGAAGGGGCCGGTGCCGATCGGCTTGGAGTTCTGCTCGGTGCAGGTCGAGGCGGCCGCGCCGAGGCAATTGGCGAATTGCGCCTTTTGCAGGATCGGGGCGGTGGCGCCGGTGAAGGGCTGATAGGGATAGGGCTTGGGCGCCTCGAAGTTGACCTTGATGGTCATCGGGTCGATCGCCTCGACCGATTTCACGCCTTCGTATTTCGCCCCCTGCGCGCAGCCGCCATTCGGGTCGGTGCAATATTGCCAGGTAAAGATCACGTCATCGGCGGTCAGGTCGCTGCCATCCGACCACTTGATCCCGTCCTTCAGCTTCCAGGTGATCGAGGTCAGATCGGCGGCCACGCCGCCATTTTCCACCGTCGGGATATCGACGGCCAGACGCGGCACCAGCTTGCCGTCCTGATCGAACGAGGCCAGCGGCTCCAGCACGAGCGAGCCGGCCTCCACATCCTTGGTGCCCGAGGACAGATAGGCGTTCAGCGTCGAAACCGCCTGATAATACAGGATCTTCAGTTCGCCATCGGTGCCGCGTTCGGCATGGGCGGCAGGCGCCAGCGCAAAGGCGGCGGCAGCCCCGAGAAGCAGTGTTTTCATTTTCATTGTTGGATCTCTCCTTGTTGGATCAGCTCGATGGTCTGGCCTGACGCCGCCGGTTGGGTCCGGCATGCGCGGTTAAAGCGGGTTGATCAGGTGGCAGGCGACCTGGCGCCCGGGGGCGGCCTCCTGCAATTTCGGCTCCACCTCGCGGCAGATATCCATCACCTTGGGGCAGCGCGTGCAGAAGTTGCAGCCCTTGGGCGGATTGGCGGGCGAGGGGACATCGCCCTTGAGGATGATGCGCTGTTGCTGCGCCCCCGAAGGATCGGGCTCCGGCACCGCCGACAGCAGCGCCTCGGCATAGGGGTGCAGCGGCTGGGCATAAAGCGCGTCGCGCGGGCTGATCTCGGCGATCTGGCCCAGATACATCACCGCCACGCGGTCGGCGATGTGGCGCACCATGCTCAGGTCATGGCTGATGAACAGATAGGTCAGGCCCAGCCGATCCTGCAATTCCTCCAGCAGGTTCACCACCTGCGCCTGGATCGACACGTCAAGCGCGGCGATCGGTTCGTCGCAGACGATGAATTTCGGGTTCAGCGCCAATGCCCGGGCAATGCCGATGCGCTGCCGCTGCCCGCCGGAAAAGGCATAGGGGTAGCGGTTGGCAAAGGCGCGGTTCAGCCCGACCTGATCCATCAATTCATAGATCCGCGCCAGTTTCTCGTCGCGGCTGAGCGTGGTGTGTTCGTCCAGCGGTTCGCCGATGATATCGGCCACGGTCATGCGCGGGTTGAGGCTGGCCTGTGGATCCTGAAACACCATCTGCATGGTGGGGCGCTTGCGCCGCAAGGCCTCGGGCGTCAGGGCGGGGATATCCTCGCCGTCGATGCGCACACTGCCCGCGGTCGGTTCATAAAGCCGCAGCACCGCCCGGCCCACGGTGGATTTGCCGCAACCCGATTCCCCCACGAGGCCCAGCGTCTCGCCCGGCATGATGTGAAAGGACACGTCATCCACCGCTTTCACATCGCCGCTATGGCGACGCAACAGGCCGGAATAGATCGGGAAATACATCTTCAGGTTCTTGACCTGAACCAGCGGCGCGGTCTCGTCGCGGGCGTCAAGCATGGGCGGCCTCTTGCGGGGCGGGGGCCTGCCAGAAACAGGCGACATCATGCCCTTCGCCCAGGGCGCGGCTGTCGATGCTGTGGCGGGCGGGGTTTTCGGCGCGGCAGCGGTCAAAGGCATGGGCGCAGCGCGGGGCAAAGGGGCAGGCGGCGGGGGCGGCGGTCAGGATCGGCGGCTGGCCCTCGATCGCCTCCAGCCGGGCCTCGCGGGCGCCGTGCAGTTTCGGGATCGTGCGCAGCAGGGCGCGGGTATAGGGGTGCTGCGGCGCGCGGAACACCTCGCGCACCGGGCCCTGTTCCACGACCTGCCCGCCATACATCACCAGAATCCGGTCGGCGATGCCGGCGATCACGCCAAGGTCATGGGTGATCCAGATGATCGCCATGCCCAGCTTCTGCCGCAACTCCTTGACCAGTTCGAGGATCTGCGCCTGGATCGTCACATCCAGGGCCGTGGTCGGCTCGTCCGCAATCAGCACTTCGGGGTCGCAGGCCAGCGCGATGGCGATCATCACCCGCTGCCGCATCCCGCCGGAAAACTGGTGCGGATAGCTTTTCAGCCGCCGCCGCGCATCGGGGATGCCCACCAGCTCCAGCAACTCCACCGCGCGTTCGGTCGCCGCGGCCTTGGACATGCCCTTGTGCTTGCGCAGGGGCTCCATGATCTGATTGCCGACAGTGAAGACGGGGTTGAGCGAGGTCATCGGATCCTGAAACACGAATCCGATCCGCGCGCCGCGCACCCGGCGCAATTCGTCGGGCGTGGCCTTGAGGATATCGACACCGCGCAGCAGCACCTGCCCGCCGCAGACATCGGCCGGCGGCGAGGGAAGCAACCCGATCAGCGACATCATCGTCACCGACTTGCCCGAGCCGCTTTCGCCCACGACGCCCAGCAATTCGCCCTCACGCAGGCTGAAACTCACGTCATTCACCGCATGAACGGCGCCACTTCGGGTGCGGAAGACGGTCTTCAGACCGCGAACCTCAAGCACGGGCTTTGCCCCATCGGGCATCGGCATTACCCCCAAGTTTATGTTTTTGTTGGCCTTTGATGGCTTCTTTCGGGCTCGGTCCTTGACCGGCTGGTCAAGTGTTAGCGGATTTTTCAAAGCCCGCAAGCGGCTTTGGCATTCTGACGGTAGCGGATGGCAGGTTGACTTGGCGGCAGCGCTGCGGGCTTGCACTTCCGCCGTGGCGGGGGCAGGCTCTGCCCGGATTTGATCACAAGCAGGACAAGATGCCGATCCGCCTCACCCCCCGCCAGATCCTCGACCGTCTGGTCGCCTTCCCCTCGGTCAGCCGCGACAGCAACCTGCCGCTCATCGACTGGGTCGAGGCCTATCTGGCCGATTGGGGCGTGCCCGCGACCCGCATCTATAACGAAGATGGCACCAAGGCCGCCCTTTATGCCAATGCGGGGCCGGCGGTGCCCGGCGGGGTGGTGCTGTCGGGCCATAGCGATGTGGTGCCCGTCGATGGCCAGGCCTGGACCTCCGATCCCTGGACTGTGGTCGAACGCGACGGCAAGCTGTTCGGCCGCGGCACCTGCGACATGAAGGGCTTTGTCGCGCTGGCACTGGCGGCGGTGCCGCTGGCGCTGGAACGCGGGGTGAAGCGGCCCGTGCAGATCGCGATTTCCTATGACGAGGAACTGGGCTGCACCGGCGCGCCGCCGATGATCGCGGCCATGGCCGCCGGCCTGCCCCGCGCCGCCGCGGTGGTGGTGGGCGAGCCGTCGATGATGCGCATCGTCAACGGCCACAAGGGCGGGCACGGATTTCGCGTGCATGTGACCGGGCACGAGGTGCACAGCTCCATCCTCCATACCGGCGTCAATGCCATCATGGAGGGGGCAAGGCTGATCGACTGGACCAACCGGGTGAATGCCGAAAACCGCGCCCGGCCCGTCACGACCCTGGCGGCGCTCTTCGACCCGCCCTGGACCACCGCCCATGTCGGCACGATCCGGGGCGGCACCGCCGAGAACATCACCGCCAAGACCTGCGATTTCGGTCTCGGTTTCCGCTGCGTGCCGGGCGAAGACCCGCTGGATTGGGTGGCGCGGCTGCGCGCCGAGGCGGACCGCATCGCCACCGGGATGCGCGCTATTCATCCCGAGGCGGGTATCGCGCTGGAGGAAGTCTTCTATGTGCCGCCCCTGGTGCCCGAATCCGAGGGCGCGGCCGAGGCCCTTGTGCGCCGCCTGACCGGCGACAACGCGACCGGGGTCGTAAGCTACGGCACCGAGGCGGGGCAATTCCAGGCCGAGGGCTATTCCGCCGTGGTCTGCGGCCCGGGCGACATCGCCCAGGCCCATCAGCCCGACGAATGGCTGTCGGTCGCGCAGTTCGAGGCGGGCTGGCGTTTCATGCAGGCGCTGGTGGAGGATCTGGCGCGGTGATGGCCTTTCCGATCTCGGCCACAAGCCCGATCCGCTTTGCCGCGCCGCTGCCGGCGGCCTGCGACGTGGTGGTGATCGGCGGCGGGGTGGCGGGGGTAATGACCGCCTGGCATCTGGCCGGGCAGGGCTGCCGGGTGGTCCTGTGCGAAAAGGGCCGCATCGCGGGCGAACAATCCAGCCGCAACTGGGGCTGGATCCGCCAGCAGGGCCGCGATTTCGCGGAATTGCCGATCATGATGGAAAGCCTGTCGATCTGGAAAGGTCTGGCGCGCGATCTGGGCGCGGGCCTGGGCTTTCGGCAGGAAGGCGTGATGTATCTGGCCCGGACCGAGGCGGAGCTGGCCGGCTATGAGGCCTGGCGGACCGAGGCGCGCGGGCATGGGTTGGACAGCCAAATGATTGCCGGCGCCGCCCTGGCCGCGCGGCTGCCGGGCGCGGCCGCGCCCTGGACCGGCGCGCTGTTCACCCCCTCGGACGCGCGGGCAGAACCCTGGGTCGCGGTGCCGCTGCTGGCGGCCCATGCCGTCGAACGCGGCGCGATCCTGCGCGAGCAATGCGCGGTGCGCGGCCTTGATATCGTGGCGGGAAAGGTCGCCGGGGTGATCACCGAACAGGGCCGCATCGCCTGTGATCAGGTCGTGCTGGCGGGCGGGGCCTGGTCGTCGCTGCTGGCGCGGCGGCATGGCGTGGCGCTGCCGCAGCTTTCGGTGCGCGCCACGGTCATGGCGACCGAACCGATGCCCGAGATCTTTGCCGGCAATGCGGTGGACAGCCGGCTGGCGTTTCGGCGCCGCGCCGATGGCGGCTATACGCTGGCGCCCGGATCGGGGCATGATGTCTATATCGGCCCGGATGCCTTTCGCAACTTCGGCTCCTACCGCACTGTTCTGGAACACGATTTCCTGTCAGCCCGATATCAGCCCGCCGCCCCCCGGGGCTTTCCCGATGCCTGGGGCACGCCGCGCCGCTGGGCCCTGGACGCCCCTTCGCCCTTTGAGGCGATGCGGGTGCTGAACCCGGCCCCCTCGGCCCGGCGCCTTGAGCGGTTGCGCGCGGCCTTTGCGGCGACCTTTCCCGCGCTTGGCCTGCCGGCGGTCAAGGCCGCCTGGGCCGGCATGATCGACACGATGCCCGATGTGGTGCCGGTGATCGACCGCGTGGCGGCACTGCCCGGGCTGATCGTGGCGACGGGGCTGAGCGGCCACGGCTTTGGCATCGGCCCCGGCATCGGCCGCGTGGTCGCTGACCTCACGCTGGGCCGCGCCGTCGGCCATGACCTGCGCCGCTTTCGCCTGTCGCGTTTTACCGACGGATCAAAAATCACCCCCGGCCCGTCGCTTTAGGCCGCGACAGACCGCCCCCCGCGCCCCAGACTGCGGCGCGACCGAACCGAGGAGATGGACATGGCCCCCCGCAACCGCTTTGCCGAATTGCTGCCCGAAATCACCGCCTGGCGGCGCGATTTCCACGAGAACCCGGAACTGTTGTTCGAGGTCCACCGCACCGCCGCCAAGGTGGCCGATCTGCTGCGCGGCTTTGGCTGCGACGAGGTGGTCGAGGGGATCGGGCGCACCGGTGTCGTGGGCGTGATCAAGGGCAAGACCGACCGATCGGGCCGCGTGATCGGCCTGCGCGCCGATATGGACGCGCTGCCGATCATCGAAAAGACCGGGCTGGACTATGCCTCGAAAACCCCGGGCAAGATGCATGCCTGCGGCCATGACGGCCATACCGCCATGCTGCTGGGCGCCGCGAAATACCTGGCCGAGACGCGGAATTTCGACGGCACGACCGTGGTGATCTTTCAACCCGCCGAAGAAGGCGGCGGCGGCGGGCGCGAGATGGTGGCCGATGGCATGATGGATCGCTGGGGCATCCAGGAGGTCTATGGCATGCACAACATGCCCGGCATCCCCGTCGGCCAGTTCGCCATTCGCCCCGGCGCCATCATGGCCGCCGCCGACCAGTTCGAGATCGAGGTGACCGGCAAGGGCGGCCATGCCGCCAAGCCGCATGAATGCGTCGATACCACCGTGGTCGCCGCCCATATCATCGTCGCGGCGCAGACCATCGCCAGCCGCACGGTGGATCCGCTGAAACAGGTTGTCGTGTCGATCTGCACGGTGGCCACCGATTCCACCGCCCATAACGTCATCCCGCAGGTGGTGAAGATGAAGGGCACCGTGCGCACCATGGATCCGGCGGTGCAGGATCAGGTGGAGCAGCGCCTGAAAGAGATCGTGGAGGGCACGGCGCTGGCGCTTGGCGCCCGGGCGGTGCTGGATTACCACCGCGGCTATCCGGTGACGATCAATGCCGAGGCCGAGACCGCCCATGCGGTCGAGGTGGCGCGCGCCGTCTCGGGGCAGGTCGATGAGGCGACCCCGCCGCTGATGGGGGCCGAGGATTTCAG
>Ga0209053_1000550_pt1 | contig 24422 bp, 21 predicted proteins | sample EBPBio152010_DNA_FD_185864 | JGI IMG/M metagenome (GOLD analysis project Ga0209053, IMG submission 185864) | Wastewater treatment Type I Accumulibacter community from EBPR Bioreactor in Madison, WI, USA - Reactor 1_7/15/2010_ DNA (SPAdes)... | ecosystem: Engineered > Bioreactor > EBPR >... | reverse complement strand
GCGCTCGTTATCCTCGGACGCCTTGTCGAGTGAGGCATTGAGGAACTTGCCCGGGCGATAGGCCATCTTGACCAGCCGCCCGGCGATCGGGGCGCGGTTCACATGGCAGTTGAACACCGACATGAAGACCGAGACCCGCAGCAGCGGATCGGACCCCATGCCCAGTTCCGGCGGCGGCGCGGCGCGTTCGATCAGCGACACCGTGCCATCGGCCGGCGAGATCATCAGCCCCTCGCCCTGCGGCACGGCGCGCTTGGGGTCGCGGAAGAAATAGTAGCACCAGACCGTGAGGCCGGCGCCGATCCAGCCCAGCGGCGCCCAGATCCAGAACAGGACCAGCGTGATCGCGGCAAAGATGCCGACGAATTTGTAGCCTTCGGGGTGCATCGGCTTGATGAAGGTATCGAGCATCGACAGATGCGCATCGGTGGGCTGGGTCATTGTCATTCGTCCTTGATCCGTTTGCGCCCTTGCTACTGCCCATGGCACCGGGGATCAACGTCTGCGCGACAGCCCGGCCCCGCCCGATGCGGACCCGCCCGGAATCGGACGGAATACGACGCTTTGTCTGGAATAAGCGACGCCATGTAAAGGGATTCGCGATCACATCTTCAACGCAGAGGCGAATTTCCGCAAGGGAAAGGGGCGGCCCGCCAAAACCATGGCAGGCCGCCCCTGAAAAACGCTTCAACCTGCCGCCGGTCAGACGCCGGCCAACATGCCCTTGCCGCGCGCGAGTTCGGTCATCTTCGCCTGAAGCTTTTCAAAGGCGCGGACCTCGATCTGGCGGATACGCTCGCGGCTGACGCCGTAGCTTTCCGACAGATCCTCCAGCGTCACCGGCTCGTCGCTGAGGCGGCGCTGCACCAGGATGTCCTTTTCGCGGTCGTTCAGCACGCTCATGGCCTGGGCAAGCAGCGCGCGCCGGGCCTCCAGCTCGTCGCGCTCGGCATAGGCGCCGGCCTGATCGCTGTCTTCGTCCTCCAGCCAGTCCTGCCATTGGGTGCTGCCCTCGCCATCGCCACCCACCGTGGCATTGAGCGAGGCATCCGACCCCGACAGGCGCCGGTTCATCGCGATGACCTCATCCTCGCTGACCGACAGGTCGCGGGCGATCTGGGCGACGTTTTCGGGACGCAGGTCGCCCTCCTCCAGCGCGCCGACCTTGGCCTTTGCCTTGCGCAGGTTGAAGAACAGCTTTTTCTGCGCCGAGGTGGTGCCCAGCTTCACCAGGCTCCAGGATCGCAGGATATATTCCTGGATGCTGGCGCGGATCCACCACATCGCATAGGTCGCAAGGCGAAAGCCCTTTTCGGGGTCGAACCGCTTGACCGCCTGCATCAGCCCGACATTGGCCTCGGAAATCACCTCGGCCTGCGGCAGGCCATAGCCGCGATAGCCCATGGCGATCTTGGCCGCCAGCCGCAGATGCGAGGTGACCAGCCGGTGCGCGGCCTTGGGATCCTGATGATCGACCCAGGCCTTGGCCAGCATGTATTCCTCTTCCGGCTCCAGCAGGGGAAACTTGCGGATTTCCTGCATATAGCGGTTCAGCCCCTGTTCGGGGCTGGGGGCGGGAAGATTGGCATAGCTCGACATTCACTCACTCCCTTTCGCGCGTACCGGACGGATGTGACCCCCGCCGCGGGACTGGAAAATCTAGGTCAGCAGCGGCCCTTGTGCAAGACAACGCAGGCGGGCGCATGCCGGTTTCACGCAGATGTGGGGTGGCTCCGTCGCGCTGTCGAGGATTGTGACGGTCCGGTCACGCAAGCGTGTGTTCGCGGTAACATCCGGCGCGCCCGGCCCGCAGGGCGCCGCGGGGGCGCTTCGCCCCCCGCACCCCCCGAGGATATTTGGGAACAGATGAAGGTCAGCCCAGCCCGTTGAGAAAGGCCGTGAGGTTCGCGCCCAGTTTCGGTTGCAGATAGCCGCCCTCCTGCACCACCAGCAGCCGCAGGCCGGTGGCGGCGATGTCTTCGGCGATGCGGGTAAAGCCCTCGGTGGTCAGCTTCAGGCCCTGAAACGGGTCGTCCTCATGCGCGTCGAGGCCGAGGGCGATCACGATGACATCGGCGCCGAAGGCCTGGACGCGGGCCAGTGCAGTGGCGAGGGCGGCGCGATAATCGGCATCGCCGGTGCCACGTGGCAGGGGGAGGTTGAGGTTGTAGCCCAGCCCCTCGCCCGTGCCGCGTTCCTGTGCGGCACCCCAGAAGAACGGATAGAAGCGGTCGGGGTCGGCATGCAGGCTGACGGTCAGCACGTCGCGGCGGTGGTAGAACATGCCCTGCGTGCCATTGCCGTGATGCACATCCACATCAAGGATCGCCGGGCGCAGCCTCTGCCCCCGCAGCCATTCGGCAGCGATACCGGCATTGTTGAGGAAACAGAAGCCCCCCGCCAGATCTGCAAAGGCATGATGCCCCGGTGGGCGGCACAGCGCATAGGCCGGCGCGCCGGCCAGCACGCATTCGGCGGCGGTGAGCGCGGTCTGGGCCGACCAATAGGCGGCCTCCCATGTGCCGGCGGCGATCGGGCAGGCGGTATCGGCCTGATGCCAGCCCGCCTGGCCGACGGCGGATTTGGGGTAATTGGCGCTGCGGCGGTCGGGGTGGATATTGGGGATCACCTCATCCGCCGCGCCTTCGATGCGTTTCCAGCGCGGGTGGATGGTTTGCAGGAAGGCAAGGTATTCGGCCGTATGCACCGCCGCCAGCGGCCCCATGCCGAAATCGCGCGGGGGGGCAAAGACTGCGCCCGCGGCCTCGGCCCCGGCCTGCAACACCGCGATGCGTTCGGGCTTTTCCGGGTTCGGCAGGCGGGTGCCATTGGCCATGAACATCTGCGGGTCATGCCCGGCCTGACGGGGGTCGAGAAATGCCTTCATAATGCCTCCAGGGCCGCGCCTTCCAGCGTCAGCCAGATCTCGTCGGGTTTGGGGTGGAAACCGAGGCGGTCGTAAAAGGCCCGGGCGCGCGCGTTGTCATCATAGACGGCAAGGCGCAGGAAGCCCGGGCCCCAGCGGCGCGCGGCCTCGTCGCGCACCCCGGCCAGAAGGCGGGCGCCAAGGCCCTGGCCCCGCGCCGCCGCATCCACCCAGATATCCGAGACATAGACCCCGACCGCGCCGCGATAGGTGGAGACCTGCGGCGAAAAGATCGCGACACCATGCAGGGCCGGGCCGTCCTCGGCCAGCAGCGCGTAAAGGGCCACATCGGGGCCGAACAGCGCGGTTTCGATCAGCGCATCGCTGGCGCGGTGGCGGTCGCCCATATCGGCCGACAGCGCCGCCAGCGCGGCATTGACGCGCGCCCCCTCGCCCGGGATGGCCAGACGCAGCCGCATCAGAACGCCACCCGGCCCTTGAGGCCGAGAAGCGCGCGCGCCTCATCGGGGGTGGCGACCGTGCGGCCCAGGGCCTCGACGATGCCGCGCAGCTTTTCCACCTGTTCGGCGTTGGATTTCGCCAGCACGCCTTTCGCGAGATAGAGGTTATCCTCCAGCCCGACGCGGACATGGCCGCCCATGGCCGCCGCGATGGCGGCGAATTCCATCTGCCGCCGCCCCGCCGCCAGAACCGACCATTCGAATTTCGGAAACAATCGCTGCGCGGTCTGGTGCAGGTGGATCAGATGCTCCGGCTCTGCCGGGATGCCGCCCAGCACGCCCATGACGAATTGCAGGAAGATTGGCCCGGTGACCAGCCCGCGATCGACGAAATGGCGCAGCATGGTGAGGTGGCTCACGTCATAGCATTCGAACTCGAACCGCGCGCCACGGTCGCGGCCCATGCGTTGCAGCACGCCCTCGATGTCGCGCGGGGTGTTCTTGAACACCAGATCGTCGGAATTGCGCAGGAAGGGCTCCTCCCAGTCGAACCGCCAGTCACGGGGTTTCGCGGCCATCGGATAAAGCGCGAAGTTCATCGTGCCCATGTTGAGGCTGCACATTTCTGGCGCGAAAGCCAGCGGTGCCTCCAGCCGTTGATCCAGGGTCATGACCGCCGACCCGCCGGTGCTCATATTGAGCACCGCATCGCAGGCATTTGAAATCATGGGCAGAAAGCCCCGCCAATGCGCCGGGTCGGCAGAGGGGCGCCCGGTTTCGGGGTCGCGGGCATGCAGGTGCAGGATCGCCGCGCCTGCCCTGGCCGCGTCGATGGCCTGCGTCGCGATGTCCTCTGCCCGGAACGGCAGGTAGGGCGACATGCTGGGCGTGTGGATGGAGCCGGTGATGGCGCAGGAGATGACGATCTTCATGCCAGTTCCCCCTTATGCCAGCGCCCGGGCATGGGCATCGGCGAAACCATCCAGCGCGCGGATCAGCTTCTCCATGATCTCGTCCACCTGGGCCTCGGTGGTGATCATCGGCGGGCAGACCAGGAAATGGTCACCCTCATAGCCGCCCCGGGTGCGGCGGGAATAGATGATCAGTCCCTCGGCATAGGCGCGTTCGACCAGATCGTCGAAAGCCCTCATCGCGCGCGGCAGCGGCGCCATTGCTTCGCGATTGGAAACAAACTCAAAAGCCAGGAGCAGCCCCTCGCCCCGCACATCACCGATGAAGCCATAACGCTGCATCAGCGCCGAAAGCCGCGCCTTCAGCAGTGCCCCGACATGGCGGGCATTGGCCATCATGCCCTGGCGCTCGATCTCGGTCAGCACGGCCAGACCGGCGGTGCAGGCAAGCGGATTGCCGGCATAGGTATGGCCATGCAGGAACCCGCCTGCATCCTGCACCGCCTGCACGATATGTTCCTGCGCGATCATCGCGCCAAGCGGCACATAGCCCGCGCCAAAACCCTTTGAAATCGCAACGATATCCGGCACCACCCCCCAAAGATCACCACCAAGGAAGGTGCCGACGCGGCCGCCGCCGCTCATCACCTCGTCATGGATCAGCAGGACGCCGTATTTGTCGCAGATCGCGCGCACCGCCTGCATATAGCCGGCCGGCGGCACCAAGGCGCCGGTCGAGGCGCCGCCCACGGGTTCGTGGATGAAGGCCAGCACCGTCTCCGGCCCCTCGGCCAGAATACACGCCTCCAGCATGGCGGCGTAATGCGCGCCGGTGGCGGGGTCGTCAGCGTCCAGCCCGTCGAGATAGGCGCGCGGCGCGGGGATTTTCGGCATCTCCACCATCATCGGGCGGAAGGGATCGACCAGCGGGTCATAGCCCGTGACCGACAGCGCCCCCAGCGTGCAGCCGTGATAGGAGGGAAAGCGCGAGATCACCTTCCAGCGGCTTGCCTGCCCCGTCACCACCGCATATTGCCGCGCGAGCTTCATCGCGCTTTCCACCGCCTCGGACCCGCCAGAGACGAAGAACACCTTTTCCATTCCCGCGGGGCTGAGGGCGGCGACCTTGGCGGCCAGTTGTTCGCCCGGTTCGGTTTCGAAATGCAGGCGATAGCCGAAGGTCGATTTGTCCATCTGGGCCCGCATCGCGGCCAGAACGGCGGGGTTGGAATGGCCGATATTGCTGACCATCGCGCCGGAAGACCCGTCGATGAAGCGCCGGCCCGAGCGATCCCACATATAGATCCCCTCGGCGCGGTCCAGCATGGGGCGCGCGGCGGTGGAAAGGTAGAAAAGATGGCTCATCGCGGTCTCCGGGCAGGGGTCGGAGGGCAGGATGGGGCAAGGTTCCGCATTCTTCAAATGGATTGTTCAAATCCATGGCATTGATATAGTGAATGCCATGCGCCTCAGCCCCGCCGAAAAACTCGCCCGTGATCTGGACTGGAACCTGCTGCGGGTCTTTCTCGCGCTGGCCGAGGCCGGGTCGGTCACACGCGCCGGCGAGAGGCTGGGGCTGAAGCAGCCTTCGGTCAGTCAGGCGTTGAAGCGGCTGGAGGATCGGGTCGGGCATCGGCTGATCGACCGGGGCGCCGGGCATTTCGCGCTGACGCCCGAAGGCATCGCCCTGCGCGCCGAGGCCGAGCGGGTGCAGGGCGCGGTGCTGCGCGCCGCCGAGGCCATGGCCGAAGCCGCGGGCGAGGTGGCGGGCGAGGTGACGCTGGCGCTGACCTCGCATGTCGTCTCGCCCCTGCTGGACGAGGCGCTGCGGCACTTTCATCAAAGCCACCCCAAGGCGCGGCTTGCGATCGAGATCATGCCCTCGCGCGCGGCGCTGGCGCGGCTGGCCGAGGGGCGGGCCAGCCTGGCGATCTGCCTGCTGCATGAGGCCAGCCCCGGCCTGCAAGCCCAGGTTTTCTATCGTGAATTCTTCGGGTTCTTCTGCGGCCCGCCCCATCCGCTGTTCGGGCGGCAGGGGCTGCGGTTGGCCGATCTGCGCGGGCAGGCCGCCGTCAGCTTTCAGACGGACCGGATGGGCGATGCGCTGGCCGCCGTCACCGCCCTGCGCCAGCGCGCGGGGCTGGTCGGGCCGGTCGGGCAATCCAGCCATCTGGAGGAGGTGCGCCGGATGATCGTCGCGGGCCTGGGCATCGGCCCCCTGCCCCTGCATGTCGTGGCCGAGGATGTCGCCGCCGGGCGGCTGTGGCGCCTGCCGCCGCTGGATGACCCGCCGGCAATCGACGTGCATCTCTTACGCAATCCGCGCGCGCGGCGGAACCGGGCCGAGGCGGCCTTTCTGGCGATCCTCGACGCGGCCCTGGCGGCAGAGCCGGCGGAAAGCCGGGTTTACGGCCCCTAGGCGGCGCCCCGCAGCCGCGCGCGTTCGCGCTGCAACCACAGAGCTGTAACCAGAAGCGGCGCATTGGCGACCTCGCCGCTGGCGACCAGTTCCATCAGCCGGTCAAAGCCGATCAGATGGCCGCGAATATCCTCGGCCTCGCCCGCGACGCCAAACACCCCGGCGCAATCATCGGGCAGATCGCACAGCGCGACATAGGAATAAAGATATTCGCTTTTTGCCCCCGGGGTCGGGTAATAGCCGGCCACCGGCTCCAGCGCGCCCAGATGCAGGCCCGCCTCCTCCACAGCCTCGCGGCGCGCGGCCTGTTCGGGGCTCTCGTCCGGGTCCACCCGGCCGGCAATCGCCTCCAGCAGCCAGGGCTGCGGATCGCCCCGCCCCATCGGCCCGGCGCGGAACTGTTCGATCAGCAGCACCCGGTCGCGGACGGGGTCATAGGGCAGCACCGTCACCGCATCGCCGGAGACAAAGACCTCGCGGTTGATGCGCGGGCTCATCCCGCCGTCAAAGCGGCGATGCGACAGATCGTAGGATTCGATGGCAAAGAACCGGGCATGCGGCTGTTCCATCCGGTCGATCACCACATCGCCGGGTCGGGCGGCATGGCGCAGCGTGGTCGGCGCCGCGGCGGCGGCGCGCACGCGGCTCGCGCCGCGCACCAGCATCAGCGGATAACGCCGCACCACCTCGGCCGGCGGGCGCTGCCCCATCAGCGCCATCACATCGCCTGCCGTTGCAGTGGCAATCGCGCCCCAGTCGCGCACCCAGTCGGCCAGGTGCCAGGGACCGGCGACCGCCGCGCCTTCGGGCGGCAGCCAGACCAGCGCAGGGCGCCCCGCCACGGTCAGAGGCTGCGTGCGATAGCCAAAGCCGCCCTCGTAATAGTCAAGCCGGGCCATATCCTCGGCCCCCGCCCCGGCAAGGCGCAGGCCCGTCGCCACCTGCCCCGCTGCGGGGCGGATCACCGGCCAGGGGCCATCGGCCGACCAGCGCACCTCATGGTCGGGCAGGGTCGCAGGTTCGGTCTGAACCGCGCGGCCCAGCACGGTTTCCAGAAGCGGCAGATGGCAAAGCGTGCCGTAAAAGAACAGGTCGGTCACGGCCAGCGCCGCCCCACCATACCCGCCAGCATGCCGCAGGCGACCCCGCCCAGCATCATCGTGCCAAAGAAGGCGGGCGTCGCCATCATGCCGATGTAATGCGCCGCGATTTCGAAGATGCCGACCACGGCCTCCAGCGGGCCCTTGTAAAGCTTGTTGGCCGAGCGGCGCAGCATTTCCTGCGTGGAAAAGAACAGCACCGCCACCAGCACCGTGATGACCACCGTGAGGATGCCCGAACTGGGTGCCTCCCGCGCGGGCAGACCGGCGCGCGTGCCCATCACCCGCCAGCCGCACAGCAGCCCGATCACCACGCACCAGATGTAAAAGGCGTTCGGCACATAATCGAGCGGCAGTTCCGCGCGGTAATTCACCGCCAGAACATAGGCCAGCACGGCGAACAGGATCGCCCCTGCGAGTTTTCCGGCTGTCGGCATGATGTCCCTACCCCTGCTGCGCGGCCCTTCATCCGGGGCGCGTCACCGTTACCTGCGTCACGTCGCAGTTTCCGCCGTGAAATGCCCCGGCGCAAGAGGTCAGATAGAAATTCCACATGCGCCGGAACCGCGCATCAAAGCCAAGCGCCGCCACTTCGGGCCAATGGGTGTTGAAGCGTTCGTGCCAGCGGCGCAGGGTCAGGCTGTAGCTTTCGCCAAATTCGACCGAGCCGCGCAGCACCAGCCCCGCCCGCCCGATCTGCGCCCGCAGCGCCCCGGGCGAGGGCAGCATCCCGCCGGGAAAGATGTATTTCTGGATGAAATCCACATTGCGCCGATACTGCGCAAAGCGGCGATCGGGCACGGTGATGATTTGCAGCGTGGCATTGCGGCCGGGCCGGAGCCGATCATGCAGGGCGGTGAAATAGGCGGGCCAGTATTTCTCGCCCACCGCCTCGAACATCTCGATCGAGGCGATGCCGTCATAAAGGCCATCCGTATCGCGGTAATCCTGCAAGCGCAGTTCCACCCGGTCGGCCAGCCCCGCCGCCGCCAGCCGCGCCTGCGCAAAGGCGCGCTGTTCGCGCGACAGCGTCAGGCAGGTCAGCCGCATCCCCCGCCGCGCCGCATATTCGGCAAAGCCCCCCCAGCCGCAGCCGATCTCCAGCAGGTGATCGCCGGGCCGCGCCCCCATCTGATGCAGCAACGAGGCATATTTGGCCTCTTGCGCGGCCTCCAGGCTTTCCTGTCCGCTGTGAAACAGCGCCGAGGAATAGGTCATCGTGGCATCCAGCCACAGCCCGTAGAATTCATTGCCCAGATCATAGTGATAGGCGATGTTGCGCGGCGCCTGCCTACGGGAATTGCCGCGCAGCCAGTGGCGCAGCCGTTCATAGGCGCGCAGCAGGCCCATGCCGGGAAAGCCGTCATTCACCGCGTCATTGCCGGGCGCCTGCACCAGATCCATCAGGGCTTGCAGGTCGGGCGTATCCCAGTCGCCGTCCAGATAGGCGTCGCAAAAGCCCAGCTCGCCCTCGCGGATCAGCCGGGCCAGCACATCGGGCGCGCGCAGATGCAATTCCGCCGCCGGGCCGGGCGCCGCGCCCTGGGCGCGGAACCGCCGCCCGTCGGGCAGCACGATCTCCAGCCGCCCCAATTGCAGCCCGCCCGCCACCTTCAGCACCTGCGCAAGGTGGCGGGGCAGGTCCGGCGCATCCTCCAGGCTCATGGCCCCCCCTTCCTTCGGCGTGGAACCATGTTTGCCGATCGGCCGGTTTCACTCAAGCCCTTCGCGCGGGGTGTCGGCCTTCAGCCCGGCATAGGCATCCAGTGCCCGCGCCCGCCCCGCCGCCAGCCCGATCCGCGGCGCCGGATAGGGCGCCCGGGGATCAAGCCCCCAGTCCCGCGGCACCGCCCGGAACCAGGATTGCGCCGTCTCGCCCGGCGCGGCCGAGAGTTCGGCCACGAAGCGGCGGCGATACTGCGCGCCGGGGTCGAACTTTTCGGCCTGACCGGCCGGGTTGAAGATGCGGAAATAGGGCGCCGCATCCGGCCCGGACCCCGCCACCCATTGCCACCCCATCGCATTGGCGGCCGGATCCCAGTCGGTCAGGCAATCGGCGAACCAGGCCAGCCCGACCCGCCAGTCGGTCAGCAGATGCTTGGTCAGGTAGCTGGCCGCCACCATCCGGGCGCGGTTGTGCATGGTGCCGGTCACATACATCTCCCGCAGCGCGGCATCGACAAGGGGTTCGCCCGTCTGGCCGCGCCGCCAGGCCTCGGCATCCTCATTGTCGCCGCGCCAGGGAAAGCCGTCCCATTCGGGGCGCCAGTTGTCGCGCGCGAGGTCTGGCACATGGAACATCAGATGCCAGGCAAATTCGCGCCAGACCAGTTCCTTGAGGAAATGTTGCGCGCCCGCCGCCCCTTCCTGCATGGCGCGAAAGCCCGCATGCCAGATCTGGCGGGGCGAGATCTCGCCATAGGTCAGGTTCTCAGACAGGCCCGAGGTCGCGTCACGGGCGGGAAAGTCGCGGGCCTCGCGATAGGGCCCGATCTTGTCGGCGAGGAATGCCGCCAGCCGGTCTTGCGCCGCCGCCTCGCCCACGCGCTGCCAGGGCAGGCAGACCGCCGCGCCACGCCGCATCGCGGCCCCCAGGTGCCAGTCCTCCAGCCGGTCCGAGCCGGGCCATTGTGCCGGTGCGGGCCAGGCATGGGGCGCGGGCAGTGCGGCGGCCACGGGGCGATCCTTCACCGCGTTCCAATAGGGGGTATAGACGCGGTAATAACCGCCCTGCCCGGTCTGCACCGTCCAGGGTTCGTGCAACAGAAACCCCGGATGGCTGTCGGCGATCAGGCCCCGCGCCCGCAGCGCCGCCTTGACCGCGCTGTCGCGGGCGCGGCCCGCGCCGTCATAGCCGCGCGACCACATCACCCCCGCCGCGCCGGTTTCGGCGATCAGCGCCTCCAGCACCGCCAGCGCCGGGCCGCGCCGCAGGATCAGCCGCGCCCCCCGCGCCGCCAACCGCGCCGAAAGATCGGCGAGTGACAGCCCGAGCCGCCATTTCGCCGCCGCGCCAATGGCTTCGGTTTCAGGATCGAGCAGAAAGACCGGGATCAGCGGCCGCCCTGTCGCCACCGCCGCCGTCAGCATCGGATGATCCGACAGGCGCAGGTCGCGGCGGAACCACAGGATCAGCGGGGCATCGGCAGAAGGGGGCGGCATGGTGGCTCCGGTCAGGTCATGCCCCTACTACGCGCCGAAACGCCAGCCGGATCAATCCCTTGCCGCAAGGGCCGCCTGATAGTGCCGCAGAACCGCCAGCCGGATCGCCGTCGCCAGGCCGCAATCGGCCCCGCGCGCAGCGTCGATTTCCACCGCCAGTTCGTTCAGGCCAAGCCCGCGCGCCTGCGCCATGTCGCGGAAGGCCTGCCAGAATTCATCTTCCAGCGAGACCGAGGTGCGGTGCCCGCTGAGGGTGAGCGAGCGTTTGACCGGCCGGCCGCTCATGCGCCGTCATCCTCGTCCTCGGCGGGGCCGCCGGAACGAAGATGGCCGGCATGGTCGCGGGCCGCCTTGTCGGCCCGCGCCTCCTCCAGATTGCGTTCGGCCTTGCTGCGGCCGAACTTCACGGCATTGGCGTCGGCCTCCGCGCGCCGGTCGGCGCGCGCCTTTTCCTTGCGGAACCGGTTGAGGTTGACGATCTCGGCCATGTCAGCCCTTCGGACCGATCATGTCCTCCGGCCGCACGATGCGGTCAAAGGTCTCGCCATCGACAAAGCCAAGTGCGATTGCCTCTTCGCGCAGGGTCGTGCCGTTCTTGTGCGCGGTCTTGGCGACCTTGGTCGCATTGTCATAGCCGATGGTCGGGGCCAGCGCCGTGACCAGCATCAGGCTTTCCTTCATCAGCTTGTCGATGCGGGCGGTATTGGCCTGGGTGCCGGCCACCATGTTGTCGGTGAACGACCCCGCCGCATCGCCCAGAAGCTGCATGGATTGCAGCACGTTATAGGACATCATCGGGTTGTAGACGTTCAGTTCGAAATGGCCCTGGCTGCCGGCAAAGCCGACAGCGGCGTCATTGCCCATCACATGCGCGCAGACCATGGTCAGCGCCTCGGCCTGGGTCGGGTTGACCTTGCCCGGCATGATCGACGAACCCGGCTCGTTCTCCGGCAGGATCAGTTCGCCCAGCCCCGACCGCGGGCCAGAGCCCAGCAGACGCAGGTCATTGGCGATCTTGAACAGGCTGGCCGCCACCGTCTTGAGCGCACCCGAGAACATGACCATCGCGTCATGCGCGGCCAGCGCCTCGAACTTGTTGGGCGCGGTCACGAAGGGCAGCGCGGTGATCTCGGCGATCTGCGCGGCCACGCGGCTGTCCCAGCCCACGCGGGTATTCAGGCCGGTGCCGACGGCGGTGCCGCCCTGCGCCAGTTCGTAGATATGCGGCAGGCACATCTTCACCCGCTCGATCCCGCGTTCGACCTGCTTGGCATAGCCGCCGAATTCCTGGCCCAGCGTCAGCGGCGTCGCATCCTGGGTATGGGTGCGGCCGATCTTGATGATGTCCTTGAATTCCTCGGCCTTGGCGGCCAGGGCGGCATGCAGTTTCTCCAGCCCGGGCAGCAGCACGTCGCGCGCCATCATGCCAATGGCAACATGCATCGCGGTCGGGAAAGTGTCGTTGGACGACTGCCCCATGTTGCAATGGTCGTTCGGATGGACCGGCTTTTTCGACCCCATCACGCCGCCGAGCATTTCGATCGCGCGGTTCGAGATCACCTCGTTGGCGTTCATGTTCGATTGCGTGCCCGAGCCGGTCTGCCAGACCACCAGCGGGAAATTGTCGTCGAACTTGCCGTCGATCACCTCGGTCGCGGCGGCGGCGATGGCATCGGCCAGTTCGGCCGGCATGTCGCCCTGCGCCTTGTTCACCAGCGCGCAGGCCTTCTTGATGACGCCAAGCGCGCGGATGATCGCGACGGGCTGGCGTTCCCAGCCGATCGGGAAATTGATGATCGACCGCTGGGTCTGCGCGCCCCAGTATTTGTCGGCGGGAACCTCGAGCGGGCCAAAGCTGTCGGTTTCGGTGCGGGTGGCGGTCATGGGCAAGCCTCCAGAGATTTTCCCGCCCCTTCTAGGCCATGCCCGGACGGAAAATCAATCGGTATGCGAATGTATACCGCTAACATCCCGGCGACGCAGACGATTTTTCGACGAAAAATCGGGCATGGCGATCTTTCGTGGAAAGATCGGCCTATTTGCGGAACTTGTCGAGGCTGACGATCTCGGCGGCATGGGGCGGCTCGGCGGCCTCCTCGACCTCCAGCTCGTCCTCCTCCTCATCCTCGTCTTCTTCGGCATGGGTTTCAAACCGCAGGCCGAATTCCACCGAGGGATCGACGAAGGTGCGCACCGCATCGAAGGGAATCACCAGCGGCTCGGGGCTGTTGCCGAAATTGAGCGTGATCGAGAAACCCTCGTCATCGACCTCGAGATTCTCGAACCAGTGTTGCAGCACCACCGTCATTTCCTGCGGATAGCGCGCCCGCAGCCAATCGGCGATCGCCACCCCCGGATGCGTGGTGTCGAAGGTGATGAAGAAGTGATGCGCCCCCGGCAACCCGTGCGCGGCCACATCCTCCAGCACCGACTGGATCAGGCCGCATCGCGCGGTGCATCAGGTTGCCATAGTCAATCGTGCGGGCCATTCAGCACCTCTGCTTCGTCCCCCTCACCATAGGGTGCCCCCCGCGCGATGGAAAGGGGGTTTCCCCATGGTCAACCGCTCAGCCTTTCAGAACACGGTCCAGCGCGGCGATCAGCCGGGCGATCTCGGCCTCGGTGGTGTAATGCACGAAGCTGAGCCGCAGCACCCCGCGCGCCAGATCGACACCAAGCGCCCCCAGCGGTCGCACGGCGTAGAAATCGCCGCCCCCCGCCATGATCCCGTGCCCGGCCAGCGCCGCCGCCACCGGCTCGGCCGGACGGTCCAGCGCCACCGCGACGGTGGGCGCCCGCCCCGCCGCCTGGCGCGGCCCGATCAGGCGCAGGTCGTTGCGCGCGGCGAGATAATCGAGCAGCGGCTGTGCCAGCGTGATTTCATGGCCGCGCATCAGGTCATGCACGGCGCCATTGCGCGCCAGCGGGCTGGCATGGCCATTGCCGAAATGATGGGCATAAAGTGCATCGACATAATCGGCCATGCCGGCGCAGGCCGCGACCTGGGCATGATCCGGACCCGCCGGGGTAAAGCGCTTATAGAGCACATCGCCATTGAAATAATGCGCCTGATTGGGAAGCGCCTGCCCGACCTTGCGGCGCAGCACCATGATGCCCTGATGCGGGCCATAGGTCTTGTAGGCCGAAAACAGATAGATATCGGCCCCAAGCGCCGGAATGTCGGGAAAGCCGTGCGGCGCGTAGCTCACCCCATCGACGCAGGTAAAGGCCCCGGCCGATTTCGCCATGGCGCAGATCTCGGCCACCGGGTTGATCTCGGCCACCACGTTGGAGCAATGCGGAAAACAGACCAGCTTCACCCGGCCATCCTCCAGCAGCGGCACCAGCGCAGCCGGGTCCAGATGCCCTGTCTCGGGGTCGATCGCCCATTCCCGCACCTCGATCCCTTCATCGGCCAGCCGGCGCCAGACGCCGCTATTGGCCTCGTGATCCTGATTGGTGACGACGATCGCGGCCTTCTTGCCGCGCAGCCATTGCCGCACCGCATTGGCCAGCACAAAGGTATTGGCGCTGGTCGAGGGGCCGAAGGACAGTTCGTCCCGCTCCACCCCCATCATGGCGGCCAGGCGCGCCCGCGCCTCGTCCATCTCGGCGCCACCCTGCTGGCTGGCGGCATAGGGCGCATAGGGCTGCACCTTGCGGTCGTGATAAAAGCGGAACAGCCGGTCGATCACCGGCTTGCAGGTATAGGAACCGCCCGCATTCTCGAAAAACGCCTGCCCCTCCAGGGCGGGGCTTTGAAAGGCGGGAAACTGGCTGCGGACGAAATCGACATCGAGACGCGGGTTGGACATGGCATGGAACTCCCTGATCGGCGCGATCCTGCCCGAGGCGCGGTGCCGCCGCAAGCCGGCGTGGGGCGGTTTTCGCCGCTGCCGAAATTTTGATCAAATCAGGCAATATCTTGCTGACGCGCGGGAAATCGGCCGAATTTTGCCTTGAGCGGGCGCCGCCCCTCGCTTAGCGTCATCGCAGTCCGCCATGCGCCTTCGAGGGGAGAAGGCGCCGGCCCATTCACCAAGGAGCCTCCATGACCCTTCGCATGACCCTTCTGACCGGCGCCTCTCTGGCCTTCGCGATGCCCGCCCTGGCCGCCGATCCCGACATGACCGTGCTGGACTGGGCCGGCTGGGATATCGACGGGGTGCTGACCGAATATGTCGCCAAGAATGGCGACAAGCCGACCTATTCGTTCTTTGCCGATGATGACGAGGCTTTCCAGAAAGTGTCGTCGGGCTTCAAGACCGATGTCGTCCATCCCTGCGCGGCCCATGTCGGGCGCTATCGCGAAGCCGGGCTGATCGAGCCCTGGGATCCGGCCAAGATCCCGGAATTTGCCAATATCGCGCCGCGCATGCTCGATTCCGCCATCTTCAAGGACGATCAGGGCGTCTGGTTCATCCCGACCGACTATGCCTATACCGCCATCGCCTATAACACCAAGGACGTGCCCGAGGCCGATGTCGCCACGCTTCAGGTGTTCAAGGATCCGAAATATGCCGGGCGCATCTCGCTGCCGGACAGCACCGACGATGTGTGGTCGCTGGCCTTCCTCGCCACCGGCGTCACCGCCTGGGAAAACGTGACCGACGAGCAGTTCCAGGCGGCGGCCGACTGGCTGCGCGCGGTGCATCCGAATGTGCGCGCCTATTGGTCGGACCCGGCCGAAATGGCGCAGCTGATGGCCACCGGCGAGGTGCTGGTCGCCTGGTCGTGGAATGACGGCGTGGCGACGCTGAAGGGCGAAGAATTCCCGGTGGGCTTCCAGCGCAGCCCGGCTGAGGGCGCGGCCACCTGGTTCTGCGGTTTTGTCAACATGAAGGACGGGCCGGGCAAGGAAGACAAGGCCTATGATTTCATCAACAGCCTTCTCGCCCACAGCTCGGCGCCGGCGCTGCTCGAGAGCCTGGGCTACGCCCTGTCGAACGATGCCGCGATGAAGGAAGTGCCGGAAGACGCGCTGAAGGCGGCCGATGTCGATCCGGTGACCACCACCCTGTTCGCCCAGACCCCGGTCCCGACCGAATTCCGCACCAGGATGATCGAGGAATTCGAGGCGATCAAGGCCGGCTTCTGAGCGCCTCGCAGGCTTGTTACACGGAAAGGCCCGGGCTTTGCCCGGGCCTTGCTGTTTTTGCGGGGTCGCGCGCGATGCGCGCGCCCGCGCTTGCAACGCCGGGCCGGGCGCCCTATATCTGAGCTGTTCGGGTTCGCCCGGACTATGGCGATAAACGCACCTGTAATACGCGGATCGGACCCGGGGGCGGTACCCGGCGGCTCCACCAATACTCCCTCGTTGGGGGCGGAGGGGGCCGAAACAGGATCGACGAACGTCTAAAGAGGCCAGCTTTCGCTCGGTGAGCCACCACCGTTATCGGTGCAAAAGTACAGTTGCCAACGACAACCGTGCTCCGGTCGCTCTGGCTGCGTAAGCAGCTCGGGTAACCGAAACCTCAAGCCCTTGCGCTTAGCCGCGTAAGGCGGGGCCCGCAGGAGCCTGGCAACAGAATCCTGCACCTTCCCTACGCTATCGCCCTGCCCCCGTCGCCGCTCTGGCGGCGCTGTCAGCAGGTTGAGTATTTGGGCAAGAAGCAAAGGGGGAAAGCCGGGCGCACCGGATCTGGCCTTTGCTTCTTGTGCAAATACTCATGGCGCGGCGGTGGCCGCTGGCGCCGCGCGGGGGGTGAGGCGCAGCCAGATGCCGCGACGGGCGCGCACGGTCAGATGGGCCACGGGTTCGGGGATGCGGTCCGGCACCGGGTCGATCCGGTAGGCGCGCAGCAGCATGGCGAGGAGGAGCGGCCCCTCGGCCATGGCAAAGCCCGCGCCGGGGCAGACGCGCGGCCCGGCGGAGAAGGGCAGGAAGGCGTCGCGCAGGCCCGCCTTGCCATTGGGCGTGTCGAAGCGCGCGGGATCGAAGCGGTCGGGGTCGTCCCAGATGCGTTCGTGGCGGTGCAGGTGCCAGGGGCTCAGCACGATCTGGGCGCCGGCGGGCGCGGTGCGGTCGCGCAGGGGCACCGGGCAGCGTGTCTCGCGCACCATCATCGGCACCGGCGGGTAGAGGCGCAATGCCTCGCGGAAGACGGCGCGGGCGGTTTTCAGGCGATTGATGACCGAGAAATAGGGCACCTCGCCCAGTTCAACCTGCGCCTCGGCCGCGACGCTGTCTTGCCAGTCGGGATGGGTGGCCAGCAGATAAAGCGCCCAGGCCAGTGCCGAGGCCGAGGTTTCATGCCCGGCGAGAAAGAAGATCGCCACCTGATCGACCATTTCGGTGGTATCAAAACGCTGGCCGGTTTCGGGATCGGCGAAGGTCATGATCTTGGTCGCCAGGTCATCGGGCGCGGTGCCGGCGGCGATGGCCTGCGCGCGCTCGGCCGTCAGCCCGGCGATCAGGCTGCGGATGCGCCGTGCCGTGGCGCGGGTCTGGCGGCTGTGAAAGCGCGGAAACCAACGGGGCAGCGGCAGCAGCGCGCCCAGATTGACCACGGGTTGCGCGGTCTGATGGGCGCGGAATTCGTGAAACACCGCCCCCGCCACGACATTTTCGATCGGGATCGAAAAGAGCGTGCGAAAGATCACGTCGGCGGCGGCGTGGCTGGTTTCCAGCTCCATCTCATGCGGGGTGCCGGTGGCGGCGGGGCGCAGCCGCTCCACCATCGCGACGCCGGCATCCCACATGGCGGGGAAGGTGTCGCGCAGGCGCCCGCCCTCGAAGGCCGGGTCGATGATGCGGCGTTGGCGTTCCCAGACCGGGCCATTGGTGACAAAGACCGAATTGCCCAGAAGCGGTGTCAGCCCTTCGCGCACGCGGTCGGATTTGGGGAAATCCCGTGGTCGCGTCTTCAGCACCAGATCGACCAGGGCGGGGTCGTTGCATAGATAGCTGCGGAAGAAGGGGGTGCGAAATTCGGCCATCCAGGCGCGATAGAGCCGCGCGGGCTGGGCTGACAGGATGTCGCGGCGAAACAGCCGGAAATAGCGCCAGAGCGAGACCTTGTCGGGGCGGGCGGGGGGTTTGGGCGGGATCATGCCACAGAGGTAAAGCGGTTGGCCGCACGGTCAATGCGGCTTTTTGACGGGGGCCGCGCCGCAAACCGCGCCGCCAGGGTGCGCGGCCCGGCGGAGATGCGGAAATAATCGTAATCCCAATCCTGCCCCGGCAGGTTGTCGAAAGCACAGAGATACTGGAAATGCAGCCGGAAATAGCGGCGTTTCAGGCTTGCCCAGGTCTCGGGGCGCAGGGTCTGGGTGAAGGCCGCCGAAAAGATCAGCGGCCAGCGCTGATCCGGGGGGGCGACACCCGTCACCCGGACCGGATCACAAAGCGCGAAGGCACAGCCATCGCCCGGCGCGGTCACATCGACCCAGGTCACCTCGGGCCTGGCCGACAGAAAGGCCAGATCGCCGCGCAGGCGCCGTGCCTCGGGGAGGAAGCTGACCATGGGCACCACATGGCCCAGCGTCAGCAGCGACAGCGGCGGCGCGTCGGGCGGCAGGCCCTGGCGCACAAGATCGGCCAGGATCGACACCGCCAGATGCGCGCCAGAGGAATGGCCGACCACCAGCACCTCGTCGCAGGAGCCTTGCAGCGCCGCGGCGATCTGGCGCCCGAAATCGGCCATGCGCGCCTCAAGCTCTGGCGGGTTGGCACCGCCGGCCTGGGCGGAATAGGCATAGTCATGCATCAGGTAATAGGCGTAGAACCGCGCATCATTGCGCTGAAACCAGCGCAGGATCAGCGCCCCTGCCGCGAGGCCAAGCGCCGCGCCTGCCGCATTGGCCACCCCGCCGGGGATCAGCGCCGCCATCCCCCGCCACAGCCCCAGCCCCACCAGCAGCGCCAGCGCCATCTGCGCCAGCAGCGCCACGATGGGATAGAGCGCGGCGATGATCGGCCCCTTGCGCAGCCGCATCAGCCGGAACAGCGCGCCGCTGCCGATATAGGCCCAGGCGGTGCGCAGCAATTGCAGATAGGTCGCCGGGATCGAGGCGCCCATGGAGCCGCGCACGATATCGGACCAGACCAGCACCTCGATCTCGGCCTCGGTGGCGCGGTCCTCCATCCGGGTGCTGACATGCCAGCCGTAGCGCCCGCCGCCCTGCCGGGGCCGCAGCGCCAACTCATAGCCCGACAGCGCCGCCTGGGCCGCGCCCTCCTTGCGATAAAGTTCACGGTAGCGGCGCGGGTGAATCGGGTCATAACCGGGGATGTAGAACACCCGCCGGCGAAAGGGCCGCTCCTCTGATCCTGTATCGCGCATGACAATGCTTCCCTCGCACTCATCCCCAGTTTTGCCGCACAATCGGGCCAAAATAGGGTAAGCGCCCGGCTGCGTTCAGCCAAGCGCGCCCAGCGAGGGGAAGGTATCGAGCAGGAAGAACGAAAAGGCCGACAGCGCGCCGGTCACCAGCGCCAGCCCCACGGCAATCAGCAACAGGCCCATGGCACGTTCGATCAGCTTCATGTGGCGCTTGAGCCGGGCCATGACGCCGATCGCCCGCTCGATGAACAGCGCGGCCAGCAGGAAAGGCAGGCCCAGCCCGATCGCATAGGCCGCAAGCAAGACCGTGCCGCGCGAGACGCTGCCCTCGCTGGCCGCCAGCGACAGGATGGCGCCCAGTTGCGGGCCGATGCAGGGGGTCCAGCCAAAGGCAAACGCCAGACCCAGCACATAGGCGCCAAGCGCCGATCCGCCCTGATCGCCGGCATCAATCCGCGCCTCGCGATCCAGAAACGGGATGCGGAAGACGCCCAGGAAATGCAGGCCCAGCACGATCACCGCCACGCCCGAGATGCGGGCGAACATCTCCTGATTGCTCAGGAAAAACACGCCGAAGGCCGAGGCGGCAAAGCCCAGGATTAGAAAGACCGTCGAAAGCCCCATCACGAAAAACAGCGCCGGCAGCAGGATGCGTCGCCGCGCCGCGCGGCCATCGGCACGCATCTCGGGCATGGAGATGCCGCCCATATAGGCCAGATAGGGCGGCACGATGGGCAGCACGCAGGGCGACAGGAAGGACAGGATGCCGGCCAGCATCGCGACCAGCATGGAGGGCGCAAGCCCGGCGGCGAAGAAATCGAAGTCGATCATGTCCATCCCTTTTGCCCCTGATAGCGCAGCGCGCGGGCGGCGTCATCCTGCACCGATGTCACATCCCCGTGCGGCGCCGGTCGTGTTTCGGGCTGGCCCCCCTGCCCGTGCCGCCCTATCAGGAAGAAAAGCCCGGGGGTGACGCCATGGACTACGATGTCGATCTGGATTGCGAGGGGCTGCTATGCCCGCTGCCGGTGCTGCGCGCACGCAAGCGGCTGATGGCGATGGCCCCGGGCGCGGTGTTGCGCCTGCGCGCGACCGATGGCATGGCGGCGGTCGATCTGCCGCATTTCTGCGCCCAGTCCGGGCATGACTATCTGGGCGCCGCGCCGGTCGGGGCGGCCACCGCCCATTTCCTGCGGCGCGGCAACCTGATGCCGGAATGACAGATGCCGGGCTTTCGGCCCGGCATCTGCCCTTTATCTGAAACGCGGTCTCAGCGACCGACCGACCACCAGCCCTTGCGGCGCGGGCGCGGCTCTGCACCGTCATCCTCGGCCTCGTCGCCCTGGGCGGTCTCGGCCTCGACCGGGTCCAGCACCAGCGTCTCGGCCACCGCTGCCTCGCCGGGATCGGCCTGCAAGGGCGGCAGTTCCACCGGCGCCGTAACGGCGACCGGATCGGCCGGGGCCGCAACGGCAAGCTCGGGCGCGGCATCCGCCACCACAACATCGGCCACAACTTCGGGCGCGACCTCGGGTGCGGCGTCAGCGGCGACCTCGGGCTTGGCCTTGGGCTTGCGCGACCGGCTGGATTTCGGCTTGGCCGGCGCCGCCTCGGCGGGTTCGGCAACAGCCTCGCCGCCCTGCTCCGCCGCCTCGGCCTCGGCCTTGGCCTTCGAAGAGCGCGGGCTGCGCTTGCGCTTGGGCTTCTCGGACGGCGCGGCCTCGGCCTCGACCGCCTCGACCGGGGCTTCCGCCTCGACCGTCAGCGGCTCCGCCGCGCTGGCGCCCTCGTCCTCCTCGGCCTCGTCCTCGGCACCCGCCTCGTCGCCCTGTTCAGACGAACCCCCTTCGGCCATATCCTTCGACTTGCCCCGACGACGCGGACGGCGACGGCGCTTTTTCTTGCCATTGCCGCCATTGCCCTCGGCCGCGGCCTCCGCGCCCTCGGCCTCATCGACCTCGACATCGGCCTCGGCTTCCGCGGCCTCCGCCTCGGCGGCCTCGGCCTCCAGCGCGAGGTCGATCAGCGCATCCTCATCCTCGGCCGGCGCGCCCATGAAGGCGGCCCCGCCGGAAATCGCCGTGCTTTCCGGCACTTGCCGAATCGCGGTCTTGAACTTTTCGATGCTGTAATCGGGGCTGACCAGATGCGGATCCGCCTCCATCCGCACCGCCATGCCATAGCGCGCCTCGATCATCGCGATATGTTCGCGCTTGTGGTTGATCAGATAGTTGATCACCGCGACCGGCGCCTTGAGCAGCACTTCGCGCGACCGTTTGCGCGTGCCTTCCTCCTCCAGCCCGCGCAGGATGGTCAGCGCCAGACTGTCATCCGACCGGATCAACCCGGTGCCATGGCAATGCGCACAGGGCTGCGTCGTCGATTCCAGCATGCCCGGGCGCAGGCGCTGGCGGCTCATTTCCATCAGGCCAAAGCCCGAGATGCGGCCGACCTGAATGCGCGCGCGGTCGGTCTTCAGCTTGTCCTTCAGCCGCTTCTCGACCGCGGCATTGTTGCGCCGCTCTTCCATGTCGATGAAGTCGATGACGATCAGCCCGGCCAGATCGCGCAGCCGCAACTGGCGCGCCACTTCGTCGGCGGCCTCCAGGTTGGTCTTGAGGGCGGTTTCCTCGATCGAGCCTTCCTTGGTGGCCCGGCCCGAGTTCACGTCGATCGCCACCAGCGCCTCGGTCACACCGATCACGATGTAGCCGCCGGATTTCAGTTGCACGACCGGGTTGAACATGCCCGCCAGATAGCTTTCGACCTGATAGCGCGCGAAAAGCGGCATGTCGCCGTGATAGCGCTGCACCACGCGCGATTGCGCCGGCATGATCATGCGCATGAAGTCCTTGGCGGTGCGATAGCCCGCCTCGCCCTCGACCAGAATCTCCTCGATCTCGCGGTTGTGCAGATCGCGGATGGCGCGCTTGATCAGGTTGCCTTCCTCATAGATCGCGGCGGGAGCGATGGATTTGAGCGTCAGTTCGCGCACCTCCTCCCACAGCCGCATGAGGTATTCGTAATCGCGCTGAATCTCCTGCTTGGTGCGCTTGGCGCCGGCGGTGCGGATGATCAGGCCAGCGCCCTCCGGCACCTCCATCTCGCCCGCGATTTCCTTCAGCTTCTTGCGGTCGGCCGCCTGGGTGATCTTGCGGCTGATGCCGCCGCCCCGCGCGGTATTCGGCATCAGCACGCAATAGCGCCCGGCCAGCGACAGATAGGTGGTCAGCGCGGCGCCCTTGTTGCCCCGCTCTTCCTTCACCACCTGCACCAGCATGATCTGGCGCACCTTGATGACTTCCTGGATCTTGTAGCGGCGCGCGCGCGGCTTGCGGGGGGCGCGGATTTCCTCGGTCACATCCTCTTCGGCGACCGATTCGATCTCGTCATCCACCTCGGCGGCATGGTCGAGCGCCTGATAGGGCTCGTCCTCGCTCCGCTCGGCGGCAACCGCGCGATCCTCGTTGCGGGTCAGGCTGACCGGCCCGCCCTCGCCGGCCCCGGGCGCATCCTCGCCCAGGTCGATCACATCCATCCCCGCAGGCGCCGTAACCGGCACGGCAACGGGCGCCTCAGCCCCCTGCGCCTCGACGCCCTCGGCCGCCGGCACATCACCGGAGACCACCGCATCCTCGCGCGTCACCGCCTCGGCCTGCGCGGGCTTTTGCCGCTGCGACCGCGATCCGCGGCGCGGACGCTGGTCTTCCTCGTCCTCGGCCCGGGCCAGCGCCCGCTCTTCCTCGAGCAGCGCTTTGCGGTCGGCGACCGGGATCTGGTAATAATCGGGATGGATCTCGGCAAAGGCCAGGAAGCCATGCCGGTTCCCGCCATAATCCACGAACGCCGCCTGAAGCGAGGGTTCGACCCGCGTCACCTTCGCCAGGTAGATATTCCCCTGGAGCTGACGCTTGTTTACCGTTTCAAAGTCGAATTCCTCGACCTTGTTTCCGTCCACCACCACAACCCGGGTTTCCTCCGGATGGGTGGCGTCGATGAGCATTTTCTTGGCCATGGTGTTCCATTGCGCCATGGCCCGGCCTCCCCTCCCGGAAAGGCCCCCCGTGAATCTTCGTGTGAAGCTTCGCGCGAGGCTCCCGAAACGGTTCGGTCGAGCGGATGGCGGCTTGTTCGGGCGACGCTGCGCAATGCGCAAGGGGCGAGGCGGCCGTCCGGCCCCCCGTCTGTCCTCATGGCATCTGTCGCGCGGCTCATCGCGGTTCGTATTCCCGGGCGCTTGCGCACCCTGTTGTCAAAGCCGGGGCGGGCACAGGCCCGAACCGGCAATCTGGCGGCCTTGCGGCCCTTGGCTCTGCACGGAATACCGCTTTCGGACCTGTGGCCCGAACCGCGCCTCCGGCAGCGAAACTGAAACCGGGGCCCTGAATGTGACAGAAAGACACCCGTGGGATGACAATAAGGGGAGGGGCCGCGAAAACACAATGACAAAATGCGCCGCCCCCGGGCGAAAGCGCAGCCCCCCACGCCGCAAGGGGGCGCTCGCGCCCCCTCTGGCCTCACGGCCATTCACCCCCTGAGGATATTTGGGAACAGATGAAGGGCAAGGCGCGCGCGCCCCCTTTCATCTGTTCAAAAATATCCTGCGGGGGGAGGCCCGAAGGGCCGGGGGGCGCAAAGCCCCCCTTCCATCCTTCGCAGAAGGATGGTGCGTCAGGTATAGTCGCCGCGGCTCAGGCCGTATTTCGCCATCTTCTCGTTCAGCGTGCGACGCGGCAGGCACAGCTCCTCCATCACCGCGACGATACTGCCCTTGTGGCGACGCATCGTGTTGTCGATCAGCATCCGCTCAAAGGCATCGACATATTCCTTCAGCGGCTTGCCTTCGGTGGTCAGCGCCGGGCCCGAGGCCTCGTTATCCGCCATCAGCAGCGACGCGATGGAGCCCGAGCCGCGGCGATTTTGCAGCACCGCGCGTTCGGCGATGTTCACCAGTTGCCGCACATTGCCGGGCCAGGGCGCCTGCAACAGCTGCGCCGCCTCTTGTGCGGTCAGCGCCGGCGCATCGCAGCCATATTCCTCGGAAAACTGTTCCGACAGACGGGTGAACAGCGTCAGGATATCCTCGCCGCGTGAGCGCAGCGGCGGCAGCACGATGGTCATCGCGCCCAGCCGGTAGAACAGATCGGGCCGCAGGATATCTTCCAGCGTCTTGTCCGGGGCGTGTTCGTTGCAGATCGCGATGATCCGGGTTTCCGGC
>Ga0209053_1000547_pt1 | contig 24504 bp, 15 predicted proteins | sample EBPBio152010_DNA_FD_185864 | JGI IMG/M metagenome (GOLD analysis project Ga0209053, IMG submission 185864) | Wastewater treatment Type I Accumulibacter community from EBPR Bioreactor in Madison, WI, USA - Reactor 1_7/15/2010_ DNA (SPAdes)... | ecosystem: Engineered > Bioreactor > EBPR >... | reverse complement strand
AGAGAGGCCGAGGACGGTCACGGGCGAGGGGCGAGGGGCGAGAGGAAGATCGCGTAGGGACACACCGGCGGTGTGTCCCCGGACAGTGGTGGCGCAACCCCTCCGATCCCGCCCCGCCATGCGGGCGGCGTCAACGGCGGGCGACGGCGTCGGGCATGCGGTCCAGCCAGCCGGCGGCGAGGACGCCCCAGAGGCCCGCGCCGATGGCCTCGGCGGCGTCGTGGCGGAGGTCGCCCTTGGGCGCGGGCGCGCCGCTCCACGCGATGATGGCGCGCGCGAGGCCGTCGGCGGCGCGCTTGGCGTCGGCGCCGTGGCGCTGCTCGCGCGGCAACAGCAGCGCCTGACGCCAGCGCTCGGCGTGGATCGTCCAGACCGTGAGCCCGCGCTTCTCGCCCTCGCGCTGCCAGAGCGCCGCGATGTCGCCGCCGCCTTCGAGGACGAGGTGCGTGAGCCCGTCGTGCGCGCGGAGGACCCCGTGGGCTCCGCGCCGCAGACGCTCGCGCGCGCCGAAGTTCTGCGCGTGGTAGCGCACGAGCCGACCGTCGGCGCCGAACACGGCCAGCCCGGTCTTGAGCCCGAGGTCGACCGCCAGCAGCATCAGGCGGAGGCCAGCCGGTCGTCCACCTGCCGGACGTGGTGCCGGAGGTGCGCGAGGTAGTCGGCGGCGACGAAGCCGACGGTCACCGGCGGGCCGTCGCCGACGGTGCAGGTCGCCGCCGCCACGTCGGGCGGCATCCGGGCGATCGCGCGCGCGACGTGCCGGTTGGCGAGGCGCCACAGCTCGACGAGCTCGCGCCACGGCGCGTCGTCCGGCGCCTGCCGCGCCACCCACGCATTCTGGTCGTAGCCGGGGAAGGCGTTGACGGCGCCGGCCTCGGCGCGCACGAACCGCTGGAGGTTGTTGGCGGCCGAATCCAGCAGGTGGCCGACGACCTCGGCCGGGGACCACACATCCGGTGCCGGACGACGGGCTGCGGCGTCCGGCGACGCGTCCCGCCAGCGCGCGGCAGCGGCGTTGGCCGCGTCCACGAGCGTCGCCGCGACATCGGTGGGGGCGGTGGGGTCGCCGGGCTGGAGGTAGGCGACCACCGCTAGCCGAGCAGCACGCCGGCGATGGTGGCCGTCATGAGGTTGGCGAGGGTGCCGGCGAGGACGGCGCGCAGGCCGAGGCTCGCGATCTCGCCCGTCCGCTCGGGCGCCAGCGGGCCGATGCCGCCGATCTGGATGCCGATGCTGGAGAGGTTGGCAAAGCCGCACAGCGCGAACGTCGCCATGACGACCGTCTTGGGGTCCAGCGTGCCGGCGCCGACGGCGTCGGCGAGCTGCGTGTAGGCCACGAACTCGTTGGCGATGACCTTCGTCCCGAGGAAGCTGCCGAAGGCCGTCAGGTCGGCCGAGGGCACGCCGATGAGCCAGCCGACGGGCGCGAGCACCACGCCGAGGATGCGCTCCAGGCTGGTCGTGTAGCCGAACCAGCCGGCGACGCCGTCGAGCATCGCGTTGAGGCCGGCGATGAGCGCAAGGAAGGCGATGAGCATTGCGCCCACGTTGAGCGCCAGCTGGAGGCCGTCGGCGGCGCCGCTCGCGGCGGCGTCGATGACGTTCTTCGGCCCCTCGTCCTCGACGGCCTCGGCGACACCGCGCGAGGCGTCGGAGCCCGACGTGGAGGCGACCGTCGCCTCGTCGGCGTCGAACGTGCCGGCGGGCACGGCGGCGGGTGCCGGCTCGGTGCGGCGCTCGGGGATCAGGATCTTGGCCAGCACGAGCGCCGCCGGCGCGGCCATCACGCTCGCGCCGAGGAGTTGCTCGGCGAAGAGCTGCTGCGCCTCGGCCAGCGGCACGCCCGTCGCCTCGGCATAGCGCTGGCCGAGGAACGAGATGTAGGACGCCATCACGCCGCCGGCGATCGTCGCCATGCCGCCGGTCATCACGGCCAGCAGTTCGGAGCGCGAGAGGTTCTTGATGAACGGCTTGATGACGAGCGGCGCCTCGGTCTGGCCGACGAAGATGTTGGCCGTCACGCTCAGGCTCTCGGGACCGCTCGTGCCGAGCGCGCGGCTCACCACCCACGCCATCCCGCGCACGATGCGCTGCATGATGCCGAGGTAGTAGAGGACCGACATCAGCGCGGCGAACGCGATGATGGTGGGCAGCACCTGCGAGAAGAAGAAGAACCCGAGGCTCCCCTCGGCGCCGGGCGAGAGCGCGAGGCTGCCGAAGATGAACGACGAGCCGGCCGTGACCCAGCCCAGGAACTCGACGAAGAAGCCGCTCGCGAAGGCGAAGCCCTGCGCGGGCCACGCCAGCGGCGCGAACACCTCGCCCATCGCGCGGCCCTTCAGGATGAAGACCGCGAAGACGAGCTGGAGCAGCAGCCCCACGCCGACGGTCCGCCAGTTGACGTTGCGGCGGTCGGACGAGAGGACGAACGCGAGGCCGACGATGGCGGCGAGGCCGAGCAGGCCGCGTCCGGCGGAGAGGAGGTCCAAGGCAGCGGGGGCGGGCGAAGCCGCCGAAGATAGCCGGGCGCCGCCGCCTGCCCTACCCCGCTCACCGCGCGACGGTCACCGGCACCGACGCCGCGCGCCCGTCGGCGACGACGCGCACGCGGTAGACGCCCGGCGGCACCCGCGAGGCGTCCCACGTCACGTCGCCGGCCGTCGGGCCGTCGGCGAGCAGCGCCACGCGGCGCCCCAGCGCATCCAGCACCTCCACGCGCGCCGACGCGTGCGTGCCGACGGCCACGCGGACCATCCCGCGCGTCGGGTTGGGCACCGCGCGGAGCGCCGGCGCGTCGCCGGGCGCATCGTCGGCCGACACGACGCGCGCGCTCAGCGCGCCGCCGACGACGCCGGCCGCCGCCGCCGGGCCGGTGCGCACGCGGCCCGAGCCCAGCTCCACGACGAGGTAGCTGCCGTTGCGGTTGAGCACCACGCGGTCCGACACCGCGTCGTAGACGGCCACGCCCGTCGAGGCCACGTAGAGGTCACCTTCCACGCCGCCGTTGTTGAAGACCGTCGCCCGCGTGACGGTCGCGAGCGTGTCGGGCACGCCGCCGGTCGTCTGGCGCGTGACGACGCCGGTGAACGTCTGGCTCGAGTCGGTGACGGTGGTGACGCGCCCCAGCCGGTAGAGGGCGTCGGCCGCAGCGTCGTAGCCGAGCAGCTCGCCCAGCCCCGTCTCCGCCGGCCCCTCGGTGAGCGCGCCAGTGGCGAGGTCCACGCGCAGCAGGCGCCCGTTGCGGATCGTGAAGAGGCTCCCGCCGTCGGCCACGGCGGGTCCGCTGACCGACGCGAAGGTGTCGCCGGGGCTGCCCGGCCCGCCGGGGATCAGCGCCTGCCCGATGCGCGCGATGCGCACCGTGTCCTGCGTCGCCGGCCGGTAGGCCGCGAGGTAGTTGGTGTAGAGCGTCGCGGCGCCGACGGCCTCGACCTCGGTGGCGACGGCCAGCAGGCGGTCGCGCGCGACGTCGTAGCCGGCGAGCTGCACGAACGCGAACGACGACGTCCCCTCGACGACCTCGCCGGTCACCAGATTGGCCGTCGTGAGGCGGAAGTTGCGGATCAGGAAGGCGCGCTGCCCGACGACGTCGATGGCGACGGAGCCGACGGTCCCGACGAACCAGTCGGTCTGCGTGCCGACCTCGGCGACGACCGTCGTGTCGCCGGTGATCGGGTCCACGGTGGCGACCGTGTTGGGGCAGCACGGCGTGAGCGCTGGCAGCGACTGGGCCGCGACCGGCGCGGCGGCCAGCGCGAGGGCGAGACAGGCAACGCGCATGGACGCGGGGGAGTGGGTGCGGAGAGGATACCCGCCGGCCGCCGCCGGTGACCACGGGCGCTTGATCGCGTGCGCTATGCGTCGCCGGACTCGAAGCGGGCGGTCAGCCAGCCGCCGTCGACCGTCGCGCCGGCGAGGCGGTAATAGGCGAGGAACGCCGGCAGCGCCACGTTGCGCCGCTGGTTGGCGATCTGGACGACCAGCTCGTCGCCGGCGTGGCGCGCGTCCACGTCCGCCGCGTCGGCGTGCGGGACGCGGATCGCCACGTCGTAGGCGGCGCCGCCGTCGCGGCCGGCGACGGGCGTCACGCGGTAGCCCGGCTCGGTGTGGTAGACGGCCGCGGGGTCGCGCGCCCCCTCGGCGTCGGGGTCGCCGTAGAGCGCGTCGGCGATGCGCGCGAGCAGGTCGAGGCCGAAGACCTCGCGCCCGAGGTGCGGGACCGTCAGCACCGGCATCGGCGCGAACGCGTCGTGGATGTCTTTCAGGTAGCCGGCCTGGGCGTCCACGTACGGCTGCATCATCGGCCCGGCGTCGGCCGGCCACACGCGGTTGACGACGGCGGCGTCCACGCCGTAGCCGTAGAGCTGGAGGTAGGTGTAGGCCCGCTTGGCCTCCTGGATGACCATCCGCTCGGGGTTCATCACGAGGCGCGCGCTGGAAACCGCCGGGTCCTGCAGCACGGCCTGGATCTCGCCGAGCTTGCCGAAGAGCCAGTCCAGCTCCTCGTAGCCCCTGTCGAGCGGGATGCCGGTCGTCTTGCGGACCGCGAAGCCGACGGTCTTGATGGCCGTCTTCTGGAGCGGGAACGCCTTCTGGAGCCACCACTGGGTCACCTGCGGGAGCGTCAGCAGCGTGAGCGTCTCGCCGGTCGGCGCGGCGTCGAGCACGATCACGTCGTAGTCGGCCTCGCGGTAGAACTTCTCCAGCCACAGCAGCGCCGAGCCCTCGCCCATGCCGGGCAGCGCGGCCATCTCCTCGGCGGCGATCGCGTCGGCGCCCTGGAAGCGGAGCACCGCGCGCACCAGCTCGCGCATGTTGCCCCAGTACTTGCGCATCGAGTAGTACATGTCCACCTCCATCGCGTCGAGGCCGGGCGCGAGGGCGACGGGCTCGGGCCCGAGCGGCCGGTCCACGGCGTCGGCGAGCGAGTGCGCGGGGTCGGTCGAGAGGACGAGCGTGCGCTGGCCGCGGCGGGCGCAGGCGAGGGCGGTCGCGGCGGCGGTCGTCGTCTTGCCGACGCCGCCCTTGCCGGTGAACAGGAGGACGCGGGGCACGGGCGCGGTGGAGCGTGGCCCACCGGAACGCGCGTCGGCGCGCGCGGACTCCGAACCGCCCGCGAAGACGCCGACGACGAGCGCCGGCGCCCGTCAGCGCACCGAGAGCGTGAGCCGGTAGTCGGCGCCGGCCATGCCGGGGCGCGTGAAGACGACGACCTGGTAATCGCCGTTGCGCGAAACGCGCCCGCGCCAGTAGGTCAGGTCGAGGCGCTCGCCGTCGTCCGACGGCGCCGCGTAGCGGTCGGCGATCGCGCGGCCGGGGGCGTAGACCTGCACCCACGCCTCGCCCTCGGTCTCGACGAGGAGCGTCTGCCCGGCGCGCACGCCGACGAGGTAGCGGACGGCGCGCGGCGCGCCGAGGCGGCCGTCGATCACCGCGCCCGAGGCGCCGCGCGCGAAGCGCACGCGCTCGGTGCGCATGCCGCGCGTGCTCTGCGCCTCGGCGGCGTGCGCGAGGCCGGCGATCAGCAGGAGGAGGACGAGGACGGCGGGCAGGCGACGCATCGGGGCGCGGGCGGGTGCGACCGTCAAGATCGCGATCCGCGCCGACCCGACGCGTCGCCGGCGCGTCACCGGACGCTCACCACGAGATGCGCCCTTCGGGCGGACGCTCGGCGTCGGCCGGCGGTCGGGCCTCGGGGATCGTGCGCGCCGGCGGCGGGCGCGGCGCGGGCGGGCGCGGCGCCGCGTCGGGCAGGCGGCCCTCGCCGGGGCGCGTCGCCGGGCGCGGCGAGGCGCGCGTCGGCACGCGCGCCGGCTCGACGTCCGACCGCAGCGGCGGGCGCGGCGCCTCGGGGCGCTCCACGCGCGGCGGCTCGCGCGGCGCCGGCGCCTCGGGGTTCTCGCCGTAGCTCGTCTCGTAGTCGTCGCGCGAGTAGTCCTGCACGTCGGGCGCCTGGAAGTAGCCGTTCTCGTCGGCCGCCGCGTCGGCCTCGGACGGGTAGCCGGCCCAGACACGGACCTCGTCGTCGGGCGACGGCGGGAAGCGGGCGTCCGGCAGGCGGTCCTGCACGCGGCGCAGGAACGCCCCGACGACCGGCAGCGCCGTCTTGCCGCCGGCGCCGGTGGCCATCGAGCGGAAGTGGAGGCGCTGGTCGTTGAAGCCGACCCACGCGCCGACGACGAGGCCGGGGCGCATCCCGATGAACCAGCCGTCGGCGTGGCGCTGCGTGGTGCCGGTCTTGCCGGCGAGGTCGCCGGTGGCGCCCATCGCGCGGAGGTCGGTGCCCGTGCCGCGGTCGACGGTGCCGCGCATCATGTCGAGCAGGTGGCGCGCGTCGCGGCGCGTGAGCGCCTGCGCGCCCTCGCTGCGGAACGACTCCAGCACGCGCCCGTCGGCCGTCTCGATGCGCGTGATGAGGCGCGGCGCGCGGCGGACGCCGTCGGCGGCGACGGTGCCGTAGGCCGACACCATCTCGAGCAGCGTCACCGGGCTCGTGCCGAGGCCGATGGAGGGCACGACGTCCAGCTCGCTCGTGATGCCCATGCGCTGGGCGACGAGCGCGACGCGGTGCGGGCCCACCTCCTGCGTCAGGCGCACGGCGACGGCGTTCTTGGAGTAGGCGAAGGCGTCGGCGAGCGTCCCGCCCGACGAGCCGCCCTCCGGGCGCCAGACGGTCCCGTCGGCCAGCCGCACCTCGGCGTTGCCGCCCTCGACCTCGTCGCGCGGGGCGTAGCCGCGCTGGAGCGCGGCGGCGTAGACGAACGCCTTGAACGTGGACCCCGGCTGGCGGAGCGCGACGCCCGCGCGGTCGTACTCGTCGCGCGCGAAGTCGCGGCTGCCGACGTAGGCGAGCACCTCGCCGGTGGCGGGGTCGAGCGCCACGAGGCTGGCCTCGACGCGGCGCACGCGCGCGGCCGTGGAGTCCACGAGCGCGCGGTCGGCGCGGACGCTCGCCAGCGCCTCGGCCTCGCTCTGGCCGTCGGCGACGGCGGCGCGGTAGGCGTCGGTGCGCTGGAGCGCGGCGTCGAGCGCCGCGCGCGGCACGCCGGAGCGCCACTCGCGGTCGGCCGTGCCCTGGAGGCGCTCCCCGCGCTCGGCGACGGCGGCCTCGGCGGCGCGCTGCATCCCGAGGTCGAGCGTCGTGCGGATCACCAGCCCGTCGCGGTCGAGGTCGTAGCCGCGCGGGCGCGCCCACGCCTCGGCCTCGCGGCGGACCGCCGCCGTGAAGTGCGGCGCGAGGCTGTACGTGCCCGGCTGCGGACGCAGCGTCACGCCGAGCGGCTCGTCGGTGTAGCGCGCGAGGTCGTCGGCCGAGAGTGTGCCCTGCTGGTGCATCAGGCCGAGGACGAGGTTGCGGCGCGCGAGCGCCGCCTCGGGCCGCTGCACCGGGTTGAACTGCGACGGCCCCTTGAGCATCGCGACGAGCGTCGCGGCCTGCGGGACCGTCAGGCCGCGCGCCGTCGTCCCGAAGTAGGTCCGCGCCGCCAGCTCGACGCCGTACGCGTTGTAGAGGAACGGGACCGTGTTGAGGTAGCTCTCGAGGATCTCGCGCTTGGTGTGGCCGCGTTCGACGCGCATCGCCGCGAAGGCCTCCAGCACCTTGCGCGTGGGCGTCCGGTGGTTGCCGATCTCCTCGGGGAACAGGTTGCGGACGAGCTGCTGTGTGATCGTGGAGCCGCCCTGGGGGTCGCCCTGCGCCGTCGCCCACAGCGCGCCGACGGTGCGCCGCACGTCCACGCCGCCGTGCGCGTAGAAGCGCCGGTCCTCGGTCGCGATCAGCGCGTCGACGAGGTGCTGCGGGATGGAGTCCAGCGGGACGCGCTCGCGGAACTCGGGCTCGAAGCGCGTCAGCCGCTGGCCGCCGCTCGCGTAGACCATCGTCGGCTGCGCGACGGTCGCGCGCGTGAGCGCGAAGGCGTCGGGCGTGCGCGGCAGCAGCGCCAGCGCGAAGCCCGTCACGGCGCCGACGGCCATCACGCCGAGGACCACGCCGACGGCCGTCAGCCCGCCGACGACCGTCAACGCGCGGCGCCACCACGGGCGCGACGGGTCGCGCAGCGCCCGCCACCACCGCACGACCGGGTTGCGCGACGGACGCGGCGGCGGCGGCCCGCCGAGCGGGTACGGCGCCCGCGGCGGCGGGATGTAGCCGGCGTTGTACGGCTGGCCGTACGGCGTGGCGCGGGGACGGGCGACGTAGGGCGACGACAACGGGACGGGGGCGGCGTGGACGAGCGGCCGGGCACAAACGGTGCCACTGGCCTGAACGTACGGCGCGGCGCGCACGGCCCGGCACGCGGCGGCCGGCGAACTCCGAATCGGAACCCGCGGGGGCACCTTTTCCCACCCGCCGGCGGGTCACACCGTGGGCCGTCGACGCCGCGCTGCGGTCGGCACGGACGATCTTGCGCGGTCCCTCGCCCCGCCGGTGACCGCCCTCGCCCCGCTCCGCGACACGCTCCTGCCGCGCGCCCTCGCCCGCGCGACCGCCCGCGCGTGGCCCGACGTGCTCTGGCGCGGCCCCGCCCACACGCCCGACGGCCACCCCGCGCTGTACCTCACCGTGGACGACGGCCCGGACGCCGACGGCACGCCGCTCTGGCGGCGGACGCTCGACGCCGCCGGCGCGCGCGCGCTCGTCTTCCTCTCCGGCCCCGCCGCCGACGCGCGCCCCGACCTCGTGCGGGCGCTCGCCGCCGACGGCCACCGCGTCGGCAGCCACGGCGGCGCCCACGTCAGCGCGTGGCGCACGCGCGGGACGGTGGGCCAGATGGCGCGCGCCGTGGATGCGCTGGAGCAGACCCTCGGCGCGGCCGTCACCGACGTGCGTCCGCCGTACGGGCGCGTCACGCCGGCGCTCGTCCGCTGGGCACGCGCGACGGGCCGCCGCGTGGTGCTGTGGGACACGATGCCGGGCGACTTCCTAGCTTCGACCACCGCCGACGGCGTCGCCGCCGAGATCGTGCGGCGCGCGCGGCCGGGCGCGGTCGTCGTGCTGCACGACGGGCGCCCGGCGCGCGTCGCCACCGGCGCGCTCGCCGTCGCCCTGCCGCGCCTCGCGCGCGCCGGCTGGCGGTTTCCCGCCCTCCCGCCCGCCTCGCCCGTCCCCGGCCCGTGAGTCCGCTCCTCGCCGCCCTGTTCGTCGTCGCCGGTGCGCACGTGCTCGCGGTGCTCGCGATGGCGGGGCGCGTGCGGACCGGTGCGGCGCCGCCGGCCGCCGACGACCTGCCCGACGTGGTCGTGGCCGTCGCCGCGCGCGACGAGGAGGCGACCATCGCGCGGTGCCTCGCGGCGCTGCTCGCGCAGGACTACCCGCCCGAGCGCCTGACGATCGTCGTCGCCGACGACCACTCGGTGGACCGCACGGCGGCGATCGTGCGCGGGATCGCGCAGCAGACGGCGCGCCAGCACGTCGTCGCCGGCGACGCGTCCGAGGCCGCGCCCGCCGCGCCGGAGGTCCGCTGCCTGCGCGTGCCCGACCCCGCCGGCGACCTGCGCGGCAAGGCGCAGGCGCTCCACACGGCCATCGCCGGCACCACGGCGCCGCTCGTCCTCGTCACCGATGCCGACTGCGCGCCGCCGTCGTCGTGGGTGCGCGCCACCGTCGGCGCGTTCGCCGACCCCGACGTCGGGATCGTGTGCGGGATGTCGCGCATCGCGCCGCGCGCCGGGCGGCCGTTCGACCGGGCGCAGGCGCTGGACTGGGCGCTGCTCGTCGGCGCGACGAGCTCGCTCGTGGAGTCCGGCCTGCCAGCGACCGGCATGGGCAACAACATGGCGCTCCGCCGCGTGGCCTACGAGTCCGTCGGCGGCTACCCGGCGCTGCCGTTCTCGGTGACCGAGGACATGACGCTGGTGCGCGCCGTGGCGTCGCATCGCCGGGCGGGCGGCGGACGGTGGCGCATCCGCTTCCCGCTCTCGCCGTCGACGACCGTCTGGACGCTCCCCGCCGAGGGCGTGCGCCACGCCTACGCGCAGCGCCGGCGGTGGGCGCGCGGCGGCCTCGCCGGCGGCGCGCCCGTCTGGACGACGTACGTGGCGCTGCACGCCGGGCGCCTGCTCCCGCTCGCGGCGCTGGTCGTGGCGCCGGCGGCGGCGCTCGCGGCCGTCGGCGCGATGGCGGCGGCGCACGCGGCGCTGCTCGCCGCCGTGCTGGCGCGCACCGGCCCGCGCCTCCGGCTGCGCGACCTGCCGGGCTTCGAGGCCTTCCAGTGGCTCTACCTCGTCACGCTGCCGGCGGTGCTGCTGCTCGCGCCGGGCATCGAGTGGAAGGGCCGTCGGCACGGGACACGCGCGCCGCGTCCGCGCCCCCGCCGCCGATGAGCGCGCCGGTGACCCCGTCCGCGAAGGGCGTCGTGCGGATCGACGGCGCGAGCACGCACGGCTGGCAGGTGCGCGTCTACCGAGGCGGCAAGACGCTCTCGCGCCTCTTCTCGGACGCCCGCTACGGCGGGCCCGACGGCGCGTTCGCCGCCGCCGTCGCCGCGCGCGACGCGATGGAGGCCGAGGCGCCGCCGCCGCCGCCGCCCGCGCGGCGCCTCTTCTCGCGCAACCGCCTCAACCAGACCGGCGTCACCGGCATCTCGCGCACCGTCAAGCGCGACGCGCGCGGGCGCCCGCACGAGGTCTACTCGGTGACGTGGAGCCCGTCGCCGGGACGCAGCCGCAGCACGTCGTACTCGATCCGCCGGTGGGGCGAGGACACGGCGTTCCGCCTCGCGTGCCAGAAGCGCTGGGCCGAGATGCGCGCCATCCACGGCGAGCGCTACCCGGTGGCGAGCTTCCTCGACCTCTACCGCCAGAAGGCGGCCGTGGACGCGCGCGCCGAGGCGCGGTCGGCGGCGTGGGAGGCCGAGCGGGAGTCCACGCGAAAGCGCCCCGGCCCGCGCCCCGAGCGGCGCTAGCTTGCGGCCCTTCCGAGACGCGTCCGAATGCTGAAAGAACGGAGCCGGGTGCTGCAGCGCGGCCTCTTCGCCGCCGACCTGCTGCTGCTCGTCGCCGCCTGGGCGAGCGCCTTCTTCGTGCGGTTCCGCCTGCTGGACCCCGCGTCGCCGTCCGCCGTCGAAGCGCTGGCCGGGCGGCTGCCGCTCGTGGACCGCCCCGGCCTCACGCCGTGGGCCGACTACCTCGGCTTCCTGCCTCTGGTGGTGATCGTCTGGGGCGGGACGCTCCTGCTCTCGGGCCTCTACCGGACGCAGCGCGCGCAGCGGCTGCCGCTCATCGTGTGGAGCGTCGCGCGGGCGGTCGGCCTGAGCCTCGTCGTGACGTTCGGCGCGCTGTTCTTCTACCGCGAGTTCTCGTTCTCGCGCGTCCACGTGATGCTGTTCGGCGGGATCGCGTCGGTCTACCTCGTCGGGCTGCGGCTGGCGATCTACGTGGCGCTGCGCTCGGCGCGGCAGCGCGGGCGCAACCTCCGCCACGTGCTCATCGTCGGCGCCGGCAAGGCCGGGCAGCGCCTCGCGCGCGCCTTCCGCCACTACCCGTGGATGGGCTTCGAGGTCGTCGGCTTCCTCGACGACCGCGGCGAGGGCGTCGCCGCCGAGCCCGCCGACCCGTTCTACCCCGACCAGACGGCCCCGCCGCGCATCCTCGGCGCCGTCGACGACGTCGGGCGCGTGATGGACGAAATCGGCACCGTGGACCTCGTCTACGCCGCGCTCCCGCTCTCGGCCGCCGGCAAGATCGAGACCGTCGCCGAGGCCTGCGCCGTGCGCACGGCGCACCTCTGCCTCGTGCCCGACCTCTTCGGGATGGACCTGCTGCTCAACAGCCGCGTCTCGGACGTCGACGGCCTGCCGGTGATCCACCTGCTCGACGAGGCGCCCTTCGACGGGCGGCACGTCGTCAAGCGCGCGCTCGACGTGGCCTTCTCGGCGGCGGCGCTGCTCGCGCTCACGCCCGTGCTGGCGCTGATCGCGCTCGCCGTCAAGCTCTCGAGCCCCGGGCCGGTCTTCTACCGGCAGGAGCGCATGGGCCTCAACGGCCAGACGTTCGACATGCTCAAGTTCCGCTCGATGCCCACCGACGCCGAGGCCAAGACCGGCGCCGTGTGGAGCCGGCCCGGCGAGAGCCGCGCGACGCCCGTCGGCGCGTTCCTGCGCAGGACGAGCCTCGACGAGCTGCCGCAGTTCTGGAACGTCCTCCGCGGCGACATGTCGGTCGTCGGCCCCCGCCCCGAGCGGCCGGTGCTCATCGAGGGCTTCCGCCACGAGATCCCCGGCTACATGCTGCGCCACAAGATGAAGGCCGGCATCACCGGCTGGGCGCAGGTCAACGGCTGGCGCGGCAACACGAGCCTGAGCAAGCGCATCGAGTACGACCTGTACTACATCCAGAACTGGAGCCTGAGGCTGGACCTCAAGATCATGGCGATGACGCTCTGGAAGGGCTTCGTGCACGAGAACGCGCACTGAGGCGGACGCGCCGGGCGAGCGGTCCGGCCGGTGACCGGCGGCGCGTGAGCCGTTCCGGCCGGGATTCTCGGTTCCCCTGCCGACCCCATCCGCCCCGGCCGCCATGTCTCGCTCGTTCGCTCTCCTCGCGGTCACGATCGCCGGCCTGTTCGCCGCCAGTACCTCCGCCGCCCAGGCCGTCCGCGACAGCGTGCGGATGACGCTCCGCGTCTTCCAGTACGCCTATACCACGGGGGACGGGGCCGGCCACAACTGCGGCGGCGGCATCTACGCCACGTGGCCCGACATCGTCGAGCAGGTCACCGGCACGCCCGGGACCTACAACAGCTACAGCCGCGTCGCCACCGAGGGCATGTACATCCCGAGCGGGTGGGGCCAGACGCAGACGAACCCGACCAACGGCATCACCGTCCCGGACGACCACTTCGGCCACGTCGCTCACTGGTCGTGGCGCAGCGCTCCCGGGAACCCGAACATGGAGGGCTGCGAGGGGTACGCCAACAACGCGCGCACGCTGCTCGAAGGCGGCTGGACCGTCCTCAACGCCTCGCCCTACCGGATCACCGACTGGTACGCCGTCTACAGCGTCCCCAACGGGCGGCCGATCGCGCTCTACGAGTGGGAGCAGACGGCGGGCCTGACGGTGGACTTCGACGGCTCGTTCGAGAGCCGGCTCTCGCACGAGGTGGACAACACGGCGCCGGGCGGCCGGCGACCCGTCGTGAGCTACGCGTGGGACTTCGGCGACGGCGGCACCGGATCGGGGGCACGGCCGACCCACGCCTACGCCGACGACGGCGACTACACCGTCCGCCTGACGGTCACGGACGACGACGGGCAGCAGAGCACCTACGAGCAGGTCGTCCACGTCGAGCCGGCGCTCCTGCTCGTCGAGGTCGAGGCTGAACCCGCAGAGGCCGCCCAGGACGACTCGGTGACCGTCGTGGCGACGGTCACCAACGCGGGCGCCGAGCCGGTCTACGACATCTCGGCGCGGCGGGCGTTCTCGTTCGCGATGCGGATTCCCGGCGTCGCGAACGAATCCGGCTCGCGGCGCAGCAGCCCGACGCTCACGCCGACGCCGCTGCCGGCGGGCGAGGACGTGGTCGTCGAGGTCGCAGAGTTGGGGCCGGGCGAGTCGTTCGAGGTGCGGCGAACGTACGTCGTCACGGAGCTGGCCTCGTACCGCCCGGCCGGCGCGTCGCAGTACCGGCCCGTGGATTCCGAGGTGGAATGGGACCTCTACACGGTGACCGGCACGCAGGCCGGCGGCGAGGGCGTGCCGGTGAAGCGTCCGTGCCGCGGGTGGGAGCCCGACGCCGGGTGCGAGGACGTGACCGACCTGGTGCTCGCCAGCGTCGTCGTCAACACGACCGGCGACGAGTCCGACCCGACGCCGACCGACGGCTCGTGCGACGTGAACGCCGGCGAGCCCGGCGAGCAGTGCACGCTCCGGGCGGCGCTCGAGTCGGCCAACTCGGGCTTCTCCAGCGGGCGCATCCGGTTCGACTTCTCGGAGGACGACCTGCGCAGCGGCGCGGCCACCATCGCGCTCGGAGCGCCGCTGCCGACGGCGACCGTCTCCGTCACGCTCGACGCGACGACGGCCGAGACGCGCCGCGCCGGCGGGGCGCCGCTCGTGGCCGTCGACGGCGGCGACGCGGTCGAGACCGGCCTCGTGCTCACGGCCGGCCAGAGCGAGGTGCGCGGCTTCGCCTTCGTCGGCTTCACCGGCGCCGCCCTCCGCATCGAGGGGCCGGGCGGCAACACCGTCGCCGGCAACTTCCTGGGCGTCGACCCCGACGGCGCGACGCTGCGCGGCAACCGCTACGGCGTCCACGTCGTCGGCTCGCGCGAGAACACCATCGGCGGGACCGAGGAGGCCGACCGCAACGTGATCGGCGTGCCGCCGTCGCCGGCCGGCACGCCCGTCGGCGACCTCGCCGCCGGCGTCTTCATCGACGGCGACGCCGCCGACGCCAACACGGTCGCGGGCAACTACATCGGCGTGAGCGCCAGCGGCACGGCGATGCTCGCCGACGCAGGCGCGCCGCGCTCGGGGATCGGCGTGTTCGTCGTCGCCGCCGACTCGACCGTCATCGGCGAGGCCAACGCCGCCAACGTGATTGGTGGGCTCCAGCTGGGCATCGCCGTGACCAACGCCACGGGCGAGGGGCAGATCGCCGCAGCGCTCGACACGCGCATCGCCGGCAACCGGATCGGCACGACGGCCGCCGGCGCCGACTCGCTCTCGAACGGCTCGGGCGTGCTGCTGCTCGGCGGGGCGCTCTTCACGCAGGTCGGCGGCGCGACGGCCGCCGAGGGCAACGTGATCTCGGGCAACACCGTCGGCATCCAGCTCACCGACGGCGGCAGCACGGGCCTGCCCGGCTTCCCGCCCGTCGGCACGCGCATCGTCGGCAACACGATCGGGCTGGCGGCCGACGGGCTGACGCCGCTCGGCAACCTGGTCGGCATCGGCGTCGGCGGCGAGACGCTGCCGGGTGGCGAGCCGTCGCCGGGCGTGCGCGGCGTCGAGATCGGCAGCCCGGGCTACCCGCGCAACCTCATCGCCGGCAACCGCCTGATACAGGTCTTCGTCGCCGGCGCGGGCTTCCCCGAATACGCCGGCCCCGACGCGACGCCCGAGCAGATCGCGCTGAGCTACGTCTACATCCGCAACTCCTACCTCGGGCTGACCGCCGCCGGCCAGCCGGCGACGACCGGCGACGACCGCACGCCCTACGGCGTCCTCGTCGCCGGCGGGGCGCGCGCGGCCATCGGCGCCGAGGGCGGGCGCAACGTCATCGGCGGGCACGGCGTGGGGCTGTTCCTGGCGTCGGAGCGCAACCTCGTCTACGCGAACTACATCGGGACCGACCCGTCGGGCCAGCAGGCGCGGCCGAACGTCTACGGCGCGATCGTCACCGGCGGGACGAACCTGTTGGGGCGTCCGCCAGCCGACGGACAGCCGTACACCGGCGCGTACGTGCTCGCACACGGCAACCTCGTCTCGGGCAACGACTACAGCGGGCTCGTGCTCGCGCCGGGGATTCCGCCTCCGGCCGACCCGACGGGCGAGCTGGCCGCGCGGCTCGCCGCCGCCGGGCTCGCGCCCGATGGCCGGCTCCGGCGACCGGTCGCCACCGACGCGCGGGGCGGCGACGAGGGCGGCCCGGCGATCCTCGTCGGCAACCGCATCGGCGTCTCGGCCACCGGCGCGGCGCTCCCCAACGGCGCCGCCTTCGCGGCCGACCCGCAGGTGCCCGAGGTCGAGGTCGGCGGCGGCGTGCTCGCCGTCCGCGGCGACTCGTACCTGCTCTGGAACGTGATCGCGGGCAACGTCGGCGACGGGCTGGGCGTCTACAGCCCCGGCGCGGCCGGGAGCGACGAGGCCACGCTCCACCTCGCCGGCAACTCCATCGGCGTCTCGCCCGACGGCGCGGCGGGCCTCGACCGGCCCAACACGCGCGACGGCGTCTTCAACCTCGGCGGCGACGTGCGCGTGGGGCTCGTGCCCGACGGCGGCGCCTTCCCGGCGCCCGGCGACGGCGTCCGCAACGCGATCTGGAACAACGGCCGCAACGGCGTCACGACCGCCGCCTTCGGGCGGCTGTTCGTCACCGAGGGCTCGTTCCTCGGCAACGGCGCGCTCGGCCTCGACGCCGGCATCGCCGGGCCGGACGGGCCGGGCGTGCCCGACGGCTTCCTGCGTCCGCCCGCGCTGCGCGTCCCGACGCTCACCATCGCCGGCGCCGACTCGACGCTCGTCATCCCGTTCCGCACGCCGCCGGCGACCGAGAGCGGCGGCACGCTCCAGCACCGCGTCGAGGTCTACCTCTCCGGCGCGTGCGACGGCACCGGCTACGGCGAGGGGCTCGTCGCGAGCTTCGCCTCGGCGGCGCCGCCGGACACCGAGTCGTCGGTCGAGATCCCGCTCGAGGACGCCGGCGACCAGCTCCGCGCGCTGGCCGCCGCCGGCGCCTTCCTCACGGCGACGGCGACGCAGGTGCTCTCGCCGTCGGGCGGGCTGCCGCCGCTCTACCGCACGAGCGAGTTCAGCGAGTGCCTCCGCTTCGCGCTGCCCGACGACGTCGCCGAGGCCGAGGTGGACGAGGGCGAGACGGGGACGGTGCTGCCGGGCGAGAACGGGCTCGGCGTGACGGTCACCGACAACCCGCCGCCGGTCGCGCCCGACGCGCGAGGGGCGCATCGCCTCGCCGACGCGAGCGGCGCGTCAGTCGCCCGCTCGGCGTCGGGCACGCTGACGGCCGTCCGCTACGTGCGCGCGCCGCAGGCGGCGCCGGTCGCCGGCAGCGCGACGGCGCCCGACGGGACGGTCGTCGCGCCCAACACGGTCGCGCTCGGGCGCTACTGGCTGCTGCGCGGCGACGGCCTCGACGGCATCACCTACACGGCGTGCCTGAACCTCGACGGCATCGGCGGCATCGCCAACCCGGCCCAGCTGCTCGTCGCCACGCGCGAGCGGCCCGGGCTCGGGTGGACGCCCCGCTCGTCCACGCTCGACGGCGGACGCCTCTGCGCCGCCGGCCTGACGGCGTTCGGCGAACTGGGCGTGGCGGCCGACTCGCTCGTCAACCCGGTGCCCGACGAGGCGCCACCGGCCGACGCGCCGGCCGCGTTCGCGCTCGACGCCTACCCCAACCCCGCGCGCGGCGCGGCGACGCTCGCCGTGAGCGTGCCGGCGGCGCTCGACGTGTCGGTGGCCGTCTATGACCTGCTCGGGCGGCGCGTGGCCGTGCTGCACGAGGGTCCGATGGCGGCCGGCGTGCACGCGCTGGCGTGGGACGCGCGGGGGCTCGCCGGCGGCGTCTACGTCGTGCGCGCCACCGGCGCGCAGGGCACGCGGACCCGCCGGCTAACCGTGCTGCCGTAGCGCCATCGCGCCCGGCGCCGCGGCCTCGTCGCGCGGCATCTTCGCGGAGAACCCCCGGAGGCGGTCGCCGGACCGCCCCCGGCGGACCGTTCTTTCGCGGCGCCACCCTCCCGCCCCTGCGTGCTGTTCGTCCGCGACCTGAGCCTGGCCTTCGGCGGCCGGCAGTTGTTCGACCGCCTGAGCTGGACGATCCGCGCCGGCGACCGCGTGGGGCTCGTCGGGCCCAACGGCACGGGCAAGTCCACGCTGCTGCGCGTGATCGCCGGCGAGCAGGGCGTCGACGGCGGCGAGGTCGTGCGCGAGGGCGGCGCGACGGTCGGCTACCTGCGGCAGGACACGCAGGAGCAGGACACCGGCGCGAGCCCCCTCGACGAGGCGCTCCACGCCTTCGACGACGTCAAGCGACTGGAGGCCGAGGAGGCGCAGCTCCAGGCCGCGATGGACGCCACGACCGACTACACCTCCGACGCCTACGCGACGCTCGTCGAGCGCTTCGCGGCGGTCCACGAGCGACTCGTCGCGCTGGAGGCGCACACCGCCGAGAGCCGCGCCGCGCAGATCCTCTCGGGCCTCGGCTTCACGGCCGACGAGATGCGCCGCCCGCTCGCGACGTTCTCCGGCGGCTGGCGCATGCGCGTCGTCCTCGCGCGGATGCTCCTCGGCCGGCCCGACATCCTGCTGCTCGACGAGCCGACCAACCACCTCGACATCGAGTCCATCGACTGGCTGGAGACCTACCTCCAGAGCTACCCCGGCGCGGTCGTGCTCGTCTCGCACGACCGCTACTTCCTCGACCGGATGACGACGCGCACGGCCGACCTCGTGCGCGGGCAGATCGACGACTACGCGGGCAACTACTCGTTCTTCCTGGAGGCGCGCGTCGAGCGGCGCGCGCACTGGCAGGCGCAGTACGACAACCAGCAGAAGACCATCGCCGAGGCCGAGCGCTTCATCGAGCGCTTCCGCGCCAAGAGCACCAAGGCGAGCCAGGCGCAGAGCCGGATCAAGATGCTCGAGAAGCTGGAGCGCGTGCCGCCGCCGCCGCCCGAGGCCGGCACGATCCGCTTCCGCTTCCCCGACCCGCCGGCGAGCGGACGCCACGTCGTCGAGCTCTCGACGTTCTCCAAGACGTACCCGGCGCCCGAGGGCGGCGCCGTCCGCGTGTTCGACCACGCCGGTCCGCTGGGCCTGGAGCGCGGCGACAAGGTGGCGCTCGTCGGCAAGAACGGCGCCGGCAAGTCCACGCTCGCGCGGATGCTGCTCGGCACCGAGACCTTCGACGGCGAGCGCCGCGAGGACGGCCGCGCCGAGATCGCCCACTTCGCGCAGCACCAGGCCGAGGCCATCCCCGGCCACCTGACGGTCTTCGGCGCCGTGCACGAGGTCGCGCGCGGACAGTCCGATACCCAGCTGCGCTCGCTCCTCGGCGCGTTCCTCTTCTCGGGCGACGACGTCAACAAGGAGGTCCGCGTGCTCTCCGGCGGCGAGCGCAGCCGCCTCGCGCTCGCGCGGACGCTGCTCAGCCCGGCCAACGTGCTCGTCCTCGACGAGCCGACGAACCACCTCGACATCGTCTCGAAGGAGGTCCTCGCCGAGGCGCTGCGCCAGTACACCGGCACGTTCGTCCTCGTCTCGCACGACCGCCACTTCGTGGACGCCGTCGCGACGAGCACGTGGTACGTGGAGGACGGGACGGTGCGCGTCTACGACGGGCCGTACTCGGAGGCCCAGTGGCAGCGGGAGCGCGGCACGGCCGCGAGCCAGCGGGGAGCGGAAAGCGGGGAGCGGGGAGCGGCGACGCCCGTGGCGCCCCGCCCGTCGCCGGCGCCGCTGCCGGCGTCACCGGCCGCGCCGCCCGCGTCGCCGGCGGCGAAGTCGTCGGGCGGCAAGAAGAGCAAGGAGGACAAGCGCCGCGAGGCCGAGGCCCGCAACCAGCTCTACCAGATGATGAAGGGCGGCGCCGTACCCGATGCCGCCGCGCTCGGACCCGACCTCGCGCGCCGCGCGCTCGACCTGCTGGAGCAGTCCATCGAGGAGAAGGAGGCCGAGAAGGCCGCGCTGGAGGCCGCGCTCGCCGACCCGGCGCTCTACGCCCGCCCCGGCGACTTCGCCGCGACGACGAAGAAGCACGAGGCGGCGGCGGCCGAGCTGTCCGACCTGATGGGCCGGTGGGAGCGCCTCGCGGCGCAGGTCGAGGCGCTGTAGGCGAGTCGCGGCGGGACCGGCGGTGGAAGCGCTTGCGAGAACGACGACGGGGACCTATCATCCGCTCTGAAAAGGTTTTCTTGACGGGTGGGGCGTCGTGCCCCGGCCCTCCGTGTCCCCTCTCCCCTACCGCCGTGCCGAACCGCCTCTACGTCGTCCGCACCGCCCTCATCGTGGCGCTGGGCGGCTTCCTGATGGGCTTCGACGCCTCCGTCATCTCGGGCGTCGTCGGCTTCATCGAGACCGAGTTCGCCCTGACCAAGCTGCAACTGGGCTGGGCCGTGAGCTCGCTCACGCTGGCCTCCACGTTCGCGATGATGGTCTCGGGCCCGCTGGCCGACCGCTACGGGCGGCGTCCGATGCTCTTCCTCGCGGCGGCGCTCTACGCCATCTCGGCCATCACCTCGGCCATCGCGCCGACGTTCGACGCGCTCGTCATCGCGCGCATGGTCGGCGGGCTGGGCGTGGGCGCCTCGCTGATCATCGCGCCGATGTACATCGCCGAGATCTCGCCGTCGGCCATGCGCGGGCAGATGGTCTCGTTCAACCAGCTCAACATCGTCATCGGCATCTCGGTGGCGTTCTTCAGCAACTTCCTGATCCTGAAGCTGGCCGGCGCGCCGGGCGGCGGGCCCCTCGGGATGACGGGCAACGAGTGGCGCTGGATGCTCGGCGTGGAGGCGCTGCCGGCGGTGCTCTACTTCGTCGGGCTGTTCTTCGTGCCGCGCAGCCCGCGCTGGCTCATCCAGCACGGCCGCAAGGCCGAGGCGCTGCCCATCATGGCGATGGCCGTCGGCGGCGTGGCCGCGACGCAGGAGGCCGACGAGATCGAGCACAGCCTCCAGAACGAGTCCGCGACCGCCAAGACGCCGCTGCGCGAGTTGTTCTCGCCGGCGCTCCGGCTGGTGCTCGTCATCGGCGCGGTCGTCGGCATCCTGCAGCAGATCACCGGCATCAACGCCGTGTTCTTCTACGCGCCGACCATCTTCGAGCAGTCGGGCATCGGGACCGACGCGGCGTTCGCGCAGGCGATCCTCGTCGGCCTGATCAACCTCGTCTTTACGGTCGTCGCCATCCTGTACATCGACAAGCTGGGCCGGCGGCCGCTGCTGATCGCCGGACTCGTCGGAATCACGCTCTCGATGGGCGTGCTGGCCTTCGGTTTCGGGCAGGCGACCTACACGCTGCCCGCCACGGCGACCGTCGAGGGCGCGGACCTCTCGCCGCTCGTCGGGCAGACGTTCGACAGCGACGTCGCCTTCAAGGCCGCGCTCGCCGCCACGCTCGGCGCCGAGGCCGCCGGAGAGAGCGAGGCGGCGCTCATCGCGCAGGCCATCTCGATGAACCCGCTGCTCGTGCTCCTCGGCGTGCTGGGCTTCGTGGCCTCGTTCGCCGTCTCGCTCGGTCCGGTGATGTGGGTGCTCTTCTCGGAGCTGTTCCCGATGCGTGTGCGCGGCCTCGCGATCTCGTTCGTGGGCCTCATCAACTCGGCCGTGAGCTTCCTCGTGCAGCTCGTCTTCCCGTGGGAGCTGGATGTGCTCGGCAGCGCGACCACCTTCCTCGTGTTCGGGCTCTTCGCCGCCGCCGGCCTGCTCTTCGTGTGGCGCATGGTGCCCGAGACGAAGGGCAAGACGCTCGAGGAGCTGGAGGCCCAGCTCGTCCACGCCTGACGCGCGGGCCGGTGGCCCCCGGTCGCGAGGCCGAGGTCACCGGCGCCGTCCCGCCGCCGCGATCCCGCCTCTCCGACGCATGACCCGCCTCCTGCTCCCCGTGCTCGCGCTCACGCTCGCCGCCTGCGCCACGTCGTCCGCGCCGGTGACGCCGTCGCCGGTGGCGCCGCGCGCCGACGGCCCGCGCCACGTCGAGGTGGTCCGCGATGCCGACGGCCGCTACCGGCTGACCGTCGACGGCGCGCCGTACTTCATCGAGGGCGCCGGGCTGGAGTTCGGCGACGTGTCGCGGCTGGCCGCGCACGGCGGCAACTCGTTCCGCACCTGGCGCACCGACAACGGCCGCGACACCGCCGAGGAGGTCCTCGACCGCGCGCACGCCGCCGGCCTGATGGTCACGATGGGCCTCGAGATCGCGCGCGAGCGCCCCGGCGAGGGCCGCGGCGTCTTCGGCTTCGACTACGACGACGAGGCGGCCGTCGCGGCGCAGCTCGAGCGGGTCCGCGCCGAGGTGCGCCGCCTGCGCGACCACCCGGCGCTGCTCCTGTGGGGCATCGGCAACGAGCTCAACCTCGGCGCGACCAACCCGCGCGTGTGGGACGCCGTCGGGCAGATCGCCGCGATGATCCACGAGGAGGACCCGCACCACCCGGCCACGACGATGCTCGCCGGCATCTCGCGCGAACTGGTCGACGAGATCCGCGCGCGCGCGCCGGCGCTCGACCTGCTCAGCATCCAGATGTACGCCGACATCGAGAACCTCCAGCAGCGCATCGCCGACGCCGGCTGGGACGGCCCCTACGTCGTCACCGAGTGGGGCGCCACCGGCCACTGGGAGACCGACACCACCGCGTGGGGCGCGCCCATCGAGACCACGTCGTCGGTCAAGGCCGACCTCTACCGCCACCGCTACGAGACGGCGATGCGCGTGGACTCCACGCAGTTCCTCGGCTCGTACGTCTTCCTCTGGGGCCAGAAGCAGGAGCGCACGCCCACGTGGTACGGCATGTTCATGCCGACCGGCGAGACGACGGAGTCCGTCGACGTGATGCAGTTCCTCTGGACCGGCCGCTGGCCCGCCAACCGGGCGCCGCGCATCGGGCTGCCCACGCTGGACGGGCGCACGGCGACCGACGACGTGCGCCTGCGGCCCGGCCAGCGCGCCGCCGCCGCCGTCGAGGCCACCGACCCCGAGGGGCGCCCGCTGCGCTACGTCTGGGAGGTCCGCCGCGAGGCGACCGTCCTGAGCCACGGCGGCGACGACGAGCCCGAGGCCGAGATCCTGCCCGACCTCGTCGCCCCCGCCACTGCGGCCGCCGCCACGCTCACTGCGCCCGCCGAGCCCGGCGCCTACCGCCTCTTCGTGTCCGTCTACGACGGCGCCGGCGCGGCGGCGCACGCCAACCTGCCGTTCCATGTCTCGGACTGACGCCGCCGCGCCGCCGGCCGCCGCCCTCCCGCCCGTCGCCGCCGGCCCCGTCGCGCTGGCGTGGAACGACGCGCCCGTCACCGGCGCGATCGCCGACGTCGGCGGCGAGCCGTTCTACGTCATCGAGAACGTGGACCGGATGGCGCCCTTCTTCGTGACGGTCGTCAGCGCCGGCGACCCGTGGCTCTTCGCGTCGTCCACCGGCGCGCTCACGGCCGGCCGCCGCAGTCCCGAGCACGCGCTCTTCCCGTACACGACCGTCGACAAGATCCACGACGCGCGCGACCAGGTGGGCGGCAAGACGGTGCTGCTCGTGGCGCGCGGCGCCAACGGCGAGGCCCGCCGCCAGCTCTGGGAGCCGTTCTCGGACCGCTACGCGGGCCTCTACCGCATCCGCCGGCGCCTCGCCAAGAGCCTCCGCGGCGACCGCCTCCGCTTCGAGGAGGTCAACGAGACGCTCGGCCTCCGCTTCGCGCAGACGTGGGCGATGAGCGAGCGCCACGGCTTCGTCCGCTCGGCCGAGCTCGCCGTCACCGGCGACGCGCCGGCGCAGGTGTCGCTGCTCGACGGCGTGCAGCGCCTGATGCCCTACGGCATCCCGCGCGCGATGCAGGACACGCGCAGCGTCCTCGCCGACGCCTACAAGCAGAACGAGCGGCTGGACTCGGGCCTCGGCCTCTTCGCGCTCAGCGCGCAGCCCGTGGACCGCGCCGAGCCGTCGGAGTCGCTCCTCGCGACGACCGTCTGGCAGGCCGGCCTCGACGCCGACGCCGTCCTGCTCTCGGCGCGCCAGCTCGACGCCTTCCGCCGCGGCGAGGCCGTGGCCGACGAGCGACTGGTGCGCGCCGCGCCCGGCGCCTACCTCGTCCACGCCACGCTCGCGCTCGCGCCGGGCGACGTGCGGCGGTGGGACCTCGTGGCCGACATCGAGCAGGACGCCGCCGCCGTCGTCGCCCTCGACAACGCGCTGGTCGCCGACCGCGAGGCGCTGCGCGCGGCCGTCCACGCCGACGTCGCCGCCGGCGGCGAGCGCCTCGCATTCCTCGTCGCCACCGCCGACGGCGAGCAGGCCACGGCCGACGCCATGACGGCCGCGCGCCACCGCATGAACGTGCTGTTCAACGTCATGCGCGGCGGCGTCTTCGACGACGGCTACGCCGTCGGGCGCGAGGCCGTCCGCGCCCACGTCGCGCGCCACAACGCGCCGCTCGCCGCCGCCCATGCCGCGTGGTTCGACGCGCTGCCCGACGTGCTGACGGTGCAGGCGCTGCGCGCGCGCGCCGCCGGAGAGGGCGCGCAGCTGCAGCGGCTCGTCGCGCAGGTGCTGCCGCTGCACTTCAGCCGCCGCCACGGCGACCCCAGCCGGCCGTGGAACCACTTCTCGATCGAGGTGCGCGACGCCGACGGCCAGCGGCGCCACGGCTACGAGGGCAACTGGCGCGACATCTTCCAGAACTGGGAGGCCCTCGCGCGCTCGTTCCCGGACTTCCTCGAGAGCATGGTGGCGGTCTTCGTGGGCGCCTCCACCGCCGACGGCTACAACCCCTACCGCATCACCGACGGCGGCATCGACTGGGAGACCATCGAGCCGCACGACCCGTGGAGCTACATCGGCTACTGGGGCGACCACCAGATCATCTACCTGCTGCGCCTGCTCACGCAGCTCCAGGCGCACGCCCCCGAGCGGCTCCGCGCGATGCTCGGCGAGGCCCGCTTCAGCTACGCCAACGTTCCGTACCGCATCGCGCCCTACGACGCCATCCTGCGCGACCCGCAGGACACCGTCGCCTACGACGCCGACGAGGAGGCGCGCATCGCCGCGCGCGTGGACGCCGTCGGCGCCGACGGCCGCCTGCTGACGACGCCCGACGGCGAGGTGCGCCTCGTGAC
>Ga0209053_1000542_pt1 | contig 24637 bp, 14 predicted proteins | sample EBPBio152010_DNA_FD_185864 | JGI IMG/M metagenome (GOLD analysis project Ga0209053, IMG submission 185864) | Wastewater treatment Type I Accumulibacter community from EBPR Bioreactor in Madison, WI, USA - Reactor 1_7/15/2010_ DNA (SPAdes)... | ecosystem: Engineered > Bioreactor > EBPR >... | reverse complement strand
TCTCTTGCTGGTACCACGACGCGGCCGCCGCCCTCGTGCGCGACGGGCGGATCGTCGCGGCGGCGCAGGAGGAGCGCTTCACGCGGCGCAAGCACGACCCCGAGTTCCCCACGAACGCCGTCGGCTACGTGCTCGCCGAGGCGGGCCTCACGGCCGGCGACCTCGACGCCGTCGCGTTCTACGACAAGCCGCTCGTCAAATTCGAGCGCCTGCTGGAGACGTACCTCACGGTCGCGCCGCGCGGCTGGCGGTCGTTCCTCCAGGCGATGCCGGTCTGGATCAAGCAGAAGCTCTGGGCGGCCGACGAGATCCGCCGCCGCCTCGGCTACGACGGGCGCGTGCTCTTCCCCGAGCACCACGAGAGCCACGCGGCGAGCGCCTTCTTTCCGTCGCCCTTCGCGCGCGCCGCCGTCCTCACCATCGACGGCGTCGGCGAGTGGGCGACGACGTCGTGGGGCGTGGGCGACGGCGCGTCGCTCGACCTCCGCGCCGAGCTCCACTTCCCGCACTCGCTGGGGCTGCTCTACTCGGCGTTCACCACGTTCTGCGGCTTCCGCGTCCACTCCGGCGAGTACAAGCTGATGGGCCTCGCGCCCTACGGCACGCCGCGCTACGCCGACGTGATCCGCCACGAGCTGGTGGACCTCCGCCCCGACGGCTCCTTCCGCCTCGACCAGCGCGCGTTCACCTACACGCACGGGACGCGCATGACGGGCGCCGCGTTCGAGCGCCTCTTCGACGGCCCGCCGCGCGCGCCCGAGGGACCGCTCACGCAACGCGAGATGGACCTCGCGGCGAGCGTCCAGGTTGTCACCGAGGAGATCGTCCTCGCGATGGCGCGGCACGTCCACGCCGAGACCGGCGAGCGGGCGCTCTGCCTCGCCGGCGGCGTCGCGCTCAACTGCGTCGCCAACGGGCGCCTCCTGCGCGAGGGGCCGTTCGACGAGCTCTGGATCCAGCCGGCGGCCGGCGACGCCGGCGGCGCCCTCGGCGCGGCGCTCGCGGCGGCCCACGTCTGGGGCGGGACCCCGCGCGAGGTGCGTCCCGACGACGCGATGCAGGGCTCCTACCTGGGTCCCGCGTTCTCCGACGACGCCTGCCGCGCCGCGCTCGACGCCGCCGGCCTGCCCTACGAGACGCTCCCCGACGCCGACGCGCTCGCGGCGCGCGTCGCCGGCCTGCTCGCCGATGGTCTCACGGTCGGCTGGTTCCAGGGCCGCGCCGAGTTCGGCCCGCGCGCGCTCGGCGCGCGCTCCATCCTCGCCGACGCGCGGCGGCCCGACGCCCAGCGGCGCGTCAACCTCCAGATCAAGTTCCGCGAGAGCTTCCGCCCGTTCGCGCCGAGCGTGCTGGAGGAGTACGCCGAGGCGTACTTCGACCTCGGGGGGATAGGGAATGAGGGATGGGGGATGCAGAACGATGAGATCGCACGATCACCCGCTTCAGTTTCCCATCCCTTATCCCCCATCTCCCATCCCTCCCCCTACATGCTCCTCGTCGGGCCGGTGCGCGGCGCGACGACCGGCGGCGAGGGGCTGGACCGGCTGGCGCACGTGAGCAGCCGCGTCCCGGCCGTGACGCACGTCGACGGCTCGGCGCGCGTCCAGACCGTCACGGCGGCGCGCAACGGGCTCTACCACACGCTGCTGGCGGCGTTCTTCGCGCAGACCGGCTGCCCGGTGCTCGTCAACACGAGCTTCAACGTGCGCGGCGAGCCGATCGTCCACGCGCCCGAGGACGCCGTGCGCGTCTTCCGGCGGACGCACATGGACGCGCTCGCGCTCGGGCCGTACGTCGTCACCAAGGCGTCGCTGCCCGACCCCGCCGCGCACATCTTCACACCGGAGGAGATCGCGGCGACGTACGGTTTGGATTAGCTTCTTCGTGGAGTCCGTGGCCAGCACCCCGGTGCGCGGCTGCGGACTCGTTCCGTTTTCCCCTGTTTGAGTTTGCGCCGTCGGCCGTCCGGCCCGCTGTGTGGCTCGCATTCCGCTTTACGCATGAACATCTACGTCGCCAACCTCCCGTACTCGACGGGCGACGACGACCTCCGCGGCCTGTTCGAAGCCTACGGCTCGGTGGACAAGGCCACGGTCATCAAGGACCGGGACACCGGCCGCTCGCGGGGCTTCGGCTTCGTCGAGATGGGCAACGACGACGAGGCCCGCGCGGCCATCGAGGGGCTCCACAACTCCGACATGGGCGGCCGTCCGCTGACGGTCAACGAGGCGCGTGAGCGCGCCCCGCGTCCGCCCGGCGGCGGCGGCGGCTACGGCGGCGGCAACCGCGGTGGCGGCGGCTACGGCGGTGGCTACGGCGGTGGCAACCGCGGTGGCGGCGGCTACGGCGGTGGCAACCGCGGTGGCGGCGGCTACGGTGGCGGTGACCGTGGTGGCTACGGCGGCGGCGGCGACCGCGGCGGCTACGGCGACAACTACTAGCCGCAGGCTAGTAGTCGCATCTGCAACTACTAGTCGCCGGCTTGTCGGCGCCTTTGCACCGACGAATCGCTCGCGCTCCGGCCGATCCTGCGGCGGCTCCCGACGACGTTCGGGGGCCGCCGCGTCGCGTTCGGGCCTCAGGCGGCGAGGCGCAGCACGGCGGGGTCCACGTGCGGCGGGAGCGGACCCGGGCGCGACAGCTTGAGCGCCGCGAGGTGTCCGCCGGCCTCGGCGCAGGCGGCGGGCGGCTGGCCGCCGAGCCACGCTGCGAGGAAGCCGGCCCAGAAGGCGTCGCCGGCGCCGGTGGCGTCGGCGACGTGCGCCACCGGCGCGGCCGGGACGGCCACGCGCGCCTCGGGCGTGGCGACGACCGCGCCGTCGGCGCCGCAGGTGAGGCAGACGAGGCGCGCGCCCCAGCCGAGCAGCGCGTCGGTCACGTCGGCGTCCGGCCGGTCCTCGCCGAAGAGGCGGGCCGCGTCGTCGCGGCTGAGCTTGACGATCGGGCCGAGCGCGAGGAAGGCGCGCGCCGTCGCGAGGGCCTCGGTGCGCTCCCACGGCGTGCGCGGCGCCACGTTGAGGTCCACGCTGAGGGCCGTTCCGCGCGCAGCGGCGCGGGCCGCGGCGTCGAGCAGGGTCGTCCGCGCAGGCTCGCGCGAGAGGGCGAAGCCGGACGTGTGGAAGAGGCGCGCGCCGCCGAGCAGGGCGTCGGGGAGCTGGTCCGGGAGCAGCATCCGGTCGGCGTGGCGATAGAGCGCGAAGTCGGGCGTCTCGCGCGAGCGCGTGACGGCGGCGACCGACGTCGGCGTGCCCTCGGCGGTGCGCAGGCGCAGCGCGACGCCCGTGCGCGCGGCCTCGTCGGCGAGGAAGCGCCCGAAGCCGTCGGCGCCGACGGTGGCGACGAGGACGGTCGGGACGCCCAGCCGCGCGAGGTTGGTGGCGCAGTTGGCGGCGCTGCCGCCGGCGTGGCGCTCGAAGGCGCCGGCCTCGCCGAGCGAGTCGGTCGGCACCGCCGAGATCAGGTCGATGAGCACCTCGCCGGCGACGATGACGGCACCGGCGGCCGGGCCGGCGAGCACGGGTGCCTCGGACGCCGGCGTGCGCGCCGGCGCGAGCAGGCGGAGCCCGTGGCGCGCGAGCACGGCGCCGGCGGCGCTCCACCCGAGGCGGGGCGTCCCGTGCGGCGCGCCCGCGTCGGCGTCGAGGTACTCGGGGAAGGCGTGGGCCTCGCCGAGCGCGTCGAGGCGGTCGGCGAGGGCGCGGGCCTCGTCGGCGCGCCCGGCGCGCGCCAGCGCGAGCCCCCAGAACCCGCCGACGACGGGCCAGCCGCCGCCGTTGTGGTAGTGGCCGGGGGCATTCGAGAAGGCGTCGCGCACGTTGGCCGTCAGCGCCGGCCAGTCGGCGTCGCCGGGCACGACGGGCGGCCAGAAGGCCGGCACGAGACCGTCGGGACGCGCGGCGGCGAGCGCCTGTCCGGCGTCGAGCGCCTCGCCGGCACGGTCGCGCCAGAGGCCGGCGAGGCCGAGCGCGACGGCCGTCCCGAAGCCGTCGAAGCGGCGCACGTAGCCGCCGGGCGTGAGGGCCGCGAACGGGCCGGGCGCGACGCCCTCGGCGAGGGCGACGCGGAACGCGGCCGGGTGGTAGGCCGCGTCGGCGTCGGCGCCCGGCGCCGGCCAGAAGGTGGCCTCCACGAGGCGCGCGAGCGCGCCGGCGCGCGCGGCCATCGCGTCGGGATCCGACGCGTGCGGCGCCAGCGCCCGCAGCGCGGCCACGCGCAGCGCCTGCACGTAGAGCGTGTAGCCGTGGAGGACGTACTCGTCGGCCCAGTCGCCGGACTGCGGCGCGTACACCAGCCCGCGCGCGTTGACCTCCCAGGCGTCCATCAGCGCGAGCACGCGCTCGGCCGCCGGCACGAGGTGCGGGAGCGGGCGCCCGGCGTCGGCCAGCGCCGCGAGGCCGAGCGCGAACCACGCGCCGGTGTCCACGCGCCCGGCGAGGCCGCCGTAGCTGACCTCGTCCTCCCCGTCATCGCCGATGGACACGTTCGACGGGACCTGGCCCTGCGGACCGACGTGCGCGGCGAGCGTCTCGAGCGTCCGCGCCAGCCCGTCGGCGAGCGCGTCGTCGTCGGCGGCGAGGCCGGCGAGGCCGCACACGACGCCGTCGCGCGCCCACACGCGCCGGTAGTTGGCGCGCGCCACCGGCGACGCGACAAAGCCCGCCGGCGTCAGGCAGTCGTGCAGCAGGGCGAGGGCGGCAGTCATGGGGCGCGCCTACCAGAAGGCGACGACGACGGCGGCGGTCAGCACCAGCAGGACGGCGCTCCACACGCGATAGTTCTGCACCCACGGCAGGCCGGCGAGGCGCGCCGAGTCCTCGCGCCAGAGCGCGGGCGTCCACGTCACGTCGGCGATGGCGGCGGGGTCCGGCGCGGGCGTCGCCCGGCTGACGACCACGAGCACCGCGCCCGAGACGGCCAGCAGGACGGCCGGGATGTAGAGGAACGGGATGCTCACCGCGCCGAGGACCGGCCCGAGCACGAAGAGCGCCGCGCTGACCCCGTGGCCGGCGACGACGCTCCAGAACGCTGCCGACGAGGTCGCGCCGCGCCAGAAGACGCCGACGACGAAGAGCGCCACGAACGGGGGGACGACGTAGGCGAGGAAGCTCTGGAGGTAGCCCCAGAGCGTGTCGAACTGGAGGATGACGGGCGTCCAGACGATGGCGGCGACCATGAAGACGGCCGTCGTGAGCCCGCCGATGCGCGCGAGCTGGGCGCTCGTGGCGTTGGGCCGGAGCCAGCGCACGAAGTCCATCGTGACGAGCGTGGACGCCGAGTTGAGCGTCGCCTCGACCGACGACATGAGCGCGGCGAGCATCCCGACGAGCACGAGCGCGCGGATGCCCGGCGGCAGCAGGTCGAAGACCATCGTCGGGAAGACCATGTCCGCGCGGGCGATCTCCGGGTAGAGTACGCGGCCCATCGTGCCGGGCAGCACCATCAGGAAGAGCACCGGCAGCTTGAGGAAGCCCGCAAAGAGGGCGCCCCACCGGCCCTGGTCCAGCGAGCGCGCGGCGAGCGTCCGCTGCACCATGAACTGGTTGGTGGCCCAGAAATAGAAGCCGAGGATGAAGACGCCCGTCAGCAGGCCGGGCCACGGGAGCGTGGGGTCGTCGGCGGGCAGGATGAGCGAGAGCTGGTCGGGCGGCGTGACGGCGGTGACGGCGTCCCAGCCGCCGCGCTCGCCGAGCGCGAGCCACGCGAAGACGGCCACGGCTACGCTGCCGGCGATCAGCAGCACGGCCTGCACGACCTCGGTGTAGACGACCGCCTTGAAGCCGCCGCCGATGATGTAGAAGCCCGACAGCAGCGCGAGCGCCGTGATGCTGGCCCACGTCGGGATGCCGGGCGCGATGAGCTGGATGACGAGCGCGCCGGCGTAGAGCGCGGCGGCGGTGTCCACGGTGATGTTGAGCAGCACCGTCCAGCCCGAGAAGTAGAGCCGGCTGCGCTGGTCGAAGCGCCGCGAGAGGAACTCGGGCATCGTGTAGACGCCGCTCTTGAGGTAGAACGGCAGGAAGAAGGCGCAGAAGACCACGATGACGATCCCCGCCATCCACTCGTAGTTGTAGACCGCCACGCCGACGCCGCCGTACGCCTCGCCGGCCATCCCGACGAGGCTCGACGTGCTGATGTTGGCCGAGAACATGCTCAGGCCGATGGCCGCCCAGCCGAGCGAGCGCCCGGCGAGGAAGTAGTCGCTCGCGGAGTCCTGCTGCCGCCCGACCCACAGGCCGAGCGCGACGATGCCGGCGACGTAGAGCAGGACGACGACGAGGTCGGTCGTCGAGAGGGTGAAGTCGGGCATGGCGGGGCGAGACGGTTGGCCCCCGGCGCGCGCGAGCGGCCGGGGGCCGGCGGGAGGGACGGCGGGTGAGGTCGGGCGGGAGCGGCCCACGGACGCCGCTCCCGCCCACCCCTCACGCTCCGGGGTGGCGGACCCGGAGATCGGTGCCGGGCACCGGCCCGGCGAGAGTCTAGAACGTGTAGCCGAGGCGGGCGACGAGGCTGCGGCCCGTCACCGAGCGCGCGCGCAGGTAGTTGACCTGCCCCTCGGTGATGGCGCCCTCCTCGGACTCCGTGAAGCCGGTCGCGTCCAGCAGGTTGTTCGCGCTGATGCCCAGCGTGAGGCCCGGCGTCAGCGTCACGTCGGCGAACGCGTTGAGGATCGCGTAGCCCGGCATCCAGAGCTCGTTCGTGTTCTGGGCGTAGGCGCCCGTCTGGCCGAGGACGCTCAGGCCGACGCCCAGCGGGCCGCGGCGGTACGTCGGGACGAGGCTGAAGGCGAGCAGCGGCTGGCGGCGCGGACGATTGCCGTCGATGGCGGCGTCGGCGGACGAGATGCTGGCCTGCGTGAACGTCAGCGCGCCGCGCACGTCCACGCCCTGCACGGCGTAGGTCGCCTCCAGCTCGGCGCCGAGCGCCGTGAAGTCGTTCTCGATGACCTCCTGCGTGGTGGCCTCGAAGCCGGCGGCCTCGTTGGTGGCCGCGAAGAAGCCCGTCAGGAAGACGGCGCCGTTGGGGATCTGCTGCTTGAAGCCGAGCTCGGCCTGCGTCAGCGAGTTGACCTTGCCGAAGGGCACGTTGCCGTCGGCGTCGGCGACGTAGGTGCCGCTCGGGAAGATGACGCGGTCGGCCTGGGCGCTCGCGCCGCGGCTGCCGCGCACGAAGACCGCCGAGCGCGGCGTGAGCAGGTAGTTGACGCCGGCGGTGACCGACGGGTAGCTGTAGTCGTAGTGGACCGGGTTGCGCTGCGCCGTGTCGATCCGGTTGACGGCCTGCTCGATGGGATCGATGGTGCCGTCGCCGTTGACGTCGATCGCGCCGACGATGCCGCCCGAGCCGACGCCGCGCACCGCGCCGAGGTCGAAGCGGACGCCGGCGTCCACCGTCACGGCGGGCGTCGGCTGGGCCGAGACGGTCGCGTAGGGCGCCGTCACGCGGTACGTCGAGTTGAAGGCGACGGCGCAGCAGTTGCCGAACGGCGCCGCGCCGTAGGCGAAGAGGCCGTCACGGCTCCAGAGCGTGCCGCCGTCGCCGCCACCGCCGCCGGGCAGCGTCACGTCCACGAGGCGCGCGTCCTCGCCGGCGACCTCCAGCAAGTACGAGTTCCAGAGCCACGCCATGTTGATGCGCTGGACGCCCGTGAACAGGCCGGCCGTGAACGTCACGTTGGCGGCGTCGGGCACGGCGTACGACACCGACGCGTCGTTGAAGAAGGTGTCGAAGTTGCGCAGCTCGGTGTCGAACAGGACGATGCTCTGGAGCAGCTCGCCGGTGAACGGTGCGCCGTTGTCGGCGTAGGTCAGCGTGGCGCCCGAGAAGTCCTGCCCGACGGCCGTGCCGGCGCCGGCGACGATCGCGGCCGTCGGGCCGACGGCCGCCGGGAACGGCGCGACGAAGCGCCCCGAGTTGAGCGACACGCGCCCGCGGTTCTGGACCGTGAAGCCGGCGACGTCGAACAGGAACTCGGCGCCGATGGAGCGCGAGACCGGGCGCATGCCGTCGGCGAGGTCCGAGAGGCGGTTCTGGCCCTCGGCGCCGGGGCCGTTGTTCTGGAGGAAGAACGGGCTGTGCGGCGCGCCGAGCGTGGCGCTGAAGCCGGGCACCGACTCCCACGTCGGGTCGGCGTTGGTGCCCGAGACCTGCACCGGCATCGGCATGTAGGCCGGCGTGCGGTCGTCGAGCAGCTTCAGGTAGACGCGCGCGTAGCCCGCGTCGAAGCGCCGCGTGAGGTTGGCGCGGAACTGCCCGCCGTTCTCGGCGAGGTAGCCCGAGTGGCGGATGCCGGAGCCCACGCGGTAGAAGCCGCCGACGTGGAACGAGAGGTCCTCCGAGATCGGCGCGCCGTACTCGAAGTCCACGCGCCGCGAGTCGTGGTCGAGGCCGGCGCTGGTGGCGATGCTGCCGCCGGCGACCTCGCCGGTGCGGCTGATGAAGTTGATGATGCCGGCCGGCGAGTTGCTCGCCAGCACCGACGCCGCGCCGCCGCGGACGGCCTCCAGCCGCGCGAGCGACGCGTCCGGCCGCACGAAGATGTCCGACGTCGCGAACGCGATGTCGCCGAAGAGGAGCACCGGCAGGCCGTCCTCCTGCAGCTGCAGGTAGCGGCTGCCGCCGGCCGAGATCGGCACGCCGCGGACCGTGATGTTGGTGTTGCCGTCGCCGCCGGAGGCCTCCGAGCGGATGCCCGGCACGGCGCGGAAGATCTCGGCCGTCGTGCGCGGCGCCGTGGCCTGGATCGCCGCCGGCGCGAGCGTCGTGATCGAGGTCGCGCTCTCGATCTTGGTCGTCGGGTTGACGACGCCGGTGACGACCACCTCGCCGAAGCTCAGCGCGTCGAGCCCGAGGCGGAAGTCCTGCGTCTGGGCGCCGCCCGCGAGCGTGACCTCGCGCGAGGCGGTCTCGTAGCCGACGAACGACGCGACGAGCGTCGCGCCGCCGGAGCCGGTGGCGACGAAGGAGTAGCGGCCGGCGGCGTTGGTGGCGGCGCCGGACGACGTGCCGGCGAGGCGGACGGTGGCGCCGGGCAGCGGCTGGCCGTCGGTGTCGGTGACGAGGCCGCTGAGGGTGGTCTGGGCGGCGGCCGGCAGGGCGACGAACGCAGCCAGCAGACCGGCGACGCGGAGCAAGCGGGACATGAGCGCGGTGGGTGGTGAGGGGAGCCGGAAGCGGTTCCGGTCGAGCGAAAAGTGCCTCCACGGCCCCGAAACCGGCAATGGGCGCCGGCCGACGATCTGTCGCACCCGGTTGCACAACCGGTTGCGGTGGATAACTTTCCGGTCACACGCCGAGCGACACATCAAACGCACCACGATCAAGGACATCGCGCGGGCCCTCGGCGTGGCGCCGTCGACGGTCTCTCGGGCCCTCGCTGACCACCCGGACCTCAGCGCCGACACCAAGCAGCGCGTGCGCGACGTCGCCGCCGCGCTCCGCTACGTGCCGGACCTCCGCGCGCGCCGGTTCCGCGAGCGCCACTCGCACCTCGTGGCCCTCATCGTGCCCGAGGTCAACATGTTCTTCGTGCCCTCGCTGATGAGCGGCATCCAGGACGTGCTCGAAGCGGCCGGCTACGCGCTGCTCGTCTTCCAGTCCAACGATGCCTTCGACCGCGAGAGTGCGCTCGTGGCCCTCTGCGTCCACCTCGGCGTGGACGGTGTCCTGCTCGCCCGCTCGGCCGAGACCACGCACCTCGACCACCTCGACGCCCTCGCAGCGGCCGACATCCCGGTGGTGCTGCTCGACAAGATCCTCGACACGGACCGCGTCTCGACGGTCTCGATCGACGATCTCGCGACCGCGCGCGACGCCACCGGCTATCTCCTCGACCGCGGCCACCGGCGCGTCGCCGGCGTGTTCTCCGACACGCGCCAGCGCATCGGCGCGCTCCGACGCGCGGGCTTCCTCGCGGCCTTCGCCGAGCGCGGCCTCCCGGCCGACGACGCCCTCGTCGTGGAGGTCGCCTCGCTCGACGCCTTCGCCGACGCCCTCGCGCCGGCGCTCGACGCCGCCCCGACGGCCCTCTTCGCGATGTCCGACGAGCTGCTCGTGCGGGCGCACCACGCGGTCCTCGCGCGCGGCCTCCGCATCCCCGACGACGTGTCGCTCGTCGCGATCTCCGACGGGCAGGCGCCGCACTTCCTGCACCCGCCGGTGACGCACTGGCTGCACGCCGGGCAGCACGTCGGCGCCGAGGCCGCGCACGTGCTGCTGCGCGCCGTCGGGCAAGAGGACGCGGCCGTCGTGGAGGTCCGCCTCCAGACGCGCCTCGTCGAGCTCGGGTCGGTGCGCCCGGCCGGAGCCGGACCCGCGTAGCGGCCCGACGGCGGGCTCGGGCAATCCCTGAGAAGAGTCCGCGGCGGCAACAGCCCGTCGCCGGGGCCGGTTGCACGCGCCCCCTCTCCTCCCGGTCCCGCCCATGAAAGCCCTCGTCTGGCACGGCACCGGCGACGTGCGTATCGACACCGTCGCCGACCCCACGATCCTCCTCCCGACCGACTGCATCCTCAGGGTCACGCTGACGGCCATCTGCGGCAGCGACCTCCACCTCTTCAACGGCTACATCCCGACGATGGAGAGCGGCGACGTGCTCGGCCACGAGTTCATGGGCGAGGTCGTCGCCGTCGGCTCGGCGGTGACGACGCTCAAGGTGGGCGACCGCGTGGTGGTGCCCTTCCCGATCGCCTGCGGCCACTGCCACTACTGCACGCGGCAGGAGCACAGCCTCTGCGACACCTCGAACCCCAACCGCGCAATGCAGGACGCGGCCTACGGCTACGGCGCCGCCGGCATCTTCGGCTACAGCCACATGATGGGCGGCTTCGCCGGCGGACAGGCCGAGTACGTCCGCGTGCCCTACGCCGACGTCGGGCCGTACAAGGTGCCCGAGAGCCTGACCGACGAGCAGGTCCTCTTCCTGACCGACATCTACCCGACCGGCTACCAGGCGGCCGTCAACTGCGACATCAAGGAAGGCGACACGGTCGCCGTGTGGGGCTGCGGACCCGTCGGCCTCTTCGCGCAGATCTCGGCGCGGATGCTCGGCGCGCGCGTCATCGCCATCGACCGCTTTCCGGAGCGCCTCGCGATGGCGCGCCAGTTCGTCGACGGCGTCGAGACGCTCAACTACGCCGATGACGAGGTGTTCGACGCGCTGCGCGAGATGACCGGCGGGCGCGGCCCCGAGGCCTGCATCGACGCCGTCGGGATGGAGGCCCACTCGATGGGCGTCTCGGGCGTCGCCGAGAAGGCGCAGCAGGCGCTTCGGCTGGAGACCGACCGCGGCGCGGCGATCCGCGAGGCCATCCAGTCCTGCGGCAAGGGCGGCACCGTGAGCATCCCCGGCGTCTATGGCGGGATCGTCAACCAGTTCAACCTCGGCGCGGCGTTCGGCAAGGGGCTGACGTTCCGGATGGGCCAGACGCACGTCCACCGCTACCTGCCCGAGCTGCTGGGCCACATCGAGGCCGGGCGGCTGGACCCGAGCTACATCATCACGCACCGCGCGCCGCTGGCGCGCGCGCCCGAGATGTACGAGACGTTCCGCGACAAGGAGGACGCGTGCGTCAAGGTGGTGCTGGACCCCGCGCTGAGCGCCGACGCGCCGCTCGACGTCCGCACGTCGCGCATCGCCGCCGAGGCGTGAGGCGGCGCGCGTCGTCGGCACGGGCCGGCGGCACGCCGACGACGCGCGCCGCCGGCATAGACACCGAGCGAGAAAGCGCTTACACTCCGGCGACCGAACCTGCTCGGACGCCGATGCTGCGCGCCCTCGCTCTCTCGCTCCTCGTCGTTGCCAGCCTGCCGGCGGCGGCACAAACGCCCGCCGACGCCGCCCGCGACGGCGGGCCGCCGATCTACATCGCGTTCCTCTGGCACATGCACCAGCCGGTCTACTACCCCGGCGAGACGGTGGTGCAGACCCAGCAGGCCGGGCGCTTCCCGTTCTCGCTCTACGACGTTCACACGAGCCGCAGCGGACCCTACACGGCGTGGCCCGCGCGCGCGACGCAGGCCGCCGCCGCGCGCGGCCTCCCGTCGTGCGGCGCCCAGGTCTCGTTCTCGGCGAGCCTGATGCAGAACCTCGACGCGCTCGCCGGCGCCGGCGTCGGCTTCCAGAACTGGACTGCCTCGTGGCGCATGGCGCACGCCCAGACGACCGCCCTCGGCAACCCGCGCCTCGACCTCGTCGGCTTCGGCGCCTACCACCCGCTGATGCCGCTCATCGAGGGCGAGGACATCCGCCGGCAGGTCGCCGAGCACCGCGCTGCCGAGGCCGCCCATTTCGCCGGCGCCGCCCCGCGCGGCGTCTTCCCGCCCGAGACGGCCTTCTCGACGCGCGTCCTTCCCGCGCTCGCCGCCGAAGGCGTCGAGTGGGTGATCCTCGACAACGCGCACCTCGAGCGTGCCGCCGCCGGCTTCCCGTGGAGCGCCGCGTCGGCCATCGTCGAGCCCAACCGCGCCGACATCGTCAACCCGAACCCCGGCGACTGGCGCGCGCTCACCGGCCTCTGGGCGCCGACGCCGGTCTCGGCCGCGTGGGCGCACCGCCCGCACGTCGCGCAGTACGTGGACCCCGCCACCGGCGAGACGACGCGCACCGTCGTCGTCCCGGCCAGCCGATACCTCGGCAACGAGGACGGCCGCGGCGGCTTCGGCGCGCTCCAGTACGAGGCCGTGATGAGCCAGCTGGAGGCCGCCAACACCGACCCCGACCACCCAATCCTCGTCGTGCTCCACCACGACGGCGACAACTTCGGCGGCGGCGCCGAGAGCTACTACAACGGCAACTGGGACGCCTTCCTGAGCTGGCTCCAGGCCAACCCGACGCGCTTCCAGTGCACGACCGTCCAGGACTACCTGGATCAGTTCCCGCCCGACGCCGACGACGTCGTCCACGTCGCCGACGGCTCGTGGGCCGGCGCCGACGGCGGCGACCCCGAGTTCAAGAAGTGGCTCGCCGACCCCGGCGCCGACGGCGCCTCGCCGGACCGCCACAGCTGGGCCGTGCTGACCGCCGCGACGCACGTCGTCCGCGCCGCCGAGGCCTCGGCGCCGGGCGCCGCGCCGGTCGTCGAGGCGCGGCGCCTGCTCAGCCAGGGCCAGGCCAGCGACTACTGGTACTGGGACGGCTCGCTCGGCGGCCTCTGGGACAGCCTCCCGACGCGCGCCGCCAACGCGGCCGTCGGCCTCGCCGCGCCCTTCCTCGGCGCCGACCTCGCCCCGCCGACCGTCTTCCTCCCGCAGCGCGAGCCCTACAACCCCGGCGCGACCGAGTGGGGCGCGGCCGTCGCGCGCGACCTGGAGGTCTGGACCTACGTCTACGACGCGAGCCCGCTCGCGCGCGTCACCCTCCGCGTGCGCGCCGACGCCGACGGCGCCAACCCCCTCGCCACGACCGACAACGAGACCTACGCCGGCGGGCCGGGCGTCGGCGCCTGGGAGGACCTGCCGATGACGGCCACCGCCCAGCCGGCGCCCGCCGGCGTGCCCGCCGCCACGCGCCTCGCCACGCGCTACGCCGCGACCGTCGCCGGCCGCTCGGACGTCCTGCTCGACTACTACGTCGAGGCCGAGGACGCCGCCGGGCGCGTCACGCGCTCGCCCATCCAGCACGTCTGGATCGGCGCGAACGCCGGCGGCCCCGGCGGCGGCGCCGTGAGCTGGGCGCCGACGAGCCCGGCGACGTTCGAGACGGTGACGATCACCGTCGAGGGCGCCACGCAGGGCGCGCGCCTCCACTGGGGCGTCAACGGCTGGCAGACGCCCGCTGCGACCTACCAGCCCGCCGGCACCACGCCGTGGCCGACCTCCGGCGCCGTCGAGACGGCGATGAGCGGCCCCGACGCCGAGGGACGCCTCACGGTCACGCTCGGTCCGTTCAACGACCCCGCGCAGGCGGTCCAGACGGTCAACTTCGTGATCCACTACGCCGACGACACGTGGGACAACAACGGCGGCCTCGACTACGCGATCACGATCGCCGGCGGCGGCTCCGGTCCCGAGCCGTTCGTGATGGACGGCGCGCTCGACGCCCGCGCCCAGCCCACCCTCTCCGACGGCACGAGCACGCTCTGGACGGCCTGGAACGGCCGGACCCTCTACCTCGCCACGCAGCCCGCGAGCGCGCAGGGCGGCGACACGTTCCTGTTCGTCGCCGACGGACCGCAGCCCCTCACGGCGGCTCCGTGGGCGAAGGCCGGGCAGGTGGCCCAGTGGCGCGCCTTCGCGGCCAACGAGAGCACCAACGGCTGGTCCGGCTGGTTCGACGCCGACGCGCCCGCCGCGACGGCCGTCGGCGCGGTCTTCGAGGCGACCTACGACCTCGGCGAGGGCGCGGCGCAGGTCTACGTCGCCGCCGGCGTGTGGGACACGGCCGACGGCGGCGCGCTGCTCCGCCGCCTCGGCGCCGAGCACGCGCCGAGCGGCCCCGCTGGCCCCGGCGACGGCTCGATCTCGGCCTACCACCTGCTCTCGCTCGGGACCGTCGTCGGCACCGCGCCTCCGCCCGCCGCCGACGCGCTCGCGCCGCTCGCGCCCAACCCGTCCGCCGGTGAGGCGCGGACGGTGCTCACGCTCGCGCGCGCGGCCTCGGTCACCGCCGAGGTGGTGGACGTGCTGGGCCGCCGCGTGGCGCTCCTGCACGAGGGGCCGCTCCCGGCAGGCGCGCACGCGCTCACCGCCGCCGGCCTCGCGCCGGGCGTCTACGTCCTCCGCGTCACCGGCGCCGCCGCGCCGATGGCCCGCCGCCTGACGGTGGTTCGATAGGCGTGTGAGCGCGGGTGCGCGGGGGCATGTGAGCACCGTCTACCACGCTCGCGCTCCCCCACGCTCCCGTGCGCGATCACCCGCCCAGCGGGTGGCGGCCGAGGCGCCAGAGAGCGGTCGGGCCGGGGCGGACGAGCGCGACGCCGGGCGCGTCGCGTCCGCTCTGCGCCACCGGCAGCTCGCGGGCGCGCATCCCGGCGGCGGGGCCGTCGGCGGCCGTCATCGGCCCCTCGTAGCTCCAGACCTCGACGACCTCGCCCGATGGCGCGACGAACGCGAGGCCGTCCGGCGAGCCGTTCTGGAGGCCGGGCGCGTCCACCCACCGGCGTCCGCCGCGCGCGAGCGTCCCGGCGAGCGGGATCGTGCGGTAGACGCGCCCGTCGGCGCCGTTGACGAGCACGAGCGTCCAGCCGTCGAGCGAGGCGCCGGGCGGACCGGCGACCTCGACGCCCTCGCTGGCGTCCTCGCCGGCGTTGTCGTAGTGGACGGCCGAGAGCCAGAGCGTGGCGTCGCCCAGCGGCGGGGGCGGTGCGCCGTCCGTCGGCGCGGGACGAGGGGCAGGTGCGGGGCCGGCCGCCGACGAACGGCCCTCGCTGACCGTCACCGGCGCGCCGAAGGCCCGCTCGGCGAGCGACGGGTCGGTGACGAACGGGTTGACGGTGCCCTGGAGGCGGGCGATCCACGCGCTGCGCGCGCGCTCGGCGTCGTCCGGCGGGTCGAGGCGGTGCCAGCGGAGGAGGTCCGGCCGCATCGTCTCGAAGAAGGCCGCGCCGTCGGCGTCGAGCACCTCCGGGTAGACCGTGGCGACGTAGAAGAGGGCGCGCGCGGCGTTGCCCTTGTGGGCGTCGCGCGGCTCGAAGCGTCCGCCCCCGCGCTGGCTCCACGCGCCGGGCGCCTCGCCGGCGGGCAGGCGCGACGCGCTCTGTCCGTCGCGGTACCACGCCTCGGCGCGCGCGTCCGGCACGTCGGCCAGCGGCAGGTTGCCGCGCGACGAGTTGGCCGTCTCCCACGACGGGAAGAGGTGGTGCATGTCGCTCCGCAGCGGTTCGTCGCGCGCGCCGAACGACTGCGGCCACGTGTGCTCGGCGTTGACGCCGACGCGCCCGGCGGCCTGCGACGGGTCGCCGTCGGCCAGTGGTGCGCAGGCGCCGCCGTAGACCTCGCAGAGCGCGCCGCCGGTGACGCGCGCCTCGTAGGCGTAGAGGGCGTCGCGCGCGGCGTCGTAGCCGAGCGTGCGGTCGGGCGAGTGGTCGGCGTCGAGCGCGGCGCGGAGGGCCGCGCCCTCGTCGCCGGCGCGGATCGCGTCGCCGGCCGAGGAGACGTCGCCGGCGAGCGTGCCGGCCGCCGAGGCGTCGCCAGCGAGCGTGCCGGCGGTCGACGGCGCGTCGGGGCGCCCGCCCTCGTACCCACAGCCGGCGAGCAGCAGCAGCGCGAGCGCGAGCGTCACCGGCCGACGAGCAGCGGGATAGATACCCGGTGAGCGCAGCGGACACGACGAAGACCCCCTCCGTCTCCGCCTTTGGCGGAGCCACCTCCCCGGTGGGGAGGGGCCATCGTAGCGAACGCGGCGTGGGGCGAGCGTTTTCCCCAGTCCCCGTCCCCCATTCCCCATTCCCCTACACACCGTAGTGCTTGCGCGAGGCGTCCTGCGCCTTGCCGATGGCGCGGAGGGCCTCCTTGAGGAGGTTCTGCTGGCTGCGGTGCAGCAGGTCGGGGTCGAGGCGGTCGGAGGGCGTCGCGCCGGTCTCGGCGGCCTGCATCTGCGGGCGCATGTGGAGCTCGATGATCGTCTTGAAGGCCGGGACGAGCGCGCGCGCGTAGTCGGCGAGCGGGTGGCCGGCGGCGGCGACGTGGCGCAGGCGCTCCAGCGTGCCGGCGGACTCCACGTAGGCCAGCTCCAGCGCCCACGCTCGTGCGAGGCGGACCAGCGGCGCGATGGCGCGCGCGCGGAGGTCCACGCCGCGCACGCCGTCGGCGTCCTCGTCCACGTCGAAGCGGCCGAAGGCCGAGAGCGGCAGCGCGACGCGCGTGGCCTCGCGCGCGAGGATGGCCGGCAGGCGCCCGGCGCCGCCGGCGAGGCGGGAGGCGACGTGGCGGCGGAGGCCGTCGGCGAGGTCGCGCTCGCCGAAGATCGGGCGCAGGTCGAAGAGGATGCCGGCGCGCGCCGTGGCGTCGGCGTCGGCGGCGCCGATCCACGCGTCGTAAGCGGCGGCCCACGCGTCGGGCGGCTGGCGGAAGGCGGCCACGGCGGCCGTGACGCCGGCCTCGGGCTCGGCGTAGCCGCACGCGCGGAGCGCGGCGACGGCCCGCTCGCCGAGCGCGGCGTAGAAGGCCGCGACGGCGTCGGCGTCGGCGCCGTCGGGCAGGGCGTAGACGATCCCGTTGTCCTGCCACGCGCGGAGCGTCGTCTCGCGGCGCGCGGCGGCGCCGAAGGCGAGCCACGCCCAGCCGCCCGGCGGCGGCGCGTCGTCGGCCGCCTCGGCGCGGACCTCGGCCTCGACGAGCGCCAGCAGCCGCTGCTTGAGCTGGTCGTCCACCTCGGTCACCACGTCGAGCAGGTCCTCGGCGTGGACGCCCTGGTTGGAGAGCCGGAAGAGGCGGCGGTTGGAGTCGGCGCGCAGCTTGGCGAGCTCGTCCACGCTCGCGGCGCGCTCCAGCCGCTCGGTCGTCGCGACGGGGTCGAGGCCGCGGAAGTGGCTCACGTCGTCGGTGTCCAGCAGCCCGACGAGCCCGCCCGAGACGGGGTCGGTCACGACGAGGCGGCGCACGCGGTGGCGCATCATCGTGCGCATGGCGTCGAAGAGGCGCTCGTCGGCGGTCAGCGCGATCGGCGGGCGCTGCACGAGGCGCATCACGGGCGCGTCGGCGTCGGCGCCGGCGGCGAGGACCTGCTCGACGAGGTCGCCCTCGGTGACGACGCCGACGGCCGCGCCGTCCTGCACCACCACGACGGCGTCGCGGCTGGCGTCGGCCATCGCGCGGGCGGCGTCGCGCGCCGTCGCGGCGGCGTCCACGGTCGCGGCGCCGGCGCGCAGCACCGTGCCGACGCCCGTGTCGAAGAGCAGGAAGGCGCCCGAGGCGTCGCGCGACTGGTCGAGCCCGCGCACGTAGCTCTTGATGTCCTCCTCGTAGTGCGCGCGGAAAGCCTCGTTGGTGCGCAGCAGCGCGGTGAAGGCGTCGGCGGCGACGAGCGCGCACGACGTCGGCTCGACGGCCGTGGCCTCGTACGGCAGCGCGCCGCCCTGCACGAGGCCGTACGACCCGAAGTCGCTGCCCGGACCCACCATGTCCACGGTCTGGCCGGTGCCGGTGTCGGCCAGCCGCACGAGGCCCTCGGCAACGACATAGAGCGCGCGGTGCACGTCCTCGCCCTGCGGCAGGATCACGTCGCCGGCCGCGTACAGCTCCAGCGTCATCTTGTTGAGGAGCGTCTTGCGCTCGTCGTCGGTGAGCGCGCTGAACGGCTCGGTGCGCGCGAAGAGGTCGGCGACGCTGGCGAAGAGGGACATCGGGAGCGGGAGGACCGGAAAGAAGGACGGGGACGGACACCGTACGCCGTCCGCCGCGCGACGTGCCGGCCTAATCTCGCCCCGCCCCCGCCTCCGCGTGATGCCCCACCGCCGCCTCGCCCGCGCCTACGAAGACACGCTCTTCGCGGCGCCGTCCTCGGACCGCCTCTTCAACCTCTACCGCGACGCCGTGCCGGGCCTCGACGGGGCGGACGCGCCCGCCCGCCGGCGCGCCAACCTCCTCGCGGCGCTCGACGCGCTCCCGCTGGCGCCGGACGTGCTCGTGGTCGCCGAGGCGCCCGGCCCGTGGGGCACGCGCTTCTCGGGCGTCCCGCTGGCGAGCGAGGCGCAGCTCGCCGCCGGCGCGTTCGGGCTGGCCGGGACGCCGTCGAGCGCGCGCTTCGAGCGCGAGGGGAAACCGCACGGCGAGTCCAGCAGCACGATCTACCGCGCGGCGATGGCCGGCCGCGAGGGGCGCTTCTGGACGTGGGCGACGGTCCCGCTGCACCCGCACCGGCCGGGCGCGCCGCTGACGATCCGCGCGCCGACGGCGGCCGAGGCGCGCGCGTGGCACGGCCTGCTGGCGCTCCACGTGGAGGCGCTGCGCCCGCGCGTGGTGGTGGCGGTGGGGCGGCACGCGGAGCGGGCGCTGGCGGCGGTCGGCGCGGCAGCGGTGTACGTGCGGCACCCGTCGCAGGGCGGCGCGGCGGCGTTCCGCGCGGGGATCGCGGAGGTGTGGGCGAGGCTGGACAGTTGAACGTCGGCGGGATGATTCGATCAGCGTTCTGACCAACCGTCGCGCCTGCACTCGCAGCGCTGCTTCTCCGACGATCAAGCGCGCCGTCGCTCACGGAGCGCAGGGCGCGACTGTCTCTGCCGCGCCGGAGACGCCCCTCCTTGACAAAGACCTGATTATGGGGGTTCTGCCGCCCGTGGTTTACACGCTCATAACTCTGTTATGTCAACAGGAAAATCCTGAAACGAAGACTTGCTGTACCCTTTCCATCCGCCCATATAGTCCCGCCCCCCCGATTGAACGTAGGCGTGCATCCGGTCTGAGTTCAGTTGACGGGCGAGGGCGTCCAAGTCGCCGCCGTACTTGACGAAGTAGCCTGAATAGACGGTAGCCTCCGCCATTCGGCAGACGACAAACGTAGGCGACTGCGCCATCGGTGGACAGATGATCTTCTCTCCGAAGCTCGTTTCGAGCGCCTGCGTGCGGCCGAACGCATACCAGCCGGCCGCGTTCGGCCGCCCGTTATCACGACGGTCGAGCAGATCGCGCGCCCGGACGAGATAGGCGTAGCCGAGCGGGTACCGCTCGGCAAGCCTGTCTTCTGGTATCAGGGTGGGACGGCCGCGAAGCGTTTCGTACGGGAAGACGATAAACGCCCCTTGATGGCAAGGAACCCCAGGCTTGACCTTCGATCCCTTGATGACGGGGCGGAGCAAGCCGCGCTCGATCTCGACGGCACCGAAGCGCTTTGTCTGAACCAGCGCCCGATCCGGGGCACCGTCTCCGCCCAAAGAGGCATCTTGAACGACGAACACCGGATCGGCCAGCGTAGCTAGTCCGACGTGGATACGCGCGATCTCCCGTAATGGGCGGAAGCGCTCGGGATCGAGTTCTTCGGTCTTCGCCTCAAAGCGCCACACGTCCTGACGGGCAAGCTGCGTCGCGTCCACCTCCACTGAACGCTCGGCTTCACGTGAGGCGTCCGTGTAGGCAATGTGGCTTGTAGGGCGGTCGGACGCTATCGTGATTGCGGCGTAAGTGGTCGCATCCGGGAAAACCTGCCGGTGCCCGAAGTTGACCACGCTGCGCAGAAGCCGGTTCGAAGCTAGATGGTGCCTGAGCGCCCGGCCAGTAGCGGTGTGGAAGTACGTGTTCGGTGTAATGAACGCGACAACGCCGCCCGGCGCGAGCAAGGACAAGGCTAGCTCAAAAAATGCAATGTAGAGGTCTGTGGACCCGGAAGCGCAAAATCGAAAGCGCGACTGCACGAGCACGCGGTCGGCTTCGCTCAGGTGCTGGATGCGAACGTAGGGCGGGTTTCCGACGACGAAATGAAACGGCTCCTCGCGGGAAGCGAACAAATCTTCGCCAGCATAGGCTTCTAGCGAGTTCCGCACGCGCACGTTCCAGTTTACCGTTAGCCCGCACGGAGCGACGAGTTCGTCCAAGCGGTCACGGCAGATGGCAATGGCTTCCTCGTCCGTATCCCAGCCGTGAACCAGGAGCAGAGCATCGGATAGGTCCGCGCTCGGAACCGATGCAAGGATGCGCTGCACAACCTCAACTAGAAACTGGCCGTCTCCGCACGCTGGATCAAGAATACGTGCCCCAACAATGCCACTCCCCGTGTAACCGGCTGAGTCGAGAATGCGCGCGACGAGCGCCGACGGAGTGTAGACTCGTCCGCTCGTTTTCTGATCGGTGTAGTCTTTGGTTAGCGAACCCACGGGAAAGCGTTTGGCGAGGAGGTGTCTTCGTAGACGAGCTTGAAGTCTCGAACCTTCTGGAGGAGCGCTTCGATTGAGAAGTGTCTGTCGTACAGCTCGGTGAACGCTTCTCCGTGCGTCACATAGTCGAACGCAGCCTCCTTGACGTGGCCCGTCTCCTCAACGCTCACCAAGTGAATGCAAGTGGCGAAAGGCTGATGCGGGTGAGGCTGATCGAAAGCAAGCTGAACGTACTTTCGGAGGTGATGAGCGCTGATCTTTTCGTAGCGCGCGAGTTCGCCACCCTTCTTGAAGTAGGGCATGGGGTCCCGAAGGAATAGCGCCTGTGCGTAGGGCACATCCACTCGCTGGATATTAGCCGTCTCGCCCATCATATTCTCGAAATAGTTATTCGAGTTCTGGGAATAGTTTGAAGTCACGAACTTGATGCCCAAGCCGAATACGGCGACCCCGCCGCGCACAGTCACGATGTCAACGTTCTTGTTGTAGTATTTGCCCTCAACTTTGAACTCTCTCTGGTTCTCTCCGAGGTAGTGAGTCTCGTAGTCTGGCCCCCACACCTTCTCAATCTCACCCGCCATGAAACGATGAAGCGGAAGCAGCTTCTTGCTGCTCCGCGCTCCATAGGTGGTGTAGTTCTGGAAGGTCTCCGCGAGCGCCTCGTAGAGCCTTTGGCGTAGATCGTCTGTCACGCGAGGAGAAGGGCTTGGGGCTGTGGCGTTTCTCGCCGGGCAAGATAAGTGCTCCGCTGCCCGAGGCTTCTCCTACTTGGCCCCGTACCGGCGTCGAGGCAGGGCGGCATAACAAGGATTCGGCGGAACCGGTCCGCATAACGCCGGCGGCCCCGTTCCGCATAACGCGCTCATGGTACCGCCGAGTCTCTTGCGACACAACACCCTACCGACTCTGCTCCCGAACAATAGCGGATTCGTTCCGCATAACGCGCACCGCCGCCGGTGAGCACCCTCCTCGCCGTCGCCGGCGAGCGTCACCGGCCGGCCATCGCCGCGTCGAACCGGTCGGCGAGCGCGACGAACGCGTCGCCCCAGCCGCCGTCGAGGCTCGCCTCCTGCAGCGGACCCGTCGGCAGGACGTACACGCCCAGCCCGCCGGGGACCCGCCCGGCGCGCAGCGCGCGCAGCACGGCGACGAGCCCAGGACCAGTCGCTGGCTACGGCCCAAGCACGCCCGTCGCCCTCAGCCAGTCCTCCGCACGCTCGGGCCATGCCGTGATGGGAGACTCCGTGCGCCGGAGGCCGAAGGCGTGGCCGCCCGTCGCGAACACGTGCATCTCGACGGGAACGCCGGCCCTGCGCAGCGCGGCGGCGTAGACCAGCGTGTTCTCCACCGGGTCGACGGGGTCGTCGTAGGCGTGGACCATAAACGTCGGTGGCGTTCGGCTCGTCACCTGGATGTCCGGGTTCAACCCGAGGCCCTGAGAGCGGATCGCCAGATGTCCGGGATAGAGTGCCATGACGAAGTCGGGCCGGGCACTGACGCCGTCGGCGGCGTCAACCGGGGGGTACAAGCGGCGGTCGAAGTGCACGCTGAGCGCCGCCACCATGTGTCCGCCCGCGGAGAACCCCAGCACCCCGATCTGGCCCGGGTCGATCCCCCACTCGTCGGACCGGGCGCGCACCAGCCGCACGGCCCGTTGGGCATCCTGGTGGGCGGTCGGACAGTCCCGATACGGGCGCACGGTCTCGCACGGGACCCGGTACTTGAGGAGCACGCACGTGACGCCGATGGAAGTCAACCAGTCGCAGGCCTCGGTGCCCTCGAGGTCCATCGCCACGACGTTGTAGCCGCCGCCGGGGAACACGACGACGGCCGCACCCGAGCGCGCCTCGTCTGGAGAATAGACGGTGATGGTGGGCGTCGCGACGCGGTCGGCGTAGATCCATGGCCGACCGGCCACCGGCTTCGACCCCGTGCCGGTGACCTCGGGGCCGTCGTCGGGCCGGGCGTCGGGCGGGACGCTCGGCCAGATCGGAATCTGCTCCCGCCCTCCGCCGGGCATCCAGGCGTTCGGGATCACGAACGCCGCCGGCTCCGGCGTGGAGGGTCCGGAGACCGCGTCTTCAGCGTCCGCAGCCGGCGCGGCCGTCGGGACGTCGGGCTGGCACGCCGAGAGGCTCACTCCCAGGGCGACGACGAGGAGGTGTGCGAAGGCCGTGGGCCGGGTGGGCATGAACTGCGTTGAACCGGAGCATGGGGACGGCAGCGACACCGAAGGCGTGCGGACGCTACCGATCGGAAACCCTGTGGCCGCACCGAGCGGCGTCGCCGGGGACAGCGGGCCGATGATACCTCGCGCGAGCGTCACCGGCCGGCCATCGCCGCGTCGAACCGGTCGGCGAGCGCGACGAACGCGTCGCCCCAGCCGCCGTCGAGGCTCGCCTCCTGCAGCGGACCCGTCGGCAGGAAGAACACGCCCAGCCCGCCGGGGACCCGCCCGGCGCGCAGCGCGCGCAGCACGGCGTCGATCTCGGCCGTCGCCTCGTCGGCGTCGTCCCAGCCCGAATACAGAAACCGCTCCTGCTGCGCGAGGTGCGCCCGCACGGCCTCGAACACGGCGACGAGCGCCGCCACGTCGGGACGCGCGGTCGCCGGCGGCGCGTCGCCGGCCGGCGTCGGTGGCCACGGCGCCCCGAACGACGCGTACACGTCCGCCGTCGACTCCCACCACGGCTCGCGGTGCCACACGCGCAGTGCCTCCGGGACCGGCCGGGGAAACACGAGAAAGCGCGGGTGGACGCGCCCCGCGCCGTCGAGCCCGACCGCGTCGGCGGGGCCGATGGACGCCTCGCTGTCGCCCATCGAGCTCCACACGCCGACGTCGAGCACGCGCCCCTCGGCGTGCGCGCGCGTCACCTCGGCGAGCGTCAGCGAGGGGCCGCCGACCGGCGTGCCGGCCGCCGCGAGCAGGTCGTCGACGTGCGAGGAGGCCATGCGGGAGCGGCGTGCGCGCCCGGCAAGCTAGGGGCTCGCGACCGCCGCCGCGCGGGCGGCCGGCGCGTCAGCGCGGCGCGCCGAACTTGACGTCGAGCGCCACGCCGCAGGCCTCCAGGAAGGGCGTCGGCAGCTCGCCGCCGGCGAACACGAACACGTCCTCCGCCGGCACCTCGGCCGGGCCGTCGGGGCTGTGGAGGCGGGCGCGGTCGCCGGCGATGGCGGCGACGGTCGTGTTCCAGAGCGGGCGCACGCGCCCGTCGCGCGCGGCGGCTGCGAAGCGCTCGGCGTTGGCCGCCTTGACGCGCGTGAGGCGCTCGCCGCGGTACGAGAGGTGGACCTCGGTGCCCGGCTGGTCGCCCAGCATCATCGCCGCCTCGACGGCCGAGTCGCCCCCGCCGACGACGAGCACGCGCCGCCCGGCGTAGGCCTCCGGCTCGGCGAGGCCGTACGCGACGTGGGGCGACGCCTCGCCCGGCACGCCGAGCTTGCGCGGGACGCCCCGCCGCCCGATGGCGAGCACCACGCGGCGCGCGCGCCACGCGCCGCCCTCGCGCGACGTGACCGCGAACGTGCCGTCGGCGCCCGGCGACACGTCGGTGACCGTGTGGCCGCCCTCGAAGCGCTCGGCGACGCCCGTCTCGCGCGCCATCCGCTCGAAGACCGCCATGAGCGACTCCTTGGTGAGCGTCTCGGCCGGGACGCGCCCCCAGCCGGGGACCTCGAACGGGCGCGTGAGGACCACCTTGCGGCGCGGGTAGTGGCGCACCGCGCCGCCGAACGACTCCTCCTTCTCGACGACCGCGAAGCGGAGCCCGGCGCGCGTGAGCGCGACGGCCGCCGAGAGGCCCGCCGGCCCGGCCCCGACGATCAGCACGTCGAGCGCGTCGCCGGCGGGGTCCTTCGCGGCGGCCTTCGCGATGCCCTCGGCGGCCTGCCGGCCC
>Ga0209053_1000538_pt1 | contig 24858 bp, 21 predicted proteins | sample EBPBio152010_DNA_FD_185864 | JGI IMG/M metagenome (GOLD analysis project Ga0209053, IMG submission 185864) | Wastewater treatment Type I Accumulibacter community from EBPR Bioreactor in Madison, WI, USA - Reactor 1_7/15/2010_ DNA (SPAdes)... | ecosystem: Engineered > Bioreactor > EBPR >... | reverse complement strand
CAAGCGTGATTCTCCCGAAAGCTTAACGCAGGTCGCTGCCGAACGGGAAATCCCATGCACAAGCTTTTGTGTGCAGCACCGCTTGCCTGCCCGGAAGTCGCAGACCATAAGCGGTGTCGAAAGGCATGAATGATGACGCAGAAAGATTTGGGCGGCGCCAACAGGGACGCAGCAGAAGCAATTGCAATCCAGGCGCTGGCATTCATTGCGGCTGACGAAACTCTCCTGCCCAGGTTTCTGGCACTGACCGGTATCGAGGCCAGCCAGATCAGGGCAGTGGCACGGCAACCGGGTTTTCTGGCAGGCGTACTGCAATTCATACTCGCACACGAGCCGACCTTGCTAAGTTTTGCCGCCGAAGCCGGCATTGACGCGGGCGTGATTGGTCGGATGGCACGCGCCTTGCCCAATGGCGACGAAAACTACGAAAGATCCACATGAGCGACGATCCCGAAACGCTGCGCCAGATCGAGGAACTATCGCATGACAGCCGTCCGCTGCTTGTGCTCGATGTCGACGATGTGTTGCTGGAGTTCGTTCGCCCGCTGCCGCGTTTTCTCGAAAAGCGCGGCTACCGGCTGACGCTGGAGAGCTTTCGCTTGTTCGGCAATATCACCCATGTCGAAAGTGGCCGGACCATCGAGCCGGAGGAAGCGACTGGGCTGATCGACGACTTCTTCATGGAACAGGCCGATTGGCAGGCCATGACAGAAGGGGCTGCCGAGGCGCTCGCCCATTTCGGGGACCGGGCTGAGGTCATTTTGCTGACCATGATGCCGCACAGGCACCGCGACGCCCGCCGTCTGCACCTTGAGGCGCTGGGCATGAACTATCCACTGCTGACAACCGAAATGGCCAAAGGCCCGGCCATCAAGCGTCTGCGTGGCGACAGCAATCGCCCGGTCGTCTTTGTCGACGACCAGCCGCGCAACCTCGCATCAGCTCGTGAATCAGTGCCGGATGTGCATCTGATCCACCTGATGGCGGACAACTCGCTGCGAAAGATGCTGCCGGAGCCACCAGATGGCGCATACGTCGTCGAAGACTGGAAAGAGGCGACGCCAATCATTGCTGCGGCTCTGGGCATCTGACATCGACCGCCTTGCCGCCACAGGGACCCTGACATAGGGTGTCAGTGTTCCATTTCTGTTCCCAGGCTCATGCTCCCCGGCAACGATCCACTGTCAGGCTTCTGCCGTGATTGCCTGACCCGCCAGCAAAAGGTGGGCCGGCGCTGCGAGCGTTGTGGCAGCCCACGCCGCGCCGCTCATGCTGAACTCTATTCGCTGTCGCTGGCACATATCGACTGTGACGCGTTTTACGCATCGGTCGAGAAGCGCGACCGGCCGGAACTGCGTGACAAGCCGGTCATCATAGGCGGCGGCAAGCGGGGCGTCGTCTCGACCGCATGCTACATCGCCCGCATCAATGGCGTGCGCTCGGCGATGCCGATGTTCAAGGCGCTGGAAGCCTGCCCGCATGCGGTCGTAATCAAACCCGACATGGAAAAATACGTCCGGGTCGGCCGTGAGGTGCGCACGATGATGCAGGCTCTGACGCCACTGGTCGAGCCGATCTCGATTGACGAGGCATTTCTGGATCTGTCCGGCACCGAGCGCCTGCATGGCATGCCGCCGGCGGAAGTGCTGGCGCGGTTTGCGCATCAGGTCGAAACCGACATCGGCATCACCGTGTCGGTCGGCCTGTCCTATTGCAAGTTCCTCGCCAAGGTGGCGTCGGACCTCGACAAGCCGCGCGGATTTTCGGTGATCGGCGAGGCCGAAGCCGTCTCATTCCTGCGCGACCAGCCGGTGACCCTGATCTGGGGCGTCGGCAAGGCCTTTGCAGCAACATTGCAGGGCGACGGCATCCGCACCATTGGCCAGCTTCAGACGATGGAACAGACGGACCTGCTGCGCCGCTACGGGACGATGGGTTCGCGGCTCTATCATCTGGCGCGCGGCCAGGACGAGCGTTCGGTGCATGTCGAGCGCGAAGCCAAGAGCGTGTCGGCCGAAACTACTTTCAACGAGGATCTGTCGACGGCAGCGGACCTGGTGCCGATCTTGCGCGCGCTGTCGGAAAAGGTTTCCGAACGGCTGAAAAAGTCCGGCATTGCCGGGCGCACGGTAGTGCTGAAGCTGAAGTCCGCCGATTTCCGTATCCGCACCCGCAACCGCCAGCTCGCCGATCCGACCCGGCTGGCAGACCGGATTTTTTCGGTCGGGCGCGAGCTCTTGGCCAAAGAAACCACCGGTGTCAGATACCGGCTGATCGGAATTGGCGTCGCTGACCTGACCGATGACGGCAAGGCCGATCCGCCTGATTTGGTTGACGTTCAGGCAGCCAAACGCGCCAAGGCAGAGGGCGCGGTGGACGCGTTGCGTGGGAAGTTCGGCAGGCTGGCGGTCGAGACCGGCTATACATTCGGCAAGGGGCGCAACGCCCATCCACCTGAGCCCCTGGACGACGAGTAGAGTCTGCTTCCGGACCAGATAGTGGGGATGTCTTCCAAATTTGCTGGACGCAGGCTGGCCGGTCCCCGACAATAGATGTCGACTCGAAAGCGGCGAGCAGCATTCATGGCCGACAAATCACGGATCAAGGACCCGCTCCGGCGGGAGGCGGCAGCCATTGAGGCGCGTGGGCCCGCGCCCGCACGCCCATTTGTGCATCTCAGGGTTCATTCGGCCTATTCGCTGCTCGAAGGCGCCCTGCCCCTGAAGAAGATCGTTGGCCATGCGGTGAAGGACGAAATGGCGGCGATTGCTGTCACCGACACCAACAATCTGTTCGGCGCGCTCGAATTTGCGCAATACGCCTCGAAAGACGGCGTGCAACCGATCATCGGCTGCCAGGTTGACGTCCAGTTCGAGGAAATGGCGCCAGCGCAGCCTGCATTGCGCGCGGGCAACCAGCAGCGGGGGCAGGTCTTCCCGCTGGTGCTGCTGGCGGCCACCGAGGCGGGCTACGCCAATCTTGTACGGCTGGTCTCGCGCGCCTATCTCAACAACGAACCCGATGCCGGGGTTGTTGTTCAACTCGACTGGCTGCGCGAACTGAACGGCGGCATGATCTGCCTCACCGGCGGCGAGCGCGGTCCGATTGGCGCGGCCCTCAAGGCCGAGCGCACCGACATCGCCAGCGCAAGGCTCTCGGACCTCGCGGCCATCTTTGGCGACCGGCTATATGTCGAACTGCAGCGCCCAGTCGGATATGACCGGCAGGTCGAAGGCGCGACCGTTGCACTCGCATATGACTTCCGCCTGCCGCTGGTCGCCACCAATGAAGCATTCTTTCTCGCCCGCGAGGACTACGACGCGCACGACGCGCTGATGGCGATTGCCGAAGGCTCGGTCGTCGCAGTCGACGACCGGCGCAGGCTGACGCCAGACCACTACATGCGCAGCCAGGCCGAGATGTGCGATCTGTTCGCCGACCTGCCGGAGGCGATCGACAACTCGATCGAAATTGCCATGCGATGCGGCTACTATCCCGCCAATCGCAATCCGATCCTGCCGCGCTTCACCACCGGCGCATCCGATGACCCGGCCGCCGCTGAAAAGGCTGAGGCAGACGAGCTTCGCCGTCAGGCGCGCGAAGGTCTTGAGATGCGGCTGGCGACCGTTGGCGGCACGCCCGGCTACACGTTCGAGCAATATTCCGAGCGTCTCGAGTTCGAGATCGGCGTCATTGAGCGGATGAAATATCCGGGCTATTTCCTGATCGTCTCTGACTTCATCAAATGGGCGAAGTCGCAGGGCATTCCGGTCGGTCCGGGCCGTGGCTCGGGTGCAGGCTCGCTGGTCGCCTGGGTGCTGACCATCACCGACGTTGACCCGCTGCGCTTCTCGCTGCTGTTCGAACGTTTCCTCAATCCCGACCGTGTGTCGATGCCCGACTTCGACATCGACTTCTGTCAGGACAGGCGCGACGAGGTGATCCGCTACGTTCAGCAGAAATATGGCCGCGATCAGGTCGCGCAGATCATCACCTTCGGCACCCTGCAGGCGCGCGCCGTGCTGCGCGACGTCGGCCGTGTGCTGCAGATGCCCTATGGTCAGGTCGACCGGCTGTGCAAGATGGTGCCGCAAAACCCGGCCAATCCGGTCTCGCTGAAACAGGCGATCGAGGATGAGCCGCGCTTCCGCGAGGAGGTCGAGCGCGAACCGGTGGTGCAGACCCTGCTCGACATCGCCCAGAAACTCGAAGGCCTCTACCGCCACGCCTCGACGCACGCGGCGGGCATCGTCATCGGCGACCGGCCACTGTCGGAACTCGTGCCTATGTATCGCGACCCGCGCTCCGACATGCCGGTGACGCAGTTCAACATGAAGAAGGCCGAAGATGCGGGCCTCGTGAAATTCGACTTCCTCGGCCTCAAAACGCTGACGGTGCTTGAGACGGCGGTCAAACTCATTCGCCGCCGTGGCATCGAGGTCGATCTGGCCAAACTGCCGCTCGACGACAAGAAGACATACGAGATGCTGTCGCGCGGCGAAGTGGTCGGCGTGTTCCAGGTGGAATCAGCGGGCATGCGCAAGGCGCTGATCGGCATGAAGCCCGACCGCATCGAGGACATCATCGCACTGGTGGCGCTCTACCGCCCAGGCCCGATGGAGAACATCCCGGTCTACAATGCGCGCAAGAACAAGGAAGAGGAGATTTCCTCGATCCATCCCAAGATCGACCATCTGGTGGCCGAGACGCAGGGCGTCATCGTCTATCAGGAGCAGGTGATGCAGATCGCGCAGGAACTGGCCGGCTATTCGCTCGGCGAAGCTGACCTTCTGCGCCGCGCCATGGGCAAAAAGATCCGTGCCGAGATGGACAAGCAGCGCGTGCGCTTTGTCTCAGGCGCAGTCGAGCGCGGCGTTGGCAAGCAGCAGGCAGACTTCATTTTCGACCTGCTGGCGAAGTTCGCCGACTACGGTTTCAACAAGTCGCACGCCGCCGCCTACGCGATTGTCTCGTTCCAGACGGCCTATCTGAAGGCTCACTATCCGGTGGAGTTCCTGGCAGCGTCGATGACGCTCGATATGTCCAACACGGAGAAGCTTTCGGAATTCCGGCAGGACGCAATGCGGCTCGGCATCGAGGTCGTGCCGCCATCGGTGATGACCTCGTTCCGCGATTTCGAGGTCGACGGTAACCGCATCTTCTATTCGATGGCCGCCATCAAGGGCGTTGGCGAAGCGGCGGTCAGGCACATTGTCGACGTGCGCGAACAGTCGCCGTTCAAGAACCTTGAGGACTTTTGCTCACGCGTCGATCCGAAGGTTGCCGGCAAGCGCGTTTACGAAAGCCTGATTGCAGCTGGCGCGCTCGACTGCTTTGGCCGCGACCGCGCGACCATGATCGCAGGCGTCGACAAGATGCTGGCCGCTGGCAATTTCGCCCATGCGGCAGCATCGAGCGACCAGATCGATATTTTTGGCGCAGGCGGCGGCAGCCGCGCACCTGAACCGATCCGCCTCCCCCCAGCCGAAGTGTGGCTGCCAGCCGAACGCCTGCAGCGCGAGTTCGCCGCCGTCGGCTTCTACCTGTCAGCGCATCCGCTCGACGAATACCGCCAGACGCTGGAGAAGATGCGTGTGCAAGGATGGGCCGACTTTGAGGCAGCCGTCAAACGCGGCGCGACCGCCGGACGGCTGGCCGGAACGGTGACGTCGGCCAAGGAGCGCAAGACCAAGACCGGCAACAAGATGTGTGTCGCGCAACTGTCCGACATGACCGGCCAGTATGAGGTGGTGCTGTTCTCCGAGACGCTGAACAGCTACCGAGACCTGCTGGTCGAAGGCAAATCGCTGGTGATAACGGTCGCCGCCGAAAATCGCCCGGAAGGCGTCAATCTGCGTGTCCAGACGGTGCAGTCGCTCGACAGCGAGGCCGGACGCCACCAGAAGGCGCTGCGCATCTTTGTGCGCGATGACAAGCCGGCAAGCCTGATCCAATCGCACCTGCGCGAGCGCGGCGAAGGTCAGGTGTCGCTGGTGGTCATCAAGCCGGAAGGTCAGGGCGAGGTCGAGATCGGCCTCAAAGACCGTTTCATGCTCGGGCCAAAGCTGGCGGCGGCGCTGAAATCGGTGCCGGGGGTCGTTGACGTCGAGCTGGTGTGAAGATCAGGCCTGAGCAGAGGCATCGCGCCGGTAGCGGGCAATCCATTCCTGGCTCACGGCATCTGCAAGCTTTGCGACGCCTGGCTTGATGGCATCCGCTGGCGGCGGATCAATGCCAAGAGCGAGGCAAATGCTCGAGAGCGACGCAGCCGGATCGGCTGAGAGCGTTTCATATGTGATGCGCAGTGGCTGAATGCCCTGGCTATCGAACCACGACAACCAAGCGGCGTCATGGGCGCCAAGTTCGGCCAGCTCACGCTGCAGCCGCTGAAAATCGTAGACAGGCTCCGCCGGTGGCCCGAGCCGCTCTACTTCGGTTCCGTCCGGCGCGATGTGCCAAAGGCCGGTCTGCTCGGCCTTCACCAGCGACACTGCCTGCGCCAGCTTGTCGTCCCGCGAGAGGTGCAGGTAGAGCACCTTGCCAAACGCCGCTTCGATCCGGGCCCGGTCGGTTTGAATCCCCGGATGAACCTGTTCGACAAAGCGATTCAGATCGCTGATGTTTTCCCGCATCAAGCGAAGGCCGAAGACTTCGGTTTCCCCTCTGCCCGCACGGATCGCCGCATCGAGATAGACGCGACAGAAAGCTGGCTCAGCGATCTCGTCGGCTGGCGGCAGGCCCCATTGTTCAGCCCACCAGCCAATGTGCCGGCGGCCAAAAAACGAATCCGGCGCACCTGCATTGCCCGTCGACGTCAGCAGGTCGCACAGCAGCGTGCTGCCGGTGCGCGGTGTTGCGCAGATGATGTAGGCGTCGAAATCTGGGATCAATCGTCATAGTCCGGAACAACCAGATGATCCGAATTGCCGCGTGGCACAAATAGCCGCCAGCATTCGTCGCCGGTGCTGTCAGGAAATGCCCTCACACCGAACCCGTTCGCGAACTGAATCTCGAGATCGCCATATCGGGACGCTATGGTCGAGACAACTTCAAACCCGACGCCTTGAACGAACCAAACCTTCCGCTCGCTGTTTCGACCAAACCCAGCATCAAGCTCTGCATCCAGGGCGGTATTTCCCTGTTCGGAGCTCCAGCCCGAAGGTTCTTTCACGCCATCAAAGCGGAACAAATCCTGCCGGCCAACAAGAGTTTGCGTTGGTCCATCGATACGCCACGGCCCTGAGATGTGAACTGCGATTTCTCCAACTTGAGCGAGGCCAGGCTTGCGAGACTCGATCTCTCGCAGCGAGCCGAAATGGAGTATCAACATGTCTACGGCCCGTCGAATAATCGACAACCGGAGCCCGACGAGCGAGGCGAGTTCCGGTGGCTGTCCTAGTTCGGGCCGACCATTCATCCAAACTCCATGATGACGGCGTCAACCGCAAGACTGTCGCCCGGCTTGGCGTTGATCTTGGAGACGGTCACGTCGCGCTCGGCGCGCAGCACGTTTTCCATCTTCATCGCCTCGACCACGGCGAGCGTTTCACCGGCCTTCACTTCCTGGCCTTCCGCAACCGACACCGAGACCAGCATGCCCGGCATCGGGCAGAGCAGCAGTTTTGATGTATCTGGCGGCATCTTGACCGGCATCAGCCTGTCGAGCGCCGCTGTGCGCGGCAGCATCGGCTTGGCGATCACCGACAGGCCGCGCCAGTCGAGCTTCATGCCATTGGCCACCGGCCTGATCTGCACCGAACAAGGCGTGCCGCCAACGACGCCGACCCAGACCGGATCGCCCGGCCGCCAGTCAGACACCACCGTCACCGGCTTTTCGCCGTCAATCGAAAAGTCCGCTTCAAACGGCGTTCCGATCAGACCGTCCTTGTAGGAGACGTCGATATAGTCGTCGCCGAGCCGCACCACCCAGTCAGGCTTGATTTCGCCCGAGTGGGGCGCGAGCCGCCCGGTCAGCCGGTCCAGCCGGTCGCGGCGGCACAGTTCGACCGCGGTTGCAACCGCCGCCAGCACCGTCTTCTCCTTGTCGTCTGGCTTGCGCGGCGCAAAGCCGTCCGGAAATTCCTCAGCGATGAAGCCGGTCGACAGCCGGCCCTCGCGCCAGCGCGGATGCTGCATCAGCGCAGACAGGAACGGGATGTTGTGCTCGATGCCATCGACGACAAAATTGTCCAGCGCCTCCGACATGGCGTCGATCGCGTGAGTGCGGTCCGGGGCCCAGGTGCAGAGCTTTGCGATCATCGGATCGTAATACATCGAGATCTCGCCACCCTCGACCACGCCGGTATCGTTGCGCACGATGACGTCGCCAAACCGGCCCTCTTCCGGCGGCCGGTAACGCGTCAGGCGGCCAATCGACGGCAGGAAATTGCGATACGGGTCTTCGGCGTAGAGGCGGCTTTCCACCGCCCAGCCAGTCAACGTCACGTCGGACTGTTTGATCTCTAGCTTTTCACCAGCCGCAACGCGGATCATCTGCTCAACCAGATCAATGCCGGTGATGAGTTCGGTCACCGGATGCTCCACCTGCAGGCGGGTGTTCATTTCGAGGAAATAGAAATTGCGGTCCTTGTCGACGATGAACTCGACAGTGCCGGCGCTCTGGTAGTCGACTGCCTTGGCAAGCGCTACTGACTGTTCGCCCATAGCCTTGCGGGTCTTTTCGTCGAGGAACGGCGACGGCGCTTCTTCGACAACTTTCTGGTTGCGGCGCTGGATCGAGCATTCGCGCTCGCCAAGATAGATGACGTTGCCGTGGCCGTCGCCCAGCACCTGGATTTCGATGTGGCGCGGATCGACAATGAATTTTTCAACAAAGACGCGATCATCGCCAAATGAGGACTTGGCTTCGTTCTTTGAAGACTGAAACCCTTCGCGTGTTTCAGCGTCATTCCAGGCGATACGCATGCCCTTGCCGCCACCGCCGGCAGACGCTTTCAGCATCACCGGATAGCCAATCTCGTTGGCGATGCGCACGGCATGGTCGGCATCATCAATGATGCCAAGAAAGCCGGGCACCGTCGAAACCTTCGCGGCATTGGCGAATTTCTTCGACTCGATCTTGTCGCCCATCGCCTCGATGGCCTTTGGCTTCGGCCCGATGAACGCAATGCCTTCCTTCTCAAGCGCAGCGCAAAAGGATGCACGCTCCGACAGGAAACCGTAGCCGGGATGAACAGCCTCCGCTCCTGTCTTCTTGGCCGCCTCGATAATCTTCTCGGCAATCAGATAGCTTTGCGCCGCCGCCGCCGGGCCGATATGCACCGCCTCGTCAGCCATCTCGACATGCAGCGCATCACGGTCCGCGTCGGAATAGACCGCGACGGTGGCAATGCCCATCTTGCGTGCGGTCTTGATGACCCGGCAGGCGATCTCGCCACGATTGGCGATGAGTATTTTCTTGAACATCGAGGGTCAGGACCTATTAGTCTGATTCAAATGGTGTGAGGCCAATTGGCCGGATACGAGGAGCGAAGGCTCAGGAAATATCATCATTTTCAAGTCCATTGCGACGAAGTTGCCGGCCAATTGAACCACATCCGAAGGACGCTGGCACGGCTTTGGGCTGCCGCGTCGAAGACCTTGGCCGGGCAACCAGCCAGACCATCGGTCTTTTCCTCGCATCTCTTTGCCGTCCCAAACGCCATTTCAATCAGACTAGCAGGTCCTGCCACTAGCTCCGTCCCTTTGCCCGTCTCTTTTATGGCGTTCTCCACGGCGGTCAAGCCAGGCATAGGCAGCACAACCCGCACTGGAGAAGTGTGCGAAACGGCTTGCAATCAAAGTCTCGAAAATTAGAAGGCGTCATGCCATCATTCGGTGCGTTTGCGGTGCGATGAACGATTGACCCAAGAAAGACGCGATTTGCAAATTCCGGACAAGATAAGACAGCACAAGAGCGATGCGACCACGGCCATGTTTGCCCTGATCGCGGCCTTCTTTGTGCTGTTTCTGCTGTCGCTGGGCTATTTCACCTATCAGGCGCGCGAAGACGCAAAGCGCCGGGGACAGGAACGCGCTTTTGCTGCCTCGCAGGTGGTCGAGCTCAACGCCCGTTCATATGTAGACTTTGCTACGCAGGCGCTCAAACGGATCGATTCGGCGCTCGGCAAGAGGATTGCTACCCGTGTGACGCGCGCAGAACTGCGCGACCTCGACGAGGCAATTGACGGATTGCCAACCTATGTCCAGGCCTATGTCGTCAATGCAAGCGGCGAGACGCTGTTCTCAACTGACCAGTTGGCGAAGGACGCTGATCAGACTGGCAGCGAGTTCTTTGCCGCCGCCGTTGCCGCCAAAGACAAGACGCTGCACGTCTCTGCTCTGACCATCAACCCGGTTAACGGCGAACAGATATTTACGATCTCCCAGCGGCTGGAACGCGAAGGCAAGCTCGCCGGAGCAGCCGCGATCTCCTTTGAGGTCAGGCAACTGGTCAACATCGCCAACTCGCTCGAATTCGACGACAAGTCGGTGGTCAGCCTTATCCGCGCCGACGGTCAGTTAATTGCGCGGCATCCGCCAATTCCCGGCCCTGCCGATCAGTCCAGTTCGAAATTGTTCAGGCAGGCGGATCGCCGGGCCGGCGTATTTCAGGCCGAATCGATTGTCGACGGTGTCTGGCGTATTGTTGGCTACCGTCTCGTGCCAGGTACCAACGTCTATGCCGTCGCCGCTGTCAGCACAGAAACGGCCATGGCCTCATTCTGGCGCAACACCGCAATCACTTTTGCGTTCGCCCTGCCCGCCGGCGTTGGTCTTGCAGTAGCCTCCTTCTGGATCGTCGGCCTGATGAACCGCGAGCGGAAGCGTCAGGCCGAACTGGAGCGCACGCTTGAAGTCAACCGGCTGCTGTTCCGCGACACCCATCACCGGGTGAAGAACAATCTTCAGTCTGTTCAGTCGCTGGTGCGAATGCAGGCGATACCGGCAGCAGCCAAGATGGACCTGCAACGGCGGATCGCTGCGATGACCGCAGTTCACGAACATATCTATCGCGCCGACACCTATGTCGACGTCAGCGCGACTGAGTTCATCCCGGCTATTGTTGATCCGCTGCTGAAGAGCTTCGACGCACAGGTTACCGTCGAATACGACATCGATCCGGTGACGATCGACCGTGAACACACCACCGGCCTCGCGTTGCTTCTCAACGAAGTTGTGACCAACTCGCTGAAATATGCGTTCGAAGGCAGAGCCGATCCACGCCTGACAATTTCCCTCCTGACTGTCACCGAAGACAGAGTGCGGTTGCGCATCAGGGACAATGGTATCGGCTTTGATTCCGGTGAAACGAACAAGGGCATGGGCGCCAGGCTGATCGCTGGCATGATGCAGCAGCTTGGTGGGCAGTTCGAATACCGCCGCGACAATGGCACGGTCTTTTCGGCCGAGTTCCCTGCCAAGACCATGGCTGTATCCGCAAAACGCAAAGCCCAGGAAAGCATCGCCACCGCCGCCGAATAAAGCGGACACCCGCTGCAACGGGCTTGCATCGCAAGCTGCGATTTGAAACCATTTGCGTATCGCAAATTGGAGTACGTAGCTTGAAAACACGCGCCGCAGTCGCCGTCGCAGCCGGGAAGCCGCTCGAGATCATGGAGGTCGACCTCGAAGGCCCCAGAGATGGCGAAGTGCTGATCGAGATAAAGGCAACAGGCATCTGTCACACGGACGAGTTCACCCTGTCCGGCGCAGACCCCGAAGGCCTGTTCCCGGCCATCCTCGGACACGAAGGCGCAGGCGTCGTTGTCGATGTCGGGCGCGGCGTCACCAGCGTGAAAAAGGGCGACCACGTCATCCCGCTCTACACACCCGAATGCCGCCAGTGCCCGTCGTGCCTGTCGCGCAAGACCAATCTGTGCACAGCCATCCGCTCGACGCAGGGCCAGGGCCTGATGCCGGACGGCACAAGCCGGTTCTCGATCGGCAAGGACAAGATCCACCACTACATGGGCTGCTCGACCTTCTCCAACTTTACGGTTCTGCCCGAGATAGCGGTAGCCAAGGTGAACCCGGACGCGCCATTCGACACAATCTGCTACATCGGCTGCGGCGTTACGACGGGCGTGGGCGCAGTGTTCAACACTGCCAAGGTCGAGTTCGGCGCAACGGCCGCAGTGTTTGGCCTCGGCGGCATTGGCCTGAACGTCATCCAGGGTCTGAAGCTGGCGGGCGCAGACATGATTATCGGCGTCGACCTCAATGACGCTAAGGAAACCTGGGGCCGCCAGTTCGGTATGACCCATTTCGTCAATCCGTCAAAAATCGACGGCGACGTCGTTTCCCACATCGTCAATCTGACCAAGCGCGGTGCGGACCAGATCGGCGGCGCAGACTATACGTTCGATTGCACCGGCAATGTGAAGGTGATGCGTCAGGCGCTGGAATGCGCCCACCGCGGCTGGGGCGAATCGATCGTTATTGGTGTCGCGGGCGCCGGTCAGGAAATCGCGACGCGCCCGTTCCAGCTGGTCACCGGCCGGGTCTGGAAAGGCACCGCTTTCGGCGGCGCGCGCGGACGCACCGACGTGCCAAGAATTGTCGACTGGTATCTCGACGGAAAGATCCAGATCGACCCGATGATTACGCACAGGCTGACGCTGGATGAAATCAATCGCGGCTTTGACCTGATGCATGCCGGCGAGAGCATCCGCTCGGTAGTCATCTACTGACGGGGCAAGATGCGCCTCGCCCGCCACCTTCCCTTCCTGACCGCAGCGGCAGCACTTGCCGCTGCTGCGATAATTTCGTCGCAATGGGTTGACCGTGGTCTGGCGACGATCTTTGCCGCCAATGTTTCATTTGTGATCTATCTTACCATCACCTCGTTCAAGGTGGAGAGACTGAACCAGTCCTACCTGAAATCGCATCCCGGCAGCGGCGACGCACCGGTGCTGCTGATCTTCGCGATCACCCTGGCGACTGTTGCGGTTGCCTTCGGCGCCCTGTTCGAGACAATCAATGCCGACGGAAAGCCGGTCGGCTGGCGGCTGATGTTTGCACTGCTGGCGATCCCGCTCGGCTGGGCGACCATCCACATGATGGCGGCGATCCATTACGCGCACCTCTACTGGGAGCCGGATAGCGACCCGGGCAAGCCGACCCGTGGTCTGGATTTTCCCGGCACAGACGCACCCGACGGCTGGGACTTCGTCTATTTCGCATTTGTGATTGGCATGACAGCGCAGACATCCGATGTTGCCATCTCCAGCCGCAGGATTCGCCGCTTCAATCTCGTGCACGCCATCGCGACCTTTTTCTTCAACACGGTGATCGTCGCGTCAGCTGTCAATGTGGCGGTCAGTTTGGGGAGCTGACATTGAACCGCCTTGAAGATCGCTAAGAATCAATCAGAGACATTTTTGCAACCAAAGGCGCGCCGGACCGTTCGGTCGTCACGTCCAATGGAGTCGACCATCGATGAAGCCAGTTCTTGCTGCAACCGCAGTGCTCGCCATGCTCGCGCTCGCCGCCTGCGACGACCCGAACAAGGCCGCCCAGGCGCCGCCGCAGCCGCCTGCTGCATCAGCCGAACCCGCACCGCAGCCCCTCGTAACTGACGGCAAGTCCGCAACCGAAACCGCCAAGGAAGGTCTGGGCAAGTTGCGTGAAGCTGCCGAGAAGGCCGTGACCGAAATCCAGCCGACGCTCGACAAGGCCAAAGAAGCAACACAGCAGGCGATCAAGGATGCCCAGCCAACGCTGGACAAGGCAAAAGAAGCCGCCAAGCAGCTTGGCCTGTCCATCGACGAAATCGTCAAGAAGGGGCAGCAGGACCTGAACAATGCCGCACAGGCGCTCGAAAAGCGGCTACGCGAGGCGGGTCAACTGCCGCAAGCCGAAAACGTTGATCCAGCCACCGCACTCCCCTCGCCCGACAAGCTTCGGGCCGACAGCCGCGCCGCGGCGCGTGCGAACCGGGCCGGCATTGGTCCCGCCTATGTAGGCGTATGGGTCGGCCTGGCCGCCGATTGCTCAAAGGTCGACCAATCGCCGGTAGAGCCGATGGCGATCATCACCCCGACAACGGTGCGCCGGCATCAATCAGTCTGCAACATTGCCGAAACAGAGTTGACTGACGGCAAGGCGACAGTCGCCGCGCAATGCATCGGCGAAGGCGAAGGCGAGGCGCGGGAAATATCCATCACGATGTCGGCTCCGGACCGGTTGTCGCTGGCGACCATGCAGCCCGGTGAGACGCCCTTCGGCGCAATCGAACTTCGGCGCTGCAGCCTGCCGCAATGAATGAGCAGCCGGTTCAGATATTTGTCGACGCCGACGCCTGTCCGGTAAAGGACGAGGTGCTGCGTGTCGCCGAGCGGCACGGGCTGATGACAACGTTTGTCTCCAATGGCGGACTACGCCCGTCGCGCGATCCGATGGTGAAGAATATCGTGGTGTCGAAAGGCGCCGACGCCGCCGATGACTGGATCGTCGACAACGCCAGGACTGGCGACGTTGCGATCACCGCCGACATTCCGCTCGCCGCCCGGCTGGTTGAAAACGGCGTTCACGCTCTGTCGCCAACCGGCCGCGCCTTTACGCCGGAGACGATCGGCATGGCGGTCGCCATGCGCGACCTCGGCAAGCACCTGCGCGAGACCGGCGAATCAAAAGGCTACAACGCCGCATTTTCAGCCCGCGACAGGTCGGCATTTCTGAGCGCTCTCGACCAGACCGTTCGCCGCGCTGCACGCTCCAGCCAAAGCTGACAGGAAGACGCGTCTGGCGCACCGCGCGTCGCTTGACGACTGCCTCGATGTGCTGTTTGGGCGTAGCCTTTGAATGAAAGACTCAGTCCGAGGGACCGACATGGCTGTCATCCGCACGTTGCACAATAGACCGCCGGACGCCGACACGCTGGGCGGCAGACTTTCGCGCACCCGCGAATCGAAGGGCCTTGCGATTTCCGTCGTTGCGCGCCGCGTTGGCGTGAAGCCGAAGACCATCCAGGAATGGGAAAGCGACCGATCGGAACCGAGCGTCGAGCATCTGGCGCTGATCGAGCGCGTGCTGGACGTCAATCTGGTCTGGCTGCTGCATGGCGTCGGCGAGGCGCCGGTCGACGACATCGGCCCAGATCCGATGCTGGCGATCGCCGCACAGATGGAAAAGCTGCAGAAAATGCATGCCGATACGGGCCAGATTATCGAACGCCTGCAGCGTGAACTGCGGCGGCTGGCCGAAGAGCGCGATATCTGAGCGGCAGGCAAGCGAAAGCGCGGCCTGCGCCGGATGCCGGCGGGCCGTGAAAGTGACAGCAATGTCTGGGGCTAAGACGTGTCGAGATACGGCGTGCGGGCGCGCATGGCCGGTGCCTTGAACGCAGGCGCGGACATTGCAAGCAAACGCGTGACGCGGGCCGAAATGTTCTGCAACGCCGCTTCACGCTCGGCGATATCCAATTGCTCGATGTGGGCGACGAGGAAAGACAGCGCCCGGCCAAGTTCGCTGAGCGCACTCGCAATGCGCATCAGGTCTTCGGCGCTGTCGTCGCTGCTCTTCAGGTCGATGTCTGAAAAGACGATGTCGAAGCCGAGTTCGAGCCCGGTTTCGGAGATCATCTCACGGACGGGAAAAATGACGAGACCGAGGATCCAGCAGAGTGTGCGGCGCAGAATGCGGGAGCGGTTGGTTGCGCGCTCGGCCAGTGCGGAGAGCGCGAACAGCATCGCGACAATGCGGTGAAGCATTGTCAGCCTGCTGTCGTTCTTGCCCTCCCTTTGCATGTGTGTCTCCGAGTTGCGTTGGAGACATTGTGGGGGCGTGGTGAAGCTGTGGGATAATAAAAATGCGGCGCTTTATCTCTCCCCTTGCGGGAGAGAAAGCGATTTCAACAGCTTAGACGAGGCGGAGCCGATGGCTAAGTGTTAGAAATCGCAAGTGAGGGGCAATTCTGTCCACGCCGCGAGGGCCACGGGCGAAGCGAAACGAGCCCCTCTCTGGCATTTTCCAAGCATTTGCTCGGGGACGAGCCCACTCGCAAATACAGGAAAATGCTTTCTCCCCCGCAAGACGGTAGATAGGGCGTCGAGCACTGATGAGGTTATCCCTCCCAACCGGACTTCGCCCGGCAACTGGCCCTTCGCTCCCGCTTCGGGCCTTCGCCCACTCATTTGAGCAGATATTCCCTGAGCAGGACGCGGGCGCGATGTAGACGCGCCTTGACTGCTTCGCGCGTTGCTCCAAGAGCTTGCGCAATTTCGTCGATTGTCCGCTCTTCCATGTCACGCATCACGACGATGGCGCGATAGTGTTCAGGCAGGGACTGGATGGCTCTGGCGAGATCAAGCCTCAGCTCGGAATCTGACTGAGCCAGCACTGCAAGTTCCGCGGCCTCATCAACTGACGTGATGAGACCGGCATTGCGCGCCAGGCGCAGGCATTCGCGACGGACGATCGAAAAGAGCCAGGCCGAAATGGAGGCCGCGACCCGAAGCGTTCCAATACGCCGGTAGAGCAGCCACAATGTTTCCTGCACTGCGTCGTCCACATCGGACGCGTGGCAGGCCGAACGCGCATAGCGGCGGATGTCCGGCCGCGCCGCCTCCAGCAGCTCAAGCAAGGCCGCGTTGTCTCCGGCGATTGCTGAGCGAACCAGTGGCGGCGGGAATCGGGTCATGGCGCTACATATCGCGCTGCACGGGAGAACGGCCGACCATCGCGCAGGCAGGACAGAAGCCAAAAACGCCTGTCAACGCAAACACGAGACCGGAAACCACAACACCCAGCCCCAGCAAGGAGGCAGGCCACATCCAGTAACCTCCGGCAGCGGCGGCCAGTCCGGCAATGACACGAAGCACCTGCTCCCAGGAGTAGAGATTTTTGCGGTAGATCATGACGTAGCCTTTCCGGGTCCTTTTGACATCACCACCACAGAGAGGGGCGAAACATGGAAAGTGGTTCGCGGCGTCGGAAATAAATCTGCCGCCAGCCAGCCTGAATGAAAGTCTGATCGAAACCGGCCACGCCACGCCTTTCGTCACGACCCCAGCGTCCACTTCTCTCTCAACGACATTTGGTGTCGCGCCCTTTCCTTCGACGCGGCTTTCCGCTAAGGCTGATTTGTCGGGAGCCGCAAGGCTCCGCCGGTTTGCGGGAGAGAGCAGGAAACTGCCGCCGAAGGGGAAATCGCCCGAAATCTCTCAGGCAAAAGAACCGTAACCGGTCAAGACACTCTGGAAAGTCGGGGCTTGTTCCCGCGCCGAAGGTGTAAGCGCAGCCGACAGAGTTCCGGCTGGGCGAGTCTCTCAGGCTTCAGACAGAGGGGCGCAGGATCGCCGCGAAAGCGGCGGGAAACGCGCGACTCTGGAGGCTCGATGAGTGACGATGGCGACCTGAATACACTTCCACTTGAAGACATGCATGTTGCGGCTGGCGCCAAGTTTGGCGGCTTTGCTGGATGGCGCATGCCCCTGACCTATCCGGCCGGCGTGATGAAGGAACATCTGCATGTGCGCGAACAGGCTGGCCTGTTCGACATTTCGCACATGAAGCTGTTTCTGGTGACCGGCATCGGCGCGGCGTCTTTCCTGTCGAAAGCCTGCCCGATTGATGCAGCCAACCTGCAGCTGCACCATTCCAAACTGTCTTTCTTCCTGAACAATGATGCCGGGATTCTGGACGATCTGATCGTCACCAAGCTTGGCGATGACCGGTTCATGGTGGTCTGCAATGCAGGCAATGCCGAGGCCGACGAGACGCATATGCGCGACCTTGGCCGCCACTACAATGTGGTGATCGAGCCGCTCGACCGGGTGTTTCTGGCGCTTCAGGGACCGGCTGCGGCGCAGGTCATGGCTGACGTGGGCGTCGGCGATGGCGGGCTCTTGTTCATGACCGGCATGGAGCCGCGCGACAACTGGTTCATGACCCGGTCCGGCTATACCGGCGAGGACGGGTTCGAGATCGGCCTGCCGGAGAAGGATGCGCGCGAACTGGCGGCAAAGCTGGTCGCCGACGAACGGGTGATGTGGATCGGGCTGGCTGCGCGCGATTCTTTGCGGCTTGAAGCCGGGCTTTGCCTGCACGGCAACGACATCGACGCGACAACCGACCCGGCCAGCGCCGCGCTGATGTGGGCGATCCCCAAAGACCTGCGCGGCGATGGAACCTTTGTCGGCGCTGACGTCCTGCGTGAAAAAGTGGCCGCAGGTGCTGCCGAAAAGCGCGTCGGCCTGAAGCCGGACGGCCGCCAGCCGGTGCGCGGCGGCGCGCAGATTGTCGATGAGGCCGGCAACAAGGTTGGCCGCGTCACATCCGGCGGATTTGGCCCGTCGGCCAACCACCCGGTCGCCATGGGTTATGTCGCGACGCCGCTGGCAAAGCCGGGCGCCGCCAAACTGTTTGCCGAGGTGCGGGGCAACCGCATTCCGGTCGAAGTCCACTCCCTGCCCTTCACTCCACACCGCTACGTCAAAGGATAATCAGATGGCCAAGACCTATTATACGCAGGACCACGAGTGGCTGACCGTCGAAGGCGGCGTGGCGACGATCGGCATTACCGACTACGCCCAGGAACAGCTTGGCGACATCGTGTTTGTTGAGCTGGCCGAGGTCGGCAAGACCGTCGGCAAGGGCGATACGGCTGTGGTGGTGGAATCGGTCAAGGCGGCATCTGACGTCTATGCTCCGGTCGATGGCGAGATTGTCGAGGCCAATGACGCGCTGACGGGCGACCCGGCGCTGGTCAATTCGGCACCGACCAAGGGCGGCTGGCTGTGGAAGATGAAGCTGGCCGACGAAAGCCAGCTGGACGGCCTGCTCGACGAGGCGGGCTACAAGAAATTGATCGGCTAACAACCTGATTTGAATCGAGAAACCATGACCGCAAACACGCTCTTTGCCTCGCGTCATATCGGCCCGTCAGTGGCCGACACGCGCGCCATGCTGAAAACCGTTGGCGTAACCTCGCTCGAAACGCTGATCTCGCAGACTGTTCCGGCCTCGATCAGGCTTGACCGGCCGCTCGACCTGCCGCCCGCAGCAACTGAGGCCGAGGCACTGGCCGAGCTGGCGGACAAGATGGCGGCCAACAAGGTGCTGAAAAGCTTTGTCGGGCTTGGCTATCACGGCACGTTCACGCCGCCGGTGATCCTGCGCAACATGTTTGAGAACCCGGCCTGGTATACCGCCTACACGCCCTATCAGGCCGAGATCAGCCAGGGCCGGCTGGAAATGCTGTTCAATTTCCAGACGCTGGTGACGGAGCTGACCGGCCTGCCGGTGGCATCCGCCTCGCTGCTGGATGAAGGCACGGCGCTGGCCGAAGCCGTGGGCATGGCGGTGCGCCACCACAAGGACAAGCGGTCCGGCATTGCATTCGCCAACAGGCCGCATCCGCAAACGCGCGACGTGGTTGAAACCCGTGCCGAGCCGCTGGGCTGGCAAGTCGATGGCGATGCGATTGACGACAATACGGCGGCTCTGGTTGTCGCCTGGCCGGACACGTATGGGGTCTATGGCGACCATTCGGAAAAAATTGCGGAGGCAAAGGCGAAGGGCGCGATCGTCATCTTTGTCGCCGATCCGCTGGCTTTGACGGTGATGCAGACGCCAGCAAGTCTGGGCGCGGACATCGCGGTTGGCTCGATGCAGCGTTTTGGCGTGCCGATCGGTTTTGGCGGCCCACATGCAGCTTACTGCGCTGTCTCGACGGCGCTGACCCGCCTGATGCCCGGCCGTCTGGTCGGTCAGTCGGTCGACACCAAAGGCCGCCCCGGCTACCGGCTGGCGTTGCAGACGCGCGAACAGCACATCCGCCGCGACAAGGCGACGTCGAACATCTGCACCGCGCAGGCGCTGCTGGCGAACATGGCGACAGCCTATGCAATCTGGCACGGACCCGAAGGCCTGCAACAGATCGCGGCGCAGGTTCATGCGCTGGCGGCGCGCCTCGCACAGGGGCTGAAAAACGCCGGTCACAAGGTATTGGGCGACGAACGCTTTGACGCCGTGACGGTGGAAGTGAAAGGCAAGGCCAAGGAACTGGCCAAGCGGGCGCAGAAGGATGGACGCCTGTTGCGCATGGTCAATGACGACATGGTCGGCGTGTCGTTTGACGAACTGTCGACCGAAGAGGATTTGCAGGCGATTGGCGCGCTGTTTGGCGCAACAATTCCGGCCAAGGCCAAGCGCGCCCTGCCCGGCAAGGAGCGCGAAACGAACGGTTTCCTCACCCAGCCATTCTTCCACGACTACCGGTCGGAAACCGACATGATGCGGCTGCTGCGCAAGCTGGCGGACAAGGATCTGGCGCTGGACCGGACGATGATCCCGCTGGGCTCCTGCACGATGAAGCTGAACGCGGCGGCTGAAATGATGCCTGTGTCCTGGCCTAGCGTTGCCAACCTGCACCCGTTTGCGCCAAAAGCGCATTCGAAGGGCTATCGGGCGATGACGGACGATCTCGAGCGCTGGCTGGCCGAAATCACCGGCTTCCACGCGGTGTCCCTGCAGCCGAATGCCGGCAGCCAGGGCGAATATGCCGGCCTCCTGGCGATCCGCCGCTATCACGCCTCGCGTGGCGATACGAACCGCACGATCTGCCTGATCCCGTCTTCAGCGCATGGCACCAACCCGGCAAGCGCGGCGATGGCCGGCATGGACGTGGTGGTGGTGAAATGCACTGACAGCGGCGACATCGACATGGACGACATGCGCGCCAAGGTAGAGCAGCACAAGGCGAACCTCGCCGCGCTGATGATTACCTATCCCTCGACGCATGGCGTGTTCGAGGAAGGCGTGAAGGACCTGACCAAACTGATCCATGACAATGGCGGCCAGGTCTATCTTGACGGCGCAAATCTGAATGCGCTGGTCGGGCTGGCGCGGCCGGGCGACATTGGCGGCGACGTCTGCCACATGAACCTGCACAAGACCTTCTGCATTCCTCATGGCGGCGGCGGACCGGGCGTCGGGCCGATCGGCGTGGCGAAACATCTTGCGCCATTCCTGCCGGGACATATCGACCTGAACTCGAAATATCCGGTGTCGGCGGCGCCGTTCGGCTCGGCCTCGATCCTGCCGATTACCTGGATGTACATCCGCATGATGGGTCCGGACGGGCTGAAAAGCGCCACCGAACACGCGATTCTCGCGGCAAACTATGTCGCCACGCGGCTGAAAGACCACTATCCGGTGCTCTACAAGGGACGTGGCGACAGGGTGGCGCATGAGTGCATTCTCGACACGCGGGTGCTGAAGGACAGCGCCGGCGTGACGGTGGAAGACGTCGCCAAGCGGCTGATCGACTACGGGTTCCACGCGCCGACCATGTCATGGCCGGTGGCGGGCACGCTGATGGTGGAGCCGACGGAATCTGAGCCGAAGCGCGAGTTGGACCGGTTCTGCACCGCGATGATCGCCATTGCCGCCGAAGCGCAAAAGGTGGCGGACGGCGTGTGGCCGAAGGACGACAATCCGCTGGCCAATGCGCCCCATACGGCCACTGAAACGCTGGTGGGCGACTGGACGCATCCCTATTCGCGCATGGAAGCCGCCTACCCTGTGGCCGATTCCGATACGGCGGCAAAATACTGGCCGCCGGTGTCGCGCATCGACAATGTGGCGGGCGACCGCAACCTGATCTGCTCCTGCCCGCCGCTCAGCAACTACTTTGAGGCGGCGGAGTGATGTGACGGACTGGCGTCCGCCGCTGACTGCCAATCGTCAATCGCCGTCTGGATCGACTCTGAAAAGCCGACCAGCGGCGGCCTGACCTCGAAGGCAAAGAGCTGGCGGCGCAGCGCGGGCGCTGCACCCGTCAGCACAACGCGCACGCCCGCACGGCCTGCCTTGTGGGCAAGGCTTTCGAGCATGTTGGCGGCGGTGGAATCGACAAAAGGCACCGCAGTCAGGTCCACAATCAGCAAACGGTGGTGGGCGTTGATCCGGTCGAGTACCGTGCCGATGGAGGCGGCTGCGCCAAAGAACAGCGCGCCCGAAATCCGGTAGATGACAATGTCGGGGTTTTGCGCATGCGCCTCGTCATAGGCGGGGCGCGACTGGGCGCTGTCGGCCATGTCATCGGCAACCAGCGGCGTGGCGGTGTCGACAGCGGTCGCCTGGCTCATGCGGTGGATGAACAGGACCGAACCCAGCGCAAAACCGTAGATGATGGCCTCGGTGAGGTCGCGGAAAATCGTGAAGCCGAATGTTGTGAGGAGAACCGCCGCATCGCCGACTGACGAGCGCAGCAGCACCGCAATTGCGTGCTTTTCCACCATGTTCCAGGCAACGACCGCAAGAATGCCGGCAAGTGCGGCCAATGGAATGGCGTTGGCCAGCGGCGCGGCAAACAGGATGAAGCAGAGCAGGAAAACCGCGTGCAGCATGCCCGACACCGGCCCATGCGCGCCAGCGCGGACGTTTGTCGCGGTGCGAGCGATGGTGCCGGTGACGCAGATGCCGGTGAAGGCGGCGGATGCGATGTTGGCGACGCCCTGCCCGACCAGTTCGCAATTGGAGCGGTGGCGGCGGCCGGTCATGCCGTCGGCGACAACGGCGGACAGCAGCGATTCGATCGAGCCAAGCAGTGCGATGGAAATGGCGGCGGGAAGAAGCGCCTGCAGCCGCTCGAACGAGATGGCCGGCATGGATGGCGATGGTAGTGTCGATGGAATGCCGCCGAACTGGCTGCCAATGGTCGAGACGGGCAGATTGAAGATCGCGACCAATGCCGCACTTGCGACAACGGCGGCCAGCATGCCCGGCCAGTTGGGACGCAAGGCTTTCAGGCCAACAATGATGACAATGGTCAGGGCAGCAAGTCCGATGGCGGTGAGGTTGGCCGAGGGCAGCGCCTGCCACAGTGCCGGCAGCTTTTCGACCAGCGGCCCCGGCTCGCGCCCGGGCAGCGCCAGGCCGAACAGTTCCTTGATCTGGCTGGCAAAGATGATGACGGCGATGCCAGCGGTGAAGCCGACTGTCACCGGATACGGGATGAATTTTATGTAGGCGCCGAGCCTGAGATAGCCGAGCGCGATCATCATGATGCCGGCCATCATCGTGGCGAGCAGCAGGCCGTCCATACCGTGCTGGTCGACAATTGAGGCCACCAGAACAATGAACGCGCCTGCCGGGCCGCCGATCTGAAACCTGCTGCCGCCCAGCGCAGAAACGAGGAAGCCGCCAAAGATGGCTGCGTAGAGCCCTTGCACCGGCGTGGCATGCGAGGCAATGGCAATGGCCATCGATAGCGGCAGGGCGACGATGGCGACCGTCAGCCCCGCGATGGCGTCAGCGCGCAGGTTGGCGAGGCCATAGCCCTCGCGGAAGACGGTCACCAGTTTTGGCGTGAACAGGTCCGCAAAACTCGGCCTGTCCGTGATCCGATGCCCGGCAGTGTCCCTCGACATGATCGCCTCAGTTTGCCCCGCTGGTTGCCGCCGGCGACTTCAGGCGCACACCTCGCCCTGTTCCGGCGCTGGCCGCCCCCTCGCCGATCAGTTCGACACCGGCGCGGTCCAGAGCCTCGACCACTCTGGTCAGGCTTTCGACCACGCCGCGCACCGTGCCGTCACTTGCCTCCATGCGCTGGATTGTCGGCACCGACAGGCCTGAAAGCTCTGCCAGCGCCTTCTGGTCGATGCCAAGCATGGCGCGCGCGGCGCGCATCTGTGCGGATGTAATCAATCAGAATTCCAGTTCATCATATGCCTATTGCAATCCAGATCATGGATTATGATATATGAAATATCAATATTGCTTCAAAACTCGCCTTCCCTGCATTCGTCACCCTGCACAGATGAACAGACCCGGAACGCTGTTTTTGCCGTTCCAGAACTGGCAATATCGAAAACTGATTCGATGGATTGATTGCGCGACCTGATGAACGATTCCGACGACCTGTTTTCGACCTTTGCGCCCGCCGCGCCGCCGCCACCCGCGGCCGCGCGCAAGCCGGACCCGATTGTCCAGGCGGCGAAAAAGGCTGCATCCCCGAAAGATGCCAGCGACGCATATGACGCCAGCGCGATTGAGGTGCTGGAAGGGCTGGAGCCGGTGCGCCGGCGTCCGGGCATGTATATTGGCGGCACCGATGAAAAGGCGCTGCACCATCTGTTTGCCGAAGTCATCGACAATTCGATGGACGAGGCAGTAGCCGGCCACGCCACCTTCATCGAGGTGGAGCTTGGCGCGGACGGCTATCTGACGGTCACCGACAATGGCCGCGGCATCCCGGTCGACCCGCATCCAAAATTCAAGGACAAGTCGGCGCTCGAAGTCATCATGACGACGCTGCACGCGGGCGGCAAGTTTGACTCAAAGGTCTACGAGACGTCGGGCGGCCTGCATGGCGTCGGCGTCTCGGTGGTCAATGCGCTGTCGGATGATCTCGAGGTCGAGGTGGCGCGGGGCCGTCAACTCTATCGCCAGCGCTTTTCGCGCGGCATTCCGCAAGGCGGCATCGAGGCGCTGGGCGAAGTGCACAACCGGCGCGGCACAAAGGTGCGCTTCCACCCCGACGAGCAGATCTTTGGCAAGGGCGCAAAGTTCGAGCCGGCGCGCATCTACAAGATGGCGCGTTCAAAGGCCTATCTGTTCGGTGGCGTCGAAATCCGCTGGTCATGCGATCCGGCACTGCTGTCGGAGAAGGACAAGACCCCGGCCAAGGCGGTATTCCATTTTCCGGGCGGCTTGAAAGACTATCTGCTCGCCTCACTCGACGGCGAGATGCAGGTGACGCGTGAAGTGTTCGCGGGAAAAACCGAAAAACAGGGCGGCCACGGCGCGGTCGAATGGGCGATCACCTGGTATGGCGGCGACGGTTTCGTCAATTCCTACTGCAACACGATCCCGACCGCCGAAGGCGGCACCCATGAGAGCGGCTTGCGC
>Ga0209053_1000537_pt1 | contig 24885 bp, 25 predicted proteins | sample EBPBio152010_DNA_FD_185864 | JGI IMG/M metagenome (GOLD analysis project Ga0209053, IMG submission 185864) | Wastewater treatment Type I Accumulibacter community from EBPR Bioreactor in Madison, WI, USA - Reactor 1_7/15/2010_ DNA (SPAdes)... | ecosystem: Engineered > Bioreactor > EBPR >... | reverse complement strand
CCCTTGTCATCGTAATAGGCGATCAGCGGCGCCGTCTGGGCGTGATAGGCCACCAGCCTTTCACGCACCGTCTCGGCGTTGTCGTCGGCGCGGCGCTTGAACGCCGTGCCGCCGCATTTGTCGCAAGTGCCCGCCGTGGCGGGCTGCTTGAATTCGTCGTGATAGCCTTCGCCGCAGCCGGCGCAGGTGTAGCGGCCCGAGACGCGGCCCACCATGGCCTCGTCATCGACCTCCAGGCTGATGGCCGCGGTCACCTTCTGGCCAGCCTGCGCCAGCAGCCCGTCCAGCGCCGCCGCCTGCCCCGCGGTGCGGGGAAAGCCGTCGAGAATGACGCCGCGCGCCACATCGGGCGCCCCCATGCGGTCGCGCAGGATCGCCAGAACGATGTCGTCGGAGACGAGCTGCCCCGCCTCCATCACCGCCTTGGCCTGCCGGCCGGCCTCGGTGCCCTCGGCCACGGCCGCGCGCAGCAGGTCGCCGGTCGAAAGCTGGACCAGACCGAAATCTTCCTCCAGCATCCGCGCCTGGGTGCCCTTCCCGGCGCCCGGAGGGCCGAGAAGGATCAGGACGGCGGGGGTGGTCATGGTTGCCGCATCGGTCATGCGCATCAGCCCTTGTTGCCGCGATTGGCGATCAGGTCATCGACCACCGACGGATCGGCCAGGGTCGAGGTATCGCCCAGCGAACCGAAGTCGTTTTCGGCGATCTTGCGCAGGATGCGGCGCATGATCTTGCCCGAGCGGGTCTTGGGCAGGCCCGGCGACCACTGGATGATGTCGGGCGAGGCGATCGGGCCGATCTCGGTGCGGACCCATTTCACCAGATCCTTGCGCAGATCCTCGGTGGGTTCGATGCCGTTCATCAGGGTGACATAGGCGTAGATGCCCTGGCCCTTGATGTCATGCGGATAGCCGACCACGGCGGCCTCGGCCACGGCGGCATGGGCGACCAGCGCGCTTTCCACCTCGGCGGTGCCCATCCGGTGACCGGAGACGTTGATCACGTCATCCACCCGGCCGGTGATCCAGATATACCCGTCCTTGTCGCGGCGGCAGCCGTCGCCGGTGAAGTAATAGCCGCGATACTGGGCGAAATACGCCTCCTGGAAGCGGTCGTGATCGCCCCAGAGCGTGCGCATCTGCCCCGGCCAGCTGTCCGAGATGCACAGCACGCCCTCGGCCTCCACCTCGTCCTGGCGCTTGGCGGTGCTGGCGTCCAGCACGACGGGCTTCACGCCAAAGAAGGGCAGCGTAGCCGAGCCGGGCTTGGTCGGCGTGGCATAGGGCAGCGGCGTGATCATGTGGCCGCCGGTTTCTGTCTGCCAGAAGGTATCGACGATCGGGCATTTGCCCTTGCCGACATGGGTGTCATACCAGGTCCAGGCCTCGGGGTTGATCGGCTCGCCCACCGAACCCAGCACGCGCAGCTTGGACAGGTCGTATTTCTCCACCCATTCCGGGCCCTGGCCCATCAGCGAGCGGATGGCGGTCGGCGCGGTGTAGAACTGGGTCACGGCGTGCTTTTCGCAGACCTCCCAGAACCGGCCGGCATCGGGGAAGGTCGGCACGCCCTCGAACATGATCGTGGTGGCGCCATTGGCCAGCGGACCGTAGACGATATAGCTGTGGCCCGTGACCCAACCCACATCGGCGGTGCACCAGAACACGTCCCCTTCTTGATAGTCGAAGGTGTATTGGTGGGTCATCGCGGCATAGACCAGATAACCGCCGGTGGTATGCACCACGCCCTTCGGCTTGCCGGTCGAACCCGAGGTATAGAGGATGAACAGCGGATCCTCGGCGCCCATCGGGCGCGGCGGGCATTCCGGGCTGACCATGTCCATCATCAGCTTGACGTCCACGTCGCGGCCCTGGATCCAGCTCGTCTGGTCGCCGGTATGCTTGACCACCAGGCAGCGCACCTTGTCGGAGCAATGCAGCAGCGCCGCGTCGGTATTGGCCTTGAGCGGCGTGCGCCGGCCACCGCGCGGGGCGCTGTCGGCGGTGATGACGATCTTGGCGCCGGAATCGTTGATCCGGTTGGCCAGCGCATCGGGCGAAAAGCCGGCAAAGACGATGGAATGGATGGCGCCGATCCGGGCGCAGGCCAGCATCGCATAGGCGGCTTCGGGGATCATCGGCAGGTAGATCACCACGCGGTCGCCCCGCATCACGCCCTGCGACAGCAGGACGTTGGCCATGCGGTTCACCTTTTCGGACAGTTCCTTGTAGGTGATGTGCAGGGCCGGGGTCTTGGGATCATCGGGTTCCCAGATGATCGCGGTTTGCAGCGCGCGATCCTTCAGGTGGCGGTCGATGCAGTTCACGCTGGCATTCAGCACGCCATCCTCGAACCACTTGATGCTGACCTTGCCAAAGGTGAAGTCGGTATTCTTCACCTTGGTATAGGGCTTGATCCAGTCAAGCCGCTGGCCCTCGCGGCCCCAGAAGGTATCGGGGTCGTCGATCGACTCGTTATACATCGCACGGTATTTCGCGGTATCGGCATGGGCCTTGTCGAAACCGGTGGGCACGTCGCGCACGGTCGGCGCGGCTGCGGGCTGCTGGGTCATCAGGCTCTCCCCCTCGTCGTAAACCGAAAGCCCGCCCCGAAATCGCGGCCAGGCATCCATCCCTGCGCACACTGTAAACTATTTTCACCAAATGACGTAACCCTTTTTATTGATTGATTTTTTCTGTAAATTCATTGACTGAAATATCTGGAAATCTGTAAAGACAGAAAATTTCGCCTTCAACTTGGCGTGATATTTCAAAGCCCTAGCGGTTTCTTGCCAAAGGCCGCCCGCGGGGGCTGTTGCCGGGTGATGGCCCGGGGGCCGCCCGGCGGGGTGCCGGGCCGGTTTACGCAAGGGCTACTCGGTATCGCACAGAGGGGTGGCGGACGAATCAACCGGGCAGCGCGGCCTCGGCCGCGGCAAGATCGGGGAAATGCGGGATATGCGGCTCGGCCAGGCCCGCGCGGCGCAATTCGACCGCCACGCGCGGGCGCATGCCCACGAACCACAGCGCGCCCCCCCGCTTGCGCAGCTTGGTCGCCAGCAGTTCGAGGCTACGGGCGCCCGAGGTGTCGATCAGCGGCACCGCCGAGAAATCGACGATCACCACGCGCGGATGATCGGCGATGCGGTCCAGCACCGCGCCCAGCTGCGCGGCGGCGCCAAAGAAGAACGGGCCGGACAGGCGATAGATCACCCGATCCTCGCGCCCCGGATCGGCGACGGCATCGGCATGGGGCGCGACCTCGGCCGCGTCGGACATGCGCTTGACGAAGACCAGCCCCGACAGGGCGAAACCGACGACGATCCCCGCGCTCAGATCGCGGAAGATCACCAGCAGGAAGGTCACCACCATCACCGCCGCATCCACCCGGCTGGCGCGGATCATGCCTGCGATCTCGTGCCGTTCGATCATGTTCCAGGCGACGGTGGCCAGCACCCCCGCCAGCGCGGCCAGCGGGATATAGGCCGCAAGCGGCGCGGCCACCAGCAGGGCCAGCGCCAGAAACACCGCATGCAGCATCCCCGAGACCGGCCCGCGCGAGCCGGACCGCACATTGGTCGCGGTGCGCGCGATGGTGCCGGTGACGCAAAAGCCGCCAAACAGGCCCGAGCCGATATTGGCGATGCCCTGCGCGATCAGTTCGGCATTGGGGCGGTGCTGGCGCCCGCTCATCCCGTCGGCGACCACGGCGGAAAGGAGCGATTCAATCGCGCCCAGCAGGGTAAAGCTGACCGCCCAGGGCAGCGCCGCCAGCACGGCCTCGGCCCCCATCGGCGGCAGGGCGGGCGCCGGCAGCAGGCGCGGCAGGGCGCCAAAGCGCGAGCCGACGGTTTCGACCGGCAGGCCAAGCGCGGCCAGCACGCTCATGGCGGCGACCGCGATCAGCATCGCGGGCCAGCGCGGCGCCAGCCGGCGCAGCCCCAGGATCAGCGCGACAGTGACCAGGCTGACCAGCAGGGCCGGGCCGGAAACCGTCTCGCGCGCGGCCCATAGCGCCGACAGCTTGTGCAGCAGCTCTGACGGTTCGGCCCCCGGCAGGTGCAGCCCGAACAGGTCGCGCAGCTGGCTGGCAAAGATGATGACCGCGATGCCGGCGGTAAAGCCCAGCGTGACCGGATAGGGGATGAAGCGGATATAGGTGCCCAGCCGCGCCATCCCGAGCGCGAGCAACATGGCACCCGACAGCAATGTCGCCAAAAGCAGCCCCGGCAAGCCGATCTGGGTCACACAGGCCGCGACCAGCACGATGAAGGCCCCCGCCGGCCCGCCGATCTGGTAGCGCGACCCGCCAAAGGTCGAAACGAGGAACCCGCCCACGATGGCGGTATAGAGCCCGCGCTCCGGCCCGACACCGCTGGCGATGGCGATCGCCATGGAAAGCGGCAGCGCCACGATGGCGACGGTCAGCCCGGCAATGGCATCGGCCCGCAGGTCGGCGGGGCTGTAGCCCTCGCGCAGGACGGTGACGAGCTTGGGCAGAAACGGGCTGGGGACCGCCGCGTCGGGCCCCGTGACAACGGAACGACTTGTGCCGGACATCCTGCGCCTGTAGCGATTGTTTTCGCAAGGAAACGCCTGCGCACCCCCATCTGTCAAGGGGCCTTCCCGATGTCCGACCCGGAACCCGCCGCCCGACCCGACCCCGTCCAGCCCGCCGATGCCGAGGCACGCGCGCTGGCCCGCGCGCTGATGCAGGGCGCGCGCCATGCCGCGCTGGCCTGGACCGACCCCGAAACCGGCACACCGGGGATCAGCCGCATCGCCTTTGGTCTGGACGATGCCGGCGGGCCACTGACGCTGGTGTCATCGCTGGCGCCGCATCGCGCGGCCCTGGCGGCGCAGCCCCATGCCGCGCTGATGCTGGGCGAGCCGGGCGACAAGGGCGATCCGCTGACCCATCCGCGGCTGATGCTGCGGGTGCGGGCCGCGCCCGTCGCGCGCGACAGCGCCGATCACGCGGCACTTCGGGCGCTGTGGCTGGAAAGCCATCCGAAGGCCAGGCTCTATGTCGATTTCACCGATTTCGCCTTTGTCCGGCTGGAGATGCAATCGGCGCTGCTCAATGGCGGCTTTGCCCGGGCCTTTCGGCTGACACCGGCCGATCTGGCACCCTGACAAGGAAAAGGCGCCCCGAAGGGCGCCTTTCGCGTCATTGCGGCGTGTCGCAGCGCAGGGTCACCAGCGCCGCCCCCCGCAGCGCCGAGGGCCAGCGCAATTCGGCCATCTTGTCGCCGCTGCCGGTGGCGGGCACCGCATAGGGCGCGGCATGGGTCACCACATTGGCGCTGTTGCGCAGGGCCCCCTTGGGCAGGACCGACACCACCGTCAGCGGCTTGGCCCCGAAGGGCAGGTTGTCGGCGGCATCCACCGTCCAGGTCGCCGCCTCGGTGTTCTGGGTATGGGTGACGGTCAGCGGGCTCTGGCAGATCGTGGCAACGCCGTGGAAGATGTTGCTGTCAAAGACCACATTGCGCGCGCGGTCATGATCCAGCCCGGCCTGGGTCGTATCGACCTTTTCCACCCGGTCCACCGCCCCGGCCACGGCGCGGAACACATTTCCGGTGACCGACAGCCCGTTCAGGAAATGCCCCGGCCCGCGCGGCCGCATCACCAGCCAGCGGAATGACGGCGCGACATTCGTGCACATGAAGTGGTTGGAGGTGATGGACAGCCCGCCAAAGGAATAGCCGGTGGTAAAGCCCGGCTCGGGCTCATGTTCGTTCGACAGCTCGATCCAGCAGTTATCGACGTAATTGTCCGACACGATCGACCGCGCATTGGTGTTGGTGAACACGATCCCCGCCTGGCGCAGCCCGTCGGATTCGTCATCGCCCTGAAAGAAGTGGTTGCCGATCACCATATTGCCGCCGCCCGCCAGCACCGCGAAATGGGCAAAGCGCACCACCCGGTTGTCGCGCAGCTTCAGGTCATTGGCATTGGCATTGAGCGCGATGGTCGTGCGGTTCTGCGCCGCCACGGGCTGTTCGTTCGACAGGAACTGGCACTGATCCACGATCATGCCGGCGCAGCCCGTGCCGGTGGAGGTGATGCCGCGATCCTTCGGCCCGGTAAAGACGCAATCCGCGATGCGGAAGGTCAGCCCGTTGGCCGGCAACATGATGCCGCTGGCGCGTCCGGCGCAGTTGAAATCAATATCGGTGATCTCGAACCGCGCCAGATTGTCGAAGCCTGAGAAATCCAGCAGATACTGATAGCGGTAGAAACTGTAGGTCCGCGTCCCCGACCCGCCCCAGAGCGGCAGGTTGAGCGTGACCGTCCCCGCCCCCACGTTCTTGGCCTTGACATAGACCTCGCGCCCGACCCCGGTGCCCGCCACCCGCGCGCCCAGCGGGATATTGGCGACATTGGCCACATTGGTCAGCGTCGTCGGCTGATTGGCGTTATAGGTCGCGACCGAGGTCACGCCCACCGTATTCCAGGCCGAGGCACTGGCCGCGCCGATCTGGCCATTGGTCAGCACCCGCCGGCTGGTGAGCGAGGTCAGCCCGGCCAGCGCCGCCACATCCAGCGGCTCGGTCAGGTCAACCTTGCGGCCCGACATGTCGAAAACCACATGGTCGGTGAAATAGAACAGCGTCTGAAGCCCGCGCTTGAAGCCCTCCAGCTCGTTGCCAAAGGCGGCGGCGTAGGTGTTCAGGTCATAGTTGCGCGTGCAGGTCAGCCGGACATTCGACGGCATCGACAAGGTGCCTTCGAACCGGACGGCGTTGTTGAAGGTGAAGTTGGAATTGATCCGGTAGGTGCCGGCAGAAACCAGCACCGTCTTGCCATTGGCCGCCGCATCGGCGGCGACAAAGGCCGCGTAATCGTTGGTCGTGCCATTGCCGATGGCGCCGTAATCGCGCACATCCACCGCGTCGATCATCTTGCGTTGGAAGACGTCGGTCACATCCTCGATGACCAGATCGTCGATCCGCACCACGCCGCCATTGGCGCCGGTCAGATCCAGCCCGAAATGGCCATAGACCGGCTCGGTGCCCCAGACCAGATCCACCCCCTGCCGGTTGCCCGACCCGATGATCGCCTGCACCGTGACCACCGCACCGTAAGAGGTCAGCGCGACCGTCGTGGCGGCAGAGGGCACCGATACCTGCGTGCCATTGGACCGCGCCGCATAGGCCGCGATGCGCACCGAGGGCATGTTGCCCGCCACCACCTTCACCCGCGCGGTGACGCGCAGATAAAGCCCCGGCTCGATCGGGGTCTGGCCCATATAGCGCAGGCGCTGCGTGGTTTCGGTCTTCTGAAGCTCCAGGCAGCCGCCGAAATCCTGGTCCGACGGCACCAGCGCCGCATTCGCGGCCCCCGCATAGGTCGCCGATCCCGGCGTGCCATCCTCGCGCGACCATTGCCCAAGCCCGGCCGCAAACGGCGGCGGCATCAGCACCAGACCATCGGTAATCGCCTTGTTCATCTTGCAAGCCCTCTCGCCACGTCTGCCAAAACTGCGCAGGGGGACAGGCCCACCCGCATGCGGGGTCAGGCTTAACAAGCCGGGGTTAAGCGCCTGCCGCCGCAGCGCGCGCAGGGGGGCGGTGCGGCGCAACATCGGGCGTCACCCGGGCGTCACAAAAGCTTCACCCCGTCGTTACACGAAGCGTGCTAAGCCGCTCGCAACCAGAGCGAGGCCCCCATGCCCTACCGTTTCGACCTGCGCGATCCGACCCTGACCCAGGCCCTGCGCCGCATCGCCGGCGCCGAGATCGCCGCCATCCGCACCCTGCTGGGCGGGGCGCCCGACGATGCCGCGGTGCATGGCATCCGCAAGCGCATCAAGAAACTGCGCGCGCTGCTGCGGCTGTTGCGCGGGGGGCTGCGCAAGGTGCAGCCGGCCGAAACCGTGGTGCTGCGCGACGCCGCGCGCCTGCTGGCGCCGCAGCGCGATGCGGCGGTGCGGCTGGCGACGCTGGACCGGCTGCTGACCGCCGATGACGGCCCGGCGCTGCGGGCCCTGCGCGCCCATCTCGAAGCCGAGGCCCATGCGGCCCTGCCCGGCGAGGGCAGCCCCGCCACCCCGCCCGATCTGGAGACGCTGCGCACCGCGATCGACAGCCTGGCCCTGCGCGCCGAGGGCTGGTCGCTGCATGGCGCCGACCGGCGCGTGCTGACCGAGGGGCTGGCCCAGACCCGCGAACGCGCCCGCGCGGCGATGCGGCTCGCCCGCGACCGGCACAGCGCCGAAAGCCTGCATGCCTGGCGCAAGCGGGTGAAGGATCACTGGTATCAGGCGCGGCTCCTCTCGCCGGTCTGGCCCGAAATGATGAAATCCATCGTGACTGAGAGCGACCGCCTGGCCGAAAGCCTGGGCCTGCATCATGACCTGCATGTACTGACCCTGCATCTGGAGGCCCTGCCCGAGGACATCCTGCGCCCCGAGGCCCGCGACGCCCTGCTGCCCCGCATCGCCGAGGCCCAGACCGGGATTGAGGCCGCGGCCTTTCCGCTGGGGGCGCGGCTGTTCGCAGGCGACCCGGACGAAATGGCCGCGCTCTGGGTCAAATGGTGGAAGCTCTGGCGCGCCCAGATGGCCTGAGCGTGGTCAGCCCAGCAGATCGTGGATGACGCGCGCAAAGGCGCGGATGCCGGGTTCGATCAGCACATCGGGAAAATCGTAATCGGGGGCGTGCAGCGGCGGGTGATCCTCGCCCGCGCCGAACCAGAACATCGCCGACCGCGCCACCGCGCCGAAACGCCCGAAATCCTCCGAGGCGCGCATGGGCTCGCCCGGGATGCGGGCAATGCCCTCGGCCGCCAGCGCCGCGCGCAGATGCGCCGTCGCCTCGGGATCGTTGCGGCTGGCGGCGAAATCGTCGTGCCAGGTGATCTCCAGCCCCAGCCCCGCGGCTTCGGCGGCAGTGCGGGCGGTGGTGACCGCCGCCTGTTTCAGCGCGGCCATGCGATCATCGGTCAGGCAGCGCAGCGTCGCCCACAATTCGCCGTCGCCCGGGGTGATGCCAAAGGCCGGCACGCCCATACGCATATGGGTCAGCGTCACCAGCCGGAAATCCGCGTCCAGCGCGCCGCCCGGGCCAAGCGCCTCCAGCGCGGGGATCAGCGCGGCCAGCGCGCGCGCCGGGCTGAGCGCCTTGTCCGGCTCGGCCGCATGCGAGGTGCGCCCCAGAAAGCGCATCCGCATCCCGACCGAGGCGCAATTCGCCGCCCCCTCCTCCAGCACCGCCACGCCCAGCGGCAGGCCCGGCAGATTGTGCAGCGAAAAGGCGTGATCGGGGCTGATCGCGGCAAAACGCGGATCGGCCATCACCGCCGCCGCGCCCGACCCGTCTTCCTCGGCGGGCTGGAACAGCAGCACGACCCGGCCGCGCGTCGGCGGCTGGCGCATCAGCCGCGCCGCAAGGCCCGCAAGGATGGTCATATGCCCGTCATGGCCGCAAAGATGCCCCTTGCCCGCCACCTCTGACCGCCAGGGCATCTGCCCGGTTTCCGCGATCGGCAGCGCGTCCAGCTCGGCCCGGATCATCACCGTCGGCCCCGGCGCGGCGCCGGTCACGATGCCGGCAACGCCATGGCCGCCCAGCCCGGTCAGCACCTGCGGCACGCCGGCCCCGGTCAGAACCCCGGCGATCAGCGCCGCCGTCGCCGCCTCTTGCCCCGAGATTTCCGGCTGTCGGTGCAGACGCTGCCGCAGCGCGACCAGATCGTCCGGCGCCGCCGTCATGCGCCAATGCCCGCCGATTGCGGCCCGGCCATGCGCCGCAGCGATACGACCGGCTCCACCCGCCCGGTGCCGCGGGTGCGCGGCGCCGCCGGTTCTTCGGGCATGTCGTGACGGACGGGCGCCGGGCTCCCGGCCAGCAGCGCCTCGGCCCGCTGGTTGGTTTCGGCCAGCACCGCCAGCGCCCCGAAGACGGCGACGGTCAGCACCAGCCCCGTCACCCCCAGCACCAGCGCCAGCGCGCCATTGCCCGACTGCCAGTAGAACAGCCCAGCCGCCAGCAGGACGGCCAACGCCTGCGCGGCGAACAGCGCCGGGAACAGCGCGCGGAACAGGCGGGCGAGGAAAGCGATCATGGGGTCACCGGATGTTGCTTGCCGGCAGATAGGGGCGCGCGATCCCGCTTGTCAACGTGGCCGCGCGCGGGGCGCGAGAAAGTGACCGCCGGCGATTCGCCGCCCCGCGCCGCCCGAGAGGTTCCTAATCTTCGGTAAACGCCTCTGTCGCGCCCCGGGGAACAATGCGGCGAGGGCATGGCAACTGTTGCAAGGGTGGTCGGATTTTCCCTCGAACCCTCCGATATCCGCCACATTTCTGCCCGAAGTCCAAAGGCATATGGACAACGGATATTTGTCTGCCCGGTCCGGCTCCGGGTAGCGCGACAGAATACGAGTGGTCTGGTCCGGGAAAGGGCTGAAAGATGAAGATGACAGTTTGGAATGTGTCCCCCGCACGGAATGGGATGCGGCGCCGCCTCTCCGGTTTTGCCCGGAACGAGGACGGTTCGATCCTGCCATTCTCGATGATGGTTCTCTTTCTGATGATCCTCATCGGCGGTCTGGCGATCGACGTGATGCGACACGAGGAAAAACGCGTGGCGATCCAGCAGACGCTGGATAACAGCGTGCTGGCCGCGGCCGCCCTCAAGCAGGAACTCGACCCGCAATTCGTGGTCGAGGACTATTTCGACAAGGTCGGCATGTCGGAATACCTGACCGGGGTGAATGTCAACAACGCGCTGAACGCGCGCAGCGTGCTGGCCGAAGCGGCGGCGGATACGCAGCCCTTCTTCATGCGCATGCTCGGGGTCAACGAATTCAACGTCATCGCCAATAGCGGCGCCGAGGAAAGCATCTCCAACGTGGAGATCTCGCTCGTGCTCGATATCTCCGGCTCGATGAACGGATCGCGGATCAACAACCTGCGCCCGGCCGCCAAGAGCTTTGTGGACACGATCCTGAACAATTCCGAACCCGGCCGCGTCTCGATGTCGGTCGTGCCCTATTCGGCGCAGGTGAACCTGGGCCCGGATCTGATGGCGCAATTCAACGTGACGCGTATCCAGGACAAGACCTCTTGCGTGGAACTGCCGGACAGCGTGTTCAACTCCATCTCGCTGTCGCGCAGCCAGAGCTTTGCCCATAACGGCCATTTCGACCCGTTCTATGGCACCGACGCCATGACGACCGAGACGAACTGTTCGTATTACAGCGCCTGGGACAGCAACGCGACGGCCAAGACCTCCAACTATGTGCTGCCGATCAGCGGCGACCGCACGGCGCTGCGGGCCAAGATCGACGCGCTGAAGGTGGGTGGCAACACCTCGATCGACCTCGGGGTGAAATGGGGCTCGCTGCTGCTTGATCCCAATGCGCGCCCGGTCACCACGGGGCTGATCGCGCGCGGGGTTGTCAACGGCCAGTTTTCCAGCCGCCCGGCCAACTTCAACGCCAGCGACACGCTCAAGATCCTGGTGGTGATGACCGACGGCGAGAACACGACCGAATACAAGCTGAAGGAACCCTATCGCACCGGCCTGTCGCATGTCTGGCGCAACAGCTCGGGCACCACGGCCGCCTATTTCGATCGCTCCAGCACGAACAAGGATTACTACTGGCCCTCGACCGGCAGCTGGAGCTCGGCGCCGCCCACGGGGTCGGTCCGGCAAACCTGGCCGCAGGTGTTCGAGAAATACTCGGCCCAGTATGTCGCCTACCAGTTCTATCAGCGTCCGACCGGCGTGAGCTACGGCACGAAGTATTACGAGATGGTCGAAGCGGTGTCCTCTACCAAGAATACCCGTCTGCAACAGGTCTGCAACGCGGCGAAATCGGCGGGGATCGTGATCTACGGCATCGCCTTCGAGGCCCCGACCAACGGCCAGAACCAGATCCGCGCCTGTGCTACCTCTGACGCGCATTACTTCGACGCGCAGGGCCTGGAAATCGCGACCGTGTTCCAGTCGATCGCCAGCCAGATCAGCTATCTGAGGCTGACGCAATGACACCCGTTCGGTCCAGGCTGCGCGCCGGCCTGGCGAACTGGGCGCGCGAGGAAGACGGGCATGCGGCGGTTGCCTTCGCGCTGATCTTCCCGCTGTTCTTCGTCCTGTTCGTCTCGGCTTTCGAGATCGGGCTGTTCACGGTGCGGCAAACCATTCTGGAACGCGCGGTCGATGTGACCGTCCGCGCGATCCGGCTGGGGCAGATGCCGAACCCGGATCATGACACGATCAAGGCGATGATCTGCGACAACGCGCCGTCGCTTTCGACCTGCAACGACACGCTGAAGATCAGCCTGGAGCGGGTCTCGACGACGACCTGGGCCATGCCGGCCACGCAGCTGCAATGCACCAACCGGTCAGAGCCACTGAACCCGGTGGGGCAGGTGGATCCCGATCCGCAAGCGCCGCAGGTTCTGATGATCATGCGGGTCTGCCTGACGGCGGATGCGATGTTTCCCGGCACCGGCTTTGGTGCCTCCCTCCAGAAGGACGGCCAGGGCGGCTACTACATGAACGCCATGACCGCCTTTCTGAACGAACCCTGAGGTCCGGTCATGCAAGTGCCAGTTCTGACCCGGATCGGAGACCGCCTGCGGCAGTTCTGCCGCGATGAATCCGGCAATGCGGTCATCGAGTCCGTCTTCATGTTGCCCCTGCTGATCTGGGCGGCGTTTTCCATGGTCGTCTTCTGGGACGGCTACATGACCAAGAACAAGCTGCAAAAGGCGGTCTATACCACGGGCGACGTGCTGTCGCGCTGGCAGGGCCGGGCGCTGACCGCGACCGATGCCGCCGGGCTGCAAGACATGATGCGCTACCTGATCAACGAAAACGATCAGGTGCCGCGCCTGCGGCTGTCCAGCATCATCTGGGTCGCCAGCCGCAACAGGTTCGAGGTGCAGTGGTCCTGTTCGCTCGATCCCGGCGCGCTGCCGGCCTATACGACGACGACGCTGCAACTGGTGAAGGACAACCTGCCCGCCGCCGCCGATGGCGACACCGAGCTGATCGTCGAGGGCGAGATCGACTATGCGCTGTTCAATCGCGGCGAGGTGATCCCCGTCACCTTCGAGATGTCGAGCATCATCCGCCCGCGCTTTGCCGCCGTGACCTTTTCCAACCCCGGCGCCTGCAACTGATCTTGCGCACATCGGGTCTGCATGGGCGCGCATTGCCGCAGGGCGATGCGCGCCTTACCTTTGCGCCAGACCCACCCGAACAGGAGGCGCTTTCATGTCGATCACTGCATCCCGCCCCGTCCTTTCCGAAACGCTTGCCCGCCCGGCCATCGAGGGCGCGGGCGTGCATCTGCACCGCGCCTTCGGCTTTTCCGAGCCGGAGGCCTTTGACCCCTTTCTGATGTTCGACGATTTCCGTAACGATGACCCGCGCGATTACCGTGCCGGCTTTCCCTGGCATCCGCATCGCGGGATCGAGACGATCACTTATGTTCTGGCCGGCAGCGTCGAACATGGCGACAGTCTGGGCAATCGCGGCGCGCTAAGCGGGGGCGACGTGCAATGGATGACCGCAGGGTCGGGTATCCTGCATCAGGAAATGCCGCGCGGCGATGCGCGCGGGCAGATGCACGGATTTCAGCTCTGGGCCAACCTGCCCTCCAGCCTCAAGATGACCGCGCCGCGGTATCAGGATGTGAAATCGGCCGATATTCCGGTTGTGACCGATGATGACGGCACCCGCGTCAAGGTCATCACCGGGGCGTTCTGGGGCCAGCGCGGCCCGGTCGATGGCATCGCCGCCGATCCGCAATACCTCGATATCTCGGTGCCGCCGAATGTCCGGCGCAGCTTCCGCGTCGATACCTATCGCCGGGCCTTTGCCTATATCTTTGCCGGCGCCGGCACCTTTCGCGATGCAAGCCGCCCGCAAGGCGTGCTGGTCGAAAAAGAGGTGCAGGGCCAGGAGGTCAACATCCGCGACCTGTCAGGCAACCGGACGCTGGTGCGCTTTGGCAGTGGTGACGAGGTGACGGTGCAGGCCGGGCCCGAGGGCGTGCGCTTCCTGCTGATCTCCGGCGCCCCGATCCAGGAGCCGGTGTCCTGGCACGGCCCCATCGTGATGAACACCCAGGCCGAGATCCGGCAGGCCATGGCCGATCTGCGCAACGGCACCTTCATCAGGCCCGCGCATTGACCCCCGCGCATTGACTGTCGGGCGCGGCGGCGTCACCCCGCCGCGCCCACGGCCTTCAACGCCATGTCGGCATAGATCGCCTCGACCTCGGCCCGGCCCAGACGCCCGCCTTCGCGATACCAGTTGGTCACCCCGGTCAGCATGGCAATCAGCGCCAGCGTCGCCAGCTTGGTATCGGGAATGGCAAAGACCCCCGCCGCGCGCCCGTCGCGCAAGATGGTTTCCAGCGCATCCTCATAGCGGCGGCGCAGCGCCTCAATCGCCGCGAATTGCGCGGGTTCCAGATTGCGCAGTTCCATATAGGCGATGAACACCGCATCGGGACGCGCAATGTGATAGCCGACGTGAAAGCGCGCGAACTGTTCCAGCCGCGCGCGCGGATCGCCGGGCGGCGGCAGCGCGGCCAGCGCGGTCAGCAAGCCCTCCAGATGATCGCGCATCATGTCGGCCAGCAGGCTTTGCTTGTCGGCGGTATAGAGATAGAGCGCGCCGGCCTGCACCCCCACTTCGGCCGCGATCTGCCGCATGGAGACGGCGGCATAGCCGTGCCGGGCGAACAGCCGCTCGGCCACCGCGCGGATGCGCGGCCCGGTGATTTCCGAATGGGATCCGGTCTTGCGTGCCATGCGGCCAAGCTAACTGAACGCGGGTTCAATTCAAGGCCGAACCGGCCCGCCCGCGCCCGCTTGCCCCCGCAGCGGCGCTTCGCTAAGGTCGGCGCCCGAATGCCACAGTCATGGGCCAGCATGTTGATCGCGCCGCCTTGCCAGAAAATCGGGTCGTTTCTGCTGGCCGGTCTGCTTTGCGCCGCCTGCACCGAAATGCCCGTGATCGCCGCGCCGCCGGTGGCGCCCGGCCCCGCGCCGCAGATCGCGCCGCTGGATGCGGTGCTGGCGCAGATGCCGCCGCCGGGCAGCGTGGTCACAGCCGATCCGACCGGGCTTGCCGCCCGCGCAGCCGCCCTGCGTGCCCGCGCCGATGCGTTGCGCGGCCCGCTGGAAACCACGCCCGCCCCCGGCACGCCCTGAACCGCGCGGCACCGCGTTGCGCCGCCGCGCCGAACCGGCTAACAGTCGGCTGGAGTCAATATCGGAGCATATCATGGTTCAGCCCCTGCGCCTCGGGCTTGCCGGTCTCGGGACTGTCGGCATCGGTGTGGTCAAGATCGTGCAGCGCCATGCCGCGCTGATCGAGGCGCGCACCGGGCGCCCGGTGGTGATCACTGCCGTATCCGCGCGCGACCCGAAAAAGAACCGTGACGCCGATCTGTCGGCCTATGCCTGGGAAAGCGACCCTGTCGCGCTGGCCCGCCGCCCGGATGTGGATGTGTTCATCGAGGTAATGGGCGGCCATGAAGGCGCAGCCCGCGCCGCGACCGAGGCCGCCATTGCCGCCGGCAAGGATGTCGTGACCGCGAACAAGGCGCTGCTGGCCCATCACGGCCAGGCGCTTGCCCTTGCGGCCGAGGCCGCGGGCCGTGTGATCCGGTTCGAGGCCGCGGTGGCCGGCGGCATCCCGGTGATCAAGGCGCTGACCGAGGGGTTGTCCGGGAATGCCATCACCCGCGTCATGGGCGTGATGAACGGCACCTGCAACTATATCCTTACCCGCATGGCCAATGCCGGCCTGCCCTACGAAGTTGTGTTCGAGGAAGCCCGGCAACTGGGCTATCTGGAGGCCGATCCGAACCTGGATGTCGGGGGGATCGACGCCGGGCACAAGCTGTCGCTGCTGGCCTCCATCGCCTTTGGCACCCAGGTCGCCTTCGATCATGTGGAGCTGGAGGGCATCGGCAATGTCTCGATCGAGGATATCAACCTCGCCGATGACATGGGCTATCATATCAAGCTGCTGGGCGTGGCGCAGATGTCGGGGCGCGGGCTGGAACAGCGCATGACCCCCTGCCTCGTCCCCGCCGACAGCCCGTTTGGCCAATTGCAGGGCGGCACCAACATGGTGATGCTGGAGGGCGACAGCGTGGGTCAGATCGTGCTGCGCGGCCCTGGCGCGGGCGAAGGCCCGACCGCCAGCGCGGTGATGTCGGACGTGCTGGACATCGCGCGCGGCCTGCGGCTGCCGACCTTCGGCCAGCCCGCCGCCGCGCTGAAACCCGCTGTGCCCGCGAAATCGGCGACGCCCGCGCCCTATTACCTGCGGATGACGCTGCTCGACAAACCCGGGGCGCTGGCCAAGATCGCCACCTGTCTGGGCGATGCCGGCGTGTCGATCGACCAGATGCGCCAGATCAACCAGCCGGGCGAGGAGGATGACGACGCCATCGTGATCTTCGTCACCCACAAGGCGGCGCCGGGCGACATCGCCCATGCGCTGACCCGGTTCCAGCAGACCGGCGTTCTGGTCGGCACCCCGGTCGCGATCCGTATCGAGGAACTGTGAGGCAGGCTTGACCGCCGGCCGGGCGGGGCGGATCATCGCCCCGTCCGCCCGGGAGGTTTGCCATGTTCCTGCGCCTTGCCTTTGCCCTTTGCCTGCTGGCCGCTCCGCTGGCCGCGCAACCCCTGCCGGGGGCAGACGATCCCGCCTTTGCCCGGGCGCTGGCCGGCGATGACCCGACCGCCCTGACAGAATTGCACGCCGCCGCCACCGCAGGCAATCAGGCGGCCCTGTTGTCCCTGCCGGCGGTGCTGCTCTGGCTGCCGCCCGAAGGGCCGCTACCGGTGCGCAACCGCTTTCGCAAGATCGGCGACACGCGGCTGGACGATGCCGTCGCCGCCGCCTCGGCCGTCATGGCCGATTGGCAGGGCGGTTTGGTCGATGCGCCCGCCGACCTGCCCGCCCGGGCGCTGCGGCTTTATGCGGCGGATGAGCGGGGCAAGGCCGATAGTTTGATCGGGCAATGGCTCAATCAATCCGGCGGGCTGGGGGATTGGCCCGCGGGGCTGGAGCGGGCGCCGCTGCCCGCGCTTTTCCTGGGGCTGGCGCTGCGAGGGCGGTTGGAATTCGCGCCGACCCCGGAAGACGAGGCCCGGCTGATCGCGCTCTTGCGGGAGGACCGGCCCGGGGCCTGGCTCGCGCTGGCCGGTCTGACCACGCCGCCGGGCGGCACCGCCCTGCCCGATCCGGCACAGGCCGGCCTCTGGGTGCAGCGCGCGGGCCTTGCCCCCGACCACGCCGCCGCAAGGCTGAAGGCGGCGCATCTGGTCCGCCTGACGCAGCGCCCGGGCGCCCTGCCCCTGTCGCCCGAACAGGCCGAAGCGCTGCGGCTCTGGCTGACCGGCCAGCCGGATTTCGCCCCGGTCGAAAACCTCTGTGCCCTGCACTGCCCCGACAGCGCGGCGGCCTGCGCGCGGGCGCATGTCGCGGCGCTTGGCCCGCTGGCCCGCGTCACCGAAGCCTCGGTGCCGCCGGTCGCCGTCATCCGCACGCAGGATTTTCTGGCCACCCCGCGCGGGCTGCGGGTCTGGCTGTCAACGCTGGCTTCCTCCCCCGGCTGGGCCGACCGCCGCAGCGCCGCCACCGCAATCGACGCCTGTTTCGGCGATCTTGTGGCCAGGTCCGCCCCCTGAGCCATTCCGTTAGCGAAAGCAGTGTTGCAGGCGTGGTCGCCCGCCGCTAGGACAGGGCAAACATCATCCAACGGGGATTACCATGGCCGATGCCGCACAATTCCAGGACCGTCTGCTTTCGCTGGGCCTTGCCCGGGTGTCCGAGGCGGCGGCGCTTGCCTCTGCCTCGCTGATCGGGCGCGGCGATGAAAAGGCCGCCGATCAGGCCGCCGTCAACGCGATGCGCGACCAGCTCAATCTGCTCGACATCGCCGGCGTGGTGGTGATCGGCGAGGGCGAGCGCGACGAGGCCCCGATGCTGTTCATCGGCGAGGAAGTGGGCACCGGCAATGGCCCGGCGGTGGATATCGCGCTCGACCCGCTGGAGGGCACGACGCTGACCGCCAAGGACATGCCGAACGCGCTGACCGTGATCGCCATGGCGCCGCGCGGCACGCTGCTGCACGCCCCCGATGTCTATATGGAAAAGCTGGCCATCGGCCCGGGCTACAAGCCCGGCACCGTCACCATGACCATGACCCCGTCCGAGCGCGTCTCGGCCCTGGCCGCCGCCAAGGGGGTTTCGACCGAGAACATCACCGTCTGCGTGCTGGAACGCCCGCGCCACGAGGATCTGATCCAGGAGCTGCGCTCTACCGGGGCGTCGATCCGGCTGATCACCGATGGCGATGTGGCCGGCGTGATGCATTGCGCCGAGCCCGAGGTGACGGGGATCGACATGTATATGGGTTCGGGCGGGGCGCCCGAGGGGGTGCTGGCCGCCGCCGCGCTGAAATGCATGGGCGGGCAGTTCTTCGGCAAGCTGCTGTTTCGCAACGATGACGAACGCGCCCGCGCCCGCAAGGCCGGCATCACCAATTTCGACCGCGTCTATACCCGCGACGATCTGGTGCGCGGCGACGTGATCTTTGCCGCGACCGGGGTGACCAATGGCTCGCTTCTGGCGGGGATCAAGCGGGAACCCGGCTGGGTGACGACCGAAACGCTGCTGATGCGGTCCAAGACCGGGTCGGTGCGGCGCATGACCTACCGCTCGCCGATGCGCTGAGCCGGCACCAAGGCCCGAAACGCCCGCCCCTCCCCCGTGAGGCGGCGGGCGTTTTCACATCTGCACGCTTTCTGCACGGGCCATGCGGGGCGGTTGCGCAAGGCATGGGTCAGACCGGGGCAACCGTTCTGATGACAGGAGCCCGCCTTGCCCCGCATGATCCCGCCCCCCGTCCTGCCCGCCTGCCTGGCCCGCGATGCCTGGTGGCTGGACAGCCCGCCCCCCGGCAACGCGACGCCCGCGCCCGATCTGCCCCGGCGCGGACCGGGCCGGGTTGTCGGCCTGCTGTCGCTGATCGTGCTGGGCGATGCGCTGTTCTATGGCCAGCGCCCCGGCCTGTCGCTGGTGCTTTATGCGGCGGCGGTGTTCGCGGTGACGCTGACCGTGGCGCCGCGCGGGGCAGAATGGCGGCGACCGGCGCTGCTGCTGACGGTCGCGGCGCTGCCGGTGATCGACCATGCGCAGCCGCTGGCGGTGCTGTTCCTGCTGGCCGGGCTGCTGGTGGCGATCGTCTGGGCGCGGCGCCCGAGCGATCTGGCCGCAGGGGTTCTGGGCCTCTTGCGGCACCTGCCTCTGGCCGGGCCACGCGCGCTGATGGCCGGGATACGTCAGCGCGGCCTGCGGCGCGGATGGCCGCGCCCCGCCGCGCTGTGGCGGGGATGGGCCTTGCCACTGGGCGGAACGCTGATCCTGATCGCGCTCTTGTCCGAGGCGAACCCGATCCTGTCGGGCTGGCTGAATGCGCTGCGCCTGCCCGATGTCGATCTGGGCGCGCTGCTGCGGCGGGCGATGTTCTGGGCCGGGCTGGCACTGGTGGTCTGGCCGCTGCTGTTGCCCGCGCCGCCACGGGCACTGCCGGCCCTGCCCCGCCTGCCCGGCACCGGCTTTACCGCCGAGGCCGTGCGCCGCGCGCTGATCCTGTTCAATGCGGCGCTGCTGCTGCAAACCGGGCTGGATGCGGTTTACCTCTGGGGCGGGGCCGCGCTGCCGCCGGGCATGTCGGCGGCGGAATATGCGCATCGCGGCGCCTATCCGCTTTTGGCGACCGCATTGCTGGCGGGGGCCTTTGCGCTGGCGGCGCGGCCCTTTCTGGCCGAACAGCGCTTCCTGCGCCCGCTGATGGCGCTGTGGCTGGGCCAGAACATTGCGCTGACCCTGTCGGCGCTTCTGCGGCTGGATCACTATGTCGCGCTGTATGGCCTGACCTATCTGCGGGCCTATGCGGCGATCTGGATGGGGCTGGTGGCCCTGGGCCTCGGGCTGACCTTCTGGCAAATCTGGCGCGGACGGTCGAACCGCTGGCTGCTGATGCGCTGCACAGGGTTGGGGCTGGCCACGCTTTACGCCTGCTGCTTTGTGAATTTCGCGGCGGTGGTGGCACGGGTCAACCTGTCGCGCAGCATGGTCGATCTGGAATATACCTGCGGCCTTGGCCCGATGGCCGCCGCCGAAATGGCCCGCGCCCCGCTCGGGCGGCTTTGCGTGACCGAGGCGCCGCAGATCGCCGATTGGCGCGAATGGGGGTTTCGCGGCTGGCGTGTCTCCCGCTACATCGGGGAAGCACCGGGTTACATGGGATGGGCCGATGAAAATCCTCGTGGTCGATGACGATCCGCGCCTGCGCGAGGTGGTGACGATCGCCCTGCATCGCGCGGGCTTCACCACGATCACCGCCGCCGATGGCCAGGCCGCGCTGACCCATGCCGCGCGCGAGGCGCCCGATCTGGTGGTGCTGGATATCGGCCTGCCCGAGATGGACGGGCTGGAGGTCTGCCGCCGGCTGCGCCAGAAATCCGACCTGCCGGTCCTGTTCCTGACCGCCCGCGATGACGAGATCGACCGCATTCTGGGTCTGGAACTGGGGGCCGACGATTACGTCACCAAGCCGTTTTCGCCCCGCGAACTGGTCGCGCGGATTCGCGCCATTCTCAAGCGCAGCACTGGTGCCGTCGGTGCCGACCGACCGCTTTGTCATGGTGCGATCACGCTGGACCGGGGGCGCCATGCCTGCCTTGTGCAGGGCGCGCCCGTCGATCTGACCGCGACCGAGATGGCGATCCTTGCCACGCTGATGCGCGCGCCCGAACGGGTGTTCCCCCGCCCGGCCCTGACCGATGCGATCTGGGGCGCCGGCAGCCCGGTTTCCGACCGCACGCTGGACAGCCACCTGCGCAACCTGCGCCGCAAACTGGCCGAGGCCGGCGCGCCCGAGGCGATCCGCAGCCTGCATGGCGTGGGTCTGGGCATGGGCGCGGCATGAGGCGGCACTGGCGCCCGCCCCTGTGGTTCGTGCTGGGCGGCGCGCTTGGCGGCACGCTGGCGCTGTCGCTCGCGGGGTTGATCGCGCTGCGCTATCTGGGGCCGGAGATCGGGTTTCGCAACGGCGCGGCGCTGCTGGCCGCGCTGATCGGGGTGCTGACGCTGGGCCTGTTGTGGCTGCTGGTGCGGCTGCTTTTGCGCCCGGTTCAGGCGCTGGCCGCCTTTGCCGCCGAGACGCGGCGCAGCGGCAATCCGCCGCCCCCCGCGCATTACGGCACGCGCGAATTGCGCGCCATGGGCCAGTCGGTGCTGGACATGGCCCAGACATTGCAGAACCGCGAGGCGACGATCCGCGCCTTTACCGATCATGTCACGCATGAGCTGAAGACCCCCGTCACCGCGCTTCTTGCCGCCAGCGAATTGCTGGAGGACGCCGAACTGGGCGCCGAGGATCGTGCGCTGGTGGCGCAGATCGGGTCGGCAGCGCGGCAGATGCAGGCGCAGCTGGCCAGCCTGCGCGCCATGGCCGCCGCGCGCGAGCCCGGCCATCACGGCAGCTGCCGCCTTTCGGCGCTGCTGCCCGGGCTGGCCGCGCGTCACCCCGAATTGCGGCTGGAGGTTCAGGGCGACGACCTGCTGCTGATGCTGGCGGAAAGCGGCCTTGCGCCCTGCCTCGATCACCTGCTGGGCAATGCGGCGGCGCAAGGCGCCCGGCGGCTGCGGCTGGAGGCGCGGGCGACCGCGCGGGGTGCCGCGCTGATCGTGGCCGATGACGGGCCCGGCATTTCCGAAGGCAACCGCCCGCATGTGTTCGAGCCGTTCTTCACCACGCGGCGCGAAAGCGGCGGCACCGGCATGGGCCTCGCCATCGTCGCGGCGCTCTTGCGTGCGCATGGCGGCGACATCACGCTGACCGAGGCCCCCCCGGGCTGGACCGGCGCCGCCTTCCGGCTGCGCCTGCCCGATCAGACACGCCAGCGCAGCCGCGGCCCGGTCTCGGAAAACCCTTCACGCCGGTAAAAGGCCAGCGTCCGCGCCCAGTCGGGCTGGGTAGGGGCGCCAACCTCCAGCCGGGTCCAGCCGCGCCGGGTGGCCTCTTGCCGCGCGGCCTTCAGCAACTGCTGCGCCACCCCTTGCGATCGTCGCTCAGGGCAGACGTAGAGTTCGGTGATCTCGCCAAAGGCGCCGCCCGCATAGACCGCAGCGCAGGCGTTCAGCATCAGCACGCCGACAGTCGCGCCTTCGTCGCGGGCCAAAAATCCGGTCACAGCCGGCTCTGCATTCGGCCGTCGATCAGTCGGGTGGCAAGCGGCAGCAGATCCGCCCCGGTCGGGCCGTCTTCGCCGCCCAGTTCGCGCAACAGCGCCGCGATCAGGTCACAGGCCGCCGGAATATCCGCGGCGTCGATCCGGTCAATCTGCATCACGCCCCCCCGTTTCTGGCATCCCTGCTGGGATAGCAGGCCGGGTCGGGCGGTGCAATATTTGATCAAATTATTCGGTATCCCGGGCCAGCACCATCTGGGTCTGCGTCACCAGCGCGGCCAGCTTGCCATCGGGGCGCAGGATACGGGTCTGCCAGACCTGGGTCTTGCGGCCGCGATGCAGGGGTTCGGTCACCGCGCGGGCGATCTCGCCGGGGTTCAGCGGGCGAAAGAAGTTGGTCTTGCTTTCCACCGTCACCGTGCCCTCGCCGGGGCGCAGGTTCAGAAAGGTCGCCGTGCCGCCCATGTTATCGGCCAGCGCCATGACCGCGCCGCCATGCAGCTGACCATTGCGGTTGGTCAGCGCCTCGGTCACCGGCAGTTCCGCCTCCACCCCGTCGCGCGTCGCGCGTAGCACGCGCAGGCCGATCAGCCGGGCAAAGGGCGGCTGCGCGGCGGCGATCTCGGCCAGCCGCGCGGCATCGTCGGTTTCGGTCGGGGCGGTATGGGGGGCGGACATGCGGGGCCTTTCTGAACGCAGAGGCCCGCCGGGCTGCGGCGGGCCGGGTCAACACAAAGTGCCTGCGCGGCGGTTCAGCGCCGGCGGTCGCGCCGGGCGCTCATCGGCTGGAAGGCCACGCCGACATGGGCCTCGCAATAGGGTTTGCCCGGTTGCGAGGGCAGGCCGCAGAACCAGAAATCCTCGGTCGCGGGGTCGCCCACCGGCCATTTGCAGGTGCGCTCGGTCAGTTCCATCAGCGTCAGCCGGCGCGAACGTTTTTCCACCTCGCGCGCCGAGGCAAGCGTCTCGGGGCTGATCTCGTTGATCGAAGGCTGCGGCGGCAGCGGTTGGCCCGCTGGCACGATGGGCTTGCGCAGCGGCATCGGCGTCACGTTGTTGCCGGTCGCCGCAGGGGCCGCGGCGGGGGCAGCCGGGCGTTCAGGCGCGGGGCGCGGCTCGGCCGGGCGCGGCGCGGGCTGCGCGGCCACGGGTTCGGGCTTGGCGGCGGGTTCGGGCTTGGGCGCCACCGGGGCCTCGGCCACGGCTTCGTCCTCCTCCTTGCCGCCGGGGCCGCCGACGCGGTTCGACAGGCCCAGACGATGCACCTTGCCGATGACGGCATTGCGCGTCACCCCGCCCAGTTCCTTGGCGATCTGGCTGGCGCTCTGGCCTTCAGCCCACATTTTCTTGAGCGTCTCGACGCGCTCGTCGGTCCAGGACATGCTTCACTCCGGTTCGGAAGACCCAGGCCCGGGGCTTGCCCGGCGGGAGACGTCATATTCTAGCCGCACGCGCCGCAGATACAAGCGCCAGTAATCACCCGCGCGGCGGCAAGGCGCTCAATCCAGCCGAAACAGCTTGTCCCGCGCCGTCGCGCCGCGCAAAAGCGTGAGCCGCCCCTTGGCCACGCCCAGGGCCTCGGCCAGCAATTCCTGCACGGCGCGATTGGCGCGGCCATCTTCGGGCACCGCCGTCACCTGCGCCCGCAACTGGCCATCCTGTTCGCTCAGCGCGTTGCGGCTGGCACGCGGGGTGACGCGCAGGGCGAATTCGGCGCCCGGCACCGCCCGCGCCCTCAGATCGGGTCCAGAGGGGCGCGCCACGCGCTCAGCCCCGCAGGCCGGTCTTTTCCAGCAGTCCCATGCGCTTGGCCTCATAGTAATAGCCGCGGGAATACCAACCGACCGCGCGATCCTGATTGCCGCGCGCCACCAGCCAGGCACCGCGCAGATATTTGACCCCGTATTTCAGGTTGGTCTCGGCATCCAGCAGTTCCGCCGGCGCGCCACGATGGCCCATGGTGCGCGCGGTCTGCGGCAGGATCTGCATCAACCCGAAATAGGGCCCGTTGCGCGCGGCCGGGTTATAGTTGCTCTCGCGTTTCACCACCCGATGCACCAGCGATTCCGGCACGTCATATTCACGCGCATAATGCCGGATCAGCCGGTTCACCTCATCCGGTCCGCCCTGCATGGCAGGGGCCTCGGGGGCGGCGCGGCGGCGGCGGCCGCAGGCGGTCAGGCCAAGGCCCAGCATGGCCAGGATCAGGCTGCGGCGTGCGATCGGGGGCATTCGGGTCACTCTCTGTCGGAAACCGGGGGCGGAAATCTCGGGCAGAGTGATAGCGGCTTCGCGCCCAGGCGAAAAGCCCCGCCCCCTGGCTTTTTCGGCCCGGTGGCTTCCCCCCGCCGAAGCGCGCGCCTATCTTGGCGGCAAATCTACAGGAAACTGACATGCCCGACCCCAATCCCGCCGCGCTCGACTTTCTGCAACGGCGCCGCTCTGTTCCCGCCAAGGTGCTGACCCTGCCCGTGCCGACCGCCGATCAGTTGCAGCCGCTCCTGTCTGCCGCGCTGCGCGTGCCGGACCATGGCAAGATCGAGCCCTGGCGTCTGCTGGTGGTGACCGGCGGCGCGCTGGCCCGGCTTGCCGATCTGGCAGAGGCCCGCGCGACCGAACTGGGCGGCGACGCGG
>Ga0209053_1000534_pt1 | contig 24953 bp, 24 predicted proteins | sample EBPBio152010_DNA_FD_185864 | JGI IMG/M metagenome (GOLD analysis project Ga0209053, IMG submission 185864) | Wastewater treatment Type I Accumulibacter community from EBPR Bioreactor in Madison, WI, USA - Reactor 1_7/15/2010_ DNA (SPAdes)... | ecosystem: Engineered > Bioreactor > EBPR >... | reverse complement strand
ACGGCGCAAACCGCAGAATTCTCGAGAGATACGTCAATGCCAACGAAAACACCCATAGATCACTCCCCTCTTGACCCTAATGACAGGCGGCCTGAATCAAGCAACGAAGCGCCCGAATTTCCCAGCGGAAAAAGTTTGGGATCCGCTTCAGCGTCGGGCGGCCGCCCCATTACGGCATCTGAGATCATCTGCACCACCGTCTACCAGTTCCCCGAACTCTCGGAGGCCGCCAAGGAAAAGGCGCGCAGCTGGTATCGCGAGCTTGGTCCCCACGACGACTGGTGGGACGCGGTCTATGAGGATTTCGAACGGGTCTGCGAGATCCTTGGTATCCGCCTGAAGATCACGCCCGTCCGCCTGATGGGCGGCGGGACACGGGCCAAGCTCTGCATCTGGTTCTCTGGCTTCTGGAGCCAGGGCGACGGAGCGTCGTTCGAAGGGTATCTCTGCCACGCCAAGGGCGCGGCCGCGCGCATCCGGGACTACGCCCCGAGCGACGCGACGCTGCACGGCATCGCCGACCGGCTGCAAGCCATCCAGCGGCGGAACTTCTACCAGCTCGCTGCCGAGGTCAGCCACCGCGGCCGCTACTACCACGAATACACCATGTCCGTGGACGTCACGCGCGACAGCCCGACCTGGCAGCCGCCGACTGAAGACGCGGAGGAGATCGTGACCGAGGCTCTGCGTGATCTGGCCCGCTGGCTCTACCGTCAGCTTGAGGCTGAATACGACCACCTCACCTCGGACGAGGCCATCGAGGAGGGGATCATCGTGAACGAGTATACGTTCACGGAAGCTGGGCGCCGGTTCGGGTGAGCGCACACAGTTCATTTGATCTTTACAATTAGGCCATATGAACTATGTTGAGAGCGATGGAGGACGACATGCAAGTCGCAGAGCAAATCCGGGAACCTGCTGAGATCAACTCAGTCGCGTTGAAAGCCTATGCCCGCGTGGCCGACGCTTGGGGTCTCAGCCTCAAGGAAGCGGCTGGCCTTGCCGACATGTCGGAGAGCACATGGAAGCGCGCCAAGAAGCCCGACTTTGCGGGGGAACTGACCAAGGATCAACTGCTGCGGCTCAGTGCGGTGATCGGCATTTACAAGTCGCTCGAGCTCTATTTCTCTGAGCCGCTCGCGCGAAGCTGGTTCACCCGACCGAACACTGGGCCGCTGTTTGGGGGTAGCCGTCCAGTTGACACCGCCATCGACGGGGGTTTGCCGCAGATCCTGGCGGTGCGGACTTATCTCGATGCGTTGCGTGGTGGGGCATGAAGCAGACCGAGATTTCTGATCGCGGTCTCGTTCGCCTCCTGCCCGCCACCTACCACAAACCCCCGTCCCTGCGCGGTCTCGTCGATACTGATGACGAGATGGAAATCCTCGCAGAGATCGAGGGCCTGACGAGCGGCCGTCTTCTGGCAGAACGTGGCCGCAATCCCCATCTGGACCCGCGGGAGCTTGCTTGGCAGCGCCGCAGCCGCGATCTGCGCATCTATGGCGACAGCCATGTCAACGCCGCCTTTACCTACACCCGCGTCGGCGGAAACCGCTTCAACACCGAAGAGCGCGGCGCGTGGTACTGCGCATGGGATGTAATGGTGTCTATCAGCGAAGTGGCCTGGCACCGCACGCGCGAACTCGGCTTCACCGGCAGCTATAATGACAGCGCCCGCTATGTGGAACTGCTGGCGGATTTCATCGGCGTCTTCGATGACATGACCGACGAGCCGGGTCATCCGGCTCTGCATCCCGATCCGGCTGTCGGATATCCCGACGGCCAAAGCCTCGCCCAGCATCTGCGCCGGGCTGGATCGCGGGGCCTGATCTACCCCTCAGTTCGGGCTCCCGCTCCGGGCGGAAATTGCCTCGTCTGCTTCGAGCCCCACGCCATCCAGAACGTCCGGCCGGGCGCGTCCTGGGATCTTGTTTGGAATGGCACACCGCACTACTCGGTTACGGCTGTCGGCTGACGAGTTACAGCGCATGCTTATTGGGGGGTCCGAAGACATGAAACCGGCAAACGACAACAGCGCGGACGTCACGACCTTGAAGCCATGCGACCATCAAGCATTCTTCGAGGTTTTGGACTCTCCGCTCTCACCGACGGAAGCGCTACGAGCAGCATTTCGTAGGCAGAGGGAAACTCTGTTGGGTTCTTGCGCCGACGAGCCATCCACTAGTTGACACCAATCACCTGTCCATAGCGAGCTATCATCCGTCACCGCGCGTTTTGTCGGAGCTACCAGTTAGTGAGCCGTCACAACGCTGAGCAGAAATCGGCGCCCCTAAGGGCGCACTTATGCAAACTCTCCACCGCCTGCGGCGCTTCCGAGATTTGCGTGCGGTCTCTCCGGGGGCATGGCCCCCCGCCGACGGCGTCCCCAGTCCGTTGCCTGCTGCAACGGATCAGGAAGCGCGTCCCGCCTTCCCGAACCCATCCCGGCCAAGCCTTGCGCGGCTTGGATCACGCCCCGCTGTCACTGTCGCCCTCATTGGAACTGGCCCCGAGAGCGGGACGGTTCCGCGAGGTCGCCCATGTCAGCGGGCGATCCGGTTCCGCCTGTCCCGAGAGCGGGACCTTCTGCCGGATCGGGTTTGCCGCGCTGCGCTTGTCCGGCAAACCATGGCCCATCCTGGCGATGGTCCCGCGCATGCCCGGCAGCATGCTTGCCCGCCTGTCGGCGTGGTTGCATGTCTGCCGGTTTGCGTGGTGGCCTGCTTGCCCGGATGGCCCGCAGACAGCCCGGCCGTTTGCCTGTCTGCCAGTTTGCCTGTCCGGCAGTCCGCCAGCCCTTGCCCGTCGCCGGATCGGTAGGGCGCGGCCATGGCCAGCTACCACCTCTCGGTCAAGACGATCAAACGCAGCGCCGGGCGGTCGGCCACGGCGGCGGCGGCCTATCGGTCGGCTTCCGTCATCGCTTGCGACCGGGAGGGGCGCATGCACGACTACACCGCAAAGCGCGGGGTCGAAGCCTGCTTCATTCTCGCCCCCAAGGATGCCCCCGACTGGGCGCAGGACCGCGCCGCGCTGTGGAACGCCGCCGAGGCCCGCGAGACCAGGTCCAATTCGGTGACCGCCCGCGAATGGGAACTGGCCTTGCCGTCCGAGCTATCGGATGGCGCGCGGATCGACATCGCGCGGGCTTTTGCCCAGGCGCTAGTTGATCGCTACGGGGTGGCGGCAGATGTGGCGATTCATGCGCCACACCGCGAGGGCGATCAGCGCAATCATCATGCCCATATCCTGACCACCACCCGCGTTTTGTCCGCCGAGGGGCTGACCGACAAGACGCGCATTCTCGATGCCGCCAGCACCGGCGGGCCGGAGATCGAGGTCCTGCGCGGCTACTGGGCCGAGCTGCAAAACCGTGCCCTTGAACTGGAAGGGCAGAAGGAGCGCGTCGATCATCGGTCGCTAGAGGTGCAGCGCGAAATCGCGCTGTCCATGGGCGACACAGTGAAGGCCGAGGAACTGGACCGCGAGCCAGAGCTGAAGCTTGGCCCCGCCGCCAATGCCATTGAGCGCCGCGCGCAGTTGGCCGCCGAGGCCGAGGGCCGCGACTATGAACCGCTGACCCAGCGTGGCGCGCGGGTGCATGCCGTGCGCCAAGCCAAGGCCGTGTTTGCGGAAATGCGGGAGCGGCTTGAGCTGGCGCGCGATGCCTGGGCCGGTGCCCGGGAAGAGGGGCAGGGCCATGTCAGCGCAGGGCTGGCGGCGTTGCGCGCTGCCGCTGGACGGCAGGCGAAGGAATTGGACCCCGACGAGATCAAGCAGCGTCTGGCGCGGATCGCAGGGCATGATCAGGGCGAGGAGCATGATCATTCGCTGGGGCAGGGCGACCGGGATATACGCAGCAGGCTTGCCGACGTGTTGGGCAAAGCCAGGGTGGAAGAGCAGGAGCGAGAAAAGGCCCGTCTGAAGGAGCGCGAGCAGGAACTAGGCGAAGAGCGCAGGCGGCAGCGCGAACTCGACAAGGATTTGGGCTGGGAGCTGTGAACGGGGCATCTGAGTGGGGGGAAAGAGGAGCGCCTCTACTTGAGGCACTCGCCCACCGCTTTCGTAAGCGAGGTGACGTGGATCGGCGTCACAGCTCCAGCTTTCATCTTCCAAACGGTATACCCACCAGCAACCGCCTTGCCGCCGATAACGGTCTGCTTGCCCTCTGAGATGAAGCGAACATGTAGCTTTATTTTTCCATCTTCATGAATATCAAAGAGCTTACGAGCAATCGCATCCGTTAAAAGATGTTGCCCCTTGGTGTCGAGGCAGTAGACGAGGTTACCCTTCCAGACGATGAAGTCGGGGTAGAAGGCTCCTGTATCCCCTTCAGTCAACAACGGAATATGAAAGCCACCTGCACTCGGGTTTCTGTGCCAAGGATGACCAGATTCATCGAGCGCTTCTGCGAAGGGAAGCTCGAACTTATTCAGCCCGCCATACTGCTCATAGAGGCTATTCTTGAAGGTCGGGGCGTTTTGCGGAACCCGCATGCTTCCGAAAATGAACCTCGACTCGCTCGCGTACACCAGTTCAGAGTGTTGATAGTACGCAGACACAATATCCCTTGCGACGGCTTCGGCCTGCTTATTGGCGATGCTTTGAACCTGTACGCGAACGTCAAACTTCGAGTCTTGCAGGTCAGTGACCGCAAGGGCGCGAGTTGAACGAGCTCGCAATGCAGTACCAATGAGCCAACGAAGCCGAACTGGGTTAGTGTGCCCCTGCACTTCCCAAGTTGTATCCGCAAGCTTGCTGGTCAGAGCCGTCAGCTCGACCTCTTGTTTGGCAACCTTACCAGCGGCGACGGAATTCCCATCGCCTTCTTGGAAAACAGGAAACTCTGCCAGGAGATCGCGGATAGCATCACAGGCGTCATCAGCATCGACATTCACCTTGCAGAGCTCGACCGATACTTCACTCCGAGGCTCGATATCGTGGGCAGCCGACTTTCCACCGCCGAAACTTTCCACAATCTCAAGCGGGGCACCTTGGCTCTGAAGCTTTTTCTTCACTTCTGATATTGCCTTGGTGAAGACGCTTTCGTCATCTACCCGAAGAAAGAAGTGTGCTGAGTTCAAGCTTGGAGCGTCATAGTGCTTCGCACCGTACTGGCGCAGCACCCGACCTATAATTTGCTCGACCTGGATCGAGGAACCCATGCTCTTGTCGATGTATGCAAGATAGCAGGCTGGGTCATCCCAGCCTTCTTGCAGAGCCTGGTTGAAGATAATGTGGCGATAATTTCCCGCAGTGAAGTCATCGAAGTCACTCTCCTTTTTCGAGAAGAGCTTGAATTCATCCGGCTTATTGCCTTCGGCAAACTTCAAGTTTGCGTAAACGGCAATCGTCTTGGGGTCGATCTTCTTGTCTTCAACAAGGTAGCGCCAAATACGGATAGGCGCAGCCTTTCGAAGTTGGAACATCTGCGTATGGTCATCCCGCTCTCCATCGACCATGTTCGTATTGCAAACATAGATTGCCTTGGGGAGGAACCCCAGCTTACGCAGTGATATTTCCTGCTCGATGGACTGCATGCGGCCAATGAGGCTATCCAACGATTGCTCCATGTTCGCCGTCGTGCCGTCGAATTGGATAGCTCGCTTAATTAACTCCGCTTTAACGACGGCTTCACTGCGTACGCTGGTGGTAATGAAATTCGTATAAGAGGGGCGCGCTTTGCTATCGACCGCTTCGAGTTCCGTCAGCGCCTCTTTATCGCTATCGCAGGTTGACTCGAACCAAAGCTGAATGTGCCTGAGAACGTCGCGCTCGAAGGCCTCTGGCAGCTTTAGGGTTGCGGATGCAACTAGGTATGCGTCCGGATCAAGCTGCTTCAGAAGGTTGGCTTGTTGGTCAGAGAAGTTGTGGCCCTCGTCGTACACAATGACCATCGGGCGCTTCTTGCCGCTGTCATTCCGGTCGATGAGGCGTTCCCACGCTGACTTTTCTCCGAACTTGTCAGCCCCCTTCTTGTAGATATTGAGTCCACCCTCCTCTTGATCCTCCTGGTTGAAGAGTCCGGTTGTCGCCAGGATCAGAAGCGGAGTGGTTCCATCTGCTATGAGCTCGGGAGAGAGCTGCGGAATCGTGATGACCTTGAAGCCGTCGATAATCTCACAGTACTTTCCGCCGTCTGAAAAGTTTGCGTAGGTCTGCGCGACTACCGATTTGGCCCGTGACATCCAAAAGACAATCGGTTCGCCGTCAACGAGCGCCCGAAGGTCAGAGACCGCCTGGGCGAGGATAGGGGTTTTCCCTGCACCAGTGATCGCTGAAAGCGCTTGGAAAAATGGGCGCGGATGAGGCCCACGGCTCGGTCGCTCCGGGTGGTTCGCAAAAAACGCGTAGCGCTTGGAAATGGTTCGAGCCGCTGCGACTTGAAATTCCTTCAGTTGCAGCATTCGTTATTCCTCTGAATTTTCTTCGTTATTAAAAGCGTCAGCCCGGGGGTTGAAACCAATGTGTTCCAATACCGATTCCGGTATCTTGTAGAACTCGATATCGGAACCGGTGTAAGGCGCGAGAGACGCATATACGTGATAGCGGGAAGAAAGGCCTTCGGACTTGGCCTCTTCTACTACCCGTTTGAATGCTTCACGGTTCAGAAGTGACGGCTCATTTGGGCCGTCCCAAATGAGGAAAAATCCCTCATTCTTGGGGTTTACTCCGAACAAGTGGCGATGACTTCCTGCCGTAAGGCGGCGAAGATATGACTTCGCCTTCTCGTTCCTGTCCCAGTAGCTTGTGAGTAGGAGGTCAATCATCTCCTCGCGAGCAAGGTCATTCACCGCCTTGGCGTCGACCTGCTCTCGCTTCAGCTCGATGAAGCGGAAGCCACCTGGAAGCGGAGGCACAGTTCCGGACGCCCATTGCCCCGTGAGAACACGCTTCAGGCGGTCTGCCGTCAGGCTCTTGGCGTAGTGGTCACCTTTTTCTGTGTTTCCCTGCTCAATCAAGATGAAGCGGCGATTGGCACCAACTTCTGCGTTGAGTTCGAGGACAGCGTGCCCTGTGGTTCCTGACCCCGCGAAGGGATCGAGTACAAGGCCATCGGGACGGCACCAAAGCTGGATAATCTTCTTGATCAGCCGCAGCGGCTTCACAGTTTGGAAGTTGTGCCCCTGCCCCACCACCGCATCAAGTTCTTTGATGCCAGCTTGGCTGTGCCCGGATTCCGAGTGCTCCCACGATGTGCTGCCCATAAGGAACGGCTCATCGTAGTCTTCACCGGACCACCAAGACATGACTACTTTGCCTTGCTTGATTTCTTTCAGGTACACCTTCAGGCGAGGCGCCCCATCACCTTTCTTGGTGAAAAAGAGCTTGGGCCACTGCCCTCTCTTATAAACCGCCTGTGCAGCGGTACGCGCGGCCTTCAAGATAGCGTCACTCTCGACCGGTTTCCCATCTTGGAATTTGCAGCCTTTGAGAACGAGCGCCTTGACGAAAGTTGTCTTCCCCTTTTTGTCGGTAAAGACTACGCCATCATCAATGACCTTCTCTTCATACTTTGAGCCCCACCCTTCTAGCCATCCCTTCATGGACGACTTTGCAGAGCGCCAGTATGCCTCACCGGGATAATGCATCTCCCCAGTAAAGGGAGACTGTATGCCATAGGCAGCCTTGGCATCGCCGCTCGATGCGGTTGGATCGCCACCAGTCTTGCCGCTGTTCCAAAGGCCCCCATCTGTGTCGTTGTCTGGATTGCCGTAAATGGCATCCATGGCTTGCGTTCGAGCCTCAAGCCCAGTTTTCGACTTCTCGATGTCCTTTGCATAAATCAGAACATACTCTGTAGCCGTTGAAACGTGCTTGGCATCAGACTTGGGCGAGTACGATTTTTGCCAATTGATAATGCCGATGCGATTCTCTTCCTTGAAAATCTCATCCATTAGCATCCCAAGCCGGAAGAGCTCCCTGTGGTCGATGCAAATCGCAATGACCCCATTCGGCTTAAGCATTTCTCGCATCATCCAAAGACGCGGAGTCATGAACTTCAGCCATTTGCTGTGCCTTGAACCGTCATCTTTCGGCACCAATTCACCGAGGTCAGGATCGTTTGGGTCTTTGTCCCACTTGTCGTTGTAGCGGAAGTCTTCGCCCGTATTGTACGGCGGATCAGTGATGATGAGGTCGACTTGTCCACGATGCTTGTAGAGCGTCACCATGGTGGAGAGGTTTTCCCCGTCCCACAGTTCGTTCATTGCTTGCTCGCTCTCTTCCCCCACCGAGTAGCGCTTGAGGATGCGATGCAGTTTAGGCTTCACCATGCGGATGATTTGCCACGGAGCCGTGCGGCCCATGTAGCTCATCACAATTCCATCTTTCCCAGCGTCACGGTTGGCGGCATCATACTCTTGAAGGAGACGGATGAGCGCAGAGCGGGAAAGTTGATTGTAGTCCATGACTTGTCCTCAGCGGGAGCAGAAGAAGGCGAAGCGGAAATCAGTCCGAACGCGTAAGGCGCAAACGACAAAAAGCCCCGTAACAGCGGGGCTTGTAGCCGTGTTTTCAATTGCGACGCGCTGAAGCGTCGAAGGATGGCTCATGCAGCCCCCTGCCCTATTCGTTCAACTTCGCCCAGAAAACTTTGCGTTTTCCGGATTTTCCGTATAATGTGGGCATTATCCTCTAAGTGCAAGGACTATGAGCATGAAGACCATGACTGCCTCAGCCGCGAGCAAGGAGTTCGGGCTCTACATCGACACCGTGCAGCATGAGCCGGTCATCATTACCAAGCAAAATCGGCCGGTTGCGGTGACACTTTCGATCCAGCAGGCAGAAAGGCTGTTCCAGGGACAAGTCGAGGCAGGCATCGCGCGTGGACTCGATGATGTGGCGCATGGGCGCTATACGGAGATGACCCCCGCTCATCTCGAAGGGCTTCGTGCGAGGTTTCAAGCACGCACCCGCTAGGCTATGAAGGTCGTAATCACCCAGACTGCCGAAGCCTCTCTGGAGGAAATCTATCGCTACAAGTGCGAGTACAGTATCGCGCATGCTGATGATTTCCTTGGTGAAATCTATGACTTCACCATCAAGAACCTTTCAGAGTTCCCCCACTTAGGTCGCGTGTACAACGAAGCCCGTGGGCTCTTTCGCTTGGTTTATCGCAAGGGCTTCAACATCTACTACACCATCGGGGAGCAGGAAGTCTTTGTGCTCTTCATCATCGACGGCGCGTTGAACTTCAACCAGGAGCTTGCTGACCCCGACACACGGCACCTGCAAAAGTGACGCTATTTCATGATATTAAGGGGCAGAGCGAAGCGTGCCGATGCTTGGTCCAAAATTGGTCGTTTCTGTCCCAGTCCCCTGCCCTACCCCGGATCAAACGCTTAGGCGGGACAAAACCCCATGACAAAACCTTTGTGGTTTTGGGAGGTTTTTGGCACCATGTAGCATGATCATCGGATACGCCCGCGTAAGCACAGAGGACCAGAACCTGGACGGCCAGCTTGACGCCTTGAAGGCGGCGGGAGCTGAGAGGATCTTCGCTGACAGGATCACCGGCACGGCCCGCAGCAGGCCCGAGCTGGACCGTTTGCTCGATCAGTTGCGCCAGGGTGACGTGATCACCGTCACCAAGTACGACCGCCTCGCCCGTTCCCTGCGCGATCTTCTCGACATCGTGGACGCGATCCAGGCGCGCGGCGCGGGATTTCGGTCCTTGGCCGAGGACATCGACACCACCACGCCAGCCGGGCGGCTGGTCTTTCATGTGTTCGCATCTATCGCCCAGTTCGAGCGGGAGCGGATTTCGGAGAGGACGAAGGAGGGGCTGGACGCGGCCCGAAAGCGTGGCCGCGTCGGGGGCAGACCCCCTGCCCTATCCGCAGCGCAGAAGGCCGAGGTGCGCCGGATGCGCGACGAGGAGCTGCGGCCACTGCCTGAGATAGCACAGCTTTTCAGAGTTAGCACAAAGACGATCCGGCGGACCTGAGGGCGCGAAAGCAAGTGTCATTTTAATTATAAAGTTAAAGTTAACAATAAATACAAAGTTAGCTTTAACGTTGACATTACAAAAAGCGCGCGCCATCATCGACGAATGTATGTAATCACCTTTGCAAACCCGAAGGGCGGCAGTGGGAAAACCACATCCGCCATGTTGCTTGCCGAGCAGATCGCCCTTTCAGGCGGTCGCGTGGCTATTCTTGACCTGGACCCGAACGCCAACATCCTTGGATGGGCAAGGGGGCGTGAGGAAGCGGGCAGGAGCCTGCCATTCTCTGTTCACGCCCGCCCTCAGATCGAAGACACTGTGGGCCTGATCGACGAAATGGCAGCGCAGGCGGACTATCTCATCATCGACCTTGAAGGGTCGAAGGATCAGATCGTTACGTTTGCACTGTCCCGCACAGACCTGTGTATCATCCCGATGGACGGCTCACCAATGGAAGCACGACAAGCGGCGCAGGCCGTCCGTCTTGTTGAAACCACATCCCGGATGATCCGAAGCCCAATCGCTTACACGTTGCTCTTTGCGCGTACCAATGCCGCCTTCCTAACAACCGACGAAAGGGACGTTCGGCAGGAAATGGAGTCAAACAACATCAACACATTGCCCGTTAGGATTGCCCGCCGCGCGCCCTACACACGGATTTTCCGTGACAGTGTGCTACTTGCCGAACTGCCGGATTTGGTGGCCGAGGAGATGAAGGGGAAGACAGCATCAGTGATGGACAAGGCGCAAAAGCAGGTGGCATCTGCCATCGAAAATGCCCGCGATTACGCTCAGGCAGTGATTGATACCCTTATGAAGACGAGGGCGGCATGAGCGGAAAGTATGGATTTGGCGGTGGCATCGAGCTTCCAAAAATGGACACTCCGAAGTCCCGTATTCCTCTCGATCAGGGCGCGCTGAAGGACGCCGTGGAAGCAGGCACAACGCTTGGCTTTGTCAGCCGGGAACCATCCACCGCCAAACGTAAGCCTGGGCCGAAGCGCACCGAAGCACAGGATAAGGTTTCGATCCCAGGGCCGAAGCGCGTCATTGACCAGTTTCGGGCATTCTGCACCGAACAGAATGTCACGCTCTGGGAAGGGCTGGACATTCTCTTACAGGGTAGGGGGCGCTAAGGGCGTCCCCGCCGCTCAAACCACTTCTTGCAGAATCCCAGGAATGCCTTGTCGGGGTTCTTGGGTGCATCAAGCCCGCCGTCAGCCATCCAGCTCCGCCACTCGCTTTCAAGGACGTATACGTCCCAACCGGGGGCAACTTGGCGCGCTTCAGCCAAGGTCTCCGGGCTAACCCGCACGGATGCAAAGCTAGGGATGCCCGCGGCTTGCTGATCTTCCAGCATTGTCCCGCGGTTGATGAAAGTGATCATGTCTTCTTCCATCTGGACGCCATAGTCAGGGATGTGTGCATGCTCTTTGTCATGCTCCACAATATTCTGTATCAGCCGCCGAAACTCCCTCAGGGTCGATGACGAGCCACATTTTCTCTGAAGAACGGGCAGAGTGATCCGCCATTCTTTCTTCTGGCCGCAATGCTTGCGCGCCAGCTCGTAAAGACGGCGCTCAATCGGTTTTCGCAGGCGGAAATAGTCGCGATGGAAGGTCAGGACTTCCTTCGCCCGGATCGCGTTGAAGACCCAATCCGAAAGCTGGACTTCGATCTCTTGCATCCGCCCGTCGCGGGTCTGCCGGACGATCCTTGCCCGGTCGATGATGCTGAAAATGTCGAGCTGTTCTGTTTCACCAGTTACGATATTAGTCTCAATCTGCGTACCTTGAAGCCGGATCAGGGCGCTTCTCAGGGCATCGTAGCCACGGCCATCAGTGACGCGGTTTGTTGCCTTCAGGAAGTCGTATGCCTTCATTCTCAGTGTCTTGGACGGCGTTTTGCCGTCATTGATCGCGGCCATAAGTTGGCTGATACAGTAGATCAGGACATCACGGTCGTGGATGGTTGCCAGCCCTTCAGCAGAGGGCTTCACTTCCACAAAATTCTTGCCGGATTCGTCTTCGTATCTGCGGATTCGGTGGTCAGGCTTCGTCGAAAGCGAGAAAATCGGGTGCGCCATCGAGGCCATATCGCCCTTAGGCGCGGCATCAAAAATATCGCATACGAACAAGTCTGCCTGTTCGAACCGATCAGGCAGCAGCGGAGATTTGGCTTCGTTCGTGATTTCACCCACCATGCACCCATTTTCGTGATTTCACACACACCGTCAAGACCATTCGTGATTTCACACACGGCACAGGCAGCTTTCGTGACTTTACACACGCTTCTTCGTGACTCTGCACACGCTCTTTCGTGACTCTGCACACGGGCCAGTCTGAATAAACATTCTATATCAATATGTTAAATACACTTATCCACAACGTAACACAGATTTTAACACCATATAACACTCACCTAGCCAGCTTGTGCTTCAGCTGGTATAAAACACGCAGGCCTCTTTCCCGCTCTCGGGACCCCGCAGCCACTCACCCCCAAGGACAACGCAGCCGGTACCGTTGCCTGCCATGAACCGAGGCAGGGCGATGCTGAGACCGAGCACCAGGACCAAGCCAAAGAGAGCTATGAATGGGGCGCGCTTTTTCCGGCGTCCCGCCCTTGCCAGATCGTCGCGCAGGCGCTGAAGGGTTTGCTCTTCCTGCCGGACCAGCTCGTCCAGGGTGCGGCTGGCGTCCCGCCGATCGGCAGTGATGCCCAGGTGCAGACCTTCCAGCCGGTCGAGGGAGACGGCCAGGGCCTTGTCGATCTCGTTGCCGATATGGCGGCCATAGCGCTGTGGATCAGCGAAGGCCTTGGCCGCTTGTGCGGCGTCCCGGCTTTCAAGCGTGGTCTTCTGGACTGCTGCGAGGGTCTCACCGTGCTGATCCAGCTTGTCCGACATCTTCGCGACAACGACACCCAGAAGATCTACCATTTCACCGAGGGCGGCGAGAGAAAGGGGAGGGGAGGCGGAATCGGGTTTGGGCATTGTGACTACCGTGATCGGGGATGTGCGATGTGGGATCAGAGATCGGCGTTGCGCGATCAGGGTTCAGTTTTGGGATTTGCGGCTTGCGCATCCGGTGACGGGTAAAGCCCATCGAACTCCCTGTCAGCGAAGTAGCGCAGCTTGCGGGCGATGATCACCGGCTTGCCCTGGACGCGCAGCAGCTGGACATGGGGCGGAATCTGCATGATCTCGTCCGGGGTCATCAGATCGCGCGCCGTCACGTTGTACGAGGTCGAGGGCGCATCGCCGGGCTTGTGGCTTTCAGTCTGATAGCCGGTGGTTTCCCGCCCGATCATCTGGCTCAGCCACTTCGCCGTCTCGAAGTCATTCACCCCGAAGGTCTGCAGCACGCCCGCATTGGCCACGAAGGTATTCGCGCGAGCACCGTAGAGGTCTTTCAGCTGGCTCATGTCCTGCAGGATCGGCCAGAGCTGCAGACCATAGCCCGCCATCAGCCCCATGGCGCGTTCCACCGCTTCCAGACGGCCCAGGGCAGCAAACTCATCGAGGAGGAACAGGGCGGGCTGTTTAAGGCGCTGCGAGCCTGAAACAGCAGCTTCTGCGTCCCTTGCGATGTCCTGGAGCGCCTGTGCCACCAGAAGCCGCAGCCAGCGGCTGTAGGCATCGAGGCGGTTCGGCGGCAGCACGAGGAAGATCGAGGTCAGATCATGCCGCAGGGCCGAGAACTGGAAGTCCGAGCGGGCCGTGGCGGCGACGATGCGGGGACTGTCGAGGAAATGGGTATGGCGCTGCGCCGAGGACAGCACCGAGGCCGCTTCGCGGTCGGATTTGCCGAGGAAGCGGTTGGCGGCACGGGCGATCAATCCCCCGGCGGCGGTGCTGTCCTGCATCAGCTCCAGGAGGGCGCGGAACCTCTCGGGCGGCAGGGTCAGATATTCCCGCACCGTGGCGAGGGTTTTGCGGTCCTGATCCTCATGGGCCACGGCGAACATGATCAGCCCGGCCAGCAGCGCCTTGGCCTCTTCGTTCCAGTGCGCCTCGCTGACTTGGCCGGGCGGGTCCATCACCAGGGCTTCGGCCAGAGAGGCGGCATCTTCGCCGAGGTCGGGGCTGTCCGGGTCAAGCCGCCCAAGCGGGTTATAGGCCGAGGCTGGCAGGCCGGTGACGCCGAAAGGGTCGAGGATGTGAACCCTGCCGAAGCGCTTCCTCGCCTCTCCCGCGATCTTCGCATTCTCGCCCTTGGGGTCGATCACCAGGACCGAGCGTTCGGCCAGCAGGAGGTTCGGGATCACTGTGCCAACGCCTTTGCCCGCGCGGGTGGGGGCAAGGGTCAGGAGGTGCGCCGGACCGTCATAGCGTAGCAGTTTTCCGGTATCGAGGTCGCGCCCGATCAGGAGGCCAGCTCCGCCTTCAAAGGCCGTACGTTCTTTCCGGGTGGCAAAGCGGGCCGAGCCGTGGCTGTCGCTAGGCTTACGGCCCCAGAGCTTGATGCCCGTCCGGTTCGACCAGTCGCTGGCCCCGATGATCCAGCCGGTGATGGTCATCGGCCAGAACACGAACCAGTGCCAGAGGGCTTCGCCCATCGGCACGTCAGACAGGATGATGATCACGATCAGCCAGGCGAACCAGGCAAAGGCTGTGGCGATCACCATCCAGACAAAGAACCATCCGGCGAGGATCGGGGTGACGACGACAAAGAGGGACAGCCGCGACAGCAGCCCCAGGGCGGTGAATACATACTGCAAGGAAATCAGGTCCAGCTAAGAGGGCAGGGGGGCGAGCTGCACTCGCCCTCTGAAGGGAAGAACGCGGCGATCAGGTCAACGGCGGTGTACCGGGTGGGGCTGTCGCGGAAGGTGCGGCGGCGGGCTGCTTCGCATCCCAGCCTTCGAAAGCCTTGCGGTCCTGTTCACGGGGCAGGTTGCGGACCAGGCGCTCGATCATGGCGGCAGCGTGGGTATCCCGTTCTGCCAGATCGACCAGCGCGCCGCCGAGGATGATCTTGCGCCGGGTATCCAGCTTGCGCGCCTTCGTCGCTTCGCGGTTCTTCAGGGCGAGGAGCCGGGCCTTGGCCTGGGCATAGCGCTTCTCGGCGCGTTCCAATTCTGTCTCAGCCATTCGTACCTTCACACACGCCGGAAATTCAAAACATCTTGAGGTTGCATGGAGCATTGACGGGGCAAGGTCAAGCGGATACCCGTAGGCCGAACAGGTCAAGGGCGCACTTATGCAAACTCTTCACCGCCTGCGGCGCTTCCGAGATTTGCGTGCGGTCTCTCCGGGGGCATGGCCCCCCGCCGACGGCGTCCCCAGTCCGTTGCCTGCTGCAACGGATCAGGAAGCGCGTCCCGCCTTCCCGAACCCATCCCGGCCAAGCCTTGCGCGGCTTGGATCACGCCCCGCTGTCACTGTCGCCCTCATTGGAACTGGCCCCGAGAGCGGGACGGTTCCGCGAGGTCGCCCATGTCAGCGGGCGATCCGGTTCCGCCTGTCCCGAGAGCGGGACCTTCTGCCGGATCGGGTTTGCCGCGCTGCGCTTGTCCGGCAAACCATGGCCCATCCTGGCGATGGTCCCGCGCATGCCCGGCAGCATGCTTGCCCGCCTGTCGGCGTGGTTGCATGTCTGCCGGTTTGCGTGGTGGCCTGCTTGCCCGGATGGCCCGCAGACAGCCCGGCCGTTTGCCTGTCTGCCAGTTTGCCTGTCCGGCAGTCCGCCAGCCCTTGCCCGTCGCCGGATCGGTAGGGCGCGGCCATGGCCAGCTACCACCTCTCGGTCAAGACGATCAAACGCAGCGCCGGGCGGTCGGCCACGGCGGCGGCGGCCTATCGGTCGGCTTCCGTCATCGCTTGCGACCGGGAGGGGCGCATGCACGACTACACCGCAAAGCGCGGGGTCGAAGCCTGCTTCATTCTCGCCCCCAAGGATGCCCCCGACTGGGCGCAGGACCGCGCCGCGCTGTGGAACGCCGCCGAGGCCCGCGAGACCAGGTCCAATTCGGTGACCGCCCGCGAATGGGAACTGGCCTTGCCGTCCGAGCTATCGGATGGCGCGCGGATCGACATCGCGCGGGCTTTTGCCCAGGCGCTAGTTGATCGCTACGGGGTGGCGGCAGATGTGGCGATTCATGCGCCACACCGCGAGGGCGATCAGCGCAATCATCATGCCCATATCCTGACCACCACCCGCGTTTTGTCCGCCGAGGGGCTGACCGACAAGACGCGCATTCTCGATGCCGCCAGCACCGGCGGGCCGGAGATCGAGGTCCTGCGCGGCTACTGGGCCGAGCTGCAAAACCGTGCCCTTGAACTGGAAGGGCAGAAGGAGCGCGTCGATCATCGGTCATTGGAGGTGCAGCGCGAAGAAGCCCTGTCTTTTGGCGACACGTTAAAGGCCGAGGAGCTGGACCGTGAGCCGGAGCTGAAGCTTGGCCCCGCCGCCAATGCCATCGAGCGCCGCGCGCAGTTAGTCGCCGAGGCCGAGGGTCGCGACTATGAACCGCTGACCCAAAGGGGCGCGCGGGTGCATGCGGTGCGCCAGGCCAAGGCGATGTTCGCGGAAGTGCGCGAGCGGCTGGAGCTGGCGCGCGAGGCTTACGCCGAGGCCCGGAAAGAGGGGCAGGGTCATGTCGGTGCCGGGTTGGCGGCCCTGCGCGCCGCCGCAGGGCGGCAGGCGAAGGACCTGGACCCCGACAAGATCAAGGAACACCTGGCACGGATTGCCGGGCGTGATATGGGCGCGAACGAAAACGCCCATGATGACGGGGCGGACGCTATCCGCGCCCGGCTCAAGCAGGTGATTGGGCGAGACAAGCCCGACCCGCGCCCGGAGCAGCAGCGAAAGTTGGAGGAAGAGCGCGAAAAGCAGCGCCAGCTTGAACTGGAAAGGCAGCGCGAACGCGACAAGGATCTCGGCTGGGAGTTAGAGTGACTCTGATAAAATGCCCCAATCCAAAAAAACAGCCGTCGCTGCCTAGCAGCGACTATACCTCCAGCCAATAGCGACCTGAGCCAGCAGCAGCGGCGCGGGGGTATTCGGTCTCATTCCGCCTCTCGAAAAGCAGAAGAAATAGCCTCGGCAACGATGCGAATGGCTGGCGTATTCTGGACGTCGGGATGCATCACCAGCCAGGCAGTACGCGTGGGCGGTACCGAAGAGGGAACGCGCAAGAGGTTTCGGGATTGGTCTGCGATCCTATCAGGCAGCAAAGTGATCCCCAGACCAGCCTCAGCGGCGGACTTCTGAACATGCGGGTCGCTCGACATAAGGACGAACGGCCGCCCGGCTGCAAACTCTGCCAGCCATTTCTGGGCAGGCGTGTGTGCAAACTCTGGCCCCGCAGCGATGAACCGCCAAGAGGCGGTGTTCTGTTCGATGTGGCGGCTGGTTCCGTAAAGCCCGTAAGAGATTTGTCCCAGCTTTCGGGCGATGCTTTGCGGCGCTAGCGGCTCGGTCAGACGGATCGCTATGTCGGCGTGGCCCTGTTCCAGCTAGGTAATGCGGCTGTCTGCAACAAGGTCCAGACGCAGTTCCGGGTAGGTGTCCAAGACCTCGGCAAGCCGCGGCATCAGCGTTTTGCTCAGCATTGCTGGCGGCGCGCTCAGCCGGACCGTGCCGCTGACCCTGCTGGGTTGCAGCTTTGTCAGGCGTTCAATTTGTCGGGCTCGCTCCGCCATCCCCAGGGCCAGATCAGCGATCTGATGGCCTCTTTCCGTAAGTGGCGTGGACCGGGCCAAGCGCCTGACCAGGCCTGCGCCGACCTCTACCTCCAACGCCGAGATGCGCCTGGAAATGGTGGCATGATTGACCCCCAAAGCACGCGCGGCCCCCGCCAGCGAACCCTCGCGCGCGACCGCAACAAGTACATTCAGATTGTTCCAGTCCATCTGATAGATTTTGCACAGAAGCGATGCAGAAACAATCATTATTCATCCGATGCACCTCTGGTAGGTTGGGGGAACGGTGGAGGATGGACCAATGAACAGAACCTTCCGGCGGCGTCGCTTCATATTTTTCATGTTTTGCGCAACGGGTGCGCTGACGGCGATTACTGCGACACTTCTTCAACACGTCTACAGGCAACCCATGGAACTTTACGAACAGCGCGTCATATCCGGTCAGATCGATGAAGTTTGGCGGGTTGCCACGGATGTCAACCGCTGGCCCGAGTGGGATCCGCATGAAGAAGCCGGCGAAATTTTTGGCGCCTTTATTGAAGGCACACATGGTTATTCCAAGCCACGCGGTGGACCGGGCGCACATTGGACATTGACCGAGGTGACCGAGAACCAGTCCTGGTCCTTGATCAATCCGATGCGGATCGGAACACTCCGGGTTGACAACCGCTACACGCAGCTGTCCGATGGCAAGGTCTTGTGCGAGAAGCGCATGCAGGTTTCAGGGTGGATACTGGTTGCGCTGTTCAAGCTGCATTTCGAAGTGGCCACACGCAAGGACATGCAGGCCACATGGGTTGCGCTGGAAAGTCGGGTGACTAGTTGAGCGCCCATCCAACGCTTGTTCATCCTGGAGAAGCGCAAAAATGGCTTGACCGTCCACTTTGCCTGACTAAAGTCAGGCAAATGCAAGTCAATCAAATATTCCGTGTTCGCAACTTTGGTCGTGCCGTCGCAGTAGAGGTCGGTGCGCTTGAGGACTCTTTCCTGGACCGTGGCCGTTCGCTTGGTGCTGCCCGCGTTCTGAATGCCGTCGGGATCGGGTACCAGAACTTGTCCGACCTCAGGGCGTTTCTGAAACTCGACACGGGTCTGCTCAGTCGTTTCCTTCGCAGTCTCGAGTCCGAAGGCCTTGTCGAAACGACCCCGAATCCGAATGATCTGCGTAGCCGGATTGCGCGACTAACCTCGGCAGGAAAGGCTGAGTTTGATACCTATGAGAGGCTTTCCAATGAACGCGCTTCGGCCATTTTGGAGCGGCACAAGAACGCCAAGCGCTTGCTTGAAGCTATGGATATCGTGACAATTGCTCTGTCGCGAGAGAGTATCGTTTTCGAGGAAGTGGACTATGCCTCCGAGATCGCCACTCAGTGTCTGAGCGCCTTTGCTAGAGAATTGAGCGAAAGGCTCAACTTAGAGTTCGATCTCAAGAAATCCGGTGACCCGGACCTGTCGCAGATGAAACATCCGCATGGGACTTTCATTGTAGCAAGACTGGGGAACATGCCGATCGGGTGCGTCGGTGTGAAGGGAAGCGGCGGAAACCAAGCCGAAATCAAACGCATGTGGATCGCCCCCGTCGCGCGTGGATTGGGATTGGCGCGCCGTCTCATGATCGCGGCCGAGGAGTCGGCACGAGACTTGGGAATCGACACGCTGCGATTGGATACCAACAGCACCTTGTTTGAAGCCGTCTCCCTCTACCGAAAAATGGGTTGGGCAGAAATCGACAGATTCAACGACGATCCCTACCCAGACCTGTTCTTCGAGAAACGGCTTGTCAGATGACAGGTGAGCGTGCCGGAAAATGACGCCTTTGAAAGATCCATTCGACAGGCCCGCAATCAGAACGGGCGCATTCTACCAATTTCCTGATCGGGCTATGAGTTGGCTTGAAGCCGCGTTCGGCCTGACCAGATCGATTGACGTGCGGGACTCATCAGGTGGACTGGTTCATGCCGAAATGCGTTTCGGAAGATGTTCCATTGTCATCGACGCGGAATGGCCCGGAGTTGCTTCGAGTCCGAAATCGCTCGGTGGCAAGACAACGCAGATCATCTATGTGCAGATGGACGAAGGTCTGGACTCTCATTTTACCAGAGCACGCCGACATGGGGCGGAGATCATCACTGAACCCGAAGATCAGTATTACGGCGATCGTCTCTATCGCGTGAGAGACCTTGAAGGACACGTGTGGACCTTCTCACAAGCTGTACGGTGTGTCAGCCGGGTTCAAGCTGAGGTCTTAGGCGGAGTTAGGATCACTGGATGGCACAATGGATGACATGGGTCCGATGACTTTCGCCGCCCTCTAGGCCTCATCTGAAGCGGAAAGGGGTATTCCGATGTACCAATGTGGTTACGCGCAGGGTACGGCGCACGATCCGGCCCGCTCCTCCTGGATAGGCTCCGGCACACGTCCCTGTTTCTGGTCAATCTGGTACCCTTCCGAAGAAATGGGGCTCGCCACCAATGCGCGCGACTGTTCCGAGGATGTTTTCGACCTCGGTCCCGTGCAATCGGGTCTGCTTGCGCTTGCAAAGCCTGTAGCGCCAGCCGTGCTGTTGTCGCACGGTACAGGGGGCACGGCTGAAAGTCTCGGCTGGATTGCTAGCATGCTGGCGAGGCGTGGCAGCCTTGTTATCGCGGCCAACCATCACGGCAATACAGGATTGGAGGATTATCGCCCCGAAGGCTTTCTATGCTGGTGGGAGCGTGCGGCCGATCTGTCGTTACTCCTGACAGAGTTCGCTGGCGATGCGCGGTTCGGGCATCTGGTCCGTGATGTTCCTGTCGTTACAGTCGGATACTCCTTGGGTGCGCACACATCCCTCGCACTTCTTGGGGGAGAGACTTCGATGGGCCAGTTCCGGGAGTGGGCGCAGGGCCATCCTTTTATGGCCAACGGGCCCAGGGAGTTCCCCGATCTGGCTGATCACATTGACCGGCTATTTGCGACCTCAGAGGTATTTCGTCAGTCCTGGGCGCGGCAAGGCCATTCGTACAGGGATAGTCGTATCATTTCTGGCATTCTTCTTGCGCCGCCGCCGCCCGTCCGGGCATTGATCCCAACTTCCCTTGCAGAGATCAGCGCACCCCTGACCATCCTTGCTGCTGCAAACGACAGCGAGGCAAACCCTGACCTTTGTGCGCGATGGCTGTGCAAGCAGAACCCTGGCTTCGAACTGACCGTGCTTCAGGATGCCGATCACTACGGCTTCCTTGGTCCGCTGACGGAAAAGGGGGCAGCAATCCTGTCTGACCACTTTGCGGGCGTAGCCTTCGAATCGCGCGCAAGACTGCACGCGGAAGTTGGCGCAGTCATTCTTGAACGAATGGGTCGGATCAGCGCGTCAATCTAATCGTAAGCGTGCTCGGAGACCGAGGGTGACACTGTGGTCGTCCATGGCCCAATACTGCCGGTTTTTCAGGGACAGAAACACCTGGTTATGTCCATCGCCGCGCCCACGAGAGGCGGCGTGAAGAACGCTTGACGGTCATCTGGAGTTGCCGGTTCGAAAAGTATTGTCGGATACATGTTCCCGTTTTATTCTCGCTGCGAAACGCAGAGGGGTATCCATGTCCATCATCAGCCACATCACGCTCGGGACTAATGACACGGAGCGGGCCGGTCGCTTCTACGACGAGGTTCTTGGAGTTCTCGGCTTCGAGCGTCTGCCCAAGCCTCAGGGGAAACCGCCAGCATATGAGAAAGGTGGAATGCCGACGATTTATCTTTATCCACCGGAAGATGGCCGTCCTGCGACATGGGGGAACGGCACCCATGTCGCATTTGTCGCGGAGACGAAGGAGGCCGTTCACGGCTTTCATGAAGCTGCGCTTCGCTTGGGTGGAAGCTGTGCTGGCAAACCGGGACCGAGGCCGCACTACGGCGACAACTACTACGCCGCATATGTTCGCGATCCTGATGGCAACAAGCTGCAAGCCGTCTACTACGCCACAGATGATTGAGGACTATCGGCTCTGAGCCCGCGCCGCGTTGTTCGCTCAGCTTGGATAGAAACGGTCGTTTCTGGCCTGGAGTTCGGCTCTGCATGAAATCAAGGGCTTAGGCTGGACACATACCTTGGTCAGAACCCTTCGGGTTTTGGGCGGGTTCTGTCTCGGGGGCAGCGCTTCGCTTCACGTCACCTGTTCCCGTCGATCCACTTCGACATCAGCCCCTTGTCGCGGAAGCATTCCTCCGGGACGGCGCGCCGCTTGATCCGGGCGAGTTTCTCTGCGAAGGCCACCTGCTCCGAGGTCGGCAGCCGGTCCATGTCCGACACCGGCTTCAGCTGGGCCTGCGCCTCGATCCAGGCACTCAACGACCGGCGATCTTGCTGAACCTCCCAGGGCAGAATGGTCTGGTTGCGCAGGGCGAGCGAGCGCGCATAGACGATCTGCTTGGGCGTTGCAGGCAGGGCGTATGTAGTGCTGTCCATCGGGAAACTCCCTCGCTGGCTTGGTTCTCAATATAGAACATAACAGGAACAAAATCAAGCCAAGCGTCCGTACTGTGCCGGTTCGAGAGGGAGAGATGGGCAGGGGGAGATCAGGCCTGAGGGTGCCCGAGCGAGGGTGTCCGGGCCTGTCCCTTTCCTTCATCCCGGAGTTTCCCGATGACCTATCTCGCGCCTGTTGCGCCTCCCGTTTCAGTCCAATCTCGTGATCCCGGGCCCGCGCCCGCGATCCTCGCCGTGGCCGAGGCTCTGCAGCCCGATCTCGCCCAAGGCTTCCAGATCGACGCGCTGCGTCTGCGGCTTGAGATGGAGCGCGCCTTTGGCTGCTCCGATGCTGACGGCGCCTGGGACTGGAAGCTTGCCTACGAGGCGGGCGAGGTGGCGCTCGTCCTCTTCCTGCGAAAGTTCGGCCGCGCGCTGCTCGCCCGGGCGGGCTCACTTGACTCGCTGCTGCCGATCCTCTCCAAGGTCGCGGACCTCTTGCCCACGCATACCCGGCGTTCGGAGGAGATGGAGCGCTTCCAGCAATTCTCGACGCCGCTGCCCATGGGGCTGGCGGCGCTTGCTGCCGCGCAGATCACACCCCGTGACCTCGTCCTCGAGCCTTCGGCCGGGACCGGGCTTCTGGCGATCCTCTCGGAGATCGCGGGCGGCAGTCTCGCGCTGAACGAACTCGCCGAGACCCGAGCCGACCTTCTGCGTCACCTTTTCCCGGGGTGTCCAGTCACTACCTTCGACGCAGCACAAATCGACGATCATCTGGACCCGGGCGTTCGCCCGAGCGTCATCCTGATGAACCCGCCGTTTTCGGTTGTGGCGAATGTCGATGGGCGGACGACCGAGGCGACGGCCCGACATCTGCGCTCGGCGCTTGCCCGGCTCGCCCCCGGCGGTCGTCTGGTCGCCATCACGGGTGCCAGTTTCGCGCCGGATGCGCCCGTCTGGGCGGAAACCTTCACCCGCCTGACCGAGACCGCGTATCTCGTCTTCACTGGCGCCATGTCAGGTGCCGCCTTCGCAAAGCACGGCACCAGCTTCGAGACGCGGATTTCGGTCTTCGACAAATGCCGCGGTGGCGAGGCGGGCGGCATTACCGCCGATCTGGCGCGCCCGATATCGCCTGATGTCGCCAGTCTGCACTCGCTGATCACCGCACATGTCCCCCCGCGCCTCGCGCTGGCGCAGGTCGCATCAGCCGGGCAGGGCCGCACTTTCCCCTTCACGGGAAATCCTTCCCGCACCACGCGCACAGCCATCAGCATATCGCGCGCAACGCCAGCAACGCCCCCCACAAACACTGCCGCACAGATCGAGGCCACGGACCTCACCTACACCCTGCGCGAGACGGCGGACGATCTCGGTGCCGTGCGTCTGTCGGACGCGATCTACGAGACCTTCCGCCTGCAGGCGATCGACATCCTAGGTGCGGCCCCGCACCCGACCAAGCTCGTGCAGTCGGCGGCTATGGCCTCGGTCGCGCCCCCGAAACCGACCTATCGCCCGAAACTCCCCGCCGCCGTCCTGCGCGATGGTCTGTTGTCCGACGCGCAACTCGAGACCGTGATCTACGCGGGCGAAGCGCATTCCGCGCATCTCGCGGGGGCTTGGACCCTCGATGAGACCGGCGACATGGTCTCGGCCGCACCCGACGATGCCGCGGACGCTGTCCGCTTCCGCCGCGGCTTCTTCCTCGGCGATGGCACCGGTGCGGGCAAGGGCCGTCAATCGGCCGGGATCCTGCTCGACAACTGGTGCCAGGGCCGTCGCAAGGCGCTCTGGATCTCGAAGAGCGACAAGCTTCTCGAGGACGCGCAGCGCGACTGGTCCGCCCTTGGTCAGGAGCGGCTGCTGGTCACGCCGCTGTCGCGGTTCGCCCAAGGTCGCGACATTCCGCTCACCGAGGGGATCCTCTTCACCACCTATGCCACGCTCCGCTCCGAAGAGCGGGGCGCCAAGAAATCCCGCGTCGACCAGATCGTTGATTGGCTGGGGGCAGATTTCGACGGGGTGATCCTGTTTGACGAAAGCCATGCCATGGCGAATGCCGCAGGCAGCAAGGGCGAGCGCGGCGATACCGAGGCCTCGCAGCAGGGCAGGGCAGGTCTGCGCCTCCAGCACAAACTGCCCAATGCCCGCGTGGTCTATGTCTCGGCCACAGGGGCAACAACCGTCCACAACCTCGCGTATGCGCAGCGGCTCGGCCTCTGGGGTGGCGAGGACTTTCCGTTCGCCACCCGCGCCGAATTTGTCGAGGCCATCGAGGCTGGCGGCGTCGCAGCTATGGAGGTGCTGGCCCGCGACCTGCGGTCCCTCGGCCTCTACACTGCCCGGTCCCTCTCCTACGACGGCGTCGAATATGAGATGCTGGAGCATGCGCTGACGCTTGAGCAACGCGGCATCTACGATGCCTATGCCGGGGCCTTCGCCATCATCCACAACAATCTCGCTGCCGCGATGGAGGCAGCCAACATCACGGGCGACAGCGGCACGCTCAACCGCCAGGCCAAGTCCGCCGCGCGCTCGGCGTTTGAATCTGCCAAGCAGCGCTTCTTTGGCCATCTGCTGACCAGCATGAAAACCCCGACCCTGATCGCCGCCATCGACGCCGATCTGTCGGCGGGCCACGCAGCGGTGATCCAGATCGTCTCGACCGGCGAGGCGCTGATGGAAAGGCGGCTGTCGGAGATCCCGACCGAGGAGTGGAACGACATCCGCGTTGACATCACGCCGCGGGAATACGTCTTATCCGGAACTCCGGATAAGACATAATATGCCGCGTCCGCGTTATGCAGAGCGCGGCGCTTTATGTCGTTGATATGATGTTTCATTTTGGGATCTCCACTTAGCATAATCATGATGCCTCTGCTCTCAACCGCAGAAGGACACCCCGACA
>Ga0209053_1000533_pt1 | contig 24974 bp, 19 predicted proteins | sample EBPBio152010_DNA_FD_185864 | JGI IMG/M metagenome (GOLD analysis project Ga0209053, IMG submission 185864) | Wastewater treatment Type I Accumulibacter community from EBPR Bioreactor in Madison, WI, USA - Reactor 1_7/15/2010_ DNA (SPAdes)... | ecosystem: Engineered > Bioreactor > EBPR >... | reverse complement strand
TCCGCCGCGCGCGCCGCCCGCCGGTGGGTGTTCGTGGACACCAACGCGATCACGACGCAGCAGTACGCGTTCTTCTTCTTTGGCGAGTGTCCGCCCGAGGTGCAGGCCTACGCCGACCGCTGCCGCGAGCGCTACGCGCACACGGTCGTCTGCGCGCCCGACATCCCGTTCGAGCAGGACGGGACGCGCGTCCACCCGCAGGTGCAGCGGTACATGGACGGCGCGATCCGCAACGACCTGACGATTCGCGGCATCCCGTACGCCGTCGTCGGCGGGACGCTGGAGGCGCGCGTCGCGGCCGTGCTCGGCATTCTGGAGAGCAACAGCGCCTGAACGCGAGGCCGATTGTATTTCCGCATTCGCGCTTATTCCAATCGCTGCGGACAACGCCGCAACGGTCACGCAGAAGCATACAGGTCCTTTTGAGACCGGCGTGGCGCAGGCGATTTCCCGCATACGTGGCAAGTCCGCGCAGACGCAGGCCGTCGAGGCCCGTATAGCGCGGCGTGCACGAGCGAGGGTCTGTATCCGCTTGAAGAGGCAGGTTCGGCCACCAACCAGAGCGTACGTTCCAGACCCGACACGACTGCTCCGATGCTTCTCCGTGACGCTGCCGAACCGCTCGCCAACGCTGTTCTAGGGACTGCGTTCGGCGAACCGATCACGGCCGTCGTCGGCGGCATCGGGCTGATCAAGCGCCTGCTTCCGTCCGACGACCTTCAGAAGCGAGTCCGCAAACTGACCAAGCGGCTCGCCGATTCGCTCCCCGAGGACCAGACCGCCAGCGAACGGGAAGTGGTGACGGCCGGCGCGCTGCTGCGCTACTACGCACATATCGCCCCCGATCTCGCCAGTCTCGGCAACGACGCCTCTCGCGTGACCGACGCCATCCTCCGGCGAGGCGCCGCGCTCCTAGCCGACCACGACGACGACGCCGGGCGCCACCGCATCCGCGTGATGGTGGAGTGCTACGTGGCGGCGCTCCGCGATGACCCCGACGTGGTGACCGAAGTCAACAAGGCGCTGCACCGGCTCACCCACGAAGCGGTGGCGCGGATCGCCGGCGACCTCGAACGGCAAGGCGATGCTCTCGCCACGCTAGCGGCTAGCGTTGGACGACGGCTGGCGTTCCCGATTCTCTCGCATCCGGCCGTCGATCCGGCACGTGTGGGCGACGACGCCGACCTCGGCCCGGCGCAACTCCTCAACGCGATCTATGAGGTGGTGCCCTTTCGCGGACGGACGCGGGAGCTACAGGTGCTGCGCGACTTCCTCCAGGCCGAGGGAGACACCGCCGCGCTCGTCATCGAGGGCGAGGGCGGGCTGGGCAAGACCCGCCTCGCGATGGAGTTCGTCCGCCTCGCTCAGCGCGACGGCTGGCGCGCGGGCTTCCTGACCGCCAGCGCAAGCGGCCACGTGCTACAAGGCGGCCTCGCTGAGATCACCGACACGGACCGCGACGCGCTGATCGTGGTGGACTACGGCGAGGATCGCCCCGAACAAGTCGCGGAGATCGTACAGGCGTGGGTGACGGCGCCCGCCACCACGCGGCGCCGCCTTCTGATCCTCGTGCGCAAGAAGTCGCTGCTGAGCGAACGCCTGCAGAATGTCCGCGGCACGCATCGCGGCCTTCAGGCCGCCGTGGACTTTCTCGGCGGCGCGCGCGTACGCGCCCTCGGTACAGCCGATCTCCGCATCCCGCCCGACGAGCGCGCCGACGCCTTCCGCGACGCGCAGGCCCACTTCGCGGCCCGGCGAGGAAGCGACATCGCCAGCCTCCCGCCGCCGCCCGACACACTCACACGCGACGACAAGGACTACCGACACCTCGGGCTGCCGCTCTACCTCCACATGGCAGCCCTCGCCTCGCTCGACGGACGCGCCGACCTCCGCAAGACCGACCTGCTGAACGTGGTGCTGGACCGCACGTGGCAGTACGCGAACGCACTGCTTCGCGCTGACACGACGCTCAGCACCATCCCGCTCAAGCAGAGACATCTTGAAGACGTGCTCACCGTGGCGACGCTCGCGCTCGCCGCACGCCCTCCTACCAACGATACCGCGCCGGACGCCGCCGCGTGCCTCGCGATCACACCCCTTGGGCGGACCCTCAACGAGGTGCAAGCCCTCGATTTCTGCGCGTTCCTCAACGCGGCGTTTGCCAGCGACACGTCGGGACTGGACGCCGTGCAGCCGGACGCCGTCGGCGAGGGTCTCGTGTTCCGGTCGGTAGCGCCCGGCTCCCTCCTGCTTGACGGCGTGCTGGCGATGGATTTCGCCTCGGCGCAGAGCGCCTGTATGGTGCTCGTGCGTGCCGCGCTCGCGCTGTCGGACAATCCCGATGCCTGGCTCCGGGCTCGGATGCCACCCCACCAACTCCCTGACAGCATCGCCATCGCGCTCTACACGGCCATTCCGGATACCACGGTCGGGCTTCGGAAATTCGCCGTTGACGTCGCCGAGCGAGGGCTCCCGGTTAGCGACGACGTCCCGGATGAAAGGCGCGCGTGGGCGCTGAATACGCTCGGCCATCGGTACGGCGCCCTCGGCTATTGGGAGGATGCACTTGCCGCCACCACGGGCGCTGTAGAGATCTACGACCGACTCGCCGTGTGTAGCCCCGACGCATTTGAGCCCGACCTTGCCAGCGCATTCAACAACCTCAGCATCTTGCTGAATGAGATCGACCGACAGGAGGAGGCTCTTGCCATAACCACACGCGCCGTCGAGATCTACGATCGCCTCGCCGCGCGAAACCCCGACGCGTTCGAGCCCTACCTCTCCAGCGCTCTAACCAACCTTGGCATCCGGCTGGACGCAATCGGACAGCGGAAGGAGGCGCTCGCTGCAACCACGCGTGCCGTCGAGATCCGGGAACGCCTCGCCGCACGCAACCCAGACGCGTTCGAGCCCAACCTCGCCATCACACTCACCAACCTTGGCAATCGGCTGGATGCGCTCGGCCTGCGGGAAGAGGCGCTTGCCGCGACCAAGCGTTCTGTTGAGATCTACGATCGCCTCGCCGCACGAAACCCTGACTCGTTCGAGCCTGGCCTTGGCCTCGCCCTCAACAACCTCGGCGTTGATTGCCAAAACGCAGGCCGGCTGGAGGAGGCGCTCACCACGATCATGCGCGCCGTCGAGATCCGAGAGCGCCTCTTCGCGCGCAACCCAGACGCGTTTCAGCCAGACCTCGCCACCACCCTCGGCGTGCTCGGGCAGATTCACTGGACCGCCAGCAACGAAGTAGAGGCCTGCCGGTGCTTCGAACGTGGGCTGTGGCTCATCCACCGCTTCGTAATCACCCGGCCGGCTACCTTCGGCCCCGTTGCAATGGCTCTTCTACAAGGCTACCTCGACGCGTGCGAAGACACTGAGACGACCTTGGAGGTAGACATGATCACGGAGATCGCTCGCGCGCTCGGACTCGACGGCGAGCCACAGGACGACGCGGCGTAACCCTGTCGCCAACTGCACGCCCGCCCCGTCTTCGCCCCGAATCCCGACGCCCTCGGCGCGGAGCGCACACACGTCGCCGGAGCTTGGCACTCCGCGCGAAAGGCCTCCTTTCGCCTTTCCGCCTTCCGCCTTTCGCCTCCCCCGTGCAGCTCCGCAACGTCGCCATCGTCGCCCACGTCGACCACGGCAAGACCACCCTCGTCGACAGCCTGCTCTGGCAGAGCGGCACCTTCCGCGACAACGAGACCGTCGCCGAGCGCGTGATGGACTCGATGGACCTCGAGCGCGAGAAGGGCATCACCATCATGGCCAAGAACACGGCCGTGCGCTACACGCCGGCGGCCGGCCCGCTCGCCGGGCAGGAGGTCAAGATCAACATCGTGGACACGCCCGGCCACGCCGACTTCGGCGGCGAGGTCGAGCGCACGCTCCGCATGGTCGACGGCGTGATGCTGCTCGTGGACGCCGCCGAGGGCCCGCTCCCGCAGACCCGCTTCGTGCTCTCGAAGGCGCTCGCGCTCGGCCTCGTGCCCATCGTGGTCATCAACAAGGTGGACCGCCAGGACGCGCGCCCCGAGGAGGTCCTCAACGAGGTCTACGACCTGTTCATCGACCTCGGCGCCGACGAGCACCAGATCGAGTTCCCGGTCCTCTACGCCGTCGCCCGCGACGGCCGCGCCGGCACGTCGCCGACGGCGCTCACCGACGACCTGCGCCCGGTCTTCGACGCCATCGTGGACACGCTCCCGGCGCCCGCCGGCGACCCCGACGGACCGCTCCAACTGCTCGTGACCGACGTCAAGCCCGACGCCTACCTCGGGCCCATCGCCATCGGGCGCCTCGTCAACGGGACGCTCAAGGAGAAGCAGCGCGTGACGCTCTGCCACCGCGACGGCACGCGCAAGGTGGTCTCGTCCACGGCCCTCTTCGTGAGCGAGGGGCTGGACCGCGTGCCCGCCCCACACGCGCCGGCCGGCGAGATCGTCAACGTCGCCGGCCTCGCCGGCATCGGGCTCGGCGAGAGCGTGGCCGACGCCGAGAACCCGCAGCCGCTCGCGCCGGTGGCCGTCGACGAGCCGACGCTCTCGATGGAGTTCCGCATCAACGACAGCCCGTTCGTCGGGCGCGAGGGCAAGTACGTCACGTCGCGCAACCTCCGCGACCGCCTCATGCGCGAGGGCGAGGCCAACCTCTCGCTGCGCATCGAGGAGACCGACAGCCCGGACACGTTCCTCGTCTTCGGGCGCGGCGAGCTCCAGATGGCGATCCTCATCGAGCAGATGCGCCGCGAGGGCTTCGAGTTCGCCGTCGGGATGCCGCAGGTGCTCACCAAGCAGGTCGGCGACAAGCTCCACGAGCCGTACGAGAAGGCGCTGATCGACGTCGCCGAGGAGTTCATGGGCGTGGTGATCGAGACGCTCGGCACGCGCAAGGGCATGATGGTCGAGATGAAGAACAACGGCTCGGGGCGCGTCCGGATGACGTTCGACATCCCGGCGCGCGGCCTCATCGGCTACCGGACCGAGTTCCTGACCGACACCAAGGGCACGGGCATCCTGACGCACCTCTTCGACGGCTACCGCCCGTGGGCCGGCCCGATCACGCACCGCGCGAGCGGCGCCATCGTCGCCGACCGGCCGGGCAAGGTGACGGCCTACACGATCGTCAACCTCCAGGAGCGCGGCCAGCTCTTCGTCGGGCCCGGCGACGACGTCTACGGCGGCATGGTCGTCGGCGAGAACTCGCGCGACGAGGACATGGAGGCCAACATCACGAAGGAGAAGAAGCTGACCAACATGCGCGCGTCGTCGGCCGACACCTTCGAGAAGCTCAACCCGCCGCGCCGGCTCTCGCTGGAGGAGGCCATCGAGTGGATCCGCGAGGACGAGCTGATCGAGATCACGCCGACGAGCACCCGCCTCCGCAAGCGCCACCTCGACCCGCACGAGCGCCAGCGCGCCGCCCGCACCCGCAAGGCCGAGCTGTCGGCATAGCCTTCGTCATCGGTCCCTCCCCCCCGGGGAGGTGGCCCGAAGGGCCGGAGGGGGTCCCCGGCACCGCGTTTCGTTTCATCCGTGAAGCGTCGTCAGGGCACCGGCCGACGACGTGTCACCGGCCGATGGCGCTCGCTACCGAGCGCAGGTGCGGTGACGAGCCTTGTCGACCCCCTCCGTCTCCGCCTTCGGCGGAGCCACCTCCCCGAGGGGAGGGGCTCTTTACCGGGCGTCGGCGGTGTACTCTGCGAGGGCGTCGGCGATGCGGCGGACGGTGGCGTCGAGCCGGAACAGCACGTCGTCGTTGGTCACGCGGACGACGTACAGGCCGAGCGACTCCAGCACGGTCTGGCGCGCGGCGTCGGCGGACTCGCGGTCGGCGTGGCTGCGGCCGTCGACCTCGACGACGAGGCCCGCCGCCGGCGCGAAGAAGTCCACGATGTAGGGTCCGACCGGCGACTGGCGGCGGAACGTCACGCCGAGCGCGCGTCCACGCAGGCGGCTCCAGAGGCGGTGCTCGGGGCCGGTGGCGTCCCGGCGGAGCCGGCGGGCGTAGGGACGGAGCCAGGCGGCGTAGGCGGGGCGTTGCATCGGCGGCGGGGGCGGGGATCACCGGGGTAGTGTCCCGGCGACGCGCCGTGCAACACCGGGCGCGAACTCTTCCGCGTGGCGAACCCGACGGCGCGCGGCGCCGTCCACCGACGCCCCCGCCTGCCCCGCCGTGTCCGACCCCGCCGCCCGCCTCGCGCGCCTCGACCGGACCGCCGCGCACCTCGCCGCGCGCTCGCGCCGCCTCTCGCGCGCCCGCCTCGCGCTGGCGCTCGCCGGCGGCGTGGCCGCGCTCGTCGCCGGCGAGAGCCTCGGCGCCTCGTGGGGCTGGGGCGCCGCCGCCGTCGCGCTCGTCGCCTTTGCGACCCTGGCGCGACGCCACGAGCGCGTCGAGCGGGCGCGGACGCGCCTCGCGCGCTGGCGCGGACTCCTCGCGCGCGAGACCGCGCGCCGTGCGCTGGACTGGGACGTTCTCGGCGCGCCGCCGTCGCCCGCGCCGCCCGACCACCCGTTTGCGTCCGACCTCGACCTCGCCGGCCCGCGCTCGGTCCTCCACCTCGCGGACACGACGGCGACCGAGGCCGGGCACGCGCGCCTGCGCGGCTGGCTACTGGAGACGGCGCCCGACGCCGACGCCGTCCGACGGCGGCAGGACGCCGTGCGCGCGCTCGTCGGGCGCACGCACCTCCTCGGCCGGCTCGCGCTCGACGGATGGGAGGCCGGGCAGCCAGCGACCGGCGCGCCGCGCGCCGACGGCCCGCGCTGGTCCGACGCACCGCTGCGCGCGTGGCTCGCCGGCGCGCCTGCCGACGGCTCGCTGCGCGCGTGGGCGTGGGGCCTCTCAGCGCTCGCCGCGCTGACAGCCGTCCTGCTCGCCGTCCGCCTCGCCGGCGGGCCGGGCGGGTGGACGCTCTCGTTCTTTGTCTACCTCGTCCTCTACCTCTCGCGCTACGGCGCCTTCGCGACGGTCTTCGACCGGACGTACGACCTCCAGCGGGCGGTGCGCGAGGTGGCGCCGGCGCTGGCGCGGCTGGAGCGCGAGGCCACGCGCGAGGCGCCCGGCGGCCCGCTCGACGGCGTCTGGGCGGCCTTCCGGGGCGAGACGCGTCCAAGCGCCGCGACGGCGCGGCTGCGGTGGATCGCCGGCGCGGCGGCCGTCACGCGCAACGACCTCGGGCGGATCGTCCTCAACGCGATCCTGCCGTACGACCTGCTGCTGACGCTCGCGCTGGACCGCCTCCGCGAGCGCTTCCGCGCGACGATGCCGCGCTGGCTCGACGCCTACGCCGAGGCCGAGGCGCTCGGCGCGCTCGCCGGCGTCGCGTCGCGCGACCCCGGCGGGACGACGTTCCCCGACCTCGCCGGCGACGCGCTCCTCGACGCGGACGCGCTCGGGCATCCGCTGCTGCCGCCGGGCGGCGCGGTGCGGAACAGCGTGCGCCTCGCGCGGGGCGAGGTGGTGGTCGTCACCGGCTCGAACATGGCGGGTAAGAGCACGTTTCTGCGCGCCGTCGGCGTGGCGGCGGCGATGGCGTGGGCCGGCGCGCCGGTGACGGCCGCGCGGTGCCGCGTCGCGCCGGTGCGTCCGTTCACGTCGATGCGCGTGGGCGACGCGTTGCAGGAGGGCGTCTCGACGTTCTACGCCGAGGTGCGGCGCCTGCGGCGGCTGCTCGACGCCGTGGAGGCGGAGGGTCCGCCGGTGCTCGTGCTGATCGACGAGATGTACCGCGGGACGAACAACCGCGAGCGGCTCGCCGGCGCGCGGGCGCTGGTGCGCGTGCTCGCCGGCGCCGACGCGGCGTCGCTCGTGGCGACGCACGACCTCGCGCTGACGCGGCTGGCCGACGAGGTGCCGGCGGTGCGGAACGCGCACTTCCGCGAGCAGGCGGTCGGCGGGGAGCTGCGGTTCGACTACCGGCTGCGCGAGGGCCCGTGCCCGACGACGAACGCGTTGTTGATTATGGCCGACGCCGGCCTCCCCGTCGAGCCGCCCGCTGGCGATGTCGGCTAACAGGTTGCGTTCTGCCGTGCCGAGCTAGAACGTCGAACTGAGGCCGTCGAAGTAAAGGCTGTCTCCGCGCAACTCGAACGAAACCGCCGAGCGTGGATCCGTTGAGCTGACCAACCGGGAGCCTTCGACGACGGCGTCTTGGGCTGACACTCTCCAGGGAAGCGCCCTCGCATATTGGCCTCCCATGGCAGGGATCCAAACGAGGTCGAGGGTGTCGACCGAGATCACAAGGAGCGCAGTGGAGTCGGGCAAGATGTCGAGTTGAACTCGCTCCCTTGTCGCACACTCGTGGCAGTCATGCATGTAGTAGAACGCGCCGTTCCATGACCCGACGAGGCCGTCTCCGGACGAAGTCCGGTGAAGCGTAGTCGGCGCATGCCATTCAAATCGCACGTAGTTCTCCCGGAACAGGTGAGCCGCCAGCACCGCCGTGAGCGTGAACAGGACGGCGAAGGCGATGGCGACAACCTTCAACGGTGTATGCGCGGCAAAACTTGAATTTGAGCCGCCACACCAGCAGTGTAACGGACGAGATGTGCCAGTATACGCGCACATCCGGCGCCGTAAGCGTGCGAATCACGCCCGCTGACGCTGGGAAGCGAAGGAAGGGACGCACTCACCCGCCGGCGGCGTGGAGCAGCAGGCGCACGGCCACGACCGTCGCGAACGCCGCGAACGTCAGCCGCACGGCCCGCACCGGCAGGCGCTCCTGCAACCGCACGCCGAACCGCGCCGTGAGCACCGCCGGCAGCGCCAGCGCGAGGCTGCGCGGGAGGTCCACGTAGCCGAGCGCGCCCGGCGGCACGTCGGCCCCGAGGCCGGCGAGCGCGTACGTCGCCACGCCGACGGCCGCGATGGGCACGATGGCCGCCGCGCTCGTCGCCGTCGCCGCCTTGAACGGCAGCCGCGCGAGGCCGTGCAGCGCCGGCACCATCACCACGCCCCCGCCGACGCCCGCTAGCGCCGAGAGGACGCCCGCGCCGGCACCCGCCACGCCGAGGCGCCAGCCGGCCGGCGGCGCGTCGACGGCCGGCGCGGGGTCGGGCGCGTCGCGCCGCAGCACGAGCCGCAGCGCCGTCAGCACCAGCAGGCCGCCGAGGACGACCGAGAACGTCTGCTCGCGGTACCACGGCTGCGTCGTGACGAGCGTCGTCGTGAGGACCACCATCGGCGCGGCGGCGAGGCCGACGCGCGCCGCGAGGCGCAGGTCCACGCCCCCGCGCCGGACGAGCGCGTGCGTGCTGACCGACGCCGCGAGGAGCACGCACAGCAGGCTGGTGCCCGTCACGAGCGGCGTCAGGACCGGGTCCGTCACGCCCGCCGCGCGCAGCAGCACGAGCAGGACCGGCGCGTAGAGGATGCCGCCGCCGACGCCGATCAGGCCGACGAGGAGGCCCGCGCCCGCGCCGGCGAGCGCCACGAGCGCGAGCGTGGCGAGCGTCACGGCCGCGGACCGGCGGCGGGCAGGCGGATCACCGGCGCGTCGGGGTCGGGCCGGTAGAGCGTCGCCGTGCGGCCCATCGTCTGGACGACCGACGTGCCGGGGACGCGTGCCGCGAGCGCGGCGGCCGTCGCGCGCGCGTCCTCGGGCGCCGCCTCCAGCACGCGCACCTTGACGAGCTCGCGCGTCGAGAGGGCCTGCTCCAGCGCGCGCACCGCCGCCGTCGTGACGCCCTCCTTGCCGACGTGGAGCACGGGCTTGACGGCGTGCGAGAGTCCGCGCAGGTGGGCGCGCTGCTTCGGGGTCAGGTCGGGCACGGGCGGGACGGCGGGGTGCGCCAAGGTACGGGCCGGCCGGGCGCCGCCTCGCCGCGCGATCCGCGCGTGATCCCTCGCGGGCGCCGACGACGCACGTCCGGGCGCCTCCCTCCCGCCCCGCCGATGACCCGCCTCGCGATCCTCGCCCTCACGCTCCTGCTCGCCGCGCCGGCGAACGCCCAGATCGGCCGCCTGATCGACCGCGCGCGCCAGACCGCCACCGACGCCGTCCGCGCGGCGCCGACGCAGGCCACCGGCGCCGCGCGCACCACGGCCGCCGGCGCCGCCGAGCGCGCGACGGCCGGCGTCGTGCTCGCCGGGACGCCCATCGAGCAGCCGCACGCGCCGGCCGCCAACTGGCTGACGATGCTCGGCTCGCGCTTCTACGAGCAGCGCGGCGAGATCGGGTTCGACCGCGTCGCGATGCTCTTCCCGCGCTCGACCGAGCCGCAGGGCACCTTCGAGGTGCGCCGCGCCGACGGCACGCTCGTCGGCTCGCAGGCCATCGGGACGGCCACCCTCTCGTCGGACCGCGTCTTCGCGGACCTCGGCACGCGCTCGCGCCCGACCTACAGCGGCCCGACGACCGACGGCGCCTACACCTACGACCTCGTCGTGGACGGCCAGCTCATCGGGCGCATCCCGTTCACGGTCCGCACCCTCGCGCCGGCCGACGCCTTCTCGGGCGGCACCCGCTACCGGCGCGTGGACGGCCCGTGGCGCACGCTCGGCTACCTCGCGCACCAGGTGGACCCCGACCGCCGGCCCGACCTCATCGCCACCGTCTGGCTCTCGCCCGCCGAGCTCGGCGGGCGGACGACCCGCGTCGTCGCCGAGCTGCGGCGCGGCGGGACGCTCGTCGCGACCTCGCGCGAGACCGACGTGTTCCCCACCGAGGACTGGTCGCCGCGCGACCTCAACCTCATCAAGCCGACGAGCACGGCGAGCGCGACGCACACCTTCACGCTGCGCGACATGGAGGCCGGCGCCTACACGCTGACCGTGCGCGCCGTCGGCGGCGCCGCGCTGCGGACGTTCCCGCTGACGGGCCTCGCCGGCGGCATCGCGCCGCACCCGCGCAGCGCGCTGGACCACCAGCCGCGCCACGACTTCCTGACGCCCCGCTCGGCCGGCCTCGCCATCTACTGGCTGGAGACACCCTGAACCGGGAGCCGGTCACCCGCGAGCGTCCATCGTCCATCATCCACCGGCTCAGCCGGTCCCCTCCAGCACCTCCACGAGGTCGTCCACCGGCGGGAGGTCGTGGTACCAGTCGGCGTGGCGGCTCCAGGCCTTGCACGCGAGGCACTGCGTGTCGCGCCACAGGTGGCGGCACGCGGGGCACTGGCCGCCGGTGTCGAACGTGTTCCAGTCGTGTCCGCAGGTGCAGCTCCAGCGGGCCGACGGCGTCGGCTCCCAGGAGCACTTCGGGCAGGCGATTTTCATGGGCGCGGAGACGACGTGCGCCGCCTACGCGCGTCCCGCCGGCCGGTTCGTCGCCGCGTCAGAGCCCGACGCGGAGGCGAAGGCTCGGCTGGCGGCCCGGCAGGCGGCGCGTCACCGGCGTGAGCCCGCCCTCGCCGTCGGGGCGGAGCGACCAGTCCAGCACGTCGCGCCGCGCGAGCACATTGGTCACGTCGAACGCCAGCTCGACGCGCGACGGGCCGACGGCGCGCGTGTAGGCGAGCCCGAGGTCGGTCGTCCAGAGCGGCGGCAGGCGGTCGGCGTCGGGCGCGTCGAGCGGGACGCCGGCGGCGCCGTAGGCCGGCAGCACGTCGTAGTAGGCGCGGCGGTAGGCCCAGGCGCGTCCCCACACCGCGAGCGTGCGGGCACGCAGCAGGAGCCCCGAGCCGGTGCGGCTGCCGGCGGCGAGCACGTCGAGGCCGAGCGTGGCGCGGACCGGCTCGGCCCACGGGACGGGCATCCAGCGCCCGCCGAAGCGGTCGTCCGAGCGCCGCTCGGTGCGGGCGACGGCCAGCCCCGCCGACGCCGCCCAGCGAGGCGCCTGCCGCTCGACGCGCGCGCCGACGCCGACGGCGCGCCCCTCCTGCGCGAGCAGGAACTCGCTCTGGCGCGTGAGCGGCGCGCCGGGCGCGGTCAGCGCCGCGTAGTCGAGCGCGTAGAGGCGCGGCATGGCCTTGCCGTAGGCTTCGAGGCGGGCGCTCCACGCCGTCGTCGGCTGCCAGAGGACCTCGCCGGCGAGGTGGAGCGCCGACGGCGGCGCGAGCGAGCCGTCGGACGGCAGCCAGAGCGCGACGGCCGGCACGAGGGCGCTCGGGCCGAGCGTGGCGAGCTCGACGCGGCTCGCGAACTGGCGGTAGACGCCGGCGGCGAGGCGCGCGGCGACACCGTCGAGGCGGAGGCCGGCGAAGCGGTCGCCGGGCATCGCGTCGAAGCGGAGCGCGAGGCGCGGCTCGGCGATGACGTCGGCCGACGTGGTGAGGGCGGTGAGGCGGAGGCTGGGCTCGATGGTCCAGCGCGAGGCGAGGCGGTGGGCGCTCTCGGCGAAGGCCGCCGCGCGCCACGGCCCGACGCCCGCGTCGAGGTCGCGGAAGCTGGCCGCGCCGAAGCCGGCCGAGAGGAGGTGGAAGCGGCTGTCGACGCGCGTCGCCTCCAGGCCAGCGGCGATCTCGTGCCCGCGCGCGAGCGTGAGCGCGGCGTCGGCGCCGACGGTGAGTTCGGTGAGCGCGTTGCCATTGTCCGCCGCGGCGCGCGCGTCGAGCGCCTCGGCGAGGCGTGCCTCGGCGACGGCGACGCCCTCGGTGCCGTCGAGGCCGGCGGCGAGGCCGTCCACGGCGTCGTAGCCCTGGCGGAGGACGTGGCGGCTGAGGCGGGCGCCCGCGCCGACGCGCCAGCGCGGGCTCAGCAGCGCGTCGGCGCGGAGCGCGGCGGCGAGGTTGGTCCAGCGCGTGGCGTCGCGCACGAGGAGCGACGCGCCGGGGTCGGGGCCGGCGTCGCCGGCGTGCGGCGCGCCGACGGCGAAGAGTTCGGTCGCGACGCCGGCGGTCCCGCGGTAGACGCTCGCGCGGAGCGAGCGGGCGGCGCCGGCGCGCACGCGCAGCGCCGCGTGGACGTCCGAGAACTGCACGTCCGAGCCGTGGCGGTGCGTGTCGAACCGCGCGCGCGGCGCCTCGCCGGTGAGCGCGGCCGCGAGCACGGGGTCCACGTCGTTCCACTCGCGGACGGCCGCGTCGAGCGCGCCCGGCGGCGCGACGTCCCACAGGTGGCGGCGGACCGCCACGAGGGCGTCGGTCTCGACCGGCTCGCCGCGCCACGTGCCGCCGCGCGCGTGGTGCTGGACGCGCGCGCTCGCGGCGTAGGCGTCGGCCTCGGCGGCGGCGCTCCAGCCGAGCGGCGCCGCGAGCGCGTGCTCGGCCTGGAGCACGCCCGCGAGGAACGAGCCGTGGCGCGCGCCGAAGCCCGCCTTGCGGACTGTCACACGCCCGACGGCGAGCGGGCTCATCGCGCCGAGCGTGGGTCCGATGGCGAGCGGCTCGTAGACCGTCGCGCCGTCGATCTGGACGACGTGCTCGCCGGGCTCGCCGCCCTGCAGCGAGAGGCCGTCACGGAAGGTCCGCTCGGCGAGGCCGAGCAGTGGGCGCAGCGCGGCGCCGTCGACGGCGCCCGTCGGGGCGGGCGCGCCCTCGGCGAGGGGCGCCGCGCCGAGCCGCTCGGTGCCGGCGAGGCGGTCGCGCAGGACCTCGAAGCCGGCGTCGGCGCCGAGCGCCTCCGAGGCGAGGCGCCCCTGGAGGGCGTCCACCACCACGGTGCCGGTCGTGACCGTGCGCGGGCGGAGCGCGAGCGTCGGCCGGGCGACGGCGCCGGGTGCCACGCGCACCTCGGCGACCGCCGGCGAGAAGCCGACGAACGTCGCGGCCAGCACGTGGGGGCCGGGCGCGACGGCGCGGACGACGAAGCGGCCGTCGGCGTCGGCCACGGCCGTCACGCCGGCGACGCGGACGTGCGCCAGCGGCAGCGGCGCGCCCGTCGCGGCGTCCACCACGAGGCCGACGACGTCGCCCGGCGGGACGTCCTCCACGACGCGCGCCGTCACGACGTAGGTGCCCGACGAGCGGCGCACGAAGTCGAGCCCGACGGCGTCGGTGATGCAGCGGAGGACGGCCTCGGCGTCGGCGCCGGTGCCGCCGCACCAGACGCGCGAGGTCCCGACGAGCTCGGTCGCATAGGCGATGTCGAGGTCGGCGGCGTCGGCCAGCGCCGCGAGCGCCGCGTCGGCCGGCACGCCGCGCAGCACGAGGTCCACGCGCCCGCCGGTCGGCGCGGCGGACTGCGCCCCGGCGGGCGCCGCGACGGGCACCGTGAGCAGGGCGACGAGCGCGACGAGGCGCAGGGCAGGCGGCATCTAGACGGAGGGTCGCGCGGGAGGAGGCGCGACCGGACGCACGGCGTAGCCGTCGGCGGTGCGCACGAAGCGGACGCCGGACGCCGCGCCGAGGTCCCCGAGCAGCGTCGGCAGCGCCGGCCGGTCGGTGTAGTAGACCGAGACGCGCGCGTCGAGCGGCGTGCCGGGCGCGGGCGCGAACGCGACGCCGTAGCCGCGCGCGAGCGCGTCGAGGACGTCGCCCAGCGGCTCGCCGTCGAACTGGACGGCGCCGCGCTGCCACGCCGTCGCGCGCGACACGTCGGCGGCGGCGGGCGCCGTCACGGCCCCGGCCCCGGCGGTGACGGCCTCGCCGGGCGCCAGCAGCGCCGTGGCCTCGCCGGCGTCGACGCGGACGCGTCCGTGCACGAGCGCCACGCGCGTCGCGGCGTCGCCGGCGCGCACGTTGAAGGCCGTCCCGAGCACCGTCACGGTCGCCGTCGGCGTCTCGACCGTGAACGGCGTCGTGCCGGGCTGCACGTCGAAGTAGGCCTCGCCGGCGAGCGCGACGGCGCGGCGGTCGAGGCGGTCGCGCGTCAGCACGGCGCCGCTGTTGAGGACGGCCGTCGAGCCGTCGGGCAGCGCCACCGTGAGCGTGCGCCCGACGGGCGCCGTGGTCGTCACCGGCACGGCGAGCCACACGGCGGCGGCGGCCACGAGCAGGGCGACCGACGCGAGCGCCGGCACGAGGCGGCGCCACGCCGGACGCGATGCGCGCGAGCGGACGGCGGGACGGTCAGCGGCGACACGCTCGGTCGCGGCGCGGTCACCGGCGGGCGCGGGCACGACGAGGCGGGCGCGGAGGGCATCCCAGTCGGGCGCCGGGACGGGCGGCTGCGCCGCGTCGCCCAGCCGGAGCCAGACGCGCGCGAGGGCGTCGCGGTCGTCGGGCGGTTCGCTCAGCAGCGCCGCGCGGAGGTCGTCCGGCAGCGAGCCGGAGAGGCGGTCAGAAGCCATCGGGGTCGTAGGCCTGGAGGCGGTCGCGCAGCGTGCGCAGCCCCCGGACGATATGGTTGTTGACGGTGCGGGCCGAGCAGCCCATCGCCTCGGCGGCCTCGACGTGCGAGAGGCCGTCGAAGCGCGTGAGCGAGATCGCGGCGCGCTGCCGCTCGGGGAGGTCGGCCAGGAAGGCGCCGAGGCGGTCGGCGAGCGACGCGCCGTGGGCGTCGTCGTCGGGCCGCGCGGAGGCGGAGTCGTCGAGCGTCTGTGCGTGCGACGCGAGCAGCGCGGCGCGCGTCTGGGCGTCGCGCACGGTGTTGAGCGCCCGGTTGCGGACGGCCTGCACGAGGTAGGCGCGCACGCTCCGCGCGGGGTCGATCCGCTCGCGCTGCTCCCAGAAGCGGACGAACGTCTCCTGGACGGCGTCGTCGGCTTCGGCGGGAGTCGCCGTGATGGCGCGGGCGTGGCGGGTGAGCATCGGGTGGAGCGCGCGGAAGAGCGCCTCGAAGGCGGCCAGGTCGCCGTCGCGCACCCGCCGCGCCCAGTCGGCGAGCGGGAGGTCCGGCGCGGGGGCGGGCATCACGAGGGCGAGCACGGCAGGGGGTTGGATTCTACGGGCTACCCCCCACGCACGCCGGATGACCACTCGCGCCGAAACGTTGTGCACGGGCGAAATATCGGCGTCCGGCGGCTGGTCACCGTCCGACGTGCAGCGGGTAGGGCGGTCACTTGTCCGGTGGCGATGGCCACGCTCCGGGCGCCGCCCTGTCCCTCCCGCTCTCTCCCGACCATGCGACGCCTTCTGCTCCTCCTCCTCCTCGTCGCCGCGCCGGCGGCGGCGCAGGTGCGCCTCCAGATCATCCACAACGCCGCCGACCCGGCGGCGGCGGCCGTCGACGTCTACGTCAACGGCGCGCTCACGCTCGACGACTTCGCGTTCCGCACCGCGACCGGCTTCCTCGACCTGCCGGCGAACACCGACGTCCTCGTCGGAATCGCGCCGGGGGCGTCCACCGGCCCCGGCGACGTGATCTACAGCGAGACGTTCAACCTGCCGGCGGGCACCTACCAGGTCGTCGCGAGCGGCGTGCTGACGCCCGCGAGCTTCGCCCCCAACCCCGACGGGCGCGCGACGGCGTTCGACCTGCTCCCGCTGGCCGGCGCGCTCGAGACGTCGCCGACCGGCGGCACGGCCTCGTTCCGCGTCGTCCACGGCGCGACCGACGCGCCGACGGTGGACGTCCGCACCGGCGGCGCGGTGCTCGTGAACGACGCGGCGTACACCGACGCGACGGGCTACATCAGCGTCCCGCCGGCGAGCTACCCGCTGCGCATCACGACGGCCGACGGGACCTACGTGACCTCGTTCACGGCCGACCTCTCGGGCGCCGGCGGCGCCGCGGTGACGGTCCTCGCGAGCGGCTTCCTCGCGCCGGCCGCCAACCAGAATGGCGCGGCGTTCGCGCTGCTCGTGGTGTTCGCCGACGGTGACACGGCGGTCCTGCCGGCGACGCAGGCGCAGGCACGCCTCCAGGTGATCCACAACGCCGCCGACCCGGCCCTCGAGGAGGTGGACGTCTATGTCAACGGCGACCTGCTGCTCGACGACTTCGCCTTCCGCACCGCGACGCCGTTCATCGACGTGGACGCCGAGGTGCCGCTGACGGTCGGGATCGCGCCCGGCACGTCCACCGGCGCCGGCGACGCCGTGCTGACGCAGACCTACACGCTGGCCGAGGGCTCGACGACGCAGCTGATCGCCAACGGCGTGCTGACGCCGGCGAGCTTCGCCGCCAACCCCGACGGGCGCCCGACGGGCGCGCAGCTGCTCGTCGGCGCGAGCGCGCGCGAGGGCAGCGACGGCCCCGGCGAGTGGCGCGTGCGGGCGGTCCACGGCGCGACCGACGCGCCGACGGTCAGCATCCAGTCGTTCTCGGCAGGCGTGCTGCTCTTCCCGAACGTCGCGTACGGCGACGTCGGCGGCTACCTGCCGCTCGCGGCGGGCGTCTACTCGCTCGACGTGACGGTCCCGACGGCGACGGTCGCGTCGTTCACGGCCGACCTCTCGAACCCGGCCGGCGGCGCGGTGACGGTCCTCGCGAGCGGCTTCCTCGCGCCGGCTGCCAACCAGAACGGCGAGGCGTTCGGCCTGCTGGCCGTCTTCCCCGACGGCACGACGGCGCTGCTGCCCGCGCGTCCGGCGAAGGCGCGCCTCCAGGTGATCCACAACGCCGCCGACCCGGCCCTCGAGGAGGTGGACGTCTACGTCAACGGCGACCTGCTGCTCGACGACTTCGCCTTCCGCACCGCGACGCCGTTCATCGACGTGGATGCTGACGTGCCGCTGACGGTCGGGATCGCGCCGGGCACGTCCACCGGCGCCGGCGACGCCCTGCTGACGGAGACCTACACGCTGCCGGCGGGCTCGACGACGCAGCTCATCGCCAACGGCGTGCTGACGCCGGCGAGCTTCGCGGCCAACCCCGACGGGCGCTCGACGGGCGCGCAGCTGCTCGTCGGCGCGAGCGCGCGCGAAACGAGCGACGGTGCCGGCGAGGTGCGCGTGCGCGTCGTCCACGGCGCGACCGACGCGCCGACGGTGGACATCCGCTCCGGCGGCGCGACGCTCGTCCCGGCGGCGGCCTACACCGACGTCACCGGCTACCTCGCGCTCCCGCCGGCCGACTACGTGATCGACGTGGCGCTCGCCGGCGGACCCATCGTGGCGTCGTTCTCGGCGCCGCTCGCCGGCGCCGGCGGCGGCGCGGCGACGGTCCTCGCGAGCGGCTTCCTCGCGCCGGCCGCCAACCAGGACGGCGAGGCGTTCGGCCTGCTGGCCGTCTTCCCGAACGGCGACGCGCTGCTGCTGCCCGCGCAGCCGGTCTCGACCGACGGCGGTCCGGAGGCGGGCGCGCTCGCGCTCGGCGCGCCGGCGCCCAACCCGCTCGCCGCCGACGGCCGCGTGCGCTTCTCGCTCGCCGCGCCGGGCCGCGCGACGCTCGCGCTGTTCGACGCGCTCGGGCGCCGCGTGGCGACGCTCGCCGACGGCGAGTTCGGGACCGACGTGCAGGAGGCTCGCCTCGACCGCGCGGGCCTCGCCGCGGGCGCCTACTGGCTCCGCCTCGACACTGCCGAGGGCAGCCGCACGCGCGCGCTGACGGTCGTGCGGTAAGGGCGTGCGCGGACCTCTCCTCGCCAGGGAGAGCCGGGGCCGGAGAGCGGGCGGTGCGCCCCTCTCCGGCCCCACCCGTTAGCTTGGGCGCCGTCGCTCCCGCCGGTGCCCGTGCGCCTCACCCTCCTCGTCGTCCTGCTGATCCCCGCCGCGCACGCGCAGGGCGCGCGCCTCGCCGCGGCCGACGGCCCGCTCTACGAGGTCGTCGAGCGCCTCCAGCGGCGCGGGCACCTGCTGGGCCTCAACCCGACCGTCGCGCCGCACTCGCACGCCGAGCTGGACCGCGCGCTGGCGGCGCTCGACACCGCTGCGCTCGGCCCCGTGGAGCGCCGCTGGGCGGCGTGGCTGCGGCGCGCCGTGCCCCGCGCGGCCGACGGCCCGACGGCGCGCGTCGAGGTCGGCGGCGGGACGTTCGCGACGAACAACGAGCGGCTGGAGCCGCTGCGCTGGACCGACGCCGAGGACGCGGTCGTGCAGGCCGGTCCGCTGAACGTCTACCCCAACCTCGCGCTGCGCGCGTCGCTCGCCGACGGCCCGTGGGCCGTGACGCTCGGCGCGCGCGTGGACGTCTTCTACGAGGACGACCCCGACGGGCTGGATGTCGTCAACAAGTCCATCTTCCTCCGCAACCAGGAGAGCGCGGTAGGGGTCGAGACGCGGCGCGCGGCGGTCCACGTCGGCAACCCGGCGCGCCACTGGGGCCTGCCTTCCGGCGAGGGGCTGTTCGTGAGCGGCAACCCGCGCCCGTACCCCGCGCTGATGGTGCGCCTCGGCGGCGAGCGGCTCTCGGTGCGGAGCCTTGCCGCGCAGCTCGACGCCGCGACGGCCGACGGCCGCTTCACCGGCCGCGCCGGCGACGCCCCGCGCGAGACGGCGCTCCGCCGCTACCTCTACGCGCACCGCATCGACTGGCGACCACGCCCGTGGCTCGCCGTCACCGGCATCGAGAGCATGCTCACGAGCGGCCCCGGCGCGAGCCTGTCGCTGCCGGCGATGGCGCCGCTCGCCGTGCTGTCGTTCCTCAACGACACGCCGCCGGTGGACGACGCCAACAACGGCATCGTCGGTGGGATGCTGTGGGTCCAGCGCGGGCCGGTGACGCTCGCCGGGCAGCTCGCGATGGACGACTTCGACCTCTTCAACGACCTCGAGCCGCCGTCGCTGGCGCTCACCGGGCAGGCTGTCGTCGCCGGCCTCGCCGGCGGGCGCGTGGACGCCGGGCTCGACCTCACGGTCGTCACCGCGCGGACCTACAGCACGCTCCTGCCCGAGAACAACTACGTCTACGCCCTGCGCGGCCTCGGAACGCAGTTCTCGGACTTCGTCCACCTCCGCGCCGGCGCCGACGTCTACCTCGACGACCGGGTGCCGGGCCTCGCGCTGCGCCCCGAGGTGCAGGCGCTCTGGCAGGGCGAGGCCGACCTCCGCGAGCCGTTTCTGCCCAACGACGCGCCGGCGATCCTCGTGGGTGACGCCGAGCGGACGCTCCGCGCGGGCCTCCGCGCGAGCTACAGCCCGGCGCCGTCGGTCTGGCTCCGCGCCAACCTCGGCGTCAACGCGACGGCCAACGACGGCTGGGTGCGCGGGCGCGACGCCGTGCGGTTCGTCGGGCTCGTGGAGGGCGGCGTGCGGATCGCGCTCGGCGCGCGCGTGCCGGAGCTGTAGGGGCTGCGGCACGGCTTTTTCGAGGACGACGGTGCACGCACGACGATCCCCGGCACACGGGCGATCCCGCGCGCCTCTTCCTCTCTCTCGCCCTTCTCCCATGAGCAGCGACCCGACTCCCTCCCTCCCCGATCCCAACGAACTCGACGACGACCAGCTCGACGCGGTCGCGGGCGGCGCGAACGTCGACCGGAACCGCCAGGACGTGTGGACGCCGTCTGGCGAGGTGTGGACGCCACCGGCGGGCGCCTCCTCGCGGCGCCCCGGTCTGTCCGACTCGAGCCTGTTGTAGTCCGCGTCGCCGGACGCCGAGCGGCGGCGGGCTGGCGCAGGCTGGCCCGCCGCCGTGCGTCATGCTCCGGCGGGTTGCGGGGGCCGGCACGGCGGCCGGCGTCTACCGATAGAATCGCCCCTCTATCCGGATCGTCTGCCCGCTCTATCGGGGTCGCCGGCGCCGAGCCTGTGGCGGCTTCGCGCGCCAGAACCAGCGGCCGGCACATCGCTTGGAGGGGCTCGGGCACTCCCTGTCCCGCCTCGCCATGAGCCTCTCCCTGAGCACCAACCAGACCCTCCGCGAACTCCTCTCGGCGTCGGCCGCCGACCCGGCGCTCCGGCGCCGCCTGAAGACGCACGCCCACGCCGTCCTGGCGGACTGGGGCGTCGTCGCGCCGGGTCGGCGGGTCTACTTCGTCGAACCGGGCGAGGCACCGGTGGAGGGCCGTCCCGGCGAGACGTTCATCGAGCTGCCCGCGCCGGGGCCGGCGCTCTCCGACGACGCGCTGGACGTCGTCGCCGGCGGGTGGAGCGAAGCCCGCGACCGCGCCTTCCAGGCCGTGGACAAGGCCATGCTGGCCGCCGACTGGCGGGCGTCCAACCCCTGGCTCTGACGCCTCACCGACGCGGTCGCCGAGTTCAGAGCCGACCCGAGTGCACGATTGTGTGGGCTCTGACGTTGGCTCCCCTTGCTTTCGTCGGCCCGCGGCCGACACCTCTCCGCCCCGCCGCCTCTCTGCTCCATGATCTGGGGTGCGCTCCTGCTCGGCACCGCATCGCTCGCCGTCGCGGCCGGGTGGGGTCTCTGCCACACCTTGCGGCTGGCGCCCCGCCACGCGGCGGAGCAGCACCGCGCGAGCGCGGCCGAGCGCCGGTCGCACCACCTGCTCGGGCTGCTGGAGCGGGACCGGCGGCGGGTCGCCCGGCGCCTCCACAACGGGCCGATCCAGGACCTGCTCGCCGCGGACATGGAGACCCACGTGGCGAGCCATCTCGGCATCGGCCCGGCCGCCGCGCTCGACGTCGCGCCGGTCGTCCGCGACCTGCGCGCGATCAGCGAGGGGTTCGCGCCGCCCACGCTGCCGGCGTTCGGCCTCGCGGCGGCGCTCGCGGCCTACGCCGCCCGCTTCGAGACCGACCACCCGGGCCTCCTCATCGACCTCGACACCCGGCCTCTCCACGGCGCGGCGCCGGAGGTCGAGCTGGCGCTGTTCCGGATCGCGCAGGAGGCGCTGGACAACGTCGTGCGTCATGCCGACGCGTCGCGCGTGGACATCTCGCTCACGCAGTCGCCCGAGGGAATCTCACTGGACGTCTGCGACGACGGCCTCGGATGGACGGCCTCGACGGACCCGGACGAACTCGCGGCCAGCGGGCGGTTCGGCCGGCTCGCCATGGAGGCCCACGCCGAGAGTATCGGCGGTATCCTCCGCGTCGACCGTGCGCCGGGATCGACCTGCATCCACGCCGCCGTGCCCGACGCCCGGTCCCGCCCCCATGCCCACGCCGATCCGCATCCTCATCGCCGATGACCACCCGGTGTGGCGACGGGGGGTGCGTGCGCTGTGCGAGGCCGAGCCGGACCTGCTCGTCGTCGCGGAGGCCGGCAACGGCGAGGACGCGCTCCGCCACATCCGCGCCGGCGGGCTCGACGTCGCCGTCCTCGATATGGAGATGCCGCTCATCTCGGGCGTCGAGGTCGCGCGGATCGTCCACGCCGAGCACCTCCCGGTGCGCATCCTGGCGCTCTCGTCGTACGACGACGCGGCGTACGTGAGCGGGCTGCTGCAGAACGGGGCCTCGGGGTACCTCACGAAGGACAAGCCGCCAATGCTGATCCTGGAGGCGGTGCGCGCCGTGGCGCGGGGCGAAGGCCGCTGGTTCGTGCAGCCGCTGTCGAAGGAAGACCCGGCCTCCGGGTTCTCCGAGCGCGAGCGCGAGGTGATCCAGCTGCTCGCGCAGGGCCGGACCAACAGCGACATCGCCGACGCGCTGTTCATCTCGGAGAACACCGTGCGCAACCACCTCGCCAACGCCTACGCCAAGATCGGCGTGAGCTCGGCCCGCGAGGCGGTGGCGTGGGCGTGGCGCAACGGCATCGTGTCCGGCGACGCGGGACCGTAGCCGGGCCCTGCGGTGCGCCGACGTCTCCCCTCCGCCCGACTCCTGGTCGCCCTGGCGACGGTCTTCGTCGCGGGCGCCGCGCACGGGCAGGCGGCGAGGCCGGTGCGGCTCCCGCCGGTGGACACCGTCCTCGCGCACGACAGCATCCCGGTGCTCTCCGGGCGCGCGGGCGGCAGCCGGCCGATCGCGTACCGCGTCCTCCGAGTGGAGGGCGACCGGGACTGGTGGGTCGGGATCAGCGACGGATACGGCGGGCAGATCCTGGTGCCGCTCGCGTACGCCGACTTTCTGGTCGACGCCGCGCGATCACGCATCGGCGGAGAGGCCGGCCGCTGGGTCTTCTCGACGCGACGCTCCTACGCGATGCTGGGCCTCCTGCTCATCGGGCTCGGCGTGCTGAGCCTCGTCGTGGTGCCGATGATGTGGTCTCAGCGTCGCTACCGGGGCGAGCGCCAGCGTCGGCAGCTGCTGCAGGAGACCGCCCGCCAGCTGGCCGAGAGCCGCGAGGACGAGCGCCTCCGGATCGCGCAGGACCTCCACGACGGCCCACTCCAGAACCTGCAGGCCCTCCACATGCAGTTGGACCTCGCCGCCGCCGACATCGCCACCTCGCAGGGCGCGACGAGCCCGACGGCACGCCGCGCGCGCGGCGCCCAGGACGAGACCTCCTCCATCATCGGCGAGATCCGCGCCATCGCCGAAGCGCTCCGCCCGCCCGCACTGGGTCCCTTCGGGCTGGCCGCCGCCCTGCTGACGCACATCGACCGGTTCAGCCGGCAGCACCCGACCATCGAGGTCGTCCCAGAGCTCGACGCCGACGGCCAGAGCCTGCCGGGACCGATCCGGATCGCGCTGTTCCGGATCGCGCAGGAGGCCCTCAACAACGCGGCCCGTCACGCCGCGCCCAGGCGCATCTTCGTCACGCTTCGCCTCACGGGGCGGACCGTCGAGCTGACGGTGGCCGACGACGGCTGTGGCCTCCCGGCGCTCCCGAGCGCCGACACTCTCCTCGACGGCCGGCACTTCGGGGTGCTCGGGATGCGCGAGCGCGCCCACTCGCTCAACGGCTCGATCGTGTTCGGCGCGCGCGAGGGCGGCGGCACCTGCATCCGCGTGACGATCCCGCTGGGCGCCGCCGCGCCCGAGCCGGTCGCCGACGGCGCCGGCGCGACAGTGCCGTCCCGATAGAGCCCTGCATCGGCTGCACCGCGGCGTCGCCGGCCGGCGACGCCGCGGCGAATGGCGCGCGACCGGAGGCCGCATCCGCGCGCTCTCTCGTCGCAACGGCAGCGTGGAATAGACAGATCGACTATTTCGTGCCGGCGGGATGCGGACTCTCGTCGTGTGAGCCCCTATTGTGAACACCCGGCGAAGAGACCACGCGAGGGCGACAACTCGACGGGTTCGAAGGGTCGAACCGACTCAGGTAGAGCCCGGACCCGATTCGGGAGCATGGTGCCATCCACTCACCGCCGCCGCCGATGGCCCGCGCCCTGCTCCTCGCCGCCCTCCTCGCCCCCGCCAGCCTCCCCGCCCAGGCCACACGCCCGGTGCCGGTCCCCGCGCCGGAGGCCTCCCCTGCCACCGCCGCGACGGGCGCGGCGTCCACGGCCGCGTCGTCCACCGCCGACGAGCGGGTGTGCCTGTGGATTTTCGGGCGCCCGGTCTGCATCGAGTTCTGATCGTTCCCTCCTCCCATGAACACGACCCGAGCCTGGCAGACGCCCTTCGCGTCGCGCGTCGCCGCCCTCTCGGAATCCGTCTGGGGCCGCGACGGGACGATCCGCATGATCGGGGCCTCGGCCGCTCTCGCCGACGCCCAGGACCGCCTCGAACGCTTCGCGCGGGTCGACCGGCCGGTCCTGATCGCCGGCGAGAGCGGCGTCGGGAAGGAACTCTTTGCCCGCGCCTGCTACGTCCTCTCGCCGCGCAACGGGCGTCCGTTCCTGACCATCAACTGCGCACAGTTCGTCGACGAGACGCTGCTGATCTCGGAGCTCTTCGGCCACACGAAGGGGGCGTTCACCGGTGCAGCGGCGGACCGCAAGGGCCTCTTCGAGGCCGCCGACACCGGCGTACTGTTCCTCGACGAGGTCGGCGAGCTGTCGGCCCGCGCGCAGGCCGCGCTGCTCCGCGCGATCGGCGTCGGCGAGATCGTCCGCCTCGGCGAGTCGCGCGCCCGGCGCGTGGACGTCCGGGTGATCGCGGCCACCAACCGGGACCTGCGCGCGATGGTCGCCGCCGGGGCGTTCCGCGAGGACCTCTACTACCGCCTCGCGCCGCTGCGCCTGCGCGTGCCCTCGCTCCGCGAGCGCGAGGACGACTGGCAGCTCATCGCGAGCGCCTACCTGGCCCAGCTGTGCCGGCAGGCCGGCGAGATCAAGCGGCTCGGCGCGGGCGCCACGCGCGCCCTCACCGGCTACACCTGGCCGGGCAACGTGCGCGAGGTGCGCGGCCTGCTCGACACGGCCTTCTGCCTCTGCCCCGGCGACACCATCGAGGCGTCGCACGTGGCCGGCGAGCTGCACGCCGGCGACGGCGAGCTCGACGACGCGGTGCTGGCCCTGGCGGCCGGCGGGACCGCCGACCCGTACGCGGCGATGGCGCGCGGCGAGGCCTCCTTCTGGTCGGCCGTCCGCGACCCCTACC
>Ga0209053_1000530_pt1 | contig 25137 bp, 19 predicted proteins | sample EBPBio152010_DNA_FD_185864 | JGI IMG/M metagenome (GOLD analysis project Ga0209053, IMG submission 185864) | Wastewater treatment Type I Accumulibacter community from EBPR Bioreactor in Madison, WI, USA - Reactor 1_7/15/2010_ DNA (SPAdes)... | ecosystem: Engineered > Bioreactor > EBPR >... | reverse complement strand
CGGCCCGGGCAGGCGGCGCGAACCAGCGCGTAGCCGATCCCCGCCAGCCCCTGGAAGAAGCCCGGGCTGTTGTGGGCGCCGTCGCCGACGACGCCGTAGCCTCCGAGCTCGGCGGCGCGCGCCACGATGCGCGTGAGCAGGGCGTTTGCCTCGTCGGCCCATTCGGGTCGGCCAAGCGCTCCGGCTGCCGTGTGCAACAGCACGCCTCGACCGAGATGGCCACAGCAGTAATGGTCGTGGCTGGTGGGCGGCTGTGCGAGGCTGGTCGCAACAGCCTGCGCGATCTCCGCCCGGAGAATCGGGTCGTCCACCTCGGTGAGCGTCGCGGCGCGCGCCAGCCCGATTCCGGCCGCGCCATGGCACCAAGTGGAGAGGATGCGGGCCGTCTCTTCGGTGCCCTCGGCGAGGCGCACATCGGGCCAGTCGGTCAGGGCAGGCACATAGAGATCGGTCTCATACGCGAAGCCCTCCCGAGCCGCCGCTCGCAGATCGTCGTCGCCGGTGACGCGGTAGAGCCGGAGCAGGGCATAGGCGATGCCGGAGGCGCCATGGGAGAATCCCGTCAGGAGCTTCCCGTCCAGCGTGGGCCAAGCGCGGAGGCCCGAGACGGGATCCTCGACGCGATGGTCGAGGAGGTGGTCGGCAGCCACCCGAGCCCTAGCGATCAGATCGTCCCCTCCGCCGCTCTCGTACAGCGCGACGAGCGTGAGGAGCGCACCGGCCGACCCGACGCAGACGTCGAATCCGGTGTCGGACTGAATCCGCTCGGGCGTGATCTGGGCTGCGGCCCGCCGCGCTTCCGCGTCGTATTCGGGACGTCCCATGGCGAGCCCTGTGCGGGAGAGGCCGTACAGAACCGACCCGATCCCCATCGCGCCGCCGACGGTGGCGGCGCGCTCCCACCGGTTGGAGACGTCGGAGCTGGCCAGGATCGGGCGGAGCGCCGACTCGGCGACGGCGCCAAACCGAGAGCCTCCCCCGAGGGCCGTATCGAGAGCACCCAGGAAGAGCGCCACCCCTGCCGTGCCGTCATACAACGTATAGGATAGAGGGCTGAACTGATAGATCCCGTGTTGAGGCGAGTACGTCGGCGCAAACCACGTCGCGCTCCCATCGCTGCTGAAGACGGCCTGGTCGCAGATGCGTCGCCCGATCCGCTCGGCCTCGGCCAGGAGTTCCTCGCGGGAGAGGATGGGCGCCTCGGCATAGTGCGAGAGGGGACGCACGATGGTGGCCTCCCCGCCTCCGTGCTGCTGGAGTGTATACGAGCGGATGGCCCCGCGGATGAAGCCGGCCTGGAGGTCGCAGTCGCTTTCGCTCATGCCGGCGACCTTCTCGTGCATCAGGCCGTAGCTGTGCCCCTGGAAAAAACCATGCAGGGGCAGCGCACCGTCGCCCACGAGGAGTGCCTCGCTGTCCGTACGGGCGACGAAGTACGGAACATCCATGTGCTCCAGAGCGGCCAGTTCGGCGCGTAGGATGGGCCAGTGGGGGTGGTCGCTGCCCGCCACGACGAACGGCCGGGCGATCTGCTCCAGAAACAGGCTGCGGTCCCATCCGCTCCGGAGGCACTCGGGCAGGGTCGAGGCCCGGAGCAGGCGGCCGTACGTGGCCGTGTTGCGGAACACATGGCGCACCCGGCGGCCTCCGAACCCGGCAAGCGGGCTGCCGGCGGTGAGGAGGTCGTCCCGCCCTTCCAGAAGCAGACGGTAGGTGAGCTCGAATCCGTCGACGACCTCATCGACATAGTCGGCGATGAGCATCGCCTGCCCGTCAAGAATCGGCATGCTCTGATACTCGTCGGCGGATGGAAGCGGGATGCGGCCCATCGTCATCGCATCCGTGTTCACATGGTGGTAGCCGGTCTCGATGCGGTCATCGGTCGAATTGGGGTTGCCGTAGCCACTCACGTCATACCGCTCGCCGCTGGCTCCCATCACCCAGTGGGGCAGCAGGCCCGTATGCAGGACGGAGTAGTGGACGCGCTCCTGGATCTCCCGGCGGGCGGCGATGCTCTGCGTGCCGTGCTCGCGCACCATGGGCTGCAAGAGCACTTCGAGGTCGACCAGCACAGGGTGCTCGCCGCTCGCGATCAGGTTTCCACGGTGGAGGTCCGATCCCTGGAGGACGTAGGCGAGGCAGAGTTGGGACCCCGCGCGCCGGTAGTAGGCGCGGACGCCCTCGGCGCTGGAGATCGGGGCATTGTCTACGAACTCGACCCAGCCATGCGAGGTGCGGTCGATCACCTGCAGGGTACGGAGCGCGGGCGTCTGCCCTCGGCCGTTGAGCCACCGGGTCAGATCGTAGAAGGCAACGTCGAGGTCGAGGCTGCGCGGCTTGTAGACGACGCGGACTCCCGACGCGAACGTGAGCACCACCACCGTCTGCCCACCGTGGTGCGGGTCCGACAGGTCGGCGCGGGCCTTGACCACGTCGCCCAGGTCGGTCCCGGCGCCGAAGGTGGCGGCCAGTACGCCGGCGTCTTCCGCGAGGCGGCCTTCCAGGGTGGTCACATTGCGCACCCAGTGCAGCGTGAGGACGGCCAGGAGCCGCCCCAGCACGGGGTACTGCAGCAGAAAGTCGCGGAACCGCCCGTCGCGCATCTCGGCCACGAATGCGCGATAGAGATGCTGACCGGCACTGTCCGGCGCCATCGCTTCGGGTCGCTTGCCAAAGGCCGACCAGATGGAGCGGCGCGCCCCGAACCGTGCAAACAGGGTCCGCGAGGCAAGAGCGCTCAGCGAGCGGAGGAGCGCGCGCTCGAGACCCGCGAGCGCGGACGGCGTGAGGTGCGTCGGAGGAGCGCCGAGAAGGGTCTCAACCCGATCGCGCGCCACGCGCAGGAACGGCACGAGCAGGTCCTCGAACGGGAGGGCCTCCTCCTCATCGAAGGCACGGTCGACCAGCGTCGCATGCGGAGGCGTGGCGAGTAGGTCGCCGACGGCGCGGTCGAGAAGGTCGAGCCAGGCCGGACCCGGCACGCCGGGCTGCCGGCGTTCCGGAGCGAGGCGTGGGAGCACATCCGTCAGACGGACGCCTTCGAGCCGGAGTCGAGCGGCGAACGCGTCCGGGGTGTCGTCGCCGAAGCGCGCCTGCCACGCCGCGAGACGCTCCTGTGCGGCATCGGCGCGAGCCGAGGTGCGATCGAAGGGCCCATGGAGCCATTCGGAGAGCGAGCTCGCCGCGACATCGAGTTGGGTTCGTTCGAGGTCGGTGAACGCCGGTGCGGTAACGGGAGGCATGGCTGGAGAAGCAGCGTGGCCGGGCACAGGACATGCCTGCGCCCGGCCACAGCGGACGTAGGATCAGCGGCTCGCGCTGTAGCCGATCGTGCAGTTGCAGGTCCCGCCCTCGGTGCAGATGCACCAGTCCGAGATGCCGACCGCCGCGGCGCCGCCGGCGACGAGCTCGAGCTCGCCCTCGGTCAGGGCCGTTTCGGTGCCGACGAAGTCCGGGAGGACGACGTAGGCCTCGACGCCGGCCGGCTTCTCGGTGAAGCGGACCGAGAACGGCAGCGTGACGTCGCCGGCGGCCTCGATGGTCGCGTGCGGGTCGTCGAGGAGGCCCTGACGGAAGTCGGCGTCCGTCGCGGCGCGCTCCATGATCTGCTCGAAGAGGCGCTCGTCGGAGGGGGAGAGGTTGTAGATGCTCACGGTAGTCGTGGTCTGAGGTTGAGGTTGGAAGGCGGGACGCCGGAGCGCCCGCACGCTTCCGGTCTCCCAACTGCCATTCCACTTCGTCCGGTTGGCCGGCACGTCCGCTCCGCTCCTTCGTCGGATCGCCACAATCGGGGCCTGAGGCGCGATTTCGGGACGACGCGTCCGTGCGGCTCCGACGCGTGGTGCCGCCGCGCTGGCTCCCGGCTCCTACCCGGTAGAGCCCTGCCTCCACCGGAGGAGGCGAGCCGGCCGTTCGCCGGCCCGGCGGTCAGGTGAGGCGGGCGTCGAGCGGGGCCGCCGCGAGGTCGCGCAGCAGCGCGGCCGACGAGCCACCCGGCCGGGCGAGCGTGGCGAGGCGACGCCAGTCCTCGGCGTCGATGACCGCCGCGAGCAGGCGGCGCACGACGTCGCCCTGCGCCGGGCTCAGCCCCGGCAGGTAGCTCCCGACCCGCCCCGTCTCCTCGTCCGTGAGAAAGGTCGCCATCCAGGCCGCGGGGTCGGGCGCGCCGGCGGCGAGCACGCCGGCGGCGTCGGCGATGAACTCGTCGAAGGCGTTGGTGCGCATCGCGCCCAGCGCCCGGCGGCAGTAGTAGTGCGCGCACTCGTGCTCGCGTCGGATGACGTGCGAGAGGCGGATCCACGCGTCCTCCTCCAGCCCCAGCCGGGCGGCCGGGACACCGCTGTAGGGCCCCTCGCTCAGCAGGATGAAGCGGTCCTGGTAGAGGTCCTTCTGCGGGACGAGCTGTCGGAACGCGTCGGACCACGTCGGCGCGTCCACGCGGCCGTCGGCCCACTGCTCGCGGTAGCGCGCGACGCGGTCCCAGTTGGTGTAGCCGCTCACCATGAGGGCGCCCATCGACGCCGGCAGCGGCACGGGGTCGTTCCGGCGCGTGAGGGCATGAACGAGCGCCTCGAAGTCCGACCGGACCGGCGCCGTCAGGACGGGGATGCGGCCGGCCGGCGTCGGGTGTAGCTCCAGCCGGAGCGCGTCCGGCTCGGCGAGGCGCAGGCCGCCGTCCAGTCGTCCGTCGGTGCCGAGGGCCGAGAGGTCGCCCTGGCGCGTCGCGGCCTGATAGGTGGCGGTCTCACGGAGCCCTTCCCGCACCGGGAAGCGGAGCTGCACGAGCGCCTGCTGCAGGACCGGGAAGACGCCGCGCGGCGCGGCCGCGTCGAGGTAGCCCTGCCAGGCGGCGACGAACGGCTCGTCGTCCAGCCGCTCCGGGCCGGAGAGGTCGAACGGCGACGCCGTGTAGGCGAGCAGCGCGTCCAGGTCGGCGTCGGCGGCGCCGAACCGGCGGAGTGCGTCCGCACGCCGGACGTCGGGGGGCGCGAGGGCCTCGCTCATGCGATCGCGGGCGGCGCGCTCAGCGCGCGTTGCTCACCGGCCGGACCGGCACCGGCGGCACGGCCACCAGCGCGCCGGTGTCGTGGAACTCGAAGCGCCCACCCCGCACGACCACCGTCACGAGGCGCTTGCCGACGACGTCGCCACGCTCGTCGAAGCGAAAAGCCTCGGCGACGCCCTGCAGCTGCGTCTCGCTGCGCAGCGCCGCCGCGACGGCGTCGGGCGCGGCCGAGCCGGCGCGCTCCATCGCCTGCGCGAGGACGCGGACGGACTCGTAGCCGCGCGCGGCCCACGAGTCGGGCGTCCGGTCGTAGCGGGCCTCGAACGCGCGGCGGAACGCCTGGACGGTCGGCCGCGGGTCGTCGGGGTGGAACACCGTCGCCACGTAGACGCCCTCGGCGGCACCGCCGGCCGACGCCACGAGCTCCATCGTGTCGAGCGCGTCGCCGCCGAAGATCGGGGCCGTGATGCCGCCGCGCCGGAGCGCCGCGATCACGTGCCCGGCCACGGGCGGGCCGCCGGCGAGGAAGACGGCGTCGAAGCCGCGCGCGTCGCGCGCCTGGCGGACGTCGTCCACCAGCCCGTCGAGGCCCGAGCCGTCGCTGCTGTACGACTCGCGCCCGACGACGCTCACGCCCCGCTCGGCGGCGGCGAACTCGAACGCCGTCGCGAGGCCGTCGCCGTACGCGTTGCGGTGGTACACGACGTAGACGCGGCGCCAGCCCATCTCGGCGGCCAGCGCGACCATCTCGCGGCTCACCTCGTCGTCGGTGTGGACGCTCCGGAAGACGCGCGTGTAGCCCTTCTGCGTCAGCCCGGGCGACGTACTGGCCGGCGTCAGCATCAGCACGCCGCTGCGCTCGTAGATGTCGGCGGCCTGGATGGACACGTCCGACAGCAGGTGGCCGATGACCGCGACCACGTCGGGGTCGTCGGCGAAGCGCTGGGCGACGAGGCGCCCGCCGTCCACCGACTCGCCGTCGTCGGCGCGGACCAGCCGCAGCGGCCGCCCGTTGACGCCGCCGTCGGCGTTGATCTCCTCGACGGCCATCTCGAGGCCCTCGGCGTAGAGGCCCTCGGTGCGCGAGGCCCACGGCCACGCGACGCCCACCACGAGGTCGCCCTCGGGCGCGGCCGCGCGCTCGGCGCGGAGCGACGCGGGGTCGGTCTGCCCGCAGGCGGAGAGGAGCAGGAGCGGCGCGGCGGCGAGAGCCACCACGCCGGCGGTCAGGATGCGTCGTGCGGCGGGCATGGCGATCTCGCGGGCGGAGGGAGAGAGAAGCGGAGGGAGAGGCATCAGGCGATCTGGCGCGCCGCCAGGTCGGCGAACAGGCCGGGCTGTGCGAGCAGCTCGTCGTAGGTGCCGGTCTGCACCACGCGCCCCCGGTCGAGGACGTAGATGCGGTCGGCGTTCTGGATCGTCGAGAGGCGGTGGGCGACGACGATGCGCGTGGCTTCGAGCGCGTCGAGGCTGGCCGTGACGATGGCCTGTGTCTGATTGTCGAGCGCGCTCGTCGCCTCGTCGAAGAAGAGGATGCGCGGCCGGCCGACGACCGCGCGGGCGATCAGGAGGCGCTGACGCTGGCCGCCCGAGAGCGTGGCCCCGCCCTCGCTGACGACCGTGTGCATGCCCATCGGCATCTGCTGGACGTCGCGGTCGAAGCCGGCCATCCGGGCGGCCTCCCACGCGTCGTCGTGCGTCGCGCCCGAGGGGCCGGCGATGTTCGTGAAGAGGTCACCCTGCATGAGGCCGCCGCTCTGGAGCACGACGCCGAGCTGGCGCCGGACGGCCTGCACGTCGATCTCCGAGAGGTCGTGGTGGTCGTAGGTCAGCGTCCCGGCTTCCGGCTCCTCGAAGCCCAGCAGCAGCCGCAGGATGGTGCTCTTGCCGCTCCCCGACGGCCCGACGAGGGCCACGAACTCGCCCGGCTCGGCGTGGACCGACACATCCTGCAGGATCGGCGGGCCGTCGGTGTCGTAGCGGAACGTCACGTGCTCGACGCCGATGCGCCCGACGAGCGGGCCGGGGTCGGCCTTGGCGTCGGTCACCTCGGGCAGCGCCGACAGGATCGGCTCGGCCTGCTCGTAGAGCGGGATGGCCATCAGGACCGACGTGAACGCGCCCGAGAGCGAGAGCACGGCGGCCATGAACGCGCCGTAGGCCGCGTGGAACGCGACGAACGTGCCGATGGGCAGCAGCGGCCCGTCCTCGCCCGACGCGACGACGGCGAAGAGCACGAGCGACGACAGCACCGGGAAGGCCGCGTTGAACGTCAGCAGGCCGTCGGAGACGCGCCGTGCCTTGCCCTGGAGCTGGCGCTGGTGGCCGAAGTCGCGCGCCCAGTGCTCGAACGCCTTGGCCTCGGCGCCGGCGACGCGCAGCTTGGTCAGGCCCGTCAGGAACTGCAGCACCCGGCCCTGCATGCGCGACTGCTCGGCCGACACCGTCCGCTGGTAGCGGAGCTGGACCCACGCCGCGCCGAGCGTGACGGCCAGCGCGAACGCCACGAGGCCAACCCCGTACAGGCTCAGCGTGACGCTGTAGAAGATCATCTGGCCGATGTAGAGCAGCGAGAAGACCGCGCCGAGGAGCGACGAGATCGTGGCGCCGCTCAGCAGCTGGCGGATCGCGCTGATGGCGCCCGCGCGCGCGGCCAGCTCGCCCGCCGTGTAGCGGCGGAAGAAGCCCGTGGGCAGCTTGAGGAGGCGGTCCCACACGGCCGCTTGCACCGAGACGTCCATCCGGCTCTCCAGCCGGAGCAGCGCGAAGCCGCGCGTGGTGTTGAACGCGGCCGTGCCGAGGGCCGACGCGACGAGCGCGCCCATGAGCGAGACGAGGTAGCCCCGCTCGGCCTCGGGGATGGCCGTCTGGTAGATCTCGCCGGTGACCATCGGCGTGAGCAGACTCAGCAGGCCGGCGACCATCCCGACCCCGACGACGGCTGCGAGGTCGCGCCCGCCGCGCCACAGGCTGAAGCGCGCGATGTCGGCCGCCGACAGCGGCCGGTCCGGGAACGGCCGGTAGAACGCGAAGGCCATCGGGTGAATCCGCTCTGCGAGGGCCGCGTCGAGCGGCCGGACCCCGCCGGGCCCCGCGACCGCGTAGCGCCCCTTGCGCACGACGAGCGCCACCGGGACCGGCGGACCGCCCTCCTCCTCGGGCATCGCCATGGCGAGCAGCGGGCCGGCGTCCGAGCGGATCCAGTCGCCGGCGAGGACGACCTTGCGCACGCGGAGCCGCGACGCCCGCGCGAGGGCGCCGACGCGGTCGCGCGGGGACGGCGTCTGCGGCTCCCGGATCTCGACGCCCAGCTCGCGCCCCACACGCCGCGCCGCCGTCAGCAGGGCGTCGCCGGGCTCGGGCTCGGCGTCCACGGTCGGCATCAGGACCGCTGCGAGGTGCGTCGTGCCCGCCCGCAGCGCCGCGCGCGCGCTCTCGGCACGCCGCTCCGACCGTGCCGCGTCCGCCTGCAACGCGACGTCGTCCTCGTAGACGAGCACGCGGAGCACGAGGGCCACGAACGCGTCGAGGTCGGACGGCAGGTGGCCGGCGGCTAGCCGCTCCCGCGTCGTCGCCACCGCCAGGCGCGACGGCGCGTCGACGCCGAGCCACGACCACCGGCTCACGGGCACGAACGCCGCGCCCGCACCCGCCGCCGGGTGCCCCCCGACGACGCCGGCGCCGGTCTCGAAGCGCACCCACGCCACGCCGCGCCGCAGGCGGAGCGCGGCCCCGGCCGGCAGTTCCATCGCCTCGCCGGGCTGCGGGACCACGGACTCCGACGGCCCGCGGTCGCCGAACACGCCCTTGGCCAGACCGCACACCCACTCTTCGGCGTCGGCCGCCGTCTGGTCGGGCGTCCGGAGTGCCGCATCCACCGGCACCAGTTCGGCGCCGGGCGACGGCACCGCCAGCAGCGCGACCCCGGCCCCGCCGGCGTACCCGACGAGCGCCTGCCCGGCGCGGCGGCGGCAGACGTGGCGGCGCCGCCCGACGGCCTCCCCGTTCTCGACACGGACGGCGAACACGTCGGCGTGGCCGGCGGCGACGCGGAGCGTCTCGTCGAGCCCGTGCAGCAGGAACGGAGCGGTGGTCGTGGGGGCGTTCATCGGGCCGGCGGGACGCGCCGCGAGGGCTAGTAGGTGGAGATGAGGTCGGCGTACGGCCCCGGCACGGCGGCCATGGCGTCGTGCGTCCCGCGCTGGACCACCTTGCCGCGCTCCAGCACGACGATCTCGTCGCAGTCGCGGATGGTCGAGAGGCGGTGCGCGACGATGAGGCAGGTGCACCCGCGCCGGCGGATGGCGTCGTCGATCAGGTGCTCGGAGGCGGCGTCGAGCGCGCTCGTCGCCTCGTCCAGCACGAGGATCGACGGGTCGCCCACGAGCGCGCGCGCGATCTCGATGCGCTGGCGCTGCCCGCCCGAGAAGTTGCGCCCGCCCTCCTCGACGGCCCCGAAGTAGCCGCCGGGACGCTCGGCAAGGGCGTCGTGGATGCACGCGTCCCGCGCCGCCTGCACGATCGCCGCGTCGTCGGCCTCGGCGTCCCACAGCGTGAGGTTGTCGCGGATGGACCCCTCGAAGAGGAAGATGTCCTGGTCCACGAACGCGAACGAGTTGACGAGGACCGGCACCGGGACCTCGTCGCGCGGGACGCCGTCGAGCAGGATCTCGCCGCGCCACGGCTGGAAGAGCCCGCACACGAGCTTGGCGATGGTGCTCTTGCCGCTGCCCGAGCCGCCCACGAGCGCCACCCGCTGCCCCGGCCGCAGGTCGAGGTCGAAGTCCTCCACGAGCGGCGCCTCCAGCGGGCTGTAGCCGAACGTGATGCCGCGCAGCGAGAGCGCGCCGTCGAGCTTCGGGCGGAGGCGGACGCCCGGCACGGTCAGGTGCGGCACCCCGACGGCCACGCCGTCGCCCGACCTGAACGCCGCACCGTCGCCGCCGCCGGCGGTCGCCATCGGGTCGGACGGGCGCTCGGCGCGCGCGCGGAGCACGTCGTCCAGCCGCCCGAGGTCGCCCTCGACCTCCTGCAGCGTGCCGCCCATCCCGACCAGCTGGTTCACCGGCGTGATGAACGACGCCGTCAGCGCCTGGAAGGCGACGAGCATGCCCATGGTCATCTCGCCGTCCATCACGCGGAGCGCGCCGAGGCCGAGGATCACGGCCGTGTTGAGCGCCATCAGCAGCGGCGGCACGACCGAGAGCACCTGGCTGTAAGTGCCCAGTTCTTGCTGCGCGTTCGACGCCTTGGCGTGGTAGCCCGCCCAGCGGGCGAAGAAGTCGCTCTCGGCGCCCGACGCCTTGAGGGTCTCGATCGTCTGGAGCCCGCCCATCGCCGCGCCGAGCACCTTGCCACGCTCGACGAGCATCCGCTGGTTGGCTTCCTTGCGCCGGCGGGCGACCACCTTGAGCGCGAGCAGGTTGAGCGCGGCCACGGCGACGCCGGCGAGCGTCAGCACCCAGTCGTACTGGATCATCAGCGCGGCGTAGAACGCGGCCGTGAGCACGCTCAGCACGGTCGTCGCGAGCTCGCCCGAGAGCACGCGCGCCACCTTGTCGTTGATCGCCACGCGGGCACCGACCTCGCCGCTGTACCGCTGCGCGAAGAACGAGAACGGCAGGCGCAGCACGTGCCAGAAGAACGCGCCGGAGGTGGAGGCGGCCAGCTTGGTCTCCAGCTGCTGGAGCGCCGACCGCTGCAGCCACGTCAGGCCAGCCGTGACGAGCGCCGTGACGCCCATGAACAGAAGCATCGGGCGCAGCCAGTCCATGTTGCCGCCCACGAGGATGGCGTCCACGAACACCTTCGTGAAGATGGCCGCCACGAGGCCGGGCACGACCAGCAGGAGCCCGGCCACGATCACGTAGAGCAGGGCCTGCTCGCTGCCGCGGAGGCGCGGCGCGAGCGCGCCGGCGAGGCCGCGCTTGCGCCCGCCCGGTACGAAGCCCTCGCCGCGCTCGAACGTGAGCACGACGCCGGTGAACGCCTGGTCGAACTCCTCCTCGCCGACGACGCGCGGCCCCATCGCGGGGTCGTTCAGGTACACCTTCCCGCCGCGGAAGCCCTCCAGCACGAGGAAGTGGTTGAAGTTCCAGTGCAGGATGGCGGGCCCCTGAAGCGTCTTGAGGGCCTCGGGCTCGCGCTTGAAGCCCTTCGCCTCCAGCCCGTACGTGCGGGCCGCCTTGAGGATGTTGCTGGCCTTCGAGCCGTCGCGCGAGACGCCGCACGCCTGGCGGACCTCCTCGAGCGGCACCACCTTGCCGTGGTAGGCCAGCACCTTGGCGAGTGCCGCCGCGCCGCACTCGACGGCCTCCATCTGGAGCACCGTCGGCACGCGCACGCGCCGCGCCGGGCGCGGGGCGCCGGGCGACCCGCCGGAGAGGCGGCCGCGGAGCCGGCGCGCGGCCTCGCGGAGGGACGACGGCCCCGCCGAGCGGGACGCCAGCAGACGGATGGCAGCGGAGGCGCGCATGGCTCGTGGGGGCGGTCAGCTTCCGATTCCGGTCCACCGCCGGAGGGCGGGGATCACCAGGGCGATCGGGCGCTGCTGCTCGACGGCGATCGTGGCCGAGACGACGGTTCCGCTCTGGAGCCGCCCGTCGGGCCCGCGCGACGACGACCAGCGGTAGCCGCTCGGCGTCCCGGCGTCGAGTTCGAGGTTGGCGTAGACCTCGTAGGGCGCCGCGCCGCCGGTGAGCGACTGCACGAGCGCGCTGTTGGCGAGCGTCCGCATCATGCCTTCCTGCGTGGCCGGGAAGTCCGAGACCGACGTCACCGTGGCGATCACCGTCCCGAACTCCTCGCGCTTGAACGTCGTCGGGGCGATCTGCACGCGCATCCCCGGCTGGATGCGCTTGCCGTCCTGCTGCGAGATGTAGAGCACGGCCTCGAGGTCCTGCACCTCGCGCCCCTCGCGGTCGAGGCGGGCGAGGGCCGTGCCGGGGCTCACGAGGTCGCCCTCGTTGACGACCACCTCCAGCACGCGGCCGGTGAACGGCGCCGTCACCTCGATGGCTCGCTCGTACTGGCCCTGCAATCGCGTCAGCTCCCGCTCGGCCTCCAGCACCTGGAGCCGGAGTTGTGTCGCGCTCTGGGCGCGGCGCGTGTCGTCGGCGAGGACCTGCGACTGCACGCCCTCCCGCTCCGTCTCGAGACGCTCGATCTGCTCGATCGTCACCTGGAGCTCGCGCTCGGTGTTCTGCACGGCGCTCTCGGTGACGAGGCCCTCGCGGAGCAGCCGCTCCTGCGAGGCCACCCGCTCGCGCAGCCACGTGGCCCGCTGGCGCGCGCTCTCCAGCTCCGTCCCCACGGACGCCCGCTGCTGGGCGTACAGGCCGCCCGAGGCGGACGCCTCGCGGGCGGCCAGCGCGACGGCCTCCGCCTCCTGGCGGCGCAGGTCCTCGATCCGCTCGCGGGCCTGCATCACGGCGGCAGCGAGGTCCGACTGCTCGATTCGCGCAATGACCTGCCCCTCGCGGACGCGCGAGCCGGGCCGCACCGCCACGTCGGTCACGCGCCCGCTGGCATTCGTGGCGACGTCCGACACGCCACCGCTGCGGATCAGCACGCCGGTGCCGTGGACGCGCGTCTGGACCGCACCGGCCACCCCCCACACGATCGCCAGCACGATCAGCGCGCCGAACGCCGACAGGCCGATCCACGCCCGCCCCGACGTGAGCCGGAGCATCTGGTCCAGCTGCTCGGGCGAGGACAGCCGGTCGATCGACACTTTGCGGAATATGGTCTCTTTCATGGCACAGACAGCGGCAGAAGGTCAGGAGGTCGTCACCAGAGAGGCGGCAGGAGGGCCGGCGGCTCCGGCGCCCGGAGGGTGCCGGCGGCGGTGTGGAGCGAGACGAGCGCCTGCGCGTAGCGCACCTCGGCCTGCACCACGGCCGTCTGGGCGCCGGCGAGCCGCTCCTCGACGGCCCGCACGTCGAAGAGCGTGCCCATGCCGTGGCGGAGGCGGCGGCGCTCGTTGTCCAGCGCCAGTTCGTAGAGGCCGACGGTCGTCCGGGTCTGGGCGACCTCGGCGGCGCTGCTGCGGAGGGCCGCCACGGCGCCGGCGATGTCGGCCCGGATCCGCCGCGCGAGGTCGTCGCGCGTGATGCGCGCGCCGGCGACGGCGGCGGCCTGCCGGCTGGCCGTCGCGCGGGCGGCCTCGCTGCCGAGCCGGTTCATGCGCAGCGTGAGGCCGAAGCGGCCGCCGCGCGCCGACGCCAGGCCCAGCGGGACGTACTGGTGGGGCCCGCTCGCGCCATCGTTCAGCGCCGTGTAGCCGGCGTCCAGCACGAGGTCCACCGACGGCCGGAGGTCGGCCCTCCCGGAGGCGGCCTCCCGCTCGAGGGCCGAGAGCCAGAGCGTGGCCGCCCGCAGGTCGGCGCGGCTGCCGAGGGCGTATTCGACGAGGGCCGCCTCGTTCAGCGTGAGCGGGGTCGGCACCTCGGGCAGGTCGTCCAGCGGATCGCCCAGGACGTCGGCGTCCTCGGCCGAGCCGCCCATCGCGAGACCGAGCTGCAGGCGGGCATCGTAGACGCCCTGGTCGGCGCCGAGGCGGTCGGCCTGCAGGCGCGCGAGGTCGGCCTGGAGCGGGATGAGGTCGGCGGCCGGGCGCTCGGAGGCGCGCACCAGCGCGTCGGTCTCCTGGAGCAGGCGCTCGACGCGCGCCTCGGCCTCGGCCCGCGCCCGGCGGATGCGCAGCGCCCCGACGTAGCCCCAGTAGGCGTAGGCGGCGTCGGACGCCGCCATCTCGACGGCGCGCGCCCGGTCCTGCACGGCGGCCGACACCCGGCGGGCCGCTGCGTCCTCGCCGGCGACGGCGCTGCTGCGGGCGCGTCCGCCAAAGAGCGGATAGGCGGCCGAGACCCCGGCGGTCGTCTCGACGCGGGTCGAGGCCCCTTCCAGCGCCGTGCGTCCCATCTGCACCAGCGGCGTGATCTCCAGCCCGGAGCGGAAGCGGCGCCGCACGCCGATCTGGTACTGCTGGTAGCCCTGCCCGGCGGTCGTCAGGCCCGTGGACTGTTGCAGCGGCGTCAGCGCCTGGCTGCCTCCGATGCTGCCGTACACCTGGGGGTCGAACGCGCTTGCGGCGGCCTGCAAGCCGGCCTGCTCGGCAGCGACCTGCTGGGCGGCGACAGCGACGGCCGGGCTCTGCCGGGCGGCCGCGTCGATCGCATCGGACAGCGACAGACCGGACTGGGCGAGGGCCGCCGTCGGAACGCAGACGGCGAGGAGGAGGAAGCGGCGCATGGGAGGGAGAGAACGCGCCCCCACGCGTCTCCAACCGACGTGCCGTTTCTCGTTCGGCGCGTCCCGCCGCCCTCCGGCCGATGCGGGTAGATGGAGGGCCCCATGCGATAGCGCGCGGCCTCTACCGCCGCGCGCAGCCCCGCCTCGCTACTGGACCGAGAAGCGGAACGTCGCCGTCGTCGTCTGCGGCACCTGGTCGGCCTGCGACGGGAGCGCGTCGGCGCGGCAGCCCGAGATCACGCGCCCGACGGCGGCCTCCAGCGGCGCGTTGCGGCTGCGCGGACGCCCCGAGAGGTAGCGCCCGTTGGGCGCGAACTGCACCGAGTAGACGACCGTCCCGGTGAGCGTCCCGTCGTTCGGCGGCGTCGGGCACGTGAACGACCGGTTGCCGAACTGGAAGCCGACCTCGACGGGCGCGTCGCCGCCGGAGCCGCTGCCGGCGCCGGTCTGTCCGGTGCCGGGGCTCGTGCCCTCGCCCTGCCCGGCGCCGGCGCTCTCGGTCGGACGCGGCTGGCGCGGACTCGTCGGGCGCGGCTCGGGGCGCGTCGCGGGGCTCGGCGGGTTCGGACGCGTCGGGCGCGCGTCGGCCTGCGTGGACGGGCGCGGCAGCGGGTCGGGCCGCGGCGGGCGCGGGCGCTCGGCCGGGCGCTCGGGCACGCGGACCGGCGTCGCCGCCGGCGGCGTCGGCCGCTCGACCTCGGGCTGCTCGGGGGCGTACGCCGACGCGCCCTCGACGGCCGCCTCGGGCTCGCCGACGAGCACCGGCCGCGTCGGCGCGAAGCGCACCATGTCCACCTCCACGATCGGGCGCGGGTAGTCGGGTGTGAGCGTCTCGCGCGGCGTCGCCGCCACGAGCGCGAGCAGCAGCAGCACGAGGACGTGCACGCCGAGGCTCAGGAGCAGGCCCTCGCGGTCGTCGGGCGTCATCGAGGCGTGTGGGCAGGTAGGCGTGTACGCAATGTAGGCAGATGCCGGGAACGCCCGACGGCGCCCGGTCGCGCCCAGATGCGTACACGCCTACACGCTTTCTCTCCTACACGCTTACTCCGCCCGGTCCCAGCGCGTGCCGGCGAGGCGGTACGAGAGCGAGACGCGGTGCGCGTAGCCGAGCTCGCTCGCGAGGCCGCCGAAGTCGCCGAAGCCGTAGTCCACCGAGAGCGCGCCGAGGCGGACGCCGGCGCCCATCGCCGGCGTGATCTGCGTCCCGAACTCCTCGTTGGCCGTGATGTCGGCGATGCCGGCGCGGAACGAGAGGATGTCGCGGTAGGTCAGCTCGGCGCCGAGGCGGGGGCGGAAGCTGAGGCCGGCGGCGTCGAGCACGTTGGCCTGCTGGCCGTCGAAGCCGAGGTCTACGTCGGCGGCGGCCGTGAGCGCGAACTGCTCGGTGACGGGCACGGCCGTGCTGCCGCCGAGGCGCAGCACGGGCAGCGTGTACTCGGTGAGCCCGACGGGCCGCTGCTCCTCTTCGAGCTGCGCGAAGCGCTCGGCGTCGACGCTCCACGCCTGCACCATCCCGAGCGCGTCCTGCAGGTTGGCGCCGACGCGGACCCGCCCGATCTGATACTGCGCACCGACGTCGAACGAGTAGCCCCACGCGCTCGCGAGGTCGCCCACGCCGCGGCGGATGATCTTGGCGGTGGCGCCGACGGCGAGGTCGCGCCGCATCTCGCGCGCGTAGCTCACGAAGAGCGCGTTGTCGGCCGCCGAGAAGTAGGTGATGTAGTCCTCGGCGCCGGGGCGCGGCAGGCCGGTGGCCGGGTCGAAGGCGTCGAGCGTGTTGGCGATGTCGTCCACGGCCGAGCGGACGAACGAGACGCCGACGGTGCTGCGCCCCGAGAGCGGCACGGCGACGGCCGCGTAGTCGAACGCGACGATGCCGTCGAAACGCTCGGCGTGCATGTAGGCGGCCTCGGGGGTGCTCAGCGCGTGCAGGCCGGCGACGTTCCAGTAGCCGGCGGTGACGTCGTTGGCGTGCGCCACGAAGGCGCCGCCCATGCCGAGCGCGCGCGCGCCGACGCCGGACGCGAGGAACTCGGCGCCGTAGCGGACGCGCGTCTGCGCGTCGGCCGGCAACGCCACGGCGGGCACCAGGAACGCCAGGGCGAGCGCCCCGGCCATCAGTCGCGTGAACATCTCGACGGTCGCCCCAGGGCGCGGTGGTCAGGCGTAGCGAGGCGCGATGGCGTGGGGCGTGCGGCGACGGGGCAAGATCGGGACGCGCGGAGCGCGCCGCAAGGGCACGACAGAGGGGATGGGGAATGCAGCGCTACGCGCTGCCGGGATGGGGAATGGGTGAGTTGCATTCCCCATTCCTCATCCCCCATTCCTCATGCCCGCTACCACCCGCTCCGCCTGCGCGGTGTGGCGCAGCGCGTGCTGGCCGAGCGCGTCGAGGTAGGCGCCGAGCGAGAACCAGACGGGCAGGAACGGCGAGCGGAGGCGGAGCCGCCGCAGGTCGAGCCCCTCGGCGGCGCGGCAGATCCCGACGTAGGCGTCGGTCTGGGCGTCGAGGCCGGCCATCGCGCGGGCGCGGTCCACCGTCGCGCTGCGTCCGTCGGCCGCCGGCGGCTCCATCGCCGGTGCCGTCGGGAGCTTTGGACCCGCCGGCTTCTGGGCGTTGATGAACAGCCGCGAGAGAGGTCCGTAGCGGAACGGCCCGGCGGCGCGCGGCGCGGCGGGGTCGGCCACGGCGCGCTCCAGCGCCGGCTGGTAGCCCGCCGCGAGGATGTTGATGTGGACGATGCACTCGCCCACCGACCAGCCCTTCTCGCTCGGCTTCCAGAGGAAGGCGTCGTCCGAGAGCGGGTCGGCGACAGCGTGGAGACGGGTGCGCGCCTCCTCGAAGGCGGCGGCGTAGGCGGTGAGCTGGGGGGACATGGCAGGAGAGGAAGCAGGTAGGCGTGTAAGCGGGAGCGGTGGCCGAAGCTCCCGCTTACACGCCTCCTCTCCTACACACCTGACTGTCGCAACACGGCGGCGAACGCGCCGTCGGTGCCGTGGACGTGCGGGAGCGCCTCGTAGGTCCCGGCAGGCGTCACGAACGTCTCGGGCACGCCGGCGACCGGCTCGCGACTCCAGCCGGGCGTGCGCGCGAGGAAGGCCGCCACGCGGTCGTCGTTCTCCTCGGGCTCCAGCGAGCACGTCGCGTAGACGAGGCGTCCGCCGGGGCGGACGTGCCGCGCGGCGGCGTCGAGCAGCTCGTCCTGGAGTGCGGCGAGGCCGGCGAGGTCCGACTCGTCGCGCCGCCAGCGGAGGTCGGCGCGCTTGGCGAGGACGCCGGTGCCCGAGCACGGCGCGTCCAGCAGCACGGCGTCGAACTCCGTCCCGTCGCCGGGCCACGTGCGGAGGTCGGCGGTGACGGCCGTGAGCGACGCCGCGCCCTGCGCGTCGGCGGCCTGCCGGACGAGCGCCGTCTTGGCCTCGCTCACGTCGAGCGCCGTCACGACGGCCCCGCGCAGCGCGGCGTAGACGGCCTTGCCGCCGGGCGCGGCGGCGGCGTCGAGGACGTGCTCGCCACGCGCGGGTGCGAGCACGTGCACCACGAGCCCGGCGGCCTCGTCCTGCACGGCCGCGCGGCCGTCGGCCAGCAGGCCGGCGCGGAGCACCGGCTGGAGGCGCCCGACGGTCACGAAGTCGTCGAGCCAGCGCGACGGCGCGCCGTCGGCGTCGGGAATCGCGGCGAGGAGTGCGTTGGCGTCGCCGTCCGTGGCGCGGAGGCCGAAGCGCGGCGGCGCGTTGTCGTGCGCGAGCAGGCGGGCCGTCGCCGCCTCGCCCCAGCGGTCGAGCCAGCGGCGCACGAGCCACGTCGGGTGCGAGTGGCGCACCGCGAGGTCGTCGGCGGCGTCGCCGGTGGCGGGCGTCGGCAGGTCGGCCGCGTGGCGCGCGAGGGCGCGGAGGACGGCGTTGGCGAGTCCGGCCGCGCCCCGGTGCATCTCGCGCGCGGCGAGGTCCACGGCCTCGCTCACGGCCGCGTGCGGCGGTGTCCCGGCCACCACGAGGTCGTGCGCGCCGATGCGGAGGATCTGGCGCAGCGGCGCGTCGAGATCACTCACGCGCCCGCGGTAGAACTGCCCGATCAGGAAGTCGAGCCAGCGGCGGTGGCGCGTCACGCCGGCGACGATCTCGAGCGCGAGGCGGCTCGTCTCGGCGTCGGTGGTCGACGCGCCGAGGCGCGCGACGTGGGCACCGCCCTGCTCGACGCGCAGCAGACGGCGGACCGCGACGGCGCGCGGCCCGGCGGGCGGTCGCGGGCGCTGGCGCCCGGCGAGGCTGGCTCGGCTCATCGACGGCGGCGCCCGCGCGCGCCAGTCGTGCCCTGCTCGGCGAGCTTCTGGACCTCGCGCGCGGCCACGCGCAGCGGGTCCACGGCCGGCGCCAGCGGCGGGTTGTAGACGAGGTCGGTGTCCTCGGCCAGCGCGCGCGCCGTCGCGCCGGCGCGGATCATCGGGACGAGCACGTTGGCGCGGAGCGCGGCGCCCTCGGCGCCGACGAGCTGCCCGCCGAGGAGGCGCCCGCTCCCGCGCTCGGCGACGAGCCGCACGCCGACGGCGCGGCGGCCGGGGAAGTGGTGCGTGCGCGAGCCAGCCCAGATGGTCTCGGCGACGGCGTCCAGCCCGGCGGCGATCGCCTCGGCGAGCGACAGGCCCACAGTCGCGGCCTCCACGCCGAAGACGCGCACGGCGGCGCTCGCGGCGATGGGCGCGACGGTCTCGGGCGCGGCCGTCGCGCGGCTCGCGGCGTTGCGGGCGGCGACGCGCGCGGTGCGGCGCCCGACCGGCGCGAGCGGCCACAGGATGCGCCGCCCGTCGACGGCCCTCGGCACCTCGGCGACGTCGCCGCAGGCCCAGACCGCGCGGTGGCTCGTCCGCATCGCGTCGTCGGTGGCGATGCCGCCCGTCGCGCCCAGCCGGATGCCGGCGGCGGCGGCCAGTTCCGTCACCGGCTCGACGCCGACGGCCACGACGACGGCCTGGCAGCCGATCAACTCGCGGCGGTCGGTGCGGACCGCGCGCACGCGCCCGGCACCATCGGCGAGGATCTCGACCGGGCGCTCGGCGCGGACCGTCACGCCGGCGGCGCGCACGGCGGCGTCCATCGGCGCCGCGAGCGAGGGGTCGAGCGCGCCGGCGAGGACGCGCCCGTGCCCGTCGAGGATCGTCGCGCGGAGGCCGCGCGCGCGCAGCGCCTCGGCCATCTCGACGCCCACGTAGCCCCCGCCGGCGACGACCACGTGGCGCACGTCCTCGGCGTCGAGCCAGGCCCGGAGGGCGTCGGCGTCGGCGAGCGTGCGAAGCGGGAAGACGCCGGCGGCGTCCTCGCCGGGGATGCCGAGGCGGCGCGCGCGCGCGCCGGTCGCAAGGATCAGCCGGTCGAAGCGCTCCTCGTGCGTGCTCCCGAAGTCGAGCGCGTCGACGGTCAGGCGTCCTCGCCCGGGGTCGAGGGCCGTCACGCGGTGGCGCGTGCGCACGTCCACGCCGTCGGCGCCGAGCTGCGCCGGGGTGCGGACGATCAGCGACGCGCCGCCGAGTTGCCCGGCGACGTGGTACGGGATCTCGCAGGCACCGACCGAGACGTGCGGCCCGGCCTCGAAGAGCACCACGTCGGCCCCGTGGCGCACCGCCTCGACGGCGGCGGCGGGTCCGGCGGCGGTGCCGCCGACGACGGCGAGGCGCATGGTCGGGCGGGGCGGTGAGCGCGCAAGGTAGCGGGGCGAGGGGCGCAACAGCACGGCGGAGCGTTCGTCTGCGATGTCGGCGCCGCTCACACAACCCACACGCCCGACGGCCCGCGCGTCCTAGCTTCCCGCCGATGGAGCCGCTCCCCCCCTCCCCCACGCTCGCCGAGGCGCCCGCGCGGCGGCGGCTCCGGCTGCGCGACCTGCTGGTGCCGGTGGCGATCAGCCTCGGCACGCTGGCCGTCATCGTGCCGATGACGTGGGACGGCGAGGCGGTCTCGGCTGCCGCCCACGCCATGCGTCCGGCGACGCTGCTGCTGGCGCTCGGCGCGCTGGTCGTGCAGTGGGTCGCCGGCGGGATGCGCATCCACCACGTCTCGCACGGCGCCATCTCGCGCGTGGCGAGCGTGCGCGGGCAGATCACGTGGGACTTCATGAGCGCCGTCACGCCCTCCGCGATGGGCGGCGCGCCGTTCGCGGCCTACGTCATCGGCAAGGCCAACCGCGTGTCGGCCGGGCCGATGACCGCCGTCATGCTGTTCATCATCCTGACCGACCAGCTCTGGTTCGCGATGCTCATCGCGGGCCTCTACGTGGCCGCCGGCTGGCTGCCGGTCTTCCCGACCGAGGTCGGCGCGACGGTCACCGGACTCATCGGCGTCTACTCGGGCGCACTGCTGCTGTGGTTCGGGTTCATGGCCTACACGACGTTGCTGCGGCCGGACCTGCTGGAGCGCGCCGTCGGCGCCGTCGTCGGGCTGCCGCTCTTGCGGCGGTTCGCGCCGCGCGTGCGCGCTGTCGCCGCCGAGACGCGCGAGGCCGTCGACGCGCTGCGCGGCCAGCCGCTCCGCTTCTACGCCGTCGCGGTGTTCTGGAGCGTGATCCACTGGACGGCCCGCTACACGGTGCCGCTGCTCGTCGCGCTCAGCTTCACGCGCGACCTGCGTCCGGTGCTCTACCTGCTGCGCACGGCCGGCCTCTGGCTCGCCGGCCTCATAATGCCGACGCCCGGCGGCTCGGGCGGCATCGAGGCGCTCTTCCTGCTCTACCTCGCGCCGCTGCTGCCCGACGGGCTCGGCGGTCCAGTCCTGCTCACGTGGCGCCTGCTGAGCTACCACCTCGTGATCGCGCTCGGGCTGGTCGTCGCCGGCGCGTCGGTGCGCGCGATCCTGCTGCGCGGCGACGACCCGCCGCCCGCTCCGCCGTCCGCCCCGCCGACGGCGACCCCGCCGACGGCCGCCGCGCCGACGACGCCGTGACCCGCCAGGAAGGCGCAGCCAGCGCTCCCCGTCCCGTGGCCGACCGCCGCGCCGAGGCCGACCGCTACGACCTCCGGCGGATTCACCCGCGGCTGTCGTTCGGCACGGCGTCCGACCGCTATGCGGCGTGGATCGACCAGATCTACCCGCGCGACGTGTGGGCCGGCGAGGTGACGACGCGCGCCAAGCGCGTCGCCGGCGCGGCGGCCGAGGAGCGGCTGCTGCCGGTGGCCTCCGCCGAGGACTACTTCCTCAAGCTGGGCACGCTGGAGCTGGACTTCACCTACTACGCACCGCTGCTCGGCCCGACCGGCAAGCCCGGCCCCGGCCTCTTCACGCTGGAGCGCTACGCCGACCACGCGCCGCCGGGCGCGGGCTTCGTCGTCAAGGCGCCGCAGGCGTTCCTCGCGCGGCGCGTCCGCCGCAGCGCCGGCGGACGCGTCGAGTACGTGGACAACCCCGAGTTCCTCGACGCGCGCGCCTTCACGTCGCGCTTCCTGGAGCCGCTCCAGCAGCGGCTCGGCGCCAAGCTGGCGGCCGTCGTGCTGGAGCAGCCGTACGAGCGGGCGCGCGACAGCCCGCCGCCGGACGCCTACGTGGCCGAGTGGGAGACGTTCGTGCGCGACTTGCCGGAGGCGTCGCTGCACGTCGAGGTCCGCTCGCCGCACCACCTCTCGCCGCGCTTCCTGGAGTGGCTCGCCAACCGCGAGCTGGGGTTCTCGTTCAGCCACTGGCAGTGGCTCCCGACGCTCAAGGACCAGTGGACGATGGTCGGGGAGCGCTTCACGAGTGCCACCGGCACGGCCGTCTTCCGCCTGATGCAGCCGCGCGAGATGACGTACGACGAGTCGTGGCGCCTCGCCTACCCGTTCGAGGCGCCGAACCCCGCGCTGAGCGAGACGCCGGCAGCGCGCCGCATGGTGGACGAGGCCGTCGCGCTGATGTACCGCGCCGTCGACGCCGGCGTGACGCTCCACGTCGTCGGCAACAACCGCGCGTGGGGCAACGCGCCGGACCTGCTGCGGACCCTCGCGCACCGCTTCCTCGACTTCGCCGAGCGGAAGGGTGCGTGAGGGGCAAGGGGCAGGAGGCAAGGGGCACGAGTGTCTTTCACCCGTGCCTCGTGCCCAGCGGAGCGCAGCGCCGCCTGCCTCGTGCCCGACGGCGCGTAGCGGGCGTCAGCCGTCGAACGCCGTCCCGGCCCAGCGGGCGAAGGCGACGCGCCAGGCGGACTCGCTGTGGGTCCCGCCGGCGACGACGCTCGTGTCCAGCGCCGCGCCCCAGCCGCGCGCGCCGAGGATCGCCGCGAGGCGCCGCTGGTCGGCGGCGTAGTCGCCGGTGCCGGGGGCGCCGCGCGCGTCGCGCTCGTCCGAGCCGCTCGTCAGGAGCAGGCGCGTGCCGGGGCGCGGCGGGCCGGCGCGCGCGGCGAGCGCCTCGACGGAGTCGCGCGCGAACCAGAGCGCCGGCGAGAAGGCGCCCGCCGCGCCGAAGACGTCGGGGTAGCGGAGCAGCGCCACGAGCGAGATCAGCCCGCCCATGCTGGAGCCGGCGACGGACGTGTGCGCGCGGTCGGGGAGCGTCCGCAGCCGCGCGTCGACGGCCGGCTTGAGGGTGAAGACGAGGTCGGCGAGCCACGCGTCGCCCTCGCCGCCGCCGAGGCCCGGCGGCCCGATCCACGGGCTGTACTCGCTGCGCCGCACCGCCCCGCCGTTCTCGACGGCGACGACGATCGGGACCGTCCCGCCGACGGCGTGGCGCGCGTCGAGCGTCTCGTCCACGCCCCACTCGCCGGCGAAGCTGGTCGCGGCGTCGAAGGCGTTCTGGCCGTCGTGGAGGTAGAGGACCGGGTAGCGGCGTCCGCTCGTGGCGTAGTCGGGCGGGAGGTAGAGCCAGACGCGGCGCGTGCGCCCGAGGCGCGGCAGCGCGAACGCGTCGGCGAAGACGGAGACGCCCGGCGAGGCCGTCGAGACGCGCTCTGGCGCGGTCTCCGGCGTGATCTCTGGTGCGGCGACCGGCGGCGTCACCGGCGCGCAGGCGGCCAGCCAGAGGACCGCGATCGCCGTCGCGAGCGCCCGCGTCACGCCTTGCGCACGAACTCGGACTTGAGCGCCATCGCGCCGACGCCGTCGATGCGGCAGTCGATGTTGTGGTCGCCGTCCACGAGGCGGATGTTGCGCACGCGCGTCCCGACCTTGATCGTTCCGCCGCCGCCCTTCAGCTTGAGGTCCTTGACGACCGTCACGGTGTCGCCGTCGGCGAGGCGCGTGCCGTGGGCGTCGCGCACGTCGAGGCCGTCGTCGGCCGTGTCGGCGGGGCTCCACTCGTGGGCGCACTCGGGGCAGACGAGGCGCTCGCCGTCGGGGTAGACGTAGGCCGAGCGGCACTCGGGACAGGGTGGGAGATCGGACATCGGGCGGCGGCGGCGGGCCGGCAAGCTACCGTGGCGCCTCCCCCGCGCGGCGATCAGGCGCGGACGCGCGTCGAGGCCAGGAAGCCGGCGAACGCGAGCCCGAGCACGAGGTCGGGCGCGCCCGAGAGCGCCACCGACGGCGGCACCGCGCCGGCGAGCGCGTACCCGGCGAGGACGCCGAAGAACAGCAGCTTGCCGGCCGCCGCGACGGCGAGGAACTGACGGTCCGCCCGCCCGGTGACGGCCGACCACAGGTACGCCACGCCGAAGAGGAGCAGGATCGACGAGAGCGTCGCGAGGTAGAGCGGGTGCGCGTCGGCGGGGAGGCCACCGATCGCGCGGAGGCCGTCGGACGCCGGCAGGAAGGTCGCGGCGCCGAGCGCGTTCAGGACGGCGGTCGCGTAGAGCGCGCCGCGCATCCACCGGGGCAGAGTCATCGGGGGACGAAGACAGGAGGCGTCAACGTACGCGCGTCGCGCCGTACGTTCGGCGCGCACCTGCCGCCCCACCGATGGCCGTCTCCCGCTCCGTCGTCGCCACGCTCGCGCTCTTCGCCGCCGTCGCGCTGGCCGCCTACCAGCGTCCGCTCGCGCCCGAGGCGCCGCCCGCCGACGGCCCGCCGTGGGACAACCTGCAGGTGCTCTCGGACACGCTCACGCGCGACGAGCTGATGGCCGAGATGAACCGCTTCGGCGACGCGCTCGGCGTCAACTGCGCCTTCTGCCACGTGCGCACGAGCGACGGGATGAACTTCCCGTCGGACGACCGCGGGCACAAGCGGATCGCGCGCGAGATGATCCGGCTGGAACGCCGCGTCACGGCCGAGCTGCGCGCGATGCCGGGCCTCGGCAACCACGGGACGCCCGAGGTGACGTGCTGGACGTGCCACCGCGGCGAAGTCCGCCCCCCGGCCGACTCGACGGCCCACGGCGAGCACTGACGCGGCGTTTCAGCGACTGTAGCCGCCCGGGCAGGCCGCCGCCGTCACGGGAGTGCGGGTCGTCCGCCCGCGCCGGGTGACGGCGACGGTTCCTTCGCCATAGGCGCAATCGCTGACCTCGCCCATCACGTTGTCCCACACGGCGCGCAGCTCGACGATGAGGGCGCGGCCGAGCGAGCGCCACGTCTCGATCTCGACCTCGCGTGTTCCGTCCCGCTCGCGGCGCGGGGCCGCGACCGGTCGGATCGTGACCGTGATCCCATCGACGCGCATCTGCCCCACTGACGCAGAGCCCTTCCGGACGATGGCGACGACCACGTCGTCGCCGCGCCGGAACGCGACATCCACGTCCCGCTCGGTGACGGCGTCGGGCGGCCACGTGGTGGGCTGGAGACGGGGCGCGCGCTGGGCCGCAGCAACCGGCGACAGTAGAACGGCAGCCAGCAGGAGGGAACGGAGGCGCACGGTAGCCGAGGCGAGACGGGCGGCGGTCATCGGGAGAACGCTCGACCAGCGCCGTCCGCGAAGGGAGAGGCGGGCACCGCCAGCACGGCGCGCCACTCGGCGAGCATCATCGCCGTCGCGCCCCACACGTCG
>Ga0209053_1000528_pt1 | contig 25206 bp, 23 predicted proteins | sample EBPBio152010_DNA_FD_185864 | JGI IMG/M metagenome (GOLD analysis project Ga0209053, IMG submission 185864) | Wastewater treatment Type I Accumulibacter community from EBPR Bioreactor in Madison, WI, USA - Reactor 1_7/15/2010_ DNA (SPAdes)... | ecosystem: Engineered > Bioreactor > EBPR >... | reverse complement strand
CCGCTTTGTGGATCGGCTCGGGCTATCTGCGCTCCTCCACGCCCGCCCCGCCGCCGGCGCGCATGGCCGAGGCCGAGCGCCCGCCCTTCCGCGTGCTGGTGGAGAGCGTGAAGCTGGAGCAGCATGCGCGCCGCCTCGCGCTCACCGGGCGCACGCAGAGCGACCAGCGCGTGCTCGTCAGTGCCCGCACCAACGGCATCGTGAAGCGCCTTGCCGTGAAGCGTGGAGCACTCGTGCAGCCCGGCGATCTGATCGCGGAACTGTCGGATGAAGCGCGCGAAGCGAAGGTAGCCGAGGCGAAGGCCCGGCTGGCGCAGCGCGCCGCTGAACTTGAGGCGCGCCAGCAACTCGCGCAGCGCGGCAACTACCCTACCCTCAGTCTTGAGCAGTTGCGGGCCGAGAAGGAAGCGGCGGAAGCCTCGCTCGCGACCGCTGAGGCCGAACTCGCCCGCACGCGCATCACCGCGCCAATCGCAGGCATCGTGAATGACCTGCCGGTGGAAATCGGCCAAGGCCTCGTCATGGGCACGACAATTGCCGATCTCATCGCGCCCGATCCCATGCTCGCAGTGGTGGAGGTGCCGGAGCGCCGCCTCGCGGGCCTGCGCCTGGGTGATCCCGCCACGTTGAAGCTCGTGACGGGCGAAACGCGCGAGGGCAAGATCAGTTTCATCGCGCGCCGCCCCGGCGGGCAAACCCGCACCTATCGCGTGGATGTGACCTTCTCCAATGCCGATGCCACGATTTCCGAAGGCATTGCCGCCGAAGTGCTGCTGACGCTGGCACCCGTGGCCGCAAGCCGCGTGCCGCGTTCCGCCCTCACCTTCTCCTCCGAAGGCCAATTGGGCCTGCGCATCGTGGATGAGGGCAACATCGTGCGCTTCCGGCCAGTGGAGCTTGTCGATGACGAGACAACCCATCTGTGGGTCACCGGCCTTACGGATGCCATGCGCCTCATCACCCGCGGGCAGGATTTCATCCGCGAGGGGCAGAAGGTCGAGCCGGTCACCAGCGTGGAGGCTCTGGCCAAACCATGAGCGCGCTGATCCGCTATGCCATCACGCATGGACGGCTCACGATTTCCGTCCTGCTGTTCCTGCTTGTCGCCGGCATTTCGTCCTACCTCACGATTCCGAAGGAGGCGGAGCCGGATGTGGCGATTCCCATCGTCTATGTCTCGGTTACGCAGCGTGGCATCTCGCCAGAGGATGCCGAAAGGCTGATCCTCCGGCCGCTGGAAACGCAGCTGAAATCCGTTGCGAACATCAAGGAGATGCGCTCTTCAGCTTTTGAGGGCGGCGGCTTCGTGCTGCTGGAATTCCGGGCGGGGCAGGATGCACGTCGCGCCATCGCCGATGTGCGCGCCAAGGTGGAGGACGCGAAACGCGATCTGCCGCGCGATGCCGACGAACCGAAAGTCACCGAAGTCAGTCTCGCGCTCTTCCCCGTCATCATCGTGGCGATGAAGGGCGAGGTGCCGGAGCAGACGCTCGTGCGGCTCTCGCGCCAGCTGCGCACGGCCATCGAGCAGGTGCCGGGCGTGCTCGCGGCCGAACTCAAGGGCGCGCGCGACGAGGTGGTAGAAATCCTTGTCGAGCCGACGCTGCTCGCGGCCTACGGCGTCTCGCTGGATGATCTCATCCGCGCGGTGGGTGCGGGCAATACGCTGATTGCCGCCGGCGCGCTGGAAAGCGAACAGGGGCGCTTCTCGGTGAAGGTGCCGAGCCTGCTTGAAAAACCCGAGGACATCCTGAAGCTGCCGGTGCTCGCCAATGCGGGCGCCGTGGTGCGCCTCGGTGATGTGGCGGAGGTGCGCCCGACCTTCAAGGACGCGACGAGCATCACGCGCGTGGATGGCAAGCCGGCCATCACCATCGAGATCTCTAAGCGCGCCGGCGCGAACCTCGTGGATACGGTCGATGCCGTGAAGCTGGTGCTGGAGCGCGCGAAGCCGCTGCTGCCGCCCACGGTGGAACTCGTGACCACGCAGGACCGCTCGGTGAATATCCGCACCATGCTGGGCGATTTGCAGAACTCGGTGATCACCGGCGTGCTGCTGGTGGCGACCGTGATCCTTGCCACCCTCGGCTTCCGCGCCTCGCTGATCATCGGCCTCGCTGTGCCGTTCTCGTTCCTCGCCGGCATCATGGGATTGCAGATCTCCGGCCTCACGGTGAACATCGTGGTGCTGTTCTCGCTCATCCTCGCGGTAGGCGAGCTGGTCGATGATGCGATCATCGTCACGGAATATGCCGAACGTCGCATGTCCGAGGGCATGGACCCGCGCGCGGCCTATGAACTCGCGGCGAACAAGATGGCCGGGCCGGTGGTTGCCGCGACGATCACACGCATCGCGGCTTTCTCGCCGCTGATGTTCTGGCCGGATATCGTCGGCGAATTCATGAAATACCTGCCTATCACGCTGATCGCGACCCTCTTCGCGAGCATGATCTTCGCGCTGTTCTTCGTGCCCGCTCTCGGCGGCATGCTCGGGCGCTCGACGCCGGGTGGCGAGGAGGCCGCGCTGAAGCAGGACGGGCTCTACATGCGCAGCGTGCGCCTCGCGCTGAAATTTCCCGGCATCACCCTGCTCGCCACCCTCGGCATGCTCATCGCCATCCCCATGGTGCATTCCAAGCTGGGCAAGGGCGTGGAATTCTTCCCCGATGTGGAGCCGGATTATGCGCTGGTGCAGGTGCGCGCCCGCGGCAACCTCAGCCTCGCCGAGAAAGATCAGCTCACGCGCATCGTCGAACAGCGCCTCTTCGCGATGCCGGAAATCGCGACGATCTACACCCGCGTTGGCGAGCGTCCGCGCGGGAATGATGAACTCTCCGAGGATACGGTCGGCATCGTCCAGTTCGAGTTCATCGACTGGCAAAAGCGGCGCAAGGCTTCGGCCATCATGGCCGAGATCCGCGAGAAAATGGCCGATATTCCTGGCCTTGAAGTGGCTGTCTCAAAGCCGAAGGCAGGCCCACCCACGGGCAAACCCATCCGCATTGAACTTTCCGCGCTGGATCCCGAATTGCTGGAGCCAGCGGCGAAGCAGGTCGTCGCCTTCCTAGAAGGCGATTCGCGTTTCAAGGATATTGATAACGGCCTGCCTTTGCCAGGCATCGACTGGACCCTGCGCATCGATCGAGGCGAGGCTGCGAAGGTCGGCGCGGCTGCAGGCACGGTCGGCACGGCGGTGCAGCTCGTCACCAATGGCGTGAAGCTCACCGAATATCGCCCGGCGACCACCGATAAATCCGTGGAAGTGCTGCTGCGCTTTCCGAAGGAGAAGCGCTCCATCGACGTGCTTGACGAGATGCTGGTGAATACGGCTGCCGGGCCCGTGCCGATTTCCGCGCTTGTCACGCGCGAGGCCACGCGCTCCGTTGGCACGCTCAACCGCGTGAATGCCACGCGCGTGATGAACATCGCCGCCAACCTTGGCGAAGGCGTGCCGAGCGCGCAGGCGCAGGCCGATGTCGCGAAGGCCATCGCGGCTTTGGGCCTCGCGGAAAAGGGCGTTTTCGTGCGCCTCAAGGGCGAGGACGAGGAGCGTGCGAAAGCCGGCGCCTTCCTCGCCAAGGCCTTCACGGCGGCCATGTTCCTGATCTTCGCGGTGCTGCTCGCACAGTTCAACAGCTTCACCCATGTGGGGCTGATCCTGTCATCCGTGATCCTCTCGACTATCGGCGTGTTCATCGGCCTCGTGGTGATGCAGCAGCCCTTCGGCGTGGTGATGACCGGGCTCGGCATCATCAGCCTGGCGGGCGTGATCGTGAACAACAACATCGTGCTGATCGACACCTATGCCGAATTCCGGCGCGACGGCATGCCCGCGACCGAAGCCATCATCAAGACCTGCGCCGAACGCGCACGCCCCGTGGTGATGACCGCGATGAGTTCGGTGCTGGGCGTCGCGCCCATCGCCTTCGGCATCAACATCGAGTTCCTGAGCCGCGAGGTGACCTTCGGCGCGCCTGCAACGCAATGGTGGGTGCAGCTCTCGACCGCGATGCTCTTCGGCCTGACCTTCGCGACGATCCTCACGCTGATCGTCACGCCCGCTTCGCTTCAGATGGTCGCTAATATCTCGGAATGGCGGACAAGACGGCGGGAATCCCGCCTCAAGCCTCAGCCGGCGGCTGGTTGACGAGCGCGGTGAGATCGAGCGTGGCCTCGTGGCCGATCTTCGCGCCGTTCTTGCGCAGCCAGGCTTCGCCCGTCTTGCGTCCTCGGGCGAACAATTCCTCGATGAAATCGCGCTCAATGTTCATTTTTGAGGACGCATTGAGATCGGCCAGCGCCTTGTCGGCATCGACCCGGTGCATGCGCAGGCGGCGATATTTCTCCGGCGACACGGCCTGCTGATCGAGCAGGCGCTGCACGAATTCAATCGCGCGCAGCTCGCCCATCAGCGACGCGTTGAAGGTGATCTCGTTCAGCCGGTTCTCGATGGCGCGCGCGGTTTTCGGCGTCTCCCGGCGAATCATCCGGGTGATCTGGATCAGCAGGATGTCCTGCCCCTTGCCTGCGTGGAACAGCGGGAACAGCGCGGGGTTGCCGACATAGCCACCATCCCAATAGGGCACGCCGCCAATTTCCACCGCCTGAAAGACGCGCGGCAGGCAGGCGGAAGCCAGCACATGCTTCGCTTCGAGCTTCTTCTGATCAAACACCGTGACGCGCCCGGTCTCGACATTCGTGGCCGCGATGAAAAGCTTGATCGCGCTGCACTGGCGCACATGCTCGAAGCGGATCTCGTCTTCCAGCACGTCGCGCAGCGGGTTCAGATCGAGCGGATTGCTCTGGTAGGGGCTCGTGACAAGCGAGAACCATTCCCACCACAGGAAGCCCGGGCTCTGCTCGATATCCCATTGCCCCATGAGGCGGCCCAGCAGATCGCGCTGGAGGATCGAAAACGCCGAGCGATTGGCGATGCGTTCCCAGAACCTGCGCAATTGGGCGCGCGCCCCCTGCCGCCCACCATTCGCGAAGCCCTCGACCAGCGCGACCGCATTCATCGCGCCGGCGCTGGTGCCGGAAATCGCCTCGATTTCGAGGCTTTCATCCGCGAGCAGCGCATCGAGAACGCCCCAGGTGAAGGCGCCATGCGCGCCGCCACCCTGAAGCGCGAGCGAGATGGGGCGGGAAGCCATAACGGCGTTACTGCGCCGTCCAGCCGCCATCGATGGAATAGGTCGTGCCGGTCATGGCCGAAGCCGCATCCGAGCACAGGTAAAGCGCGAGGCTCGCAACCTGCTCGATCGTCACGAATTCCTTCGTGGGCTGGGCCGCGAGGAGGACATTCTTCTTCACCTCCTCCTCCGTCATGTTGCGGGCCTTCATCGTATCGGGGATCTGGCGCTCCACGAGCGGGGTCCAGACATAGCCCGGTGCGATGGCGTTCACTGTGATCTTCGCGGTGGCGACTTCCAGCGCGACGGTCTTCATGAGGCCCGCGACGCCATGCTTCGCGGCGACATAGGCGCTCTTGAAGGGCGAGGCGACGAGGCTATGCGCCGAGGAAATATTGATGATGCGGCCCCAGCCCCGCTTCTTCATGCCGGGGATGACCGCCTTGATGCCATGGAAGGAGGCCGAGAGATTGATGCGGATGATCTGGTCCCATTTCTCGTCCGGGAAGTCCTCGACCGGCGAGACGAACTGGATGCCTGCATTGTTGACGAGGATATCGACCGAACCGAACGCGGCTTCCGCCTTCGCCACCATGTCGCGGATCTCGGCCGGCTCCAGCATGTTCGCCGGGTGATAGAGCACGGTGACGCCGAATTCCTGCGCGAGGCCGGCGCGAACGGTCTCGATCTCGGCCGCATCGCCAAGGCCGTTCAGCATCACATTGACGCCCTCGGCCGCCAAAGCCCTCGCGATGCCGAGGCCAATGCCGCTGGTGGACCCCGTGATGACCGCGTTCTTGCCCTTGAGCGCCATGATCGTTTCTCCTGTTCCGTCCGATTGTGCACCGCACTCTAGCGGCATTGGCAGGCCGTCGCCAGTTTGACGACGCGTTTTGCGCTGCTGACAATCTCGCCAATTGCGCGACGAAGCACTATAGAACAAGACATGACCTTGCTGGATCGCCCTTCCTCGTGCTGCGGGCACAACCACGGCCCCTCGATTCCGAACCTACTCGCCGAGGCGGAAGCCGCGTGCCAGGCGCGTGGCGTGCGCCTCACCGAGCAGCGCCGCGACGTTCTCCGCGCCCTGCTGGAGCATGGCCATCCGTTGGGCGCCTATGATCTCATCGAGAAATTGCGCCCGGAAAGCGGTCGCAGCCCGGCACCCATCGCGATCTATCGCGCGCTGGATTTCCTCCAGCAGCAGGGGCTGATCCACCGACTCGAAACGCTCAATGCCTTCATCGCCTGCCCGCACAGCCATCGCGCGGGTGAGCGCATTGCCTTCCTCATCTGCGAGCAATGCAGCCATGTGGACGAGGTGGTGACGAAGGAAATCGACACGGCCTTGCAGGGTCTCGCCGCCCGCCACGGCTTTTCGCCCAATCGCACCGTCATCGAGGTAGCCGGCACCTGCCGCGCCTGCCGCACAGCCAGCGAGGCCCGCGCCTCATGAATATCGCGACCGCACAGCTCGCCCCGCCCCATGGGCCGCGCCACCGCCATGTCACCGTGCCGGTGAAGGTGGGGAACGTGACCGTGGGCGGTGGAGCGCCCATCGTCGTGCAATCCATGACGAACACGGATACCGCCGATATCGCCGGCACCATCGCGCAGGTCGCGGCTCTTGCGCGCGCAGGCTCGGAAATCGTGCGCATCACGGTCGATCGCGATGAAGCCGCCGCTGCCGTGCCACATATCCGCGATGGTCTCGCGAAGCGCGGCATCGACGTGCCGCTGGTGGGTGATTTCCACTATATCGGCCACAAGTTGCTTGCTGATCATCCGGCTTGCGCCGAGGCACTGGCGAAATACCGCATCAATCCGGGCAATGTCGGCTTCAAGGACAAGAAGGACCGGCAGTTCTCGGCTATCGTCGAGATGGCGATCAGGCACGACAAGGCCGTGCGCATCGGCGCCAACTGGGGTTCGCTCGATCAGGAGCTTCTCACCATCCTGATGGACGAGAACGCGCAGAATGGCAGCCCGCTCGATGCCGGCGCGGTAATGCGTGAGGCCATGGTGCAATCCGCCCTTCTCTCGGCCCAGCGTGCCGAGGAGATTGGCCTGAGGCGCAACCAGATCATCCTCTCGGCGAAGGTATCCGCCGTGCAGGATCTTATCACGACCTATCGCATGCTCGCCGCGCGCTCGGAATACGCGATCCATCTCGGCCTGACGGAAGCAGGCATGGGCTCAAAGGGGCTCGTAGCCTCCTCCGCCGCGTTGGGCATCCTCCTGCAGGAAGGCATCGGCGATACGATACGCTTCTCGTTGACACCGGAACCGGGCGGCGATCGCACGCTGGAAGTGAAGGCCGCGCAGGAATTGCTGCAAACCATGGGCTTCCGCACCTTCGTGCCGCTGGTCGCCGCCTGCCCCGGCTGCGGCCGCACCACCTCCACCGTGTTCCAGGAACTCGCGCGCGACATCCAGAGCTGGATTTCCACCTCCATGCCGGAATGGAAATCGCAGTACCCCGGCGTTGAAGGGCTGAAAGTGGCCGTCATGGGCTGCATCGTGAATGGCCCGGGTGAATCGAAGCACGCGGATATCGGCATTTCCCTGCCGGGCACGGGCGAAACCCCGGCCGCGCCGGTCTTCATCGACGGACAGAAAGCGGTGACCCTGCGCGGGGCCACCATCGCCAACGATTTCAAGCTGCTGGTAAACGATTACATCGAGAAGCGCTTCGGGCTTCCCCGCTGAATCTGTTCCGGTTTGGAGCAGGTTTTTCGTGCCAGCGCGGCCATGCCATCCCTAACCAAGGGTAAACAGCCGCTGGAGCGCGCTGCAACGCTTTGGAGTTAAACGGCTTTCTGATCCGCTATCGCAATATCCCCTGCGGCATGCGCCTTGCGACCTCGCCTCCCAAACCCGGAGGCGTTTTCGCATGTCCCTCATTCGCTCATTCCGCCAGAACCGCACCGGCTCGGTGCCGATGGTCTTCAGCCTCTTCATGATGCCAATTTCGGCCGTCACCGCGATGGCCGTAGATTATTCCCGCGCCCATCAGGCCCGCGCGCAATTGCAGAGTGCGGCGGATTCGACCGTCCTGATGCTCGCCCGCGAGGCAGCGAAGAAGTCGCAAAGCCAACTCGCGACGATGGCCGACCCCTATTTCAAGGCCGTGCGCAAGAACGATCCGGATATTCTCGTGGGTTCGCCGGCGGTCACCAAGGACAAGAAGACCGTGACCCTGCGGGTGGACGGCACGGTGAAGACCTATTTCGCCGGCATTTTCGGCTACCCCTATCTCGATATCGGTGTGAAAGCCGCCTCGGCCTATGGCACCCGCAAGATCGAGGTGGCGCTGGTGCTCGACAATACCGGCTCCATGGCTTCAGCCAACAAGATCACCGAGCTGAAGAAGGCGTCGAAGAACCTGATCTCGACGCTGGAGGCCACCTCCATCGAGCCGGGCCAGATCCGCATCTCCATCGTGCCCTACACCACCCGCGTAAAGCTCTCGACCAGCTATCGGTTCGACTCGTGGATCACGAACACGCCGACCGGCAGCTTCAGCGGCGCCTATTCCGTGCCTGCCTCGCGCACCAGCTGGACCGGCTGCGTGGGCGACCGCGACAAGCCGCACAACACCAAGGACACGCCGGCCTCCGCACCGACACCGCAGACGCTCTACCCCATGGTGAATTGCGATGGCCCGCTCGCCGAGGCAATGCCGCTGACCGACAACTGGACCAACCTGCGCAACCGCGTCGACAGCATGGTCGCAAGCGGCATGACGAACATCACGCTTGGCGCGCAATGGGGCCTCGAGATGCTCACGGGTGCCGCGCCCTTCAGCGAAACCGGCACCGCCTCGGATATCGAGCGCTTCATGATCCTGCTGACCGATGGCGAAAATACACAGGATCGCTTCGGCTGGAATGTCAGCGACATGAACAAGGACACCAAGGCGATGTGCGATACCATCACCGAGCGCGGTGTGCCGGAAGCCTCGAAGAAGCACCGCATCCGCCTCTACACGGTGCTGGTGATCAACGGGAACGAGCCGCTGCTGAAATCCTGCGCCACCAAGCCGGAGATGTTCTACAAGGTGAACAATGCGAGCCAGCTCGACAGCGTGTTCAAGCAGATCGCGGATGAAATCGGCCAGATCCGCCTGACGATGTGAGCCCCGCTCCACGGCAGCGATACAAAAAAGCCCGCGCTTCCGGCGCGGGCCTTTCGTTTGTCACGAAAAGAAGAAGCTCAGGCTGCCTTCACGAGGCTCTGGAACAGGCCGAGGCCATCCGTGCCGCCAACGAGACTTTCGACGAGGTTCTCCGGATGCGGCATCATGCCAAGCACGCGTAGGTTTTCCGAATAGACGCCAGCGATCGCGTTGCGCGAGCCATTCGGGTTGCGCTTCGTCTCGTCACCCGCCGCATCACAATAGCGGAAGGCCACGCGGCCCTCGCCCTCTAGCCGCGCGAGGGTTTCGTCATCGGTCACGTAATTGCCTTCGCCATGGGCGATGCAGACCTCGATGACCTGCCCGGCCTGATAATGGCGTGTGAAATCGGTATCGCCGCGCTGAACCTTCAAATGCTGCATGCGGCAGACAAATTTCAGCCCAGCATTGCGCATCAGCACGCCCGGCAGAAGGCCCGCCTCGCAGGCAATCTGGAAGCCGTTGCACACCGCGAGCACATAGCCGCCCTTCGCAGCATGGGCCCGCACGGCATCCATGATGGGCGCACGCGCGGCAATCGCGCCGCAGCGCAGGTAATCGCCATACGAGAACCCGCCCGGCAGCACCACGACATCCGTGCCGCCCGGCAGCGCGGTATCCGCGTGCCAGGCATGAACAGCCTCACCGCCCGCAAGCGTGAAAGCGCGGGCGATATCGTCCTGACGATTGATTCCGGGGAAGGTGATGACAGCCGCGCGCATCAGCCCACCACCTCGACCTTGTAGTTCTCGACCACCGTGTTCGCGAGCAGCTTCTCGCAGGCCTGTTTCAGCAGTGCCTCGGCACGCGCCTTGTCCGCCGTATCGACCTCGATATCGAACACCTTGCCCTGCCGCACGGAGCCGATGCCCTCAAGGCCGAAGCTCTTCAGCGCGCCTTCGATGGCCTTGCCCTGCGGATCGAGAACGCCGTTCTTAAGGGTGACGGTGACGCGGGCTTTCATGGATCAGCGCTCTCTGTTCAAAAAGAAAAAAGCGGGGAACGAATGCGCCCCGCTTAAGGAATTTCAGACCATGGCGCAACCGAAAGCGGCGCTCACTGCACCAGTTTCGGGCCTTCCGCCTTGGGGTTCTCGCCCTCGGTGAGGATGCCGAGGCGGCGCGCGACTTCCGAATAGGCCTCGATCAGCCCGCCCATGTCGCGGCGGAAGCGATCCTTGTCCATCTTGTCGTTCGACTTGATGTCCCAGAGGCGGCAGCTATCGGGCGAGATTTCATCCGCCACGACAATGCGCATCATGTCGCCCTCGTAGAGCCGGCCGCATTCCATCTTGAAATCGACGAGACGGATGCCGACGCCAAGGAACAGGCCGGTGAGGAAATCATTGACGCGGATCGCGAGCGCCATGATGTCGTCGATCTCCTGCGGGGTCGCCCAGCCGAAAGCGGTCACATGCTCTTCCGAGACCATGGGATCATTGAGCGCATCGTTCTTGTAATAGAACTCGATGATCGAGCGCGGCAGCGACATGCCTTCATCGAGGCCGAGGCGCTGGGCCAGCGAGCCCGCCGCAACATTGCGCACCACCACTTCCAGCGGAATGATCTCGACCTCACGGATCAACTGCTCGCGCATATTGAGCCGCTTGATGAAATGCGTCGGCACGCCGATCGAGTTCAGCTGGTTGAAGATATATTCCGAGATGCGGTTGTTCAGCACGCCCTTGCCGTCGATCACGTCATGCTTCTTCGCATTGAACGCGGTGGCATCATCCTTGAAATGCTGGACGAGCGTTCCCGGCTCCGGGCCTTCGAACAGAACCTTGGCCTTGCCTTCATAGATGCGGCGGCGAGTCTTCATCGGGTTGTACCGGGCTTTCAGAAAATCCATGGGTGCCGTGGCTCCTCCATGCGCGAGAAGCGCCGGCGTTGGCGGGTTCGGGCCTTGAGCCGGAACCGGCGCGAAAGCAAAACGGCTTCGCGCGAGGGCCCGACCGGGCCTTGCCCTGTCTCCGTAGCCCATCCCGGGCCGAGATACAATGTTGCGTTGCCAAATCGCGGGGGATTGTCATCTCGGCATGAGGCGCATCGCCCATTGATTTCACCCTTCGCGAACCCTATTCCCCAAGAGACATTCCACACGACCTTCCCGATGCGGAGACCAGACATGACCACTTTCGATGAACGCAAGAACGCCGCCGAGAAGAAGTTCGCGCATGATGCCGAACTCGAGTTCAAGGCGAATGCCCGCCGCAACAAGCTGCTGGGGCTCTGGATCGCCGAAAAGCTCGGCAAGTCCGGCGCGGATGCCGAGGCCTATGCCAAGTCGGTCGTGATGGCCGATTTCGAGGAAGCCGGCGACGATGACGTGCTGCGCAAGGTGAAGAAGGATCTGGACGCCGGCGGTGTTGCGCTGGATGATGACAGCATCCGCAAGGCGATGGCCGACCTGCTGTCCCGCGCGATCGAGGAGATCCGCGCGGGCCGTTGATCGAGGTTCCTCGCTTGCGGCCAGAAAGAGGCCGAAACGGCCGCGAGGAGACGAGATGAGCGACCATTTGACCGGATTCCGGGCTCGGCTGAAAGCCGGGCCGACCGCCTTTGCGGCCTGGTGCGGCATGCGGGACCCGGCCGTGACCGAAACCATCCTCAAGGAAGGTTTCGATTGCGCAATCCTCGACTGGCAGCACGGCTACCACGACCAGACCTCCATCGAGGCGGGCATTCTCGTCGCGCAGGCGCATCGCAAGCCCGCGCTTGTGCGCATTGGCGTGGGTGATTTCGCCGGCGCCGCGCGCTTCCTCGATTGGGGCGCGCTGGGCATCATCGCCCCGATGATCAACTCGGCGGCGGATGCCAGAACGCTGGCCGATTTCCTGAAATATCCGCCCGTCGGCGGCCGTTCCTGGGGCCCCACGCGCGCCACAGGCATGCTCGGTTTCACGAACCAGCAGCAGATCCAGCGCGGCAATGATGCGACCATCGTGATCGCCATGATCGAGACCCGCGAAGGCCTCGCTGCCCTCGATGAGATTCTCGCCGTGCCCGGCCTCGATGGCGTGTTCGTCGGCCCCGGCGATCTCTCGATCACGCTCTCGAATGGCGGAATGATCGACCCGCTGCATGCGGATGTCACGGCAGCGCTGAAGGTGGTGGCTGAGAAGGGTCTTGCGGCGGGCAAGATCGTCTCGGCCTTCTGCCCGGATGGCAAACGCGCAGCCGAACTGGTCGCCATGGGCTACCAGCTTCTATCAGTCGGCACGGATGGGTTTCTGCTGCGTTCGGCGGCACGCGCCGAACTCGCGAAGGCGAAGGCGGGCTGAGCCCTATTTCGGCAAGTTCTGCGCGATGAACGCGCCCCCATGGCGCAGGCCATCGGGGTCGATGCCATGGCCAATGCCCATGGAGAGGTGCCATTGGCAGGGAATTTCCGCCTTGCCGAAACTCGCCAGGGCGTCAAACAACGCATCGACAGGGATGATGTTATCCTGATCGCCATGCACCAGCAGGATCGGCGGCCTGCCGGTCGCCTGCTCCTTCAGGTGCTCGCCGCCCACGAGATGCCCGGAATAGCCGATGATCGCAGCGGGCGGCACGCGGCGGCGTAGGCCCACATGCAGGGCCGTCATCGCACCCTGGCTGAACCCCACCAGCGCCAGCCGATCCGGCGTGAGGCCATGGCGCGCGAGTTCGGCATCGAGGAAAGCATCCACATCCGCCTGCACCTGATTGACGCCGCGCCAACGCTCGCCGGGATCACGGAAGGTGAGTTCCCACCATTGCCGACCCATGGGCGACATGCCGCAGGGCTCCGGTGCATGCGGCGACACGAACGCCGCATCGGGCAGCAATTCCTGCCAGTTCCGCCCGAGATCGATCAGGTCGTTCCCGTCCGCACCATAGCCATGGAGAAACACGACAAGCGCCCGCGCGCGGCCCGAGGCTGGCGGCAGGCGGGGACCATCAAGCGGACGAGGCATGGCATTCTCCGGCGGAGCGAGGTTCAGGCCGCGCGCAAAGCCTCGACCGGGTCGAGCCGCGCAGCCCGGAAAGCGGGATAGAAGCCCGAGACGATCCCGACAAGCCCCGAGAAGACGAAAGCGGTGACCACCACCAGCGGATCGATGAGCAATGGCCAGCCCGCCTTCATGGCCGTGATGATGGCGATGCCGATGCCAATGCCGATCCCGATCATCCCGCCGATCAGCGCGATGGTCGTCGCCTCGATCAGGAACTGGCCCATCACATCGAGCGGGCGCGCGCCCACAGCCATGCGGAGGCCAATCTCCTTCGTGCGTTCCGTGACCGAAACGAGCATGATGTTCATGATGCCGATGCCGCCGACAACAAGGCTCACCGCCGCCACGGAGAGCAGCAGCATCGCCATGGTGCGCGCGCTTTCCTCGCGGGTCGCCTGAATCTCGGCCATGTTCCGCAGCGAGAAATCATCGTCACGGCCATCCTGGATGCGATGCCGCTGGCGCAGCAGGCGTTTCATCTCCTCCTCGGCGGCGGAGAGGTCCTCGCCTTCCTTGATCTTGACCATGATCTGGTTGACCGAGCGGTTCTTGGCCCGGTTGGTGCCCACCACGCGCTGCCGCGCGGTTTGCAGCGGCAGCAGGATCACATCATCCTGATCCTGTCCGAACATGCTCTGGCCCTTGGGGCTCATCACGCCGATCACCTCGAACGGCACATTGCGCACGCGGATCTGTGCGCCCACCGGATCATTCCCGCCGAAGAGTTCGCGAAGAACGGTCTGGCCGATCAGCGCCACCTGGCCGCCGCGACGGGTCTCCTCATCCGAAAACTCGCGCCCGCGTTCCACCGCCCAATCGCGCGCGACGAAGTAATCGAGATCGACGCCGATGGCGCTTGTCGCCCAGTTTTGCCCGCCGGAGACCACCTGCACACCACCGCGCACGAGAGGCGCCGCCGCCTGCACCGAGCCGATCTCCGTCTTCAGCGCGAGGGCGTCCGCATCCGTCAGCGTCGAGGCATTGCCGGTGCCGAGCCGCGCACCGCCTTGCGTGATGTTGCCGGGAATGACGATGATGAGGTTCGCCCCAAGCGACTGGATCTGCGCATTCACGCGCTCCCGTGCGCCATTGCCCACCGCGACCATCGCGATGACCGCCGCGACGCCGATCACGATACCGAGCATGGTCAGCACCGAGCGCAAGGCATGCGCACGGATGGCGGAGAGCGAGGAGAGGATGGCATCAAGAAAGCTCATGCCGCCTCCGACCATTCCGCGAGTGCGGCCGCCGCATCGCGCGGAGTCTGCTCGGTGTCAGAGACGATCTTCCCGTCGCGGAAGCGGATGACCCGGCTCGCGAAGGCCGCGACATCCGGCTCATGTGTCACCACGATCACCGTCACGCCCTCGCGGTTCAGCGCCTGGAACAGCGCCATGATGTCGAGCGAGGTGCGGCTGTCGAGCGCACCGGTCGGTTCATCTGCCAGAAGGCAGGCCGGCTGATTGACGAGCGCGCGTGCAATCGCCACGCGCTGCTGCTGCCCGCCCGAAAGCTGGAGCGGCAGGTGGCGCATCCGGTCGCCAAGGCCCACGCGCGCCAGCGCGGCCTCGGCACGGGTACGGCGCTCGCGTTTTGGAAGCCCGGCATAAAGCATCGGCAGTTCCACATTGCCGAGGGCATCGACCCGCTGAAGCAGGTTGAACTGCTGGAAAACAAAGCCGATTTCCCGGTTTCGGGTGCGTGCCAGCTCGGTAGCGGGCAGCTGACCGACTTCCACGCCTTTCAGGCGGTAGGAGCCAGCACTCGGCTGATCAAGGCAACCCAGCACATTCATGAAGGTCGATTTGCCAGAGCCCGAAGGGCCCATCACCGCCACGAACGAGCCCTGCTGGATCTGCGTGGTCACGCCCGCCAGCGCCACCACGCGCTCATCGCCCATCTGATAGACGCGCTCGAGGTTCTCCACCGCGATCAGGGCAGGAGGCGCGAGATCCGCCATGGCTCAGAACCCGAAGCGGAAGCCGGTGGAGGCCCGGCTGCGCTGGGTGTTCACCACACCATTCACCACCGCATCGCCCGGCTTGATCTCGCCGGAGAGCACCTCGGACCAGGTCCCATCCGTCGTACCGATACGCAGGTTGACGGGCTTGGGATTGCCCTGAGCGTCGAGCACATGCACCCGACCGGGAACGCCGGCCTCGGCCGCGCGCGGCGGGCCATTACGGCCGGGGCCGTTGGGACCACGCGGAGCGCGCGCCTCGCGGAAGGCGCGATATTTCTCGCGCTGATCGGGCGTAAGGATGGCTTCAAGCTCACGTACGAAACGCTGGCGCTCGGTCCGCGCCACCTCGCGGCGCTCCTCCGGGCTGCCGGCCCGCTGGATGGCCTCGCCCATGGCGCGACCCAGCTTCTGCGCCTCGGCGAATTGCCTGTCATCAAGCGCGAGCTCGGCCTTGAGGCTGTCGAGCAAGGCCGCCGCCTGCCGGCCCGGGCCACCGCCACCACTAGAAGGCGCGGAGAATGGACCAGCGGCATCATCGCCGGCAGGAGCCACAGCGCCGCCCCCCTCACCCGGAGCGACGGCGGCTGGCCGTTGCGCCCCTGCAGGCTGCCAGCGAAGGGCCGCGTTGGAAACGCGCAAAACGTCCGGCTTCCGCTCGGTGAAAATGCGGGCATTGGCCGTCATGCCCGGCAACAACGCGAGATCGTCGTTTTTGACCGTCACGATGGTCGTGTAGATCACCACGTTCTGCACGGTCTGCGAGCCAAGGCGCACCAGCCGAACCGTGCCGGTGAAGGTGCGTGCGGGATAGGCGTTGACGCTGAACTCCACCGTCTGGCCCGGTTTCACGCGGCCCACATCGGTTTCGTCGAGATTGATGTTGACCTCGATGGTCTTGAGGTTCTGCGCCACGAGGAAGAGCGTGGGCGCCTGCAACGACGCCGCCACCGTCTGGCCCAGTTCGACATTCCGCTGCACCACCACGCCATCCACCGGCGAGCGGATCTCGCTATTGGCGAGATCAACCTCGATCTGCCGCACAAGCGCCTCGGCCTTGGCGATCTGCGCATCGGAGGAGGCCTTTTGCGCCTCAACCACCTTGAGATCGGCCTCAAGCGAAGCGATCTGCGCGCGGGAGGAAGCCACCTGCGCCTCGGCAGAAATCGCGGCGGAGCGCAGGGCATCGCGCTGGGTCGTGGCATTCTGCAGCGCGACATCCGTGGCAATGCCGCGATCCTTCAGGCTGGATTGGCGCTCGAAAGTCGCCTCGGCATCGCGCAGCAGGGTCTGGGCCCGCTCGGATTGCGCCTGCACATCGCGCAGAACGGCGCTGAGCCGCTGGAGATCGGCGCGGGTCTTCTCGGCCTGCGCATCATTGAGCTGCCGCGCCGCGCGCGCCTGCCTGAGATCGGCCACGGAGCCATCGCGTCGGGCCATCAGGGTGTCGCGGTTGAGGCGCGCGAGCACCTGCCCCGCCTTCACCTCGTCATTGTGGTCGGCGAGGATTTCCACCACCTGCCCGGAAAGCTGCGAGCCCACGATCACGGTGGTCGTCGCGAGCACGGTGCCCGTGGCGGAAACGGTTGCGATGATCGGCCCGCGCGACACATTATCGGTGCGATAGCGGGCAGCATCCGCCACATCGCCACCGGTTCGCGAGGCGAAAGCCCAGGCCCCGAGCCCGCCCAAGAGAACCAGAACAATCAAAAAAGCCTTGCGCATGGCCTATCATACCACCCGGTCTTGAGGCCTGTCACATGAAGGCTTTGTCATGAAGCGTCAGCGATCGCGGTCGCGATTGAAGAGCAGCACATCCACGAGCGGCCCGGCACGCGAGCCGAAGACGGCTTCAAGCCCGGCGATCGCCTCCTCCGTCACCGTGGCGAGCCGCGCGCGGGCACCTTCGAGGCCCATCAGGCTCACGAGCGTGGCCTTGCCGGCCTTCGCATCTTTCGAGACCGCCTTGCCCACCACCGCCGCCTCGCCCTCGATATCGAGCAGGTCGTCGCGGATCTGAAACGCAAAACCGAGCGCCTCGCCATAGGCTTTGAGCGCGCGCCGCTCTGCCGCCGGAACCGGAGCCGCAAGAATGCCGCCCGCTTCCGCCGCAAACCGGATGAGCGCGCCGGTCTTCATCGCCTGAAGGTGGCGGATGGAGGAAAGACCCTGCCGGGGCGGCTTGCCGTTCTTCGCGAAGCGCCCCTCGGCGGCCAGATCGAGCATCTGCCCGCCGACCATGCCATCGAGGCCCGAGGCCTGCGCCAGCGCCGCCACGAGCTTCGCACGGGTGGAAGCACGCGGCGCGGTGGCCCGGTCGGCGAGGATCGCGAAGGCCATCGTGAGAAGCGCATCGCCCGCGAGTATGGCAGTCGCCTCGTCGAAGGCGATATGCGCTGTGGGCTGGCCCCGACGCAGGTCGTCATTGTCCATCGCGGGGAGGTCGTCATGCACGAGCGAGTAGCAATGCACGGCCTCCAGCGCCGCCGCGACCCGCAGGGGACCGTCGCCCTCCAGCCCGAAAAGGCGCGCACTTTCAATCACGAGATAGGGCCGGAGGCGCTTGCCCCCGGCGAAAACCGCATGGCGCATGGCCGCGACAAGGCGCTCCGGTCTTCCACGCGGCGAAAGCAGATCCGCGAGGCAGGTTTCCACCGCCGAGGCATGGTGCTCCAGCCGCGCCCGAAATTCCGCCTGCATCGTTGATCCCCCTGGCCAGCCCCCGCTGGCTCGACGCCTAGGGGAAGCTGCTTCAGACGGAAAATCAAGCCATGTCGCGCGCTTCTCCAGATGAGCCGCGTTTCGGGCTGGCTTTTGGCGATTGATGCGTGTATAGCCCCGCATCTTCCGTTCCGGTCGGGATCGCGACGGGCTTCTTTGAGGCTCCACGAGACCGGCTTTCGCCGCGGGGCAAGGCCTCGCGAACCTTTGGAGTATCACGATGGCCGTTCCCAAGAAGAAGGTCTCGCGCTCGAAGCAGGGCATGCGCCGTTCGGCCGATGCGCTCTCCGCGCCGACCTATATCGAAGACAAGAACACCGGCGAACTGCGCCGCCCGCACCATGTGGACCTCAAGACCGGCATGTATAATGGCCGCCAGGTTCTCGCGCCCAAGACGGCCGAGTAATCTGCGGGGTCCGGTTGGACCAATTCACCGGCCCATGAACAAAAACCCCGGATGGCGCAGGCCATCCGGGGTTTTCTTGTCAGGTCAGGCGCAAGGCGCCCGTTCCCACCCTGTCAAATGGTGTTGCGCGTCACGCGCGGAAATCGGTCAGCGGCTCACCCTGCGGCGCGGGCGCATGCTTGTGGGCCGCAGCAAAAGCATAGGCCCGCTCACGCGCCACGGCCACATCGCGCCGCCCCAGAACCTTGCGCAAGTCCGGATCACCGGTCGCCATCATCTGCACCAGGAATTCCGGTGCACGCGCCGGCTTCGTCCCCGCGGCAGGCTTGGGAGCCGGCGTCGGGGTGGCGGGACGCTCATCCCGGGACGACTTCTGACGGAAGCCTGAGGAAAATGTTTCGGTTTGATACAGAACGGGGACACTGATCTTGCTCATGCCACCCATGGGGCAAGCCGCGTGCCGATCCGGCCCCGTGACACTCACTAGCCGGCAAAAAACGCCAAAAAGGCCGGAAAAACCGACGGTTCCGGCGAAGCGCGAAGGCCTCTGCTCATCAAGTCTTAACGCCTTGGTCTCACTCTGGCGGCGTCAGGCGAAACAGGCCTCGATTCGCCGCGCGCAGGCACCCCTGCGTGAGCGAAGGCCCTGAGTCAGGATGATGGCGACCATGGCGAATAGCGGCGGGACAATCGTTCCCTTCACCGGACAACCCGAGGCAGACCGGGTTCCGGCAGATATGCTGCTGGACGGCACGCGCGACCTCGGCGAGGCCACCTATTCCTGGAACATCGAAACCGACGTGATGACTTGGGGCCTCGAGGCCACGCATATCTTCGGTGTGCGCGAGATCGGAGCCCTCAGTTCCGGCACGGCTTTCGCCACCCTTGTCGACCAGGCGAGCCCGCATTCGCGCCATTCCGAGGTGTTCGAGAGCGAGCGCCGCGACCAGGGCACGGGCGTGAGCTTCAGCACGCGCTATCTGGTCAATCCCGCACCCGGCCTGCGCTTCTGGATCGAGGATACGGGCCGCTGGTTCGCCAATGAGCAGGGCCGCCCGCGCCTCGTGCATGGCGTGTGCCGGCGCGTTCTGGCGCCGACATCGGAAGAGATCGCGCTCGTCACCAAGCGGCATTTTGATCCCACGACCGGTGCTCTGACCCGCGCGGATTTCTGCAATGCGCTCGCGGATACCATCACGACCAATGCCAAGGATTCACGCGGCATCGTGGTGATGATGGTGGCTGTGGATGATCTCGCCCAGCTCAACAAAACCTACGGCTATCATATCGGCGACGAGATCATCGCAGCCATGGTGCGTCGCCTGCGCGCGCTGATCCGCCGTCGCGATATTCTGGGCCGCTATGCGACGAACAAGATCGGCATCGTGCTGGCCCCCAGCCTCGCCGAACATATGGAGTTCGTGGCGACCCGCCTTGCCACGGCCATCCGCAGTACGCCGATCGACACCAGCGCCGGACCGATTCCCGCGACGGTGCATATCGGCGGCGTAGCCGTGCCGCGCGACGCGAAAACCGCCATCGAGGCGCTGCATGCCTGCGAAGAGGCCCTGAACGATGCGAAAGATCGCACCGATTCGCCCTTCATTGCCTATAGCAGCGACCCGGAAATCCGGACACAGCGCGTTTCCAACCGCGAATCAACCGATGCCGTGCTGACGGCGCTGAACGACCGGCGCATCGAACTGGCCTACCAGCCCATCGTGCGCTCCGGCTCGGGCGAGGTCGCGCTCTACGAATCGCTCGTGCGCATGACGACGCCGGAAGGCGAACTCATGGGCGCAGGTGCCATAGTGCCTGTGGCCGAGCGCCTTGGATTCCTGCATCTCATCGACCATCGCGTGATGGAACTGGCGCTGGAAACCCTGCGCAATCGCCATGATGTGCAGCTGACCGTGAATGTCGGCGTCGATACCGCCCTCCACCCCGACTGGATGGCCGCTTTCCGGGCGCATCTCTCCATCGACACAACCGTTGCGCAACGGCTCGTCGTGGAAATCACCGAGACCTCGCTCATCGAGGATGTGAAGGCCGCCCAGCGGCTGATCGAGACCATCAAGGATTGCGGTGCGCGCGTCGCTATCGATGATTTCGGCGCGGGTCACACCTCGTTCCGCAACATGCGGCTGTTGCCCATCGACATCCTGAAGATCGACGGCACCTTCATCAAGAATCTCGCGCGCTCTGAGGATGATCGCTTCTTCGTGCAGACGCTGCTCCAGCTCGCCCGCCACCTACAGATCGAGACGGTCGCGGAATGGGTGCAGGACGAGGAAACCGCGAACCTTCTCACGGCATGGCGCGTGGAATATCTGCAGGGTGATTTCGTGGGCGTGGCGCGCAAGCACCTGCCCGCACCGGTCACCGCGCGTCGCGCCATCGCGTGACGCAAGGCGACCCGGGCCATGGCCCGGACGCTCGCTCAACAAGCCTTCACTTGTCCTTCTTGGGCTCGGTACCCGGCTTCGCGGGCGGAAAACCGCCGAACGAGAACGCGCGCATCGCTTCCTCGAACATCGCCATGTTGGCGCGCACCTGCTCATCCATCGCGGCCATGGCCTGCTGGCCGAAAGCACTGGGGTTGAAGGCCGTGCCGCCGAAGCCCTTGGTCATCTGCTCGCGTAATTTATCCTGGTCGGACATGAAGCGCGTGAGCGACATTTCGAGATAGCGCGGCACAAGCGCCTGCATATGGTCGCCGTAGAATTGGATGAGCTGGCGCAAGAAGGCGATGGGCAGCAGGAACTGCCCCTTGTTTTCCTGCTCGAAGATGATCTGCGTCAGAACCGAACGCGTGATCTCTTCGCCGGTCTTGGCGTCGGTCACGACGAAATCCTCGCCGGCCCGCACCATCTGGGCGAGATCCTCGAGTGTCACGTAGGAGCTGGTTCCCGTGTGATAAAGGCGCCGATTGGCGTATTTCTTGATAATCGTCGCTTCTTTGGCACCCTGCTCGGCCATGAACTCCACCACTCCCTCTTCCAGCAGGCCGTGTCAGCCAGCCGCCATTCAATCCTTGCAACCCGCCCCCCGGCATCGCCCTCATCCGGTTTTCCGTCTTGACGATGGTTGCTTGTCTCGTCTCATAGCATTTAGGGTCAGGTCCTACAAATTCGTGTGAGGCGGCCGGCCGCAGGAGGAAAATATGGCTTCTCAATCCATCGTCATCGCGAGTGCCGCGCGCACCGCTGTCGGGGCCTTCAGCGGCGCCTTCGCCGATGTTCCGGCCCATGAGCTGGGCGCAACCGCCATCAAGGGCGCGCTGCAGCGGGCTGGTGTCGCGCCCGCCGAGGTCGATGAAGTGATTCTGGGTCAGGTTCTCACGGCCAATACCGGGCAGAACCCGGCGCGCCAGGCCGCGATGGCGGCGGGCATTCCGCAGGAAAAGACCGCCTGGGCGCTGAACCAGCTCTGCGGCTCGGGCCTGCGCACGGTCGCCATCGGCATGCAGCAGATCGCGAATGGCGATGCGAAGATCATCGTGGCCGGCGGCCAGGAATCGATGACCCTCGCCCCGCATGCCGCCTATCTTCGCTCCGGCACCAAGATGGGCGAGATGAAGATGGTCGATACCATGCTGCGCGATGGCCTCTGGGATGCATTCCAAGGCTACCATATGGGCCAGACCGCCGAGAACGTCGCCGCCAAGTGGCAGCTGACCCGCGACGAGCAGGACCAGTTCGCGGTGGCCTCGCAGAACAAGGCCGAGGCCGCCCAGAAGGCGGGCAAGTTCAAGGACGAGATCGTCGCCCACACCGTGAAGACCCGGAAGGGCGATGTGGTGGTCGATTCCGACGAATACCCCCGCCACGGTTCGACCCTCGATGCCATGGCGAAGCTGCGCCCGGCCTTCATCAAGGACGGCACCGTGACTGCCGGCAACGCCTCGGGCATCAATGATGGCGCGGCCGCTGCCGTGCTGATGACGGAAGCGGAAGCGGCCAAGCGCGGCATCACCCCGCTCGCGCGCATTGTCTCCTGGGCAACCTGCGGCGTTGATCCGTCGATCATGGGCACGGGCCCGATTCCCGCCTCGCGCCGCGCACTCGAAAAGGCTGGCTGGAAGGTCTCGGATCTCGACCTCGTCGAAGCCAACGAAGCCTTCGCCGCGCAGGCCCTCGCCGTGAACAAGGATATGGGCTGGGATCCGTCCATCGTGAACGTCAATGGCGGCGCGATCGCCATCGGCCACCCCATCGGCGCCTCGGGCGCGCGCATTCTCAACACGCTGCTGTTCGAGATGCAGCGCCGTGGCGCGAAGAAGGGCCTCGCCACGCTCTGCATCGGCGGCGGCATGGGCGTCGCGCTCTGCGTGGAGCGCTGAGCCTCGATAGACGGCCCCGCGCGCCGCAGGGAGCGAGCGCGCGGGCAACAAAAGAATATCGGAAACGCCATCAAAACGAGGGGAAGCTCATATGGCACGCGTTGCATTGGTTACCGGGGGTTCGCGCGGCATCGGCGCGGCAATTTCGAAGGCGCTGAAGGCGGCTGGCTACAAGGTGGCCGCTTCCTATGCCGGCAATGATGATGCCGCTGCCGCCTTCACGAAGGAAACGGGCATCCCGACCTTCAAGTGGGACGTTTCGGATTTCGATGCCTGCGCTGCCGGCATCGCCAAGGTGGAAAGCGAACTTGGCCCGATCGACGTTCTGGTGAACAATGCCGGCATTACCAAAGACGGCATGTTCCACAAGATGACGAAGGACCAGTGGTACGGCGTCATCAACACCAACCTCAATTCGCTCTTCAACATGACCCGCCCGGTCTGGGAAGGCATGCGCGCCCGCAAGTTCGGCCGCGTCATCTGCATCTCCTCGGTCAACGGGCAGAAGGGCCAGATGGGCCAGGTGAACTATTCCGCCGCCAAGGCCGGCGATATCGGCTTCGTGAAGGCTCTGGCGCAGGAAGGCGCGCGCGCCGGCATCACCGTCAACGCCATCTGCCCGGGCTATATCGGCACGGATATGGTGCGCGCGATTGCGCCGGAAGTGCTCGAAAAGGCCATCCTGCCGCAGATCCCGGTGGGTCGCCTCGGCGAGCCCGAGGAGATCGCCCGCGCGGTGGTGTTCCTCGCGGCGGATGATGCCGGCTTCATCACCGGTTCGACCATCACCGCCAATGGCGGGCAATACATGGTCTGATGCCAGATTAACGGGGATTTTCACTGCAAGGGCCGGGAAACCGGCCCTTTTCTTTTATGCGCGAGCGCCTTACGCGCTTGTTCCATGCACGCACTCTCCCGCCCCACCATCATCGGCCTTGGTGCCATCCTTATCTGGGCCACGCTCGCCCTGTTCACGGCGATGACGGGGAAGATGCCGCCATTTCTCACGACCTCAATCTGCTTCGCGCTGGGCGGGCTCGTGATCATCAGCCCCGCCGTGTGGCAGCGGGACTGGGTGAAGCTGAAGCCTACGCTTCCGGCCTTCCTGCTCGGGCTCTATGGGCCGTTCGGTGACACGGTGATCTATTTCGCCGCGCTGAAACTCGCGCCGCCGGCGGAAGCGAACCTGATCCATTATCTCTGGCCGCTGCTGATCGTGCTCTTCGCGGCGATGCTGCCCGGTGCGGGCCTGCGTCCGCGCCATCTTCTCGGGGCGTTGATGGGCCTCGCGGCGCTGATCCTACTCGTCGGCGGCAAGCTCGGCAGCGGCGCCACCGAAGCCGCCTGGTGGGGCTATGGGCTCGCATTGCTGGGCGCTGTCGTCTGGTCGAGCTATTCGGTGCTCTCGCGCCTCGTGGCCTCCTCCTCGACAGAGAGCCTCGGCGTGACGATCCTGATCGCGAGCGTGCTCGCCTACCTGCTGCATCGTCTGCTGGAAGCGCCCTATACCGGCTGGAGCTGGGAGAATGCGATTGGCCTGCTCGGCCTTGGGCTGGGCTCGCAGGGGCTCGCGCTCATCTGCTGGGATATCGGCATGAAGCGCGGCGATGTGAGCTTCCTCGGCGTCGCCTCCTACGCAACGCCCGTGCTCTCCACCGTCATGCTCGTGGTGTTCGGCTATGCGCCGGCCAGCCTCGCGCTCGCAGCGGCCTGCGCGCTGATCGTGATCGGCGCGATAGTGGCGCGAAAGGGCTAATCGCGCTTCCAGATCGTCTCGTAGTAGTAGACATCCCGATAGCCAAGCTTCTGGTAGAGCGCCTTGGCAATGCGGTTCTTCGACTCGACCTGCAGGAAGCCCTTCGTTGCGCCTGCCGCGACAGCCTCCGCGAGAAGCGTCTCGACCATCCCGCGCCCGATACCCTGCCCGCGCGCGGCGGGATCAAGCATCACCGAGGCGATTTCCGCATAACCCCGGTCCACCGCACTGAAGCCGAAGCCGATCGCGCGACTTTCCTGCCGCACAGTGGCAAAGAAAACCGGCACACGGATCGCCCCGACAATCGCCTTCAAATGCTCCGGCGAACGCTTGTCAGGCGTCTGGAACCGCGAGATGCCCTCGAGCCATTCCGGGCTCGGTTCGCGCGAGATCTCCACGTCCGACCGGCGCTGGAACGCCGCAGCGGCGAAATCCGCGACCATGCCGAAGCTTGCATCCTTCAGCACGTAACCGCGGGCATCGAGCCGCTTGCGCGTGGGCCGGCTCATCAGCGGTGTATCACGGAAGGTCGGCGGCAGACCCGCCTCGCGATAAAGCTGCTCGATGGCTGCGATATCCGCTTCACCGAGATCCGCCTTCGGCTGCATGGCGGAAGCCGAATTCGCCCGGCCCGAATAGCCATGGGCGAAGCGCACAGCAAAACCGCCAAAAATCAGCGTGCTCGGCGCAGGCCAGCAATTCACGATGCGCTGCTCACAGGCCAGCACCTCCG